>Ga0101944_10000783_pt1 | contig 84432 bp, 55 predicted proteins | sample DewCreD2012metaG_FD_75245 | JGI IMG/M metagenome (GOLD analysis project Ga0101944, IMG submission 75245) | Hot spring sediment bacterial and archeal communities from British Columbia, Canada, to study Microbial Dark Matter (Phase II) - Dewar... ... | reverse complement strand
CGAAGCCCACGCGGCCCGTGTGCCCGGGGAGCGAAGGATTCTGAAAGAAGCTGAAAACCGTTGGACGAACTCGCTCTGCGGCAGCGAATAAAATCGAAAAAATGAACGGAAGAACACGACGGCGGTGAGGGACCGAACAGACGGTGCGTTGTTTTCTGGTGTTGTAACCAGAGCCGGGGAGTCGTTGTGGGGTGCTGTCTTTCGCAACAAACACGCAACGCCATGATAATAAAAAGAAACCGGGGTGGGTGGCACTAGCTTCGGGCACTAGCTTCGGCGGGGGCGGGTGGCACCAGCTAGTGGCTAGTGGTCCAGCTAGTGGTTATTCATTCATCCGGACCACAATGTCCAGAGTCTCATTTTTTTTGACCGTGATCTTCTGCACCTTGACGATTTTCAAGTGAGGATTTTCGAGCCGAACGGTGTAGGTTCCCGCCTTGAGTCTCAAGTTGAAAATCGGCGTGGGTTTTTCCTGCTTCTGCCCATCGATGTACACCCAGGCCCAGACCGGCACCGCGTTGATGTTGACCGTGCCCATGGCGGGCCTCGGCGGCTGGACTTCGGGGGGCTTGGGGGGTTCCGGCGGAGAAAGCGGCATCAGTTGCGCGTCGACAACGAGCGTCTCAGCGGTCCCGAACTCGACGCTCTTGCTCCAGCTCTTGTATCCCGCCAGATCGAGCGAAATGATCTGCGGCTTGCTTCTTTCGAGGCCGCCGATTGTCGCGGGGGTCACCTTTCCAGTTGGGTTGCCATTGAGCATCACCTGGGCGCCAGGCGGAGTGGAGCCCACCGTCAACGTGCCTAAAACCACCTCTGGAGGCGGCGGACCGGCATCGAGCGGCGACCCCGCGTCCATCGCGGGGAGCGGGACCGGCGGCGGATGGTTTCTGTCCCGATAGAAGAAAAAGACCAGGATGACCGCCACTCCACCCAAGAAGAACAGAATCCCGGCAATCCAGGCCGCCAGATGAATCGGGCTTTTGGGTGGTGAGGTCATCAGGCTGGCCCCCGGCGGCAATCCGGGAGATGTGGGCGGCCCGGTCATGGCCGCAGCGGCGGCGGGCGGAAGGCTGGCGACCTGCGGCGGAACCGGAAGCGGTAACGAAGCCCGCTGGCGATCGCGTTCTTCTTCTTCCTGGATCGCCTGGGAGAACGCGTCCCCCATGAAGGCCGACAGCACCTTGGCATCCACGCGCTGTCCGAGCGCATACAGACAATCGAGCAGCGCATCCCGCATGGCGCCCGCGGTCTGAAAGCGCTTTTCGCGCTCCAGCGAGAGGGCCTTGAGAATGACGGCCTCCACCGAGGCCGGGATTTCTTTGTTGAGCTGGGACGGCAGCGGGTTCACCCGGGCGGCGCGCACCCGTTCGAGCGTGTCGAGGTCGGTCTCTCCTTTGAACAGCCGCGCGCCAACCAGCGACTCGTACAACAGGATGCCGGCGGCAAACACATCCGAGCGGTGGTCGATGCGCTCGCCCCGCACCTGCTCCGGCGACATGTAGCCATACTTGCCCTTCATGGTGCCGGTGGCGGTCTTCTCGTCTTTCACGGCCGCGGCTTTGGCGATACCGAAGTCGGCCACTTTGACCTCGCCCTCCCACGAGATCAGGATGTTGCTCGGGCTCACGTCCCGGTGGATCAGCCCCAGCGGCCGGCCCTCCACCTTGACCCGGTGGGCATAGTCCAACCCGCGGAGCACCTCGGAAAGAACATAGAGCGCGATGGGCACCGGAATGCGCTGTTTGCGGGAGCGCATCTGGTTGATGACCTGGAGCAGGTCCCGGCCCCGCACCAGCTCCATGGCGATGAAGTAGTGTTCGCCGATGCGGCCCAGATCGAACACCTGGACGATGTTGGCGTGGTGCAGGCTCACCGCGATCTTGGCCTCGTCCACGAACATGCGCACGAAGGTCTCGTCGGAGCTCAACGTGGGCAGGATGCGCTTGATGCAAACTTCCTTGGTGAATCCCTCCACCCCGAAGGCGGTGGCGCGAAAGATCTCGGCCATCCCGCCGGCGCCGATCCGCTCGGTGAGCACGTACTTTCCGAAGACCTGCGGCATAAACCAGCTTACCGGCATCGATGCGATGGCTAGGCTTTGCCCAGCGCGGCCTCCCAGCGTTCGAGGTGGGCGGTCACCTGAGCCTCGGCCATCTGAGGCGTGAACACCTTCTCGCGCTCCCACATGCCGCGAATGTCATCGAGGTCGCGAAACACTCTCGCCTCCAGGCCGGCGAGGAGCGCCGCGCCCAGGGCGGTGGTGGCCGTCACCCTCGGCCGATGAATGGGAATCCGCAGGATATCGGACTGGAACTGGAGCAGAAGATCGTTTTCAGCCGCGCCGCCGTCCACCCGCAGAAATTGCAGCGGCACGCCGGCGTCCTTGGCCATGGCCCGCACCACGTCGTGCACCTGGAAGGCGATGCCCTCCAGCGCGGCGCGGGCCAGATGCGCCGCGGTCGTGCCGCGCGTGATGCCGGAGATGACCCCGCGCGCCGAAGGATTCCAGTGCGGAGCGCCGAGCCCGGTCAGCGCCGGCACGAAGACCACGCCCTCGCTGGAGCCGACCATCGCGGCCAGCGGCCCCACCTCGGCGGAGGCGCGGATGATGCCGAGCCCGTCGCGCAGCCACTGCACCGCCGCCCCGGCGATGAAGACGCTGCCCTCGAGCGCGTAGCAGACCTTCTCTCCGATGCGCCAGGCCACAGTGGTGAGCAGGCCGTGCCGCGAGCGGACCAGGCGCTCTCCGGTGTTGTTGAGCACGAATGCGCCGGTGCCGTAGGTGCACTTGACCTGGCCGGGATCGAAACAGGCCTGCCCGAAGAGCGCCGCCTGCTGGTCGCCGGCGATGCCGCAGATGGGGATCCCGTCCGGCAGGTGCGGCGCGGCCCGGGTCACTCCGAAATCGCCCGAGGAGGAGACGACGCGCGGCAGAATCTTTCGCGGCACCCCGAACAGGGACAGGAGTTCCTCGTCCCAATCGAGCGTCTCGAGGTTGAGCAGCAGCGTGCGCGAGGCGTTGGAAACGTCGGTCAGGTGGCGCTCGCCGCCGGTAAGCCGGTGCACCAGGAAGGTGTCCATGGTGCCGAAGGCGATCTCGCCCCTCTCGGCGCGCTCGCGCAGCCCGGGAACCTCGGACAGCATCCAGGCGATCTTGGTGGCGGAAAAATACGGATCCAGCACCAGGCCGGTGCGCTGGCGCACGAGGTCTTCGCGGCCCTGATCCTTGAGCCGCTGGCATAGCGGCGCGGTGCGCCGGCACTGCCATACGATGGCGTTGTGGACGGGCCGGCCGCCCTGCCGCTCCCACAGGCCCGTCGTCTCGCGCTGGTTGGTGATGCCGATGGCGCGGATGCGTTCGGGAGCGACGCCGGAGGACTTCAACACCGCCTGGACGCTGGCGGCGACCGAATGCCAGATGTCCTCCAGATCGTGCTCGACCCAGCCGGGCTGGGGAAAGATCTGGCGAAATTCGGTCTTCTCCAGACCGAGCAAGCGCGTACGCTCGTCGAACAGGCACACGGTGGTGCCGGTGGTCCCCTGATCGATGGCAAGAAGGAACTGGGACATGCGACGTGCCCCCGGACTAGGGTTTCGACTCGAGCAACGAGGCGAGCCGGCGCCGTTCTTCTTCCAGCATGTCGAGCAGGCGAGCCCACTGGACCGCGTTGGGCACCTGGGCGCGCTTGCCCTGGAGCGCGCCGAGCAACGCCACGGTGTGCTCGACCTGGCGGGCGAGAACCGAACTGGCCGGCGCCGCCGCCGATTTGGGCGGGACCGCCGCAGATTGCGGCAAGGCGCTGAGACGCGAGCGCAGCAGCGACGTCTCCTGGCGCAGCGAAGTCACCTCGAGAGCAGCGCGGATGCGCTCCATCACCATCCCCATGTCGGAGAACGGCTTGGTCAGGTAGGAAAACGCTCCCACCTCCATCGCCTTGATCGCCGAGTCCAGCGAGGCGTAGCCGGTGATCATGATGAACTCGATCTCGGGATGGCGCTTTTTCTGATCGGAGATGAGATCCACTCCCGACATGTCGGGTAGGTTCTTGTCCACCAGCACCAGCGGCGGGCGGCGCTCTTCCAGCAGCGCGATGCCGCCCTGGGCACAGTCGGCCAGCAGCGGGTGATATCCTTCCTCGGAAAGGAGCGACTCGAACAGCAGCCGCACCACCTCCTCGTCATCGATCACCAGGATCTGCTGGCGGTGATTGTCGCTCGCAGTCGCGCGGTTCATGCGGCCGGGCCTTCCTTCCTCCATCTTCGGTCGATGGAACGGCAATGAGATAAGACCACAAGGCCCGTACCGGATCAAGATCCCCATCGGTTCGGACTTCTCGAACGATGCCCGGCATGCTCCGCGCCCACCTTTCAATGCTCGGCGATTCTCCCAATTCAATTTTGGCCCTCCCGCCACTCGTCGGATCGTCCGCAAGTCGCCGATGCCGACCAGGGCCTGTCCCCGCGCTGAAGCCCGGACAGAGGCCCGAAACTCGAAACCGTAGATGTACACTTGCAAAATACTATGTACGAATTAACTATACAATTTTGGTTTGAGAGGTTATAAGAGTGCAAGGCTCGGAAAGCGAACAATGCCTCATCCGAGACCATGTGTTGGCGACTCGAACAATATCGGCTGCTCAAACAACCCGTTCCGGACTCGCCGTCATCGTGGTAACAATATGTAATATAAAGATATTTAACAAAGACGCGGCTACTTGTGCCCGCTGGCACGGTTCGTGCTCAGGTGCTCTGCTGGAACTCGAATCTTGAAAGGAGCCGAGCCATGAACGAGTCGAACCGGATTCTGGTGGTGGATGACGAGAAGATCGTTTGCGACTCTTGCAGCCGGATTTTCGAGCCGCAAGGGTTTGTCGTCGATACGGTCACCGATGCCCAGAAGGGGCTGCGCCTTGCCGAGAGCCAGGATTTCGCCGCCATCCTGCTGGACATCAAGATGCCCGGGATGGACGGCCTGGAATTTTTGGAAAAGCTGCGCGCGAAAAAGCCGAGGCAGCCCGTCATCGTCATCACCGGCTACGCCAGCGTGGACTCGGCGGCGGCCGCCATGAGGCTCGGGGCCACGGACTACATCCCCAAGCCCTTCACGCCGGACGAGATCCTGCGCGCGGTCCGGCGGCTGTCACACGCCACCGTCACCACCACGGCGCAGAAGGAGCGGCCAAGCGCTTCCTCGAGTTTCAATCCAGTCTCGGATGAGGCTCGCTTCCTCGGCGAAAGTTGGATGCAGGCCGGACAGGACGGCAGCGTCCGCTGCGGCGTCTTCCTCGCGCGCCAGGAGGCGTCGGCGGTCCGGTCGGTCGCCCTGCCCAAGCCGGGCCAGACGATCTACCGCGGGTTGCCGATGGCCCGCATTCAGACGCCGGAGGGAATCCGCTCGGCCCCGGCGCCAATTTCGGGCGAGGTCCTGGAGGTCAACGCCCAGGCCTCGGGTTCGGCCCTGGCGGATCCGCTGCGCAACGGCTGGCTGGTGCGCCTGCGCCCGATCCAGCTCGCCGGCGACAGCGAGCGTCTCGCGACGCGCAAGGTCATCCTGGTCTCGGCGGACGAGGCCCGCGCGCGCGAGCAGAAGAACCATCTCGCCTATCTGGGCTGCTGGGTGGCCCTGGCCAAGAACGGCGACGAGGCGCTGCGCCTGCTGGCGGACGCCGGCATGGCGATGCTGCTCCTGGACGCCCCGTCGCTCGGAGCCGCCGGTCCCGAGATCGTTCGCCGGGCCAACGCCGCGGCCCCGAACGCCAGGGTGGTGGTGGCGGCCAGCGAGAAGAACGAATTCGCCGCCGAGTACCGCACCGGGCGGGTGATGTTCTACGGGGTGCAGCCCTTCGCCGACAACGAGATCCAGGACGTGCTGGCCTCGGCCTTCGCCGCACCGATCGAAACGGTGGTGGCCCGTCCCGCCTCCGTGGGAACCCCGCGCTTCATCCGCCGCGTTCGCATCACCAACCGCAAGGGGCAGACCGTGGCGCTCCTCACCTCCGGCGGGGTCCTCGAAGAGAGCCAGGGCGTCGGACAGCGGCTCATCCAGGGAATCCTGGAGCGAAACTTCCCGGTGCGGGTCACCCTGGGCAAGGAAGGCCTCACCCCGATGGAGGTCCGCGCCGACGCCACCGGCAACGACCGCCTGATCGTGCTTCTGGCCGAGCCGGGCGATCGCCTCGGCGGCAGCCTGGAGAAGAACGTCCCGAGCGAACTGGTGGACGCGGCCGGCGAGGCCAAGTCCCGCGTGGTCGCGCTTCGGATTCAGCCGGAAGGCCCCGGCGGCCTGCGCTTCGATCCGCGCACCGACCGCGCGCTGGCCGAGCTCATTCTGGAAGAGATGACCGCCTGAGCCAGGAGGAAAGACCCCGATGGAAAAGAACGAAACCATCCTTTTCGAGGGCGATCTCGATCCCGCCTTCTTCGACGAGATGGCGGCATTGCCCGAGGGCGCGCAGCTGCGCTCCTGCATCCAGTGCGGCACCTGCGGCGGCACCTGTCCGGTGTCCCCCATGCTGCCGCACACGCCGCGAAGGCTCTTTGCCATGATCCGCGCCGGGATGAAGGACGCGGTGCTCTCGTCGCCAACCCCGTGGGTCTGCTCCTCCTGCTACGAATGCACGGTCAAGTGCCCGGCCGGGATCAAGATCACCGAGCTCATGTACGCGCTCAAGCGCCGGGCCATCCGCGAGGGCGTCGCCTGCAAGGACTCGGACGCCGATCGCTTCCTGCGCCAGTTCACCGACATCGTGGCCAGGAACGGACGTTCCCACGAGCTGGCCTTGCTCATGCGTTACATGATGTTTCGGCACCCCTGGCAGATGCTCAAGCAGACCGGGCTGGGGCTGCGCATGATGGGCAAGGGCCGCATGCCGCTCTTCGCCCACAAGATCCAGGACAAGGACGGCTACTCCCGCATGGTGGAAAAGGCCATCGAGCTGGGCAACCAGGAAGGAGCCGCGCAATGAAATACCTGTACTACCCCGGCTGTTCGCAGCAGGCCACCGGACGAACCTACGAGGAATCGCTGCGCTCGGTCGCGCCCGAACTGGGCATCGAGCTGGTCGAGATGCAGGACTGGAACTGCTGCGGCACCACCACCGTGATGGCGGTCAACAAGGTCCTGGCGCTCTCGCTGGCGGCGCGCAACCTGGCGCTGGCCGAACGCGCCGGCGCGAAGGAGATCGTCACCGGCTGTCCGAGCTGCGCCTTGTCGCTCCACAAGGCCCACCAGTCCCTGACCGACGGCAGCGCCCTGGGCGCCAAGGTCCGCGAGGCGCTCGCCGCCGGCGGGCTCGAATACAAGGGAACGGTCGCGGTGCGCCACCTGCTGGACCTCATCGTGAACCAGGTGGGCATCGAGGCCATCAAGAGCCGGGTGCGCGCTCCGCTCGCCGGCCTCAAGATCGCGCCATACTACGGTTGCCAGGTGCTGCGGCCCTATCCTCAGGGCGACGATCAAGACCGGCCGCAGAATCTGGAAAAACTCATCCAGGCCCTGGGCGGCGAGGTGGCCGATTTCGCGCTCAAGACCACCTGTTGCGGCGGCACGCTGGTCGCCACCCGCGCCGAGGTGGGCAACACCATGAGCTCCCAGGTGATCGCCAGCATCGAGAAATCCGGCGCCAAGGCCATCGTCACGCCGTGCAGCCTGTGCCAGACCACGCTGGAGGCGGTGCAGCGCCACAGCAAGAAACTGCTGGGCCACAAGGTTCGCATCCCGGTGCTCACCATCACCCAGCTCGTCGGCCTGGCCCTGGGCCAGGATCGCAAGGCCCTGGCGCTGCAGCGGCTGCTGGCGCCCAAGTCCTGCGTCCGCGAGCTCGAGATGCGTCCCGGGGCGGGGGCCTAGAGGAGAACGACCATGAACGAACCCCGTATCGGTGTGTATGTCTGTCACTGCGGCTCCAACATCGCCGGCAAGGTGGACGTGAAGAAAGTCGCCGAGTACGCCGGCTCGCTGCCCGGCGTCAAGGTAGCCCGCGACTACGTGTTCATGTGCTCCGAGCCGGGCCAGGAGATCATCCGCAAGGACATCGCCGAGCACGAGCTCAACCGGGTGGTGGTGGCCTCCTGCTCGCCGCTCATGCACGAGCCCACCTTCCGCGCGGCTTGCGCCCGGGCCGGCCTCAATCCCTACCTCATGCAGATGGCCAACATCCGCGAGCAGTGCTCGTGGGTGACCGAGGACAACGCCGCCGCCACCGAGAAGGCCAAGGCCCTGGTGGCCGGCGCGGTGGGCAAGGCGCGCTTTCTGCGGCCGCTCAACGAGTGCGAGGTGTCGGTGGCCCAGGCGGTGTTGGTGGTGGGCGGCGGCATCGCCGGAATCCAGGCGGCGCTGCAGTGCGCCGACGCCGGATACAAGACGTATCTGGTGGAGCGCGAGCAGAGCATCGGCGGCCACATGGCCATGCTGGACAAGACCTTCCCGACGCTGGATTGCTCGGCCTGCATCCTCACGCCCAAGATGGTCTCGGTGGGCCAGCACCCCAACATCGAGCTGATGACCTCCTCCGAAGTCGTGGACGTGGGCGGCTACGTCGGCAACCTCAAGGTCAAGGTGCGCCGGCTGGCGACGTACGTCGACAACGACAAGTGCAACGGCTGCGGCCTGTGCCAGGAAAAGTGCCCCATGAAGGTGCCCAACCCCTTCGAGCAGGGGCGCACCAAGCGCAAGGCCATCTACACCTTGTTCCCGCAGGCGGTGCCCAACAAGCCGGTCATCGACCGCGAGAACTGCACCTTCTTCAAGAAGGGCACCTGCAAGGTGTGCGCCAAGTTTTGCAAGATGAACGCCATCGACTTCGAGCAGAAGGAGCGCATCGAGGAGCTCGAGGTCGGCGCCATCATCCTGGCCACCGGCCACCAGGTGTTCGACGCCACCGCCATGGCGCGCTACGGCTACGGGCGTCTCAAGAACGTCTACTCGGCCCTCGAGTTCGAGCGCATGGTGAACTCCGGCGGCTTCTCCAAGGGCGAAATCGTCACCGAGGAGGGCCAGCATCCCAAGGCCGTCGGCATCATCCACTGCGTGGGCAGCCGCGACCGCAACCACCTGCCCTACTGCTCCAGCATCTGCTGCATGTACAGCCTCAAGTTCGCCCACCTCATCAAGGAGCATTCGGACGCGGAGGTGTACAACTTCTACATCGACATGCGCTGCGTCGGGAAGGGCTACGAGGAGTTCTACGACCGTCTGCTCAACGAGGGCGTGCGCTTCGTGCGCGGAAAGGTCGCCTCCATCACGGACGAAGCGCGCCATCCCTCCGAGGAGGGACGCCTGGTGGTCCAGGTCGAAGACACGCTGGCCAGCGTGGTGCGGCGAATCCCGCTGGACATGGTCATCCTGGCCAACGGGCTCGCTTCTCGTCCCGACGCCGACGCGGTGGGACGGCTGTTCGGCGTGTCGCGCAACAAGGACGGCTTCTTCATCGAGCAACACCCCAAGCTGGCGCCGGTGTCCACCCCCAACAAGGCGGTGTTCATCGCCGGCACCTGCGCCGGGCCCAAGGATATCCCGCACACCGTGGCCCAGGCCTCGGCCGCCGCGGCCGGCGCGCTCACCATCCTGCGCCAGGGCAAGGTCTTGCTGGAGTCCATCGCCGCTCGCGTGAACCCGGAGCTGTGCTCCGGCTGCCGCACCTGCGTGGATCTGTGCGCATACAAGGCCATCTCCTTCGACGAGAAGACCAAGCTTGCCACGGTGGACGAGACCATGTGCCGCGGCTGCGGCACTTGCGTGGCGGCTTGCCCGTCCGGCGCCATCGAGGGCCGGCACTTCGACGACCGCCAGATCGACTCCGAGATCGAGGGACTGCTCTCCGACGCCGGCTGACCTTCCTCTTCCTCAGACCTCCGACCGGCCGCAACGGACAACTGGCTGATATTACTGCAATTTCAAGGGGACAGGCCCGGGGTTTCCACAAAGGGGTTTCCACAAAGGATCTGCGTGCGCAAGGGCGCTGGCTCTGTGCGGCCTTTGAACAGGACGGAGCGGGAGCATGTCCGGGATGGGCAAAGTTGAATCGGCCCGGAATGTGGAATACTCTTACATACGCTCAGGGCCTCCACCGCGCCTGCGGTGGAACGGAGGCAAGATGCCGGGCATCGGTGTCATCACCAACCAGCGCGCGCGGATGCACAAGCTCTACCCGCGGCTGAAAAACCGTCTGAGTTTCATTGTCGGGCGCGGAGGAGACGTCGCGGCAACGCGAAGCCTGGACGACGCCGAACGCGCCATGCAGGAATTCCGCGACGCGGAAGTGGACATCCTGGCCATCTCCGGCGGCGATGGAACGGCGCACCGGACCATCGAGATCATGCTCAAGGTCTATGCCGGCGCCGCCCCTCCCCCGATCCTGCTGTTGCCGTCGGGGACCCAGAACATGGTCCCGGCCTCGTTCGGGATTCGCCGCGGCAGCACCGCCACCCTCCTGGCGACCATCGCCCGTTACCGACACAACGTGCCCATCCCCGTCATTCGCCGGAATGTACTCAAGGTCAACGAGCATTTCAGCTTCATGTTCTCGCTCGGCGTCGCGCCTCGCTTCCTCGAAAAATACTACGCGGGCCGCACGACGCCGGCCGGCGCCGCCCAGCTTCTGGCCTCCTATGCCCTGGACGGAATCCGCCACGGTCAGCGCTCGGCGGCGCTCTTCGCCAGGAGCGAGGGAGAGATGCGGGTCGACTCGGGTCGGGCTCAACCCATCAATATCGCGGCGCTTTTTTGCAGTTTCGTGGAAGAACTCGCCCTGCGATTCCGCCTGTTCCCCCGCGCGGGATGGGACGTCAACGTGTTCGAGTCGGTCCTGGTTCACGGAACTCCGCTGCAGGTCGCCCGGGCCCTGCCGTGGCTGTGGGCGGGCTCCCGCCGCCCCCTATCCGGAATCCAGCGCTTTCTGGCCAGCGAAATCGACCTTGTGTTGGAAAACCCAGAGGTCTACACGCTGGATGGAGAGGTCTATCCCGCCACGAGGCATTTTTCCATTTCCGCGGGCCCGGAGCTTCGCTTCGTGGTGCCCGGCTTTCGCTTTCGGCGCATCGACCGCCGCCTGAGGACCGACCGGATCGGTCCCTGGGAAATGCGATACCTGGTCTGAAGCATCCGAGGAGCGCCATGCGGGACGGAAAGAGCGCCAAATCGCCCCAAAACCGGGAAAACACGGGGCCTGTCCCCAATGATTCTGCTGATACATCAAGAGGATACACAGGCGGCGCCGGAATGGACGGCCTCCTTGCCGCCATGCTGGACGGGGCGGTTCCGGTCGCTCGCTCCAAGGATATCGCCTGGGAAGACTTCAAACTCGACGAAAGCCTGCTGGCCCGGTCTTTGGCGGCGCTGACCGACCATCCGGAGCGAAAAAAGAGCCTCGCCGATCTCGCCCAGAAGCTCCCTTCCGCCATCACCCTGCGCCGGCACCGAACGGATGCGGTTCGCCTGCGCCTGTCCGGCCGCGAGCTGCGTTTCAGCCGGCCGGCGCTGGGCGAAGCCCTGGGCGTCCTGGGAGCGCACCTGCTCCCGACTCGCCGCCGAGCCCTGGAGGTCGCGCGGGCGGCGGCGCGGGAAATGGCCTTCCTCGGAGCCCGGGAGCCGGACAATCTCTGGTCGGATTCGCCGCTGTGCGCCGTGTTGCCCTGGGCGAACGCACGCCCGGGCGAGGAGGCGGCGCTCTTTCGCGAGATGAGACCCGACGGCAGCGAGCACACCCACTCCGCCTGGAAACTGCTCAACCGCGACCCCGCCTTTCTGCCCGAGGTGAACTCGGCCGCCGAGCTTTCGAGGTTTCGCCTTCGCCTTCGCCAGGACCCCTTGGACGGGGCCATGGTGACGATGCTCCGGCCGTTTTTTTCCCGGAGGGCCACCGTCGGCCCGCGCGACACCGCGCGCTGGGCGCTCGGGTCGCGCCATCCCTGGTTCGGCTGGAACGACGCCCGCGCCATTTTGACTCGAAGCTTCGAGCGGTTCGGGCGCGAGGATTTCTGGGCCCCGCGTCTCATGCTGTACCTCCCCGACCCCCGCGCCAACGCGAAAGAAGCCGCGCTCCGCCAGGCGCTCAACCAGCGGGCCGCAAGCCGTCTGGCCGGCAGGCTTCAATCCGCGCTGCCCGTAAACCTTAGCGGCAAGCTGTCTCAGGCATCGTGCCTTTCGCTTTCGTATCTCGCCTTGGACTACTACTTCGACCATCCGGAATTCGACCTGGAAAACCGCACCCGCCCGCCCGCCCGCACCCTGACGACCTTTCTCGGGCACGCGGTCTCCGTCCTGGCGACCGACTGGGCGGGGCGCCATCCGCCGCCGCTGCGCAACCGCAACATCGCCGCCGCGTTCGACGCCCTGGGCGAGCCGGCGGAGGATGTGTTGTCTCTGAGCGATACGGAGCGCGAGGAGTTGTTTTCGTTGCTTCTGACCCAAGCCGAGGCGGAGGCGAAACAGGAGACCTACCAGCCCGTCCCGCGTGAGCTCTGGGTGTTCTCCGCCGCCGAGCCCCCACGGCCGCTCCCCGGCGAGCGGGTGCTCGACGAGTTCGCCCTCTCGGAACTCCGCGCCCCGCAGCACATGCGCAAGCTGCGGGAACACCCGGAACTGGCGGAGAAACTGGTGGTGTTCTTCTGCCTGACGGTGCGCCACCTCCACGATACCGGGCACCTGCCCGATCTCGCGCCGGAAGGATGGCGCGACCACTGGCTGCTCGGCCTCTGGGGCGATTGCGCCCGCACGGTTCGCTGCCGCCTGTACGAGAATCCATCCCTGGGCGCGGTGCGCACCGAGGTGCGCTTCTTCGGCACCGATCAGACCCGGGTGGCGGAACCATCGTGGGAACGCGGCGGCGGCGAGGAGCTGGTGCGCCGCATGATTGCCCGGATTCAACCGGACGCGCGGGAGAACGCCCTGCGGGCGCTCAGCAAGTTCGTGATGGTGCTGGCCGAGCGCAAACGCGCTCGCAAGGGCGGGCGGCTGCAACTGGCCGGACAGGCGCTGGAGGTGTTCCGCGAGGCCGCCCGCACGGGATTGCGCGGCGCCCTGGTCGACGCGGCCACCACGCTGGAGATGGTCGTGGATCAATCCGTCGATGCGGCCCAGTACCTTCTCCAGCGGGCGGAGCATCTCATGGGCCGCAAGGGCTGACCAGACGACCGATCATCGGCCGCGACACGAATACCCCGAAATCGCACGAGATGAAGTGTCCGAACGGGCGAGGCCGGTGGGGATGGCGGCACGACGATCTTTCGCGAGAACGCCTCGGGAACGAGGCGGCAGGGCCCGGCCGCGTGATCTGAAAATCAGGGCTGGCCGAGCCGCACCTCGACGCTGCGATTCCCGGCGGGGACCTTGACGTGGAGAACCCCGCCGCGGGCGGGTTCGAGCCAGTAGCCGCGCGGAGATGCCTCCAGCTCGGCGAGATCGGAGCGGGCCGGAAGATCATGGCCGCCTTCCTTCACCGAGTGCGGCATGCGGGTGCCGAAGACCATGACCGAGAACACCGCCCCCTTCCGGAACTCGCCGCCGTCTTGGTAGCCGAGCCGCGTAACATCGCCCGCACGCTCCTGCGAGAGGACGCAGCCGTCGTAGAGGACGATGCTCGAAGCCGGCCCTGGATGCACCACCGGGTACAGCACGCCGGCATCGGTGTCGAACGAATCCACCGTGCCGTCTTCGGTCGGCGAGAGCGTGTCGATGGTCGGCCGAAGCAGCGGGACGATTCCTCCCTCGCGCAGGTAGAGCGGGAGCTTGTCCAGCGGCGCGGGCACGGTTTCGCTGCCGGGCCCGGTGTGGACCGAGCCATCGAAGAAGTCCACCCATGCCCCTTTCGGGAAAATCACGTTTCTATCGCGCTGGCCGGGCCGCACCACCGGCGCCACCAGAAGATCGTCGCCGAACATGTACTGGTCATCGGGATGCTGGCCCAGCTCCGGGTAGGCCAGGCCCAGCGGTCGAACGATGGGGCGGCCGTCCTCGCGCATGCGGACAGCGAGGGTCCACTCATAGGGGAAGAGCCGCAGGTGCAGGCGGGTGAAACGACGGTACAGATCGAGCTTGCTGCCGTCGGGATCGGTCTGGGGATTGAACATCTCCCAGGCCACGTCGTTTGTGCTCGTTCCGATCTGCATCACGGTCGAGAGCGCGGTCTGCTCGAACCAGCGGATGAAGGTCTCCTCGTCCGGCGGGGAGTGGCGATAGCCGCCGGTGTCCGAGCCGTAGAAGGGAAATCCCGAGGCCGACAGGGACAGGCCGTAGACGAGCGACGCCGGCAGCCCGCCCACCGCCAGAAAATCGTCGCCGCCCTCGACCACGCGCTCGCCGTGCAGCGCCATGTTGGCGTCCAGATCCCCCGGCCAGACGATAGGCGCCATGATCTGCTCGCCGAAGCTCCCGTGGCGCACGAGCAAAAATCCGCCGCTCTCGGGCAGCGTCTCCGCGTACACCCGGTGGTACAGCCGATTGTAGCCGGCGTGCATGGTCCGCTCGTCCGAGCCGTCGGCGAAGCGCCACACGGCGATGCGCCGGCCCGTCGCTCCGACCAGGACTTCTTCGGCGTAGTCGAGCTTGAAGCCCTCGACGCCCCGGCTGGTGTAGCGGCGGACGAGATCCTGCCACCAGGCGTAGGCCTGCGGGTTGGTCAGATCGATCGGCGGCCCCCATTGCGCGGTGACCGGACCGATCTGGGGCGGCCAGTAACCCCCGGCGGCCGCCTGTTCGCGCAGGGTCCGCGTGGCCTCCTGTCCGGGATCCAGGTACGGCGTGTGCCACAAGCCCATGCGGAAGCCCAGCCGGCGGGCGAGCGCGATCATCGCATCCGGGTCGGGGAACTGCTCCGGCCGAAAGTCGAAGCTGTTCACCGCGCTGGCGTAGGGCCGGTCGATCCAGACGGCGCTGGCAGCGAGGTCGAGATCGCGCATGGCGCGAAGATCGCCCTCCACCTGAGCCTGGTCGTCGTTCTCGTCGCGCCACACCCACGGGCCCAGGGCCCAGCGGGCGGGGAGCGCCGGGAAGCCGGTCAGTGCAAAGTAGTGAGCCAGGAGATCCAGCGGGTGGCGGGCGCCGAACAGGTAGAAAGAGAGGCCGGCCTCGCTGGCGCTGCCGGTGCCGAAGATCATCTCGACGCGACCGGGTGCGGTGGCGCCGGCGTCGCACACGCCGGGATACAGGCTTTCGAAAAACGCCCCGGCGCCGCGGGTATCGAGCACCAGCGGGACCGGCACGTGCCGTTCGTTGTAGCCGCTCTCTTGCGGCGTGTCCGAAACCATCTCGAGCTGCAGGGCCCGGATCTTGCCCCGGTGCTCCACCCGATCCAGCACGCCACCCAGGCCGTACAGGCCGGCCGCCGCGTCTCCCTCCAGGGCGACCCGCAGGTAGGCCACCGCATCGCCCGCCGTCGCGGGCCGAAACAAGAGCGAGAAGCGCCCGTCCGCCAGGGCCCGGATTTCCAGCGTGGCCGCCCGGTTTCCCGGGTAGGCCAGATCGATGCGCGCCTCCGCTCCATCCTGGCGCGCCACATCCCAGAGCACCGGGGACAAGAACTCGAGCCCCGGCGGAGGCGTGTACAGGGGATCGTCCAGCAGCAGCGGCACTGGATCGTAGTTGGCGAGTTCGTCCAGCGCCGATACCACCCCCAGCCGCAGGCCGTCGGCGGGAAGCCGCCACAACTCCCCCTGCGGTCCCGAGAGCCGCAGCCCGCCGTCGGCCCTCAGGCACAGGGAAAAATTCCCGTCCCCGGCCGAGAGACAGCCGCCTCCGCCTCCGTCGCCGCAGGCCGCCAGCGCCCCCGCCATCCCGATCGAGAGGAGCGCGGCCGCCATTCCCGTCCGGTTCGACATTTTCTTGCGCTTCACGACAACGCCGTCCTTTCCCGTGCACGCGGCGCCACCCGCTCGCTCTCTCCGCGCCTGTTCGTACCCGGCTCTTGCATGCGATGGGCTCGCCGGATCGAGGCCATGGGGCCCGGTTACTTGTCCTCGATGGAGGGATCCGCCTGCGCCGCCGCCGCGCGCTTCAGGCGCCGGCTGCGCTCCACCGACAGTCCCACGCCGAGCCCGAGCACGGTCCCCACCACGCACAGCGACACCCAGGTGGGGATCGCCACCAGGTCGGCGATCAGCATCTTGACCCCGATGAAGAACAGCACCAGCGCCAGCGCATGGCTCAGGTAGTGGAAGCGGTCGATGGTCCCCGCCAGCAGAAAGTACAGAGAGCGCAAGCCCAGGATGGCGAAGATGTTCGAGGTGATCAGCACGAAGGGATCGGTGGTGATGCCGAAGATGGTGGGGATGGAATCCACCGCGAAGATCAAGTCCGATATCTCCACCACCAGCAGCACCAGCATCAGGGTGGTGGCCCGGCGCCGGCCGTCGACGCGCACCCAGAAGCGCTCGCCGAAATCGCCCGGAACGATGCGCAGCAGCCGGTTGGCCAACCGGATGGCCGGGCTGCGCTGCGGATCCACCGGCCGGTCGTGGGCCAGCGAGAGCTTGACGGCGGTGTACACCAGAAACGCCCCGAACAGGTACATCACGAAGTGGAACTGCATGACCAGCGCCACCCCGGCGGTGATCATCAGGATCCGCAGCAGGATGGCCCCGATCACCCCCCAGAACAGCACCCGGTGCTGGAACTGCGCCTGAACCCCGAAGAAGCGAAAGATGACCACGAACACGAACAGGTTGTCGACCGACAGCGACTTTTCCACCAGGTATCCGGTGAGAAACTCCATGGCCGATTTTCCGCCCAGCAGCCACCAGACGCCGGCGTTGAACAGCAGGGCCAGGCCGATCCACACCGCGCTCCACACCGCCGCCTCGGTCAGCGAGATGCGGTGGGCGTGCCGGTTGGCCACCAGCAGGTCGACCGCCAGCAGCACCACGATGATGACCCCGAAGGCGATCCAGAGCTCGACATGGGCGGCATCGAAAATCTCAGGCATGGGGCGTCCTCAATCGTTTTCGCCACCGGGTTCGCCGGGGGACGGAGCGCCGTTTTCCTGCGGCCGATCCGCCAGGGAGGGATCGGTGATCTCCTCGCCGGGATCCCCGCTCCCCTCCGCCTCGCCGTCCTGGGCCTCGGCCCCGACCGGGATGGCGTAGCGCCGGCACAGCGTGCGCAGGTGCTGGCGCGCCAGGCCCGCCCGGCGGGCGGCGCGGCTCAGGTTGCCGCCTTCTTCCTGGACCAGCCGCGTCAGGTACTCCTGCTCGAAGCGCGAGACCAGGCGCGCCTTGGATTCCTTGTAGGGCAAGCCGACATCCACCGCCAGCGTCGAGCGCCGGTTGCCGCCGAACATGTCCAGCATCAGATCCTGGCGGCTCACCACCGGCCCGCTGCACAGGTGCAGCACCCGCTCCAGGGTGTTGCGCAGCTCGCGCACGTTGCCCGGCCACGGGTGCGCATCGAGAAGCTGCAACGCCAGCGGGTCGATGGCCATCTCCTCCCGCCCCGCGGCCTTGCGTTCGGCGTTGAACTCCGCCAGCGCGGCCTGCACCAGCATGCGGATGTCCTCGGGACGCTCGCGCAGCGGCGGGATCTCCACCTCCACCACCGACAGCCGGTAGAGCAGGTCCTCGCGAAAACGCCCCTCCTCGACCATCTGCCGCAGGTTGCGGTGGGTGGCGGCCACCACGCGCACGTCCACCGGCAGGGTCTTCACCCCTCCCACGCGCTGGACCTCGTGATGTTCGAGCACCCGCAGCAGCTTCGGCTGGAGCGACACGTCCAGCTCGCCGATCTCGTCGATGAACAGCGTGCCGCCGTCCGCCTCCTCGAAGAGCCCGCGGCGCATGCTGTCGGCGCCGGTGAAGGCGCCGCGCTCGTGGCCGAACAGGGTGTCCTCGATCAGGGTGGCGGGGACCGCGCCGCAGTCCAGCACCACGAAGGGGTGGTTCTTGCGCAGGCTGTAGGCGTGGATGGCCTCGGCCAGCAGTTCCTTTCCGGTGCCGGTCTCGCCTCGCAGCAGCACTGGCAGGTCCGAAGGCGCGACCTTCTCCAGCACCGCGAACACCTCGCGCATCTTCACCGAGGCGCCCATGGCCTTGCCGAACCGATCCCGGCGCGAGAGCGGAATGCGCAGCACGCTCTGGAGCGGCTCGAAACGCAGCAGGTTGTTGCCCACCTGGAACTGCGAACCCTCGTTCAGATACACCTCGCGCACCCGGTGCCCCAGCATGAAGATGCCGTTGGTCGAGTCGAGATCCCGGAGCAGGTACCCCTCGGGCCTGGCCAGCACCTCGGCGTGCAGCGCCGACACCGACGAGTCGTTGAGGCGTAGGTCGCAAGCGGAGGAACGGCCGATCAGGATGCGTTCCTTCTGCAAGCGGTATTCGAGGCCGGCCTCGCTACCCTTGGCCACCACCAGCCGGCCCTGGCGCACCAGCTTGAAATCCCGCGCTTCGTTGAGAAACACGGTGCGCTGCGTGACCTCGGGCCGAACCAGGAATTCTCGGGTCTTCGGTTCCATTCCTCCTCACTGGTGGATGAGCTTGATGGCGGCGCCGGGCTTGAGGTTGATGTTCCAGGATTTGATGACCTGATCGTCATTGTCGCGCAATTCGACCAGGTGCCGTCCCGCCGACAGGGTCATCTCGTACACCGGCGTGGCGCGGATGCGCTCGCCATCCACGTACACCCAGGCCCAGCCGCCGCTGATGCCCACGGTGATGCGCCCTTCTCCGGCCGGCGCCGGCGCCGGCGGGCGCGGCCGGACCGGCGGGCGGCGAATCGGCGGTCGGCGGACGGGAGGACGCACCCGACCCGGATCGGCCGGCTCGGCCATGGCCAACCCGGCATCCACGGCTTCCGGAATCCCGGCATCCGGCTCCGGCGCGGGGCGCTCCACAGAATCCGCCGCGTCCATCCCCGCATCCGCCTCACGACCCGGCGCCGGTTCGCCGCGCAAGCGCACAAGGCCGCCGTCCGGAGGCGGCGCGGGCTCCTGTGGCCCGATGGGAACGGGCTTCTCGAGCCGCTCGACGTCCGGCTCGGCGATGCGGAAAAGATAGGCGGACATCCCTCCGGCCACCAGCGCCAGCGCCACCAGGCTCGCGACCTGCAAGGCGTTGATGCGTTTCTTCTTCTCGGCCGGGAGGCTGGTGTCCTCCAGATCGCCGAGTTTCCGGCGCTGCGCGGGAGGCGGCAGCGGACGCGGCTGCTTGGCGTCGCTCTTGTAGGTCGGCAGGCTCTCCTCGAAGTCGGCGGCCACCGGAACGCTCTGCGGCACCCGCGGGGGTTCTTCCAGGGTCGGCAGGGTGGAGCCGAGCGGGGAGCCGTTCCGATCGGTGCCCACCTCGCGGATGGGCGGGCGGCGGTTGGCGGGCTGAGACCGGGACGCCGGCGACGGGGTGCGGCGCGCCGGAGCCGCGGCGCTCTCCTCGCCGAAGATGGGCGGCAGGGAGCGTAGCATCGCCGCCGAGGGCCGATCCACCTTGGCGGTTTCGAGATCCGACTCGTCGTCGAGATCCTCTATCGACTGCACCCCGGACACCGGGAGTTCCACCGTTTCCGCCGGCGGAGGCAGCTCGACCTGGGAGGGCTCGGAGCGGGTGGTGGTCTCATCGTCGCCCACGACCTGCAGGTGCAGCACCTGGGTCTCGGGCGACTGGGCGGCCGCCTCCAGCCGGGCCGCACGGCGGGCCTCGGTGCGCAAGCGCTCCACCACCTGCGCCTCCTCGACGAACTCGGCGCGCTCGCGCTCGATCTCTTCGCGGAAGATCTCCCGCATGAAGGAGGCCAGCCAGGCCGAGGAGTAGTGCAGGCCGTTCTGGAACATGAAGTTCTCGATGGCGTCCCGCCACTCCGCCCCGCTGGACCAGCGATCCTGGGGGTTCTTCTCCAGGGCCTTGAGCAGCTGGGCCTCAAGCTCCTCGGGGATGGCCGGATTGAGGTCGCGGGGTTTGATGAAGTCGGTCTCGCGCACCTTCTCCAGGATGGCCAGGTCGTTGGCCCCCTTGAACATCTTTTGCAGGGTGAGCATCTCGTAGAAGCACACCCCCAGCGAAAACAGGTCGGTGCGATTGTCCAGCGGCAGGCCGTGGGCCTGCTCGGGCGACATGTAGCTGTATTTTCCCTTCAGCACCCCACCGGTGGTCTGGATGGTGGTGGAGGCGGCCTTGGCGATGCCGAAATCGACGATCTTCACCTCCCCCTCGTAGGAGATCAGGATGTTGTGCGGGCTGACGTCGCGGTGGATGAGCGCCAGCGGATTGCCGAAGGCATCGGTGGGGCGGTGGGCGTGGTCCAGGCCGCCGAGCACTTCGGCGAACAGAAAGCACACCATCTCGATGGGCGTGCTCAGGCCCCGATCGCGCAGCACCCGGATGATGTCGGCGATGTCCTTGCCGTGGATGTACTCCATGGAGATGAAGTACAGCTGATCGATGCAGCCGAAATCGTAGATCTGGGCGATGTTCTTGTGGGAAAGCGACGCCGCCAGCTTGGCCTCGTTGATGAACATGTTGACGAACTGCCCGTCGCTGGACAGGTGCGGCAACATGCGCTTGATGGCCACCAGCTTCTCGAATCCCTCGGCGCCGAACACGCGCGCCCGAAACACCTCGGCCATGCCGCCGATGGCGATGCGGCGCTGCAGAACATACTTGCCGAAAGTGGTCGGGCGGAAAACCATGTCGCCTCGTTCGGCGGGCTAGATTAGCCAGCCGCGCCAACGTGGTCAAATCGAGCGGCCGGCGGCGCGCTCCAGCAACAGGTCGGCCCGGGCCCCGGCGCGCGAGGCGATCACCTCGAGCAGACGCATCTCGAAGGAAGGAAGCGTCTCGCTCCCCGCGTCGGCGTACAGCACCCAGCGGTCCAGGGACGTCACCTGGACCGGGATGAGCAGGATCTCGGGAGGCACGCCGCCCAGGATTTCGAAGAACTCCGGCGCCTGGCCCACCAGCTGGGGCGCGCCCCGGAAACTGTCCAGGTCGAAGGCCGTGCCGGTGAGATCCCACAGCAGCCGCCGCGGGATCTCGATGGTCAGCAATCTTACCTCGGAAAGCCCCATGCCCGAGGAGGCGAAGCCGTACAGCGTGCCGCCGCGTTCCCAGAAGAGGAGCACCCGTGGCACTACGTTGGCCACCATCTCGGCCAGCACGCCGGCGACTTCCTCCACCGTGGCCGCGGCCCGCAACACGTCCAGGATCTCGCCGATGGGGATCTCGCCGCGAAGCTTTCGCGGCGCCCCGCGCTCCACCTCCCGGGTGCGCTCTTCCTCCTGGGCCTGGAGCGCCCGCAGGCGCTCCTCCTCGCGCCGGGCGATCTCGGAAAGAGGCACCACCGCCGTCTTTTCGCGGTCGTATCCCGTGCCCTTGCAGATCTGGATCTCCTCGCGAACCACCTTGAGGTAGTTGTCGTAGGGACGGGTCTTCTCGTCGAAGCGATCCGCGCTCACTGGCAGGCGTCTCCCACGCCGTTGTCGTCGGCGTCTTCCTGCAAGGGATTCGACATCAGCGGGCAGTTGTCGTCGCAGGACGCGACGGCCCCGCCGCGGCAGGGGTTGTCGCCGGCGATGCCGCTGCCGTCGCCGTCGTCCAGGATGCCGTCGCCGTCGATGTCGTCCTCGCAGGCGTCGCCGGTGCCGTCGTTGTCCGTGTCCTGCTGGCCCGGGTTGGCGACCGTGGGGCAGTTGTCGCACGCGTCGCCCGGGCCGTCGGTGTCTCCGTCGAGCTGGTTCTGGTTGGCATCGGCGGGACAGTTGTCGCAGGCGTCGCCCACCGAGTCTCCGTCGCCGTCGCTCTGGGCCGAGTTGCTGGCGGCGGGGCAGTTGTCGCAGGCGTCGCCCCGATCGTCCCCATCTCCGTCGAGCTGGTTGGCGTTGGCGGTCGCGGGGCAGTTGTCGCAGGCATCGCCCCGGCCGTCGCCGTCCCCGTCCTGCTGCCCGCTGTTGGGCACGGTCGGGCAGTTGTCGAGCCCATCCAGAACCCCGTCGCCGTCGCCGTCCGCGCCGCAGGCGGGTTGGCCGTTGCAATGGCCCCGATCCTCGCCGTCCGGAATCACGCAGGTGCCGCCGGCGCCGGCGCACTCGGCGTCGTTCTGGCATTCGGGTCGCGGGTTGGGGATGAGCGGACAGCTATCCTCGGCGTCCGGCACCTCGTCACCGTCGTCGTCGTCGTCGCAGGCGTTCCCCTGTCCGTCGCGGTCGGTGTCCGTCTGGTCGGGGTTGGCCGCGTAGGGGCAGTTGTCCTGGGTGTTGCGCAGGCCGTCGGCATCGGCGTCGAAATCGCAGGCGTCGCCCGCGCCGTTGCCATCGGTGTCGCGCTGGTTGGGATTGGCAGTGAAGGGGCAGTTATCCACGTTGTCCAACACGCCATCGCCGTCGTCGTCGCAAGCGTCGCCGATGCCGTCCCGGGGGTCGCTCGAGTCTTCTTGAGCGGAGTTCTTGACCCTGGGGCAGTTGTCCTGGCTGTCCGGAATGTTGTCGCCGTCGAAGTCCACGCCGCAGGCATCGGGCTGGGCCGAACAGCGGCCGTTGGTCTGGCCGGAGGGGATGACGCAGGTGCCTCCGGCCGTTGTGCACTGGCTGTTCTGGGTGCAGTCCGGACGGGGATTGTTGACGAGCGGGCAGTTGTCCTCGGCATCGGGCACGCCGTCGTTGTCGTCGTCGGGATCGCAGGTGTCGCCGCGATCGTCGCGGTCGTTGTCCCACTGGTCGCTGTTGCGGACGCCCGGGCAGTTGTCGCGGTCGTCGGCGATCTGATCCCGGTCGGCGTCGCAGGCGTCCCCCATGCCGTCGCGGTTGGTGTCCTGCTGGTTGGCATTGGCGACCCGAGGGCAGTTGTCCTGGTTGTTGGCGACGCCGTCTCCGTCCCGATCGCCGTCGCAAGCGTCTCCCTGGTGGTCCCCGTCCAGATCGGCCTGATCGGGATTTGCGTTGCGCGGGCAGTTGTCCTGGGAGTTGGCCCAGCCGTCATTGTCGATGTCGGGATCGCAGGCGTCGCCCAGGCCGTCCCGATCCAGGTCGGCCTGGTCCTGGTTCTTGACATCCGGGCAATTGTCGCGGTCGTTGGGGATGCCGTCCGCGTCGTTGTCGTTCTCGCAGGCGTCGCCCACGCCGTTGCCGTTGGAATCCTTCTGGTCGGGGTTGGACGTCACCGGGCAGTTGTCCGACCCCTGGCAGGTGGCCGGACGCTGGCCGGGCGGAGAGGCGCAGTCGGCGCTCACCCGCCCCGGGTCGCACACGCCGTCGGCGTCGCTGTCGCAGTCGCAGCCGTTGCCGGCGCCGTCGCGGTCGGTGTCCTCCTGGCCGGGGTTGAAGTTCCTCGCGTTCGCCGGGTTGCCGTCCCAGCAGTTGTCCCGGTCGTCGGGCACGCCGTCGTTGTCGTTGTCGTTGTCGCAGACGTCGCCCCGGCCGTCACCGTCCTTGTCGGCCTGGTCGGCGTTGGGGTGAGCCGGGCAGTTGTCGTCGCAGTTTGCGGTCTTTCCGCCGGTGCAGGGGTAGTCGCCGCTCTGGCCGCTCCGGTCGCCGTCGTCGGGGATGCCGTCGTCGTCGCTGTCCACCACGCCGCCGTCGTTGGGCGGGTTCTGCTTGCAGACCGCCTGGTCCAGTATCGAGTCGTATTCGCAGTGTTTTCCCGGCGGGCAGGTAAGGCCGCACACGCACACCCCGTCCCGGCAGGAGAACCCGGTGGGACAGCCGTTCCCGGCGTCGAATTCCGTGCAGGGGATTTCGGTGGACTTCTCTCCGCAGGCGACGCCGGCCAGGGCGAACAGGGACAGTGCAACCACACCCCAGGAAAACCGCGCCATGACATCCTCCCGGGCCGCGGCGTTCCTTTTGCGCCGGCGACCTTCTCGATCGATTGTGGCCAGACTAGCAGAGGAATGGCCCAGATTCAACGCGGGCATCGTTGCAGGGATGAGGGTTCGCAGCGCCCCTCCGGCCGCGCCCGGACTGCGCGCCCGAGCGCGCTGGTCCTGTGACCCCGCGGCTGATCGCGCCAGAAATTGCCTGCGCACGGAGAGCAGATAGTGGGGAAAAGTTCTTCCGTCTAGATAGAAGCATGGGAAATCGGGGAACATTCTGGTTGGCTCTCTTCCTCGACGCGGCCGTCCTGGCGGGTTGCCCTTCCCGCATCGAGCCGTTGCCGGCGGCGCCAGAGTCATCGCCTGGCGGGCTGGCCGACTCGATCGATCCGGGGCCGGTCGAGCCGCTGCTGTCGAACCTCCCACCATGGCTGGAAGCGCTCCTGGCCAACCGGCCGGCACCGAAAGATCCGCCCGTGCTGGCCGATCTTCCAGAACGCCTCGCTTCGTGGTTGAGGAGCGGCCCCGAGCTGGCCGGCGGGCTGGAGTCGCTGCTCGACATGCTGGCCCTTCTCCGCCTCACCGAACGCCGGCTCCATGCCAAAGACGCAGACCTGGCCGATCTGTCGCTGGCGACCCGCATCTACCACGCCCTGGATGTTCCCATGCTGTCGGATCCACAGGGCTTTTTCGCTCAACTGTGGCGCCTCATGGCGCAGGCGGCGGGCCAGACGGGAGACGAGGGGCTCGAGGCTTCTGAGATGATCGAGATGGTAAAAAATATTTTTTCCCGCTCAGGCGCGCTGCACCGGCGAACCGCGGCTCGTATACTCCGGAAAGCGCCGGACAGCGCGGAGGCATCTCTCGTGCTCGAACAACTGGCCCAGGGCGCCCGGCGGCGGGAGGACTTCGAGATGGCCCGGCGCCTGCTCCTGGCGCGCCTCTCGCGACTCGGCGCCGCGGCGAACGGCGAGGACTTTCTGGATCTCGCCGAAAGCTGCGCGCAGAGCCTGCGGCTGGATTGCGCCGATCCTGCCCTGCGGCGCGCCGAAACGCTTCACATGCGCAGCTCGCCGCGCTGGACCGAAGCCCGGGCCGCAGTGGCGCTGGCGAAAGAGCTCCTGGCCGCCGGGGAACCATCTTCGCTGGAGGAGTATCTTGCGCGGGCCGACCGGCTCAACCGGTTGGGGCGGCGGAATGACGCCGAACGCCTGCTGGGCACGGTATTGCAGACCCACCGCAACGACGCCCGACCGTGGCTCGCCCTCGCCAAGGTATCCCTGGGGCGGTTGCGAGTCCGGGAGGCCCACACCTACGTCCGCCAGGCGGACAGGCTGGAGCACCGGGACGGCGACTACTACGCCATGGCGCTGGGGACGTTCTGGAGCGTGATGATGGACGAGGTGCTGCCCATCCTCTCGGCGGAGAAGAACGGCCCGCCGGGCTCGACGCGAAAGCGGCTATCGCCCTACCTCGATGTGGTGAAGGATGACCTGGCCGGGCTGGCGCGGTTCGCGCCCGGGCGGGCCGCCGCGCTCCAGGAATCCGTCCGCTTCATTGAGAAAATCCTGGAGATCCCCGGCAACATGCCCGATGCCGCACAGCGGAAGGAGTTTGCCAAGTTGGGAGACGAGGCCCTGGCCAGGGTGATGGAGTTGCGTTGCCGTTTTCCGCGCGAGGCGGACGTCTACCGGCTCGGACTGCTGCTGGCCCGCTACACCACGCTCGAAGCCGAGGCCCGGCAGGTCGCCCAGGAGAGAATCCCTCAAGAAATCCGCGACCGACCAGGTGTGCTGCTGCTCCAGGCGCGTATCCGGCTGGCGTTGGCCATCCGCGCCGGGGAGGTCGGGCAGATTCCCGCAATCCGCGGGCTCCTCGGCGATATCAAAAGAGACGAAAAAAACGCCTGGGCCCTCGATGCGCTATCGGCCGATCTGCTGGCTATCGAGGCCGGGGCAAGCGGCCGAGAAAACCTCTGGCCGCGGGTGATCGAGATGTACCGTGGCGCCCTCGAGAACGCCCCGGCGGACCAGACGGCGCGCGTTCGGTCCAACCTGGGCGTGGCGCTGTATCGCAAAGGGAAGATCGACGAAGCGCGGGCGCTGTGGCATGCGGCCGGCGAGGGCGACAAGGACACGGCGATCCCGGTTCTGCTGCTGGCCGTGACCGCCCCCGGCCCCGACCGCCGGAAGGAAGCCCTGCTGAATGTCGAAGGGCAATCCAGGATCTCCGCCGTGAACTACCAGGCGCGGCTCTGGCAGGCCGTCGAGGAGCGCCCGCCGGCTGTGGAGCGCGAGATGCGGCTGGCCGAGGCCTGGAACACTCTCCACGAGAGTCTGTGGGGCGCACGGTGCGTGGACGGGAGCATGGGGGTGGTCCTCGACGAGAGTTTCAATGTGTCGATGGGGTATTCGGAAACGGAGGGTCTGCTCACGGTGTTCGAGCTGAAATCCGATCCCTGGCTCATCCTCCCGGCGCCGATCTGAGTGTCGACGCCGGACTTGCCCCCGCGGGCCTTGCAGATTTTCGGGAAACGACCCGGCTCGCCATGGAATCGAGAGTCTCGGCCCAGACCCGAGACGCATCTTGTCCGTCGGCGGAAAGCTTGGCGCGCCGTTTGAATTCCGAAACGCCATCGGGTATTTTTTTCGAACAGGAGAACCGGCATGAAGAAGACTGCGATGATCGCGTGGCGATGGCTGATGCTCGTGCCGTGGCTGGCCTGCGGCTGCATCCCGCCGATGATCTTTCCGCCACCTCCCGATGCGCCGGTGGGAAGCCCTCCGACCTCGCGTCACGCGGGATCTGGGGAAGGCGAGGATCCGCAGGCGTCGCTCGATACGCTTTCGGACGACGAGGAAGGAATGGGCGATTCGGGTGATTTTTTCTTTCGCATGTCGTTTCCCACGGACACCATGGACTTCGGCGGGGCCGATCCGGCCGCCATGCAGGAGATCTTCGCGGACCTGCAGAGCGCGGATCTGGAGCTTCGCCGGGCCGCCATGGACGTCATGGGCTCGTTGCGCTTGGGGGGTGGCCAGTTCGCCACCATGCTCGCGCACATCAGCCGGCACGACCCCGACCCCATCGTGCGGCAGAAGGCCGCCGACAGCTTGCAGCGGATGTCCCGCAACCGGGCCTCCCGCGCCGGCGATACAAGGGCCGGCGACCCGCCGGAACGGCGAGCGTCCAGCGCCGGCGCGGTGGAGCCCGCCCCGCCGGAGCCGGTGGCGGTCGCGCGGACGTCCAACGAGCCACCCCAGATCGTAGCGGTCATCGAGGTTCAGGACGCCTCCGGGAAGATCGGCAAGAACGTCCTCGCCCAATTGACCACCTATCTGGGCACGGCGCTCACCCGGTCCGGACGGTACCAGACCGTCCCGCAGGAACGGATGCGCCAGACGATGCGCGAACAGAAAAAGAATTCCTACGATCACGTCATGGATGAGGCCTCGCAGATCGAGCTGGGCAAGGCGGTCGCCGCCCAGAAGATGCTCTCGACGCAGATCCTGAACGTGGGCCGGCGCTGCGCGGTGACCGCGAACCTGTACGACCTCAAAAAGGAGACCGCCGAGCGCGCCGCGCTTTCCAACAGCGGGTGTACGGACGAAGAGCTGCTCTCGGCCATGCAGGAGATTGCGGCGCAGCTGGCCCGCTGATTCCCCGCGGGCCTTGCGGATGGTCAAGATGCGACCCAGCTCGCCATGTATTCGAGCGACCCGGCCGGAACCCGAACGGACAACCGCTCCCAGCGGCCCGCATGATTCGCCTCGCGGGCCGCCAGGTCGAAGTGCGACATGGCGATGCCCATGTCCACGACCTGGAGATCCACCGGGAGCCGCCTATACCCCACCGAGCGTTTGAGGAAAAAGTGAAAGGCCGTTCCGTCGGATTCGCGCACGATCCGCCAGGGCTGCTTGTTGGATGCCGAGGGGGCGCGGCGCACCCCGAGGAGGATCGGCCCAAATGGGCCCGCCTTGGCCTCGGTGAGGGGAAGATCGAAATCGCCATTGAAAAACAGCTCCCCGAACGGCTTTCGGCCGTCGGAGCCGGCAAAGGCCCGAAAGGCACGGTCGACCAGCGAGCGGCGTTCGAGCGGCACGCCCACCGGGCTCACCGCCGGGATCACTTGGCCGGGGTCGAGTTGGACAGCCTCGGCGAACGCCGACCGCGAGAAGGTTCCGCCCAGCCAGCAGGTGCCGAGCCCGAGATCGGTGGCCTTCAGCACGGCGGATTCGAAGAGAAAGCCAAAGTCGATTAGCGCGTCGGTCGAATCATCCGCCACGGCGCCGACCAGAAAGTTTCGCGCTCCCTTGATGACTCCGTACGTGCCGAGCTTTATCCCGCGAGCCGCCGCGTCGAAGGCGCGAAGCAGCGTGATTTTGACGCTCGATCCGAACGGCGGGCGGGGGAGAGCGGCAACAAACGCCAGCAGATCCACCCCCCGGGATTCGTCGAGCGGCTCGTCCGTGAACGAGCGGAAGGAGCGGCGCTCGTCGATGATCTTCAGAACAGGGCGGGAAAAGTTCATGCGCAAGTATTGGCCGTGGCCATTGGGCTGTCAATCGCAAGCGTCGGGCGCAACGAACGAGAAGCAGGTTGACGGCACCGCTCCTCGGATATACCGTTCGGCCGAGCGCCGGCCGGCGCGCGCTCAGGCCGAAAGGAGATCCCATGTCCTCCGCGGAATTCGAGCAGGCGCTTTCGAAGGTCAAGACCTTGCCGGAGCAGCCGCCCGACGTGCTGCTCGAGCTGTATGGGTTGTTCAAGCAGGCCACCGCCGGCGACGTCACCGGCAGCCGCCCCGGGATGCTGGATTTCAAGGGGCGCGCCAAGTTCGACGCCTGGGCCTCACGCAAGGGGATGTCCAAGGAAGCGGCCATGGCCGCCTACGTCGAGCTGGTCGAGCGGCTGGCCCAGGGAAAGTGACGGCCGCAGTTGCCCTCCCGGCGCGTGGCTAAATACGAGAATCTCCCCCGGATGATTTCTGTGTCTATGCCCCTCTAACCAGCTGAAAAAACGAAACAAACAATGGGGACAGGCCCGGGCTGTTTCTGCCTGAAAATCCCCCTGTCTGAATTCCATCAGAGCGGAAGAAATCAGGTATGCCTGAAAGGCCGCAGGCGGATGATTCCGACCAGGGCCAGAAACAGAAAAAGGTCGGCCGGCGCTGTCCCCGGCGCACTATTGCAGCCGCAGCCGCCGCTCTTTGGTTTTTTTTCGTCGCCTCCGTCCGCCGGCGCGTCTCCCGCTCCGCCGTCGGCGCCGTCCGCATCGGCGAGTCCTTCGTCGGAGGCGCCATCGAAGCCGTCCGACCCACCGTCTCCGGTCCCGCCGTCTCCCCCGTCGCTTTCCGGCACCAGCCCGATGCTGCCCCAGATGGTCGCGCCGGCCTCGACCGTCCGCTGCACCGAACCCGGCGCATACCCCTGCGCCCGCGCCGTGACCGTGTAGGTCCCGGGATCGAGTTCGAAGGACCAGGGCGTCACGCCATCGTAGGTGACGGTCGGCCCTCCCTCCAGGGTCACCTCGGCTCCGGCGATTCGATCCGAAAGGTCCGGTGCGCGGTACACCACGCCCCGGAGGAAGCCCTTCTGCGGCACGCCCATCTCGCGAATGGAGCAGTTCGGCTGATAGTGGCCCAGGATGTCGCGAAAGCTCTCCCCGTTCATGGAGCGTTCCACCGCGCCCCACTGGCAGGTGCCCCAGACGAGGCACTTGTCCGATCCAGGGACCTCCGGGTTGTCGGCGTGGCCGGCGCAGTTGTCGTGGCCGCACCAGCTTCCCACGCAGGCGCGCACCGGCGTCGCGTCGGGGATGATGGTGCCGGTGGCGTAGCCGGGCTCGGTGCCGTGCTCGGCGCACGAGGCGGCGTAGAAGTAGCGGTCGATGACGTTCGGGTCCGTTTTCTTTACCAAAATCATGCCCCGGGTGGCGTCCACGGCGGCGGAGACCTCGGCGGTGCGGTTGTCGTTGTACACCTGGTTGCAGGCGCCGTCCTTGATGTCGTAGCCGTCGTACGGCTGAGTGAGAATGAAGTGCAGCGCGTACGAGCGCGCCGCCACAGCGAAGGCCTTCCAGCATTCGGCCGCCGCGGCCGGGCCGCCGACCACGCCGCGAAACACCCCCACCTCGGCGTTCACCACCCCGCGCACGTAATCCTCAAAGTCGATCTCGTCGATGCGCTGGATCGACCCGGTGCAGGAGGTGTTGAAGTACCGCGCCACGCGGATGGTGGCCGGGAGCCGGGCCGGGACGCTGGCGCGAAGCTCGAGGTTTTGCAGCGACACCGGTCCGCGCGGCTCCGGCCCCTCGCCCGTGCCCGGCCCCAGACCCAGAAGGGGCGGCCGTCCCGCCGCAAGTTCGATGCGCTCGGGAAAGAGCAGCGCCTCTGCGACCGGCGCGCCCGGCCGCTGGTTGGCAAGCGCCCCCGGGACAAACCCGAGAGCGGCGATACGGAGCCGAAACACTCCCTCCGGCACATCGAAGCGGTATTCGCCGTCCGGGCCGGACACCGCCTCGAGATCGAGGCCCTCGACGACGATCCGGGCTCCCGCGATCGGCCGCCCCTCCAGGGCGTCCACCACGCGGCCCTCGAGCCCGCCCGCCCGCGCGGCCACCGCCGACCCAAGAACAAGAAGCGCCACCATTCTCACCATCGCCAATCCTCCGCGCCGTCTTTGCGCCCGACCGCCCCGGGTCCACCGGGGCTACCGGTCCACCTCCAGAAAAGCAGCCGCGATCTCGAACGGCGGCCGGGCGCCGCTCGCGCGCACCACTTGCACCCGGGCCCGAAGCGGCGGGAACACCCTGGAAAACGCCCGGTGGGTGGCCGTCATCACCTCGATCTCGAGCACCTGTCCCGGCTCGAAGAACTCCTCCGCCTCGAACAGGATTCCGTTGCCGCTGAGGTTCTTGCCGCGGGCGCGCGCGCCGTCGCGCGAGAGCACGCGGACCTCGGCTTCGGCCGGCAGCCGGCGAAATTTTCTGCGTTCCATGGTCGCCTCCGTTCGCTCTCCCGCAACCGATCAGCCCGCCCGGTCGCCCGGTGCGGCCTCGCGCCGCTTTCGGGCAAAGATCTCCTCGTAGGACTGCGAGATCCGCTGGGCCAGGATGAGCAGGTCGGCCACGTCGACACCGGCGTGCCTCTTGTGCCCGTTGTCTCCGTAGAAGATGTTGACCACCCGCCCGCGCACCAGGATGGGCATGGCGAACACCGACAGCGGCACCTCCCGTCCCAGCAGCCGGAGGAAGTTGACGTTCACCCGCGTGCGCGCCGGCGAGCCGAGCACGTGGGAGCGGGTGCGCTCCACCAGCTCGAACAACGAGGGCTCGTCGAGCGGGATCATCAGGCTGCGCACCGCCCACGGATCCACCCCGGGGCCGATGCCGTCCCAGCCGAGGCAGAAGCGCCGGTGGATGGTGGTGAGCAGGCAGCGGTGAAAGAGGCTCCGTCCATACCGCAGCACACAGCGGGCGATGGCGTCGCGGCTCTGGGCCCGTTGCAGCTCGGCCGCCGCTTCGGCCGAGGTCAGCGGTACCACAAGCTCCTCGGGTGGCGGCGGGGGCGAGGACGGCCGGGCCGCGGCGGCCTCCACCATCACCCGATCCTCGGCGCGCCGGCCCTCGCCGGCCAGCGGACCCTGCCACACCCTGCGCTCGATGCCGCCGGGCGGCCGGCCGACGTCGCTCTCCGAGATCTCGCAGAGATCGGAAGGATCGATGAACGGAAGCGCCCCCGCCTCCGCGGGCAGAGAGAGCTGCGGAAATCCGTCGCGCCGCTGGTACAGGCGCGAAAAATTCTCCTCGCTGATGAGGTCCTCGGCCGGCTCCGCCGGCGCGGCCGGCTTCGCGCGGTCGCAAAAGCTCGCCGCCAAAAAATCCGATCGCGCCAGGTTGACGAAGCGCCGGTGGCGCTCGATGCCGTAGCAGCGCAGCAGCAGCTCGAAAAAGCGGAACTCGGGCACCACCACCGGCTCCGGCACCAGGCCGGTGATGAACGCCGCCTCGTCCAGCGCGGCGACGTTTTGCGGATCCACGCACAGCACCTGGAGGCGCCGCTCCTGCCGGGCGAAGGGGATGATCTCGAGCCGGTCGGCCGCCTCGCCGGAGAGCAGCCGCAGCGCCTCGGCCTCGGGCTGGATGCGATCGCCGGACATGGCGGGGAGGTTGTGCCGCCGCGCCAGCGCGCGGGCCAGCGCCTGTTCGCCGATGGCGCCGGATTCGATGAGGTTGGTCCCCAGCCGCCCGCCCATCACCACCTGGTTGTGGACCGCCTCCTCCACCTGCTCGCGGGTGCAGGCGCCGTCCGCGATCAGCAGCTCCCCGAGGGTGGGCATGCCCGCACGGTAGAATGCGGAGCCGGTCTTGTCAAACCGTCACTTCTTCATGCGGATCCGGATCACGCGCGCTTCGCACTGCCGGGCCCGGTCCTTCTCCCCCATGTCGCGGTAGACATCGGCCAGGCGATCGAACAGATACGCCAGCTCCGGGTGGTTCGGGCCCACGCCGCGTTCGACCACGCCCACCGCCCGCCACAGGAGCTTTTCCGCGCCGGGATCGTCCTTGCGCGCGGAGCGGAGAAAGGCCAGGTTGCCCAGTATTCGAGAAAGTTGGATCGGGCTGTATCGTCCCGACTGCTCGAAGATCTGAAACGCCCGTTCCATCGGGGGTTCAGCGTGGGAATACCAGCGGCCCTCCATGTAGAACACCGCCAGGTTGTTCAGCGCGGTCGCGAATCGCGGGTGATCGGGGCCATAGTACGCCTCGGCCAGGGCGACGGACTTTTTCCTGTACTCGATGGCGCTCTTCTTGTCCTCCAGCCCCTCGCTGGCATCCGCGAGATACCCATACAAGCGCAGGATCACCGGGCACCGCGGCCCGTAGAGTTTTTCGATCACGGCGAGCGCCGAGAGCAGCTCGCCGCGCGCGAGCTCGAAGCGGTGCTGGTCGAGATGCACCTTGGCCAGATCGATCCGGGTGAAGGCCGGGGCTCTGTGTCCCGCGCCGAAGATCGTCTCCTGGAGCCCGAGGGCCTTCTGAAAGCGCTGTTCGGCCCAGTCATATTTCTTCTGCGCGTGAAGCTGACCCCCTCTCTCCTTCAGGGCGCGGGCCGCCCGGGGATGGTCCGCGGGGTAGGAGGCCTCCAGGATCTTCGCGCCGCGCTCCACCAGCTCCTCTGCTTCTTTCTTCTTGTCCTGGCCGCAGAGATAGTGCGCCAGCGCAAACATCGACTCGGCGGTCCGGGGGTGATCCGGACCGTATGCGGCCGTCGCGATCTGGACGGCGCGGCGGTAGCGCAGCTCGGCCATGAGCGGCTGGCCGTCCTCCAGGTACACGGCGGCGGCGGTTTGCAGGTCATCGGTGAGATCGGGGTGCGAATCGCCCAGATGCCTTGTCGCCAGCGCGTAGGCGCGCTGAAGCAGCGGCTCGGCTTCCTCGTTCCGGTCGTAGAGAAGATGGATTTTGGCCAGGCCCAGCAAGATCCTGGCCAGCGTGGGATGTTCGGCGCCCATGACCCTGGAAAAGATATCCAGCGAACGGCGAAAGAGCTCCTCCGCCTCCGGGATCTTCCAGTTCCGATAGAGATACCACGCCAAAGTCTCGATGGCCGCGGCCGTCTGGGTGTGTTCGGGGCCGAAGACCTTCTCCCGGATGGAAACGCTCCGGCGCCGGAGCGCCTCGGCCTCGTCCAGAAGATCGAGATCCTCGTACAGACCCGCCAGGCTCTCCAGCGCGTCCGCCACCAATGGGTGATCCGGTCCCGCGGACTTTTCGTACTCCGAAAGCGACTCTCGAAACAGCGCCTCCGCCTCGGCATACCTGGCAAGCTCCGCCTTCAGCGAGCCCAGTCGCCCCAGCACCGAACCCAGCCGCCAGCGCTCGAAGCCCTCGAGCCGGGAGGCGATGGCCAGGGCTCGCCGGTATCTCCGGCCGGCCTCGTCGAACCTTCCCCACAGGCGGTCCTGCCATGCCAGGTCGAGAAGGATCGGGATGACATGTTTGTTCATGAGCCCCAGCGACTCGTTGGCGACGCTCTCCGCCTGCCGGTAGCGCTCCATCGCATCGCCGTGCCGGGCGAGCGTCTCGTCGAGAGCGCCGAGAAAGGCGAGCGCGCGGGCGAGCTGGAGCCTCGGCCGGCCCCGAATGCCCTGGCCGACCTCGATGGCGCGCATGAAGTACGCGCGGGCCTCGGCCAGCCGGGGCCGGGACAACTCGTTGTTCCCGAGGTGGTAGAGGGTCGAGACCAGCGTCGCCGGGTGTTTGTCCCGGATGGACTCGCCGATCTCGAGCGCGCGCAAAAGCAGCGGCTCGGCCTCGCCGTGTTTGTCCTGGAACATGAGCGCGTTCGCCAGGATGTTGAGCGCGCGCGCCGTGCCCAACGGATCGGAGATCCGCTCGGCCGCGGCCAGGGCCTCCGCGGCGGCCTGGGCGGCGGCGGCGTACTGCGCCCGGTCGCGCAGGTCATGGGCCTTCTGGACCAGCGCCTTCCACTCCGGCTCGGCGGCGTTGCCGGCCCCATGCCGCAGGACGGCCAGCGCGATGACCGCCACGGCCGCGACCCCTCGTTTTTTCATGTCGTTCTCCCGGATGAGAATCCGCTTGACGGAGAATATACCCGGCACCGGGTTGACAACGCAAATCTTGCCCTGCAGGATCGGCCCCATGGTTCGTGATGAGACGCGCCGCCCGAAATCGGGATCATCTCGACGCCGGGGTTTGTCCGCGTTCGCCGGCCTGTGTCTCGCCGCCTTTCTCGGCGCCGGCGTTCTCGACGCGGCGCATTTTCTCTTCACCTCCCACTGCCTGGCGGGCAACGGCGAGCTGATCCACGCCGCGCACCACGACCACGAGGGGGTGTCGTCGAGCGACGGCGGCACCTCGGTCCGCGGACGCTCATGCCCCGCCTGCGAGGGCGGCCTGCACCGCTGCGAGGCCGGACACTACACCAACCCGCGCGCGCCGGCGCTCGCCGCGGCGCCGGCGCCAAGACCGGCGCCCCATCGGCCGGCGGCATCGCCGCGGCCGGATTCGGCGGCGGTCGCTACCGAAGAACGCCTGTATCTCTTGTTTCCCAAGCACTCGCCGCCCTCCCCGCGCTGAACCGGCTTCTCGTCCGACAACCCGACCGCGCTGGCGAGACACCCGTCTCGCTCGGCGCGCCGCGAGAGGAGGATTCCCATGCGGCATGAACAACGCACTGCTTTTCTTCTGATATTGGTTTGCCTGTTGTATCCCATCCGGGCCGCGGCACAGGATGACCCGGCGGACGATTTTGCGCAGGCCATCGCCGAGGACTCGGCGGCGGCCCTTTCGGCCCCGGCGCCGGCGCGCGCCTCGCCCATGGCCAAGATGAACCCCGACCTGTCGTTCATCCTGACCGCGGGCCTGGGATGGTTTTCCGAGGCCGAACACCTGGACCAGGGCGGCCACGGCATCCGCGACAACGGCTTCGCCATCCAGGGGCTCGAGCTGGCCGCTACCGCCAACGTGGATCCCTACTTCCGCTTCGATCTCTACTTTCAGCTCACCGAGGCCGAGATCGAGGAGGGGTTTCTCACCACGCTGGGCCTGCCCTTCTCGCTCCAGGCCCGCGCCGGCATCATGAACGCCGCCTTCGGGCGGTTCAACCCGCGCCACCTGCACCAGTGGACGTTCGTAAACCCGCCACTCGCCCACGTGCGCTTCATGGGCGAGGGCCACTTTCGCGGCGCCGGCGCCGAGCTGTCCTGGCTGCTCCCCCTGCCCTGGTACCTGACGCTGGCGGTCCAGACCTTCATGCCGTCCGAGGATGTCGCCTTCATGTCGGAGGTCTTCGGCGTGATCGAACAGACCGGCTCCGGCCGGCTGGAGTCGCCCGCCGACCTGGTGTACGTCGCCCGAATGGAGAACTTCTTCGAGCTCTCTTCGGACTGGTCGCTCCTGTGGGGCCTGAGCGGCGCCACCGGCCCGGCCCGGCCCGAGGAGGGAGCGGAGGAGTGGCCCGGCCGCGCCTTCCTGGCGGGGTCGGATCTGTACCTCAAGTGGCGTCCCATCTCGTCGGGAGAGGGGGACCTCGCGCTCTCGCTCACGCTGGAGGCCATGCTGCGCCGCGCGCCGGTCACGGGCGGGGCGGTGTGGGACCACGGCGGCTACGCCCAATTCGACGCCCAGCTCGACCGGCGCTGGATGCTCGGCCTTCGCCTGGAGAACGTTGACGACTTGAGAGCCGGGGGCGCCGAGCCGGCCGGCGGCGGCTGGGCCTGGCGCGGCGGCCTGGTCGCGACCTTCATGCCCACGCATTTTTCCAAGTTGCGGCTCCAGGCGGACCTCGGGCGCCAGCGCGGCGGCGAGGCCGGGTTTGCGATTTTTCTCCAGGCGGAAGTCAGCGCCGGCGAGCACGGCGCGCACAAATTCTAGGAGGCGGCCATGCGTCTCTTTCTTTTCTTGTCGCTGATCGGATTGGGTCCAATGCTGGCGGCGCCCGCCGCGGCCAAGGTTCGCGTGGTCGGGACGCTGCCCGACTTTGCCGCCATCGCCGCCGAGATCGGCGGGGAGCGCGTCGAGGCCAGCTCGCTGATTCTGGGCACCGAAGACCCGCACTTCGTCGATCCCAAGCCCTCCCACGTGGTGCGGCTCCGCTCGGCCGATCTCCTGGTGTGCATCGGGATGGGCCTGGAGGCAGGCTGGCTGCCCGCGCTGCTTTCGCAGTCGCGCAACGGTGCCATCCAGCCGGGCGGGCCGGGCTACCTGGACGCCTCGGCCTTCATCCGGCCCGAGGAGGTGCCCACGGTGGCGGACCGCGCCCTGGGGGACATCCACGCCGCCGGCAACCCCCACTACTACACGTCTCCCGTGGCCATGCGGGCGGTGGCCGAGGGCATCTACCGAAAGCTCCTCGATCTCGACCCGGACGGCCGCGCCGACATCGAGCGGGGCTGGAAGACCTTCGCCGAGCGCTACGACCGGAAGCTCGCCGAGTGGAAGGCCGCCTTCGCCGCGCGCGCCAGCACGCGGGTGGTGGAATACCACAGGAGCTGGGTCTACCTGCTCTCCTTCGCCGGCTGGGAATCGGCCGGGGCGCTGGAGCCGAAGCCCGGCATCCCTCCGTCGCCGGCGCACGTGGGCAAGCTTCTCCAGACGGTCCGGGATCGCAACGTGCGTTTCGTGATCCAGGAGGTGTACTTCCCCGACCGGCTGTCGCGGCTCTTCGCCGAAAAGGCCGGGGCGCGGCTGGTGAAGCTCCCTTCCATGGTGGGGGCGGCCCCGGACATCCGCACCCTGGAGGACAAGTTCGAGCGCATCGCGAAACTCCTGACGGCGCCGGCCGACTGATGTCCGGCGGGAGGCGATATTGTCCCCCCAGGAACACACGGTTTCGGGTGCGCAAACGTTGTTCGCGACCGCCCGCGAGGCCACCAGAGCCAGCGCGGGCGGCCGCGGTTTTTGATTGCGGTGGATCAGCGCAAGGAGGCCCCATGGAACAGGCGCTTCTCAAGCTCGAGGATGCCGAACTCGGGTATCGAAAGAAGATCCTCGGCCCGCTGTCGTTCTCGCTGGCGCGCGGCGACTTCTGGGGCGTGGTCGGGCCCAACGGCTCGGGCAAGACCACGCTGGCCAGGACCCTGCTCTCGCTGCTGCCGCCCGTTCGCGGCCGGCTGGTCCGCGAGGAGGGAATCCGCTGCGCCTACGCCCCGCAGCGCCACCGGCTCAACCCGGACTACCCGCTGACGGCTTTCGAGGTGGCCCTGATGGGGCGCACGGCCGACTGGGGGAGATTCGGCCGGCCGCGGGCGGCGGACCGGCGCCGGGTGGAGGAGGAGTTCTCCCGCCTGGGCATCTCGGGGCTTTCGGGGCGCCTGTTTCGCACCCTGTCGGGAGGCCAGCAGCAGCGCGTGCTCATCGCGCGCGTGCTGGCCGCCGACCCGGACGTGCTGGTGCTCGACGAGCCCAGCGAGGGGATGGACCTCTCGGGCGGCGCGGACGTGCTTGCGTTCTTGCGCGGCATCGATCGCGAGCGCCGCATGGGGATCCTGCTCATCAGCCACCACCTGGACGACGTGATCTCGGTGGCCAACCGCCTGTGCCTGATCAACCACAACACCGGCCTGTTCGAGACCGGCCCGCGCGACGAGATGATGCAAGCGCAGAAGCTTTCGCAACTCTACGGACGGCGGGTGCGCACCCACGAATGCGACGGGCGCGTCCACATCGACGTCTTTTCGGAGGAGCCATGAGCGGCGCCGGGTTCTTCGAGAGTTTCGCCCTCTGGCGGGACGCGGTGGCCGCCGCCGCCATCTCCGGGGCGGCGCTGGGGTTCCTCGGGGTGTGGGTGGTGCTGAAACGCATGGTGTACGTGCCGCTGGCGCTCACCCAGGTCTCCTCCGCCGGCGTGATCGCCGCTTTCTTGCTGCACGACGTCCTGGACGCGGCGCTCGGAGAGCATCCCGCGGTGGAGGGCTTCTGCGATCCGGCCTGGTTCTCGCTGCTGTTTTCCCTGGGCGCGGCCGCGGTCTTCGCCCGCGCCCGGCGCGAGTCGGTCAACGGCGTGGCCGTGGCCTACCTGGTGTCGGCGGCGGCGGTGCTGCTGCTGGGCGGGTTCGTGCGCCAGGATCTGCACGACATCAGCGGCGTGCTGTTCGGCAGCGCGGTGCTGGTGGAGACGCGCCAGGTGTTCTACCTCCTCGCCGCCGGACTTCTGGTCGCGCTCGTGCACGCGTTTCAGTACCGGCGCTTCCTGTTCGTCTCGTTCGATCCCGACGCGGCCGGGGCGGCGGGGCTTGGGCGCTTCTTCCACGAGGCGCTGCTCATCGGCTCCATGGCCCTGATGCTGTCGGTGGCCACCCGCGCCATCGGGGCCCTGCCAGCGTTCGGCTTCTCCATTCTGCCGGCCCTGGGAGCGCTGCGGCTCGCCAGAAGCATGCGAACCGCCTTCGTCCTGGCGGCCGTGGCCGGCGTGGCGGCGGCGGCCGGCGGATACTACCTGTCGTTCGTCCTGGAACTCCCCACCGGCGCCTCCATGGTGCTGCTGTGCGCCCTGCTTTCGCTCGCGCTGGCGCTGGCCGGCCGGCGCGCCGCCGAGGATTGAAGGCGTTGCAACCATCCAGCCCCGGCGCTAGCATGAAGCCCGGATCGCGCCTTGGGATGCCCGAGAGGGGAAGGAGCCTCGCGATGCCGATATCTTCGAACCCAAGCCGGGTGGCCGCCATGGCCTGGATGATCGCGCTGTGCGCCGGGTGCGGCGGCGCCTCGGGGTCGAGCCCGGGCAAGAGCTGCCTGTGGGGTCCCTACGATTGCTTGGGCGCCAGCGGCGAATGTCTGCTCGTCACCGACGCCCAGGGCCAGGTCACCGTGACCTGGCCGAGCGGCGCCACGGTGGCGGGCCCGGTCGGCCTCGCCGTCTTCGAGGCCAAGAGCGCGAGCGGCGAGGCCTGTTTCTCCCTCTCGCACGACGGTCAGGACATCGTCATCCAGTCCGGCGGAAAGACCTACCGGGTGCGCCGCGGCGGCGGCCAGACCCTGGTGACCTGCCCGGACGGGAAGACGGAAACGCACCCGTACACCGAGTTCCCCTCCGATCAGCCGGGCATCGACCCCGAGGTGTTCCTCGATTGCCGGGTGGGGGGCATCTGCAACACCCAGGAAGACTGCGCCGCCGGCCAGGTGTGCTGCGACCACCAGTGCCTGTCCCTCCCCCGCTGCCCGGGCACCTGCGACGTCGATACGGACTGCGGCCCGGGCAACCGCTGCTGCGAGCACCTGTGCACCTCGCTGCCCTACTGCAACCTGCCCTGCGCCAGCGACGCGAACTGCGACGACGGCCTTTTCTGCAACGGCGCCGAGAAGTGCCAGAACTACCGCTGCCGCCCGGGCGAGGCCGTCTCGTGCGCGGACAGCCAGGACTGCACGGTCGACAGCTGCAACGAGAGCTCCGACCGCTGCGATCACCGCCCCGACGACTCGCGCTGCGCCGCCGAGCACATCTGCGACCCGGCCCAGGGCTGCATCCGCGCCATCCATTGCTCCGGCGCGGCCGAGTGCGCCGATTCGGATCCGTGCACCGCCGAGGAGTGCCAGAACAACCTGTGCGCCTTCCCCCCGGTCCCGGGCTGTTGCCACCAGGACGCCAACTGCGACGACGGGCGCTTCTGCAACGGCGCCGAGAAGTGCCAGCAAAACGCCTGTCAGGCGGGCGCGCCGCCGGCCTGCGACGACAACATCGGCTGCACCGACGACGCCTGCCACGGCGAAAGCGACGAGTGCCGGCACACGCCGAACGACGCCGGCTGCAACGCCCCGCAGGTGTGCCACCCCGAGCAGGGGTGCGTGGATCCGCCCCAGTGCGCCGACGACAAGTTCGAGGAGAACGATGCCTCCCGCGCCGCCACGCCCATCGAGCATCCCAGCCCGGACGCTCCCTACCTGGCCACGCTGTGTCCGGAAGACCCCGACTGGTTCCGCGTCCACGATGACGTGGGCAAGGGCTTCTTCGGCGCCATCGCCTTCTCGGCGCAGCAGGGAAAGCTCGCCGTCCACGTCCGCGACTCGAGCCAGCAGGAGATTCCGGATGCCCTGATGGAAACCGAGGGCTCGGTGGTGATCATGGTCGAGGGCCACCAGCCGGCGGACTACTTCATCGAAATCCAGTCGTCGACCTCGCTGCCGCTCCCCTACACCATGATCGTGATGCTGATCGAGTAGCCCGCGGGGTTCGAAGCGGCACGGTTTTTTCTTGATCGCGTGGACGGTTTGGGATAGAAGGCGTCGCCTTTGCAGGGGTATTCGCGCCTTCTATCCGGGAGGTTCTCCATGAAGGATTCCGATCTCCGTCGCTTTCAGGCCGCCGACGAGGAGGAAGACGGCCGGCGGATGCGCTCGTCGGAGTGGCTGCTGTCGCCTCGCAAGCCCCGCGATCCCGAGGACGCGGAGGACGAGGAGCGGGAGGACGACGAGGATTTCGAGGACGAGTTGGACGACGAGGAATTCGACGACGAACTCGATGGCGATGTCGAGGAAGACTTCGGCGACGACGACGAGTTCGAGGACGATGACTACCCGGAAGACGAAGAAGACGACGAGTGAGCGACTCACCGGCGCCGCGCCGGGGTCAGCCGCCGCTGAATGACATCGGCGACGACGCCGGCGCCGTCGAGGAGCACGTCCACGGCGGGCAGACCGGTCTGGCGGGTGATGGCGCGGCAGGCGCGGCGGGTTTGCGCCGGCGTCAGGCCTTCGTGGTTGACCGTCACGGCCACCACCGGCCGATCGGAGATCATCTTCACCGCGGCGATCTGCCGGGGCAGGGGGTGGAGGCGGTAGCCGGGAAAGCCGTCGTACTCGCGCCGCGCCGGGGCGTGCTGCATGACCACCAGGTGCGGGCGGGCCGCGGCCAGGATCTCGAATCCGCCGGGGTAGGCGGGATTCATGAGGCTGCCCTGGCCCTCGATCACCATCACCCGGGGCCGGCGCTCCCGCCAGGCCCGCACCACGGCGTGCTCGATCTCGCCGGAGACGAAGTCGTTGACCAGCGAGTCCAGGATGATGCCGTAGCGGGCGCCCTGCATCCAGGCGGTCTGGCCGGTGCCGATCAGTTCGGCCGAAATGCCGCGGCGGTTGAGCTCGTCCACGATGCGCCAGGCGGTGGTGCGCTTGCCCACCGCGGAGTCCGTCCCCAGCAGCGCCACGCGCAGGGCGCCGACCTTTTCGATGTCGCCGGAGAAAAAGTGCAGCCGCTCGCGCGGCGGCGGCAGACGCACGTCGCGGATGCGAACGCCGCGGCGGCGGGCCAGCGAGGCGAACTCCGGATCCAGCGACAAGAAATCATGCAGGCCCGAGTCCAGGTACAGCCCGGCGCGAAGGGCGACGCGAATCTCCCGCCGCGCCGCGCCCGGCAACCGCCCGCCGTCCGGCGCCAGCCCGATCACCAGGTGCGTCGGCCGGCGCTCGAAGCGGCGGCGCAGGGCCTGGGCCACCGAAGCCAGCACCGGGATGCCGCACGGCCGTCCGTCCAGAACCTGGCCCGCGTCCTCGCCGGCACAGCTCTGGTCGATCACCGCCAGCACCCGGTAGCGCCGCGTGAAGCGCACCAGACCGTGGGCGGTCTTGCCGTTCGGAGTGCGAAAGGCGCCTTGACAGTACACCAGGGCGTTGCCCTCGGGGAGGCGTGCGCTCATCGCGGACCTCTTCGTTTCAGGAGCGTTTTCCGGTGAGCACCACCACGTAGCGATCGCCGGGGAACGGTTCGCGCCGATGGCGCTCCAACAGGACGGAAAGCCCCGCGGTGGAAGCGGGCAGGACGCTCAGGGCCTCGCGCTCCAGGATGAAGCGCGAAAAGGCGATCATGTTCTTGTCCGAGGCGTAGTTGGCGAAGCCGCCGGTGGAACGGATGGCGTCCAGGGCGATGTCGCCGTCGATGGCGTGCCAGTTGATGAGCGGCTCGTTGACCGGCGTCTCGCGGATGCGTTCCGGCCGCAGATCGTCGCAGCGGTCGCTGGACTTCACGAAGGCCTGGATGATGGGATTCTTTCCGTAGGACGATCCCGCCACCATGCGGGGCATGCGCGACGTCTTGCCGCGGCGGTACAGGCTGAGGAAGCCGCGATAGATGCCGCCCAGGGTGGTGCCGTTCGAGACCGGGACCGCCACCACCGCCGGCGCGTCGCGCAGCTCGTCGTAGATCTCGTAGGCGATGCCGCCGTAGGCGCGCAGTTGCAGTTGCGTGTTGGCGCCGCCCGGGTTGGCGTCGTAGATCTCCTGCTCCTCCGCGAGTTTCCGGGAGGCCAGCACCGCCGCCTCGTAGTCCCCGGACACCCGGACGATGCGCGCGCCGTACCGGGTCAGCTCCTGGGTGCGCCGGGTGTGGTAGCTCTCGGGAATGAAGATGACGCAGCCCAGGCCCGCCGCGGAGGCCGCCAGCGCCACGGCCGCGCCGTAGTTGCCGCAGGTGGCGGCGGTGATGGCGTCGAAGCCGCGCCGCAGCGCGTCCTGGCACTGGGCGAAGGCGATGCGGTCCTTCTGGGTGCCGGTGGGGTTGGCGCCCTCGAACTTGAGGTAGATCTGGCGCAGGCCGACCTCCCGCTCGATGTTGCGCGCGCGCGCCAGCGTGGTGTCGCCCACCTCGGAGTCGATGATGTCCTCGTAGGCCTCGAGCCGATCGGCGATGTCGCGGGACGGGTCGGAGGCCACGCGGCGTTGGGCGTCCAGCTCGGCCGGAATCCCGGAGAAGGGGAGCGAACCTCCCTCCCAGAATCCGCCGGGCGCGGGACCGCGGCGCTGGGGCTCGGAAAAGCCGTTGAGCACTCCCAGCGGGCCGCCGGCGGCCGGCGCGGGCGCGGGATCGCTACTCGGAGGCTCGTTGTCCTCGGAGGGCATGGGTTTGGAAGAGACGGAAGCGCTCGGGTTCATGATTGATTCCTTTTCCACCGCGCGCCGAACCGCGGCGAGTTCGCCGGCCGGAGCGCGCAACGGCCGGTATGAAGACCTTCGATCCGGGACGGCCGGGGCCGCGTCCGGAGGTTGCAGCGACGGCTGCCACTGGGAGGCATCGGGCAGGGCCCGCACGAAACCGAAACACAACTGGTTGGGATCGGGAATCGGAGGCGGCTCGAAGGCGCTGGCCTGGAGCGGCGGCGAGGATTCGGACAGGGCGAAGCCGGCGCCGTCCGTGGGCGGAGGCTCGCCTCCGTCGAGCGGAGGTTCAGCCTCGGAGGTTTCGTTGCTCTTTGCGCCGGTGGAGGCCGGCAAGCCGCTCGCGCCCATGTTCACCGCCAATCGCGACGGCATTGAAGCAGAAGCGAACGCATCTGTCAAGGCGGCCTTCGTTGACAGGGCCGGCGTTGTGTCGTACGAAAAATCCGTGGCGCGCGCGAAGGAACGACGGCTCATGGATCTGTTCAACGGCAGCTCCCGCCTGGGATCGCTGCTCGGAATGAAGCTCTCGTTCGACCGGCGGGGACGGGCCGTCGTGGCGCTGCCCTACAATCCCCGCCTGGATCATTCGCGCGGCGGCACCCACGGGGGCGTCATCGCCACCTTGCTGGACAACGCGGGCTGGTTCACCTGCGCGGCGGCCCATCCCGGCGACGGCTGGGTGGCGACGGCCGACCTCACCGTCCACTTGCTCCGCCCGGCGCTGAAGTCCGACCTGCGGGCGACGGGAGAGCTGCTCAAGAGCGGCAAGCGCCAGGACGTGGCCCGCATGGAATGCCGCGACGCCCGCGGCCGGCTGGTGGCCCACGGGGTGGGAACCTTCGTCTACCTCGACGATCTCCCCATGGAAGCGAAGGCGCGTCGCCCATGAGCAGCGAGATCCAGGTCGAGGCGCTGGACCTCGGCAAGGAGTTCCCTGGTCGGCGCGGCGAACGGGTGCGGGCGGTGGATCGGGTTTCCTTTCGCGCGGGCGCCGGAGAGGTGTTCGGCCTGCTCGGCGTCAACGGCGCCGGCAAGACCACCACGCTGCGGCTGCTCTCCACCATGCTGCGGCCCAGCAGCGGCGATGCCCGGGTGTGCGGTTTTTCGCTGCTGCAAGACCCCGAGAACGTCCGGGGCTGCATCGGCTTCCTCTCGGCGTCCACCGGGACGTACGGGCGGCTCACCGCCCGCGAGATGGTGGCCTACTTCGGGCGGCTGCACGGCATGGACCGGAGCGCGATCGCGCGGCGCACCGAGGAGCTCTTTGCCCGCCTCGGACTGCAACCGTTCGCCGATGTGCGCTGCGACCGGCTCTCGACCGGAAACCGGCAAAAGGTCTCCATCGTGCGCGCCATGCTGCACGATCCCGCCGTCGTGATCCTGGACGAGGCCACCGCGGGCCTGGACGTTCTCGCCTCCCGCTCCATCGTGGAGCTGGTCAAGGACTGCCGCGCCCGCGACAAGTGCGTCCTGTTCTCCACCCATCGCATGGATGAGGTGGAGGCGCTGTGCGACCGGGTGGCGGTGATCCACCGCGGGCGGGTGCTGGCCTGCGAGACCATCGAGGCCATGCGCGCGCGAGCCCGCGACGGGCGGGTGGAGGCGGCCTTCGTGGCCATGCTGGGAGAGGCGTCATGAGGGCCAGGGTGGTGGCGGCCGTGTTCGCCAAGGAGCTGCGCGACGTGCTGCGCGACCGCCGCGCCCTCGTGTTTTTGCTGGTCCTGCCCATCCTGACCGTCCCGGCGCTGATGTGGCTCACCAGCGAGATCACCGTCCACTTCGTCCGCAAGCTCTCGCAGGAGCGCCTGGCGGTGATGCTCCTCAACCCGGAGGCCGCGCCGGACCTGGCGGCGGAGCTCGAGCGGAGAGGCGCGGCGGCTGCGGGCGCGCCGCTGGCCGAGTGGCTGCGCCAGCGCGGCGTCGATCGCGAAGAGCTGAAGCGCCTCCAGCAGGCCGAGCCCGCCGAGCTCGTCCGCCGGCTGTCCGAGCGCGGCATCTCGCTCGAGGATCTGGAGCGGGAGGTCCGCCGCGCCGCCGGCGGCAGCGATGTCGATCTCGACGCAGGAGTCCTCGCGGGCCTGGCCTATCCGCCCAACCTGGAATTTCGCGCCGACCGGGAGCGGGAGTTCGAACCGGTCGCGGAGCGCGAGCAACGCCTGGCCGAGGCGGTGCGCACGGAGCGGTTTTTCGCGGCGGTCCAGTTCGACGAGCAAGCCCAGGAGCAAGCCGACGGCGAGGGAACGGCACGGGTGACCGTGTACTTCCTGGAGGCCTCGGATCGCTCCGAGCTGGCCAAGAACGGCCTGTCCCGCCTGCTGCGCCAGATGAGCGCCGAGCGGGTCGAGCGGCGCATCCAGGCCCGCTCGCTGCCGGACACCTTCCACCGCCCGATCGAGGTGCGCGCGCGCCGGCTGCCCGGGCCGAATCTGCTGGTCAAACTGATGTCGCAGCTCCTGCCGTACCTCATCATCCTGTTCGCCTTCATGGGCGCGGTGTACCCGGCCATTGACCTGGGCGCGGGAGAGAAGGAACGGGGAACCCTGGAGACTTTGCTGGTGGCGCCGGTGCGGCGGATCGATCTGGTGTTCGGGAAGTTCTTGCTGATCTCGCTGGCGGCCTTGATCTCGGCGCTGCTCACCGCCGTCAGCCTGGCCGTCTCGGTGCGTCTGGGCATGCTGTCGCTGCTCGCCCAGGCAGGCGGCGGGTTTTCGTTTTCCGCCGGCGAGGCGGTGTGGTCGCTGCTGCTCATGCTACCGACGGCCTTCATCTTCTCCGCGGCGCTGCTCATGCTGTCGTTGTTCTCCCGCAGCTTCAAGGAGGCGCAGAGCACCATCAGCCCCTTGCAGACGGCCCTCATCCTGCCGGCGTTCGTGTCGTTCCTGCCCGGGGTCCAGCTCGACTGGCTCCTCTCCGCCGTGCCGGTGGTCAACGTGACCCTGGCGCTGAAGGAGATCTTCACCGGAAACCTCGACCAGCACCTCGGCCACATCGGCGCCATCATGGCCTCGAACGGCCTGTGCGCCGCGCTCATGCTGTGGGCGGCGGCCCGCTGGTGCCAGCGGGAGCGGGTGCTGTTCCGCGGCTAGTCGGGCAAGGTGTCCGCCCGCCGCGCCAGATCCTCGATGGGCGCCAGCTGGGAGGTGAGCGATTCGACCAGGGGGCCGACCTCGGCGCCGAAGCGCTGGCCGTAGAGGGTGAGGTCCAGCACCAAGTTGGAGACGGCGGTCTCCACCAGAACCGGCTCCTCGGTAAGAAGCGCCATGTTGTCCTCGGCCGGCTCCGCGGAACCGAGCAGGGCCCGCTCGCGGTCGGCCACGAGCACGATCTTGTGCGGCCAATGGCGCTCGAGCTCGGCCTCGGGGATGCCGTAGCTCAGGACCCGAGCCGGCGAGGGCGGCAGGCGGGTGAAGGAAAACAGCACCACCTCGATGCGCCCCGCCGCGCGCGCAAGGGGCTCGGCCAGCGCCTGCGCCTCGCGGCGCCACAATGAGACAAACACGCTCTTTTGGCCGGACAGGATCAGGCGCTCTGCCTCCCCCAGCAGCGACGAATAACCGCGCAGGGGAATGGTGAGCGGATCGCGGGGGCGCAGGACCTGGCGCTCGAGCACCTGCCGCAGCTCTTGCAGGCGCTCCCGGGTATCGGCCTCCAGCCGCGCCAGCAGGCGCTCGGGAGGGAGCGGCCGGTAGCGCACGGGCCTGCGATCGAGCTGCTGGATGATGCCGGCGTCGCGCAGGCGCTCCAGGGCGTGGTAGATGGCCGAGCGCGGCACGTTGGCCGTCCGGGCGATTTCATAGCCGGTGGCGGGATTGCGCCGCAGCAGGCTCAGATAGATGCGCGCGTCGCTGCCGCAAAAGCCGAGCTCGGAGAACAGCTCGACGATGCGGCGCTCGTCGCCGGCGCCCGCGCGCAAACGCGACCTTCGCGGCGTCAATGGCACTCCCGGCGCGAATCGAAAACGCCGGCGGCCGCGTCGGCCCACTGGATCCGCCCGTAGGGGATGGGCTCGTTGTATGTGGGCAGTTCGAAGGCGTCCGCCAGGCTGTAGTTGGCCCCGTGGCGGCTGCGCCACAGGCGCACCACCCGGTCGCCGCGGCGCACGTCCATGAAGAAGGCGAATTGAAGCAGCGAAAAGTCCCGGCCCTCCATCATCTGGACGCTGGCCTGGAGGTAGGCAAAGCCGGCGCGAAAGACTCCCGGTGCCTCCTCGATGCCGAGAAGAAACCGCTGCGCCTCGGCGCCGGTGGCGTTGTCGCGGTAGCGCACCCAAAGGCCCGCGTTCAAAACCTCTCCGGCGGCGGGAAGGGCGACCAGGTAGGCGACGTACCAGTTGAACGGGATGCCGTAGTGCCCCACGAAGCCGTTGCCGAAGCCGTCCAGGTAGAACTCGCAGCCCGCGGCGTCCTGGTTTTCGGCGACATCGTAGGCGACGCAGTAGGGGCGATTGTGGGCCATGCGGTAGTCCTCGGTGCGGGCGCCCGTTTCCTTTTCGATGTCGCGGCAGCGCGGGCTGTCGGCCGGGGGCCAGATCTCGAAGCGGTAGTTCTGGCCGTAGTTCGAATCCCAGGTGTGGCAGCTCGAGCCCGCGCCGGAGAAGTTCTCGAACCAGATCTCGACCTCGGCGGCGTCTTCGGGGATGCGCGTCCAGAAGGGCGTCTCCACCGCCTGGTTCGTCGGAGTGCCGTAGTGGGTGACGAACTGGCGCACGCTGCCGCTCAACAGCTGCTCGCCCGGATGGAACAGCATGTGGACCTTCGTGTCCCAGGCCGGAGCGCCGTTGTGGGTGTTGCGGCACTCGGGAAGGCGGTCGAGATCGAAGGTGATTTCGAGGTAGGCCCCCTGGCGGCGGGCGCCGGTGGCGTAGTGGGTGAAGTTCTCGAAGAAGTCGATGCGGCCCACCTCGGGCTGGCAGACGCCGCCGTCGGAACCCGTGTAGCCGTTGGCGGCGGAGAGCACGGTGTTTTCGAAGTCGCCGCGATAGTGGTTGTGGTCGAAGAGGCGGCTCCCGTCCGGTCGGACCAGGACCGCGACCAGATCGATGGAGAGAGAATCGCGATCCGGGGTGTCGGGACCGAACAAGTGCTCCGAGATGGAGAAGGCATAGTTGCGATAACCGGGCCTGTTTTGCGCCGGCTCGGCCGCGATCTCCCACCACTCGCCGCTCGAGGCCAGGCGGTACATCACCCGGACGGACGATTCATACGGCTCGGCGTCCGCGACGGCGACGGTTCCGCGCCAGCGATACAAACACGCGCCGGTCTCGCAATCGAGCTCGTAATCCTCCCCACCCGGGTTGCGCCCGACCGAGCGAAGCACGACCTGGCAAGCCCGGTCGGCCGCATCCTGGCTGTCGGCCTTGCCGATGGCCGGGGCGGAGGCCGCCACCGCGCCCCGCTGGCCGTCCGCGCCGCAGGCGTGAAGCAACAAAGCCAGAGCCAAGGGAAAAGCCATCCTGGATATCGTCATCATTTTCGCCCTCCACAAAGTCGGCGCATATTAACTCAACGTAGAGTTACTAGCAAGACAAATCTTTCACCCTCGCGCCCGCAAACCCTGCGCGCGCGAACGCGGGGCCGCACAGAGTCAGCGCGTTCGCGCCTGCATAGCCTTCGCCCGACCTTTGCCATCAAGGGTCTGCGATCCCTTCGGGACTCGCTTCGCTCGCCCTTGACGGCGGTCGGGCTTCGGCTGAATCCGCTATCAAGAAGGGATTGCAGGCAATCCCTTCATCTTGCGATGAAGATTTACCTCACCCCCGTATTTTCTGGGAATGCGCATCATTTCCCCCTCTCCGCTGTGGAGAGGGGGCCAGGGGGGTGAGGTGTGTGTCGCGCGAACGCGTGGCCGCACAGAGCCAGCGCGTTCGCGCCTAACAATCCTTTTCGCGCGAGGCCGTGGCCGGAACCATGGGGCCTGTCCCCCGGCAATTGCCCGAAAAAACAATGCCTTAGTGCCTCGCGCTCGTTGACAACACCCTGGTCGTTTGGCATAACCAGCGGCACCTGGGCCAACCCATCGCAAGGAGCCAGAATGAACCCCAAGATCGGAATCCGGCGCGAGGATAAAAACCAGTGGGAACGCAGAGTTCCCCTGACTCCGGAGCAGGTCAAGCAACTGGTGGGCCGCGGAATCGAGGTGGTGGTCCAACCGTCCCCGATCCGGGCCTTCGCCGACGAACAATACCGGGCGGCCGGCGCCCGAATCGACGAGGATCTTTCCGACTGCCGGCTGGTCTTCGGCGTCAAGGAATTCCCGGACCGGCTCTTTCGGGTGGGCGGCGGCTACGTGTACTTCGCCCACGTCATCAAGGGACAGGCCCACAACATGCCCATGCTCCGGCGGCTGCTCGACCTCGGCTGCACGCTGATCGATTACGAAAAAGTCACCGACGACGCGGGCCGCAGACTGATATTCTTCGGCCGCCACGCCGGCCTGGCCGGCATGATCGACACGCTGTGGGCGCTCGGCCAGCGGCTCAAGGCCAAGAAGATCGCCACGCCGTTTTCGCGCATCCGCAAGGCGCACCAGTATCCCGATCTGGAACACGCGCTGGCGGCGGTCGAAGAGGCGGGCGACGAGATCCGCAAGAAGGGCTTGCCGCGCCCGCTGTGCCCCATGTCCTTCGGGTTCACCGGCTACGGCAACGTCTCCCGCGGCGCCCAGGAGGTGTTCGACCGCCTGCCGCACGTCATGGTGCCGCCGGAAAAATTGGCCCGGGCGGTCCGCCGCCGTCCCCCGGAGCGCCACCGCCTGATCAAGACCGTGTTCGAGGAGCGGCACCTGGCCGCCCCGCGCGAGAAGGGCCGGCCCTTCGAGCTCATGGAATACTACGAGCACCCGGAGCGCTTCCGCCCGATTTTCTACCGCCACGTCCCCGACCTCGACGTGGTGGTGAACTGCATCTTCTGGACCCAGAAATACCCGCGGCTCATCACCCGCGATCTCTTGCGCGGTCTCTACCTGTGCCAGGACGAACCGCGCCTCAAGGTCATCGGCGACATCAGTTGCGACGTGGAGGGCGCCATCGAGGTGACGGTGCGGACCACCGACTCGGGCGACCCGGTGTTCACCTGGCTGGTGGACGAGGATCGCGACGCGCCCGGCGTGCGCGGGAAGGGGCCGGTGGTGCTCGCGGTGGACAATCTCCCCTGCGAGCTTCCGGTGGAGTCGTCACGCGACTTCGGCAACGCGCTCCTGCCCTACGTCGAGGCCATGGCGCGCGCGGACTTCGGCGCTCCGTTCGCCGAGCTGGATCTGCCCATGCCCATCAAGCGGGCGGTCATCGCCCATCAGGGAAAACTGACTCCGGACTACGCGTATCTGGCGCAGCATCTCAACCCCTGCCAAGGAGACGAAGAATGAAAAAGGTGGTCGTGTTCGGCGCCGGCCTGGTTTCGCGGCCGCTGGTCCATTACCTGCTCAAGCACGGCTTCCAGGTCACCGTGGCCACGCGAACGCCGTCCAAGGCCGAAGCTCTGGTGCGCGGCTTCGAAAACGGCCGCGCGGTGGCGTGCAACGCGGACGACAATCAGGCACTCCGGGAACAGGTGCGCGATGCCGATCTGGCGGTGAGCCTGCTCCCGGCCCCGCGCCATCCCGTGGTGGCCCGGGCCTGCCTCGACTTCGGCAAGCACATGGTGACCACCTCCTACGTGAGCCCGGCCATGCGCGAGTTCGACGCCGAGGCGAAGCGGAAGGATCTCCTGCTGCTCAACGAGATCGGCGTCGATCCCGGCATCGACCACATGTCCGCCATGGAGGTCATCCGCGGCGAGGAGAAGAAGGGCGGCGTGCTCACCGGTTTCGTCTCCTGGTGCGGCGGGCTGCCGGCGCCGGAGGCCAACGACAACCTGTTCGGCTACAAGTTTTCCTGGGCGCCGCGCGGCGTGCTCACCGCGGCCAAGAACAGCGCCCGCTACCTGAAAAACGGCAAGATCGTCACCATCCCGGCCGCCAAGCTGTTCGCTCAGCCCGAGATGGTCGAGATCCCGGGCGTGGGAACCTTCGAGGGCTACCCCAACCGCGACTCGGTCTCCTACATCCAGACCTACGGATTTTCCAAGAAGGTCAAGACCGTCTTCCGCGGCACCCTGCGCAACCCGGGACATTGCAAGCTGTACACCAATCTGATCCGCCTGGGCCTGTTCGATGACGAGCCCAAGCACGACCTGCGCGGCCTGAGCTACCGCGCCTTCATGGAGAAGCTCTTCGGCCAGCCGCTGTGGGAGACCATCCCGGCCCGGCTCAAACTCCCCGCCAACGAGACGCCGCTTGCGGCCATGAAGTCCATCGGCCTGCTCTCCACAAACCCCATCTCCATGGCCAGCGGTTCGGCGCTGGACGTGCTGGCCGAGCGCATGCAGGAATCGCTCAAGTTCGAGCCGGGCGAGCGCGACATGCTGCTCATGAAGCACATCTTCACCTTCGAGTATCCCCAGAAGAAAACCCGCGCCCAGATCAGCGCGCTGCTGGTCGACTTCGGCATCCCCGGCGGCGACAGCTCGATGGCGCGCACCGTGTCCCTGCCGGCGGCCATCGCCACCCGGCTCATCCTCGAAGGCGCCTTCCGGATACGGGGCGTGGTGGTTCCGGTGATGGAGGAAATCTACCGGCCGGTGCTGGACGAGCTGGCCACGCTCGGCATCCAGTTGACCGAAAAGAAAACCCGCCTCTAGGAAGCGCCGGCGTTTTTCTCGGCCCGGCGCCGAATCTTGGATCGGAACGAGCCGAGATCGATTTTTCGCTCGGCCTCGGGCCGTTCGCCGCCGGCGCCGCCCCCTCGCAAAACAGATCCCCGCCGCGCGAAAAATGTTGTTCTTCCGGCAGGCCCGGCTCAGCGGCCGGTCTTCGGCGCCAGCAAACCGAGGACCGCCCGGGTCGCCGCCTCCACGACCTCCGCCTCGCCGGAGGCGGGTTTTGCAAAGGGCCGCTCGCGCAGACACAGGCCCGCGCTCTCGCAGGGAAGCGCCCGGCCCGCGATGCCCATCCGCTCGCGGACCGCGCGCAGCTTGTCCGCCTCGGCCGCGGTGAGCACGCGCACCGAACCGAGCTGGATGGCGTGGTGGATCACGGCGGCGGTGTGCTCCAGGTTTTCCATGCGAAAGTGGGCCGCGCGCAACGAATCCCCGAGGGTCACCGCGCCATGGTTTTCGAGCAGCAGCGCGTCGCAGCGTTCCACCAGGCCGCGGATGGCCTCGGGCACCTCTTCGGTGGACGGGGTCCCGTAGGGCGCGATCGGAACCGCCCCCATGTTGAGGATGGCCTCGGGCAGGACGCAGCGATCCAGCGGGATGCCCGACACCGAAAAGGCGGTGGCGTAGGGCGGATGGGCGTGCACCACCGCGCGGGCGTCGTTGCGGGCGCGATAGATCTCGAGGTGCATCCGGATCTCGCTGGAGGGACGCCGGCCGTCGAGCACCCGGCCGTCGAGCGCCATCACCACCAGATCGTCCGGCCGCAGGAATCCCTTGCAATCCCCCGACGGCGTGCACAGCAGGCGGTCCTCTCCGACGCGAACCGAAATGTTGCCGTCGCCGCCGGCGACGAGCCCCCGCTGCCACAAACGGCGGCCCACCTCGCAGATCTCCTCGCGCGCCTTCCAGGACTCCATGGGCGCCTGAGTACCACGCGACCCCGCCCCGGTCAATGGACCGGTCCGCTTGTCGTATTGCCCTGTTTGCCCAGGCATGCTAGTTTTCGCGCAGAATCAACCGCATAGAACGGTTTTTGATTTTCTGGAGTGTCATCATGAAGCCGAGAGGCTCGTCAAGGACGCTCAGGCGGATCGCGGTGGGGATTTTCTTTCTGCTTCTGGCCACCTGCGGCGGGGACAGCCACACCGGAATCTGGGTGCGCATCCTGACCGGCGACGACATCGAGGGCAACCCCATCAAGGTGCGCTGGGTGCGGGTGCAGGTGTTCGCGCCCGGCAGCAGCGTCCCGGTGGCCTCGCTCGACCGGGACCTGCCGCAGGACATGGCGCTGCCCGCGGGAGCCACCGACCCCAGCCTGCAATTCTGGGTGCTGGTGCTGGCCAGCCGCGAGATCGACGAGTCCGTGACCGTGTCGGCCCGCGGATACCGCAAGGGGGCGGCCGGATGCACCAGCGATCCGGAGGTGGCCAGCGGCGTCCGGACATACCAGTTCGAAAAGGGCAAGGTGATCGACGACCTGGTCGGCCTGACCATGACCCATCTCGGCACCGATGGCGACAGCGACGGGTATTTCACCCCCGCCGACTGCGACGACAACGATCCCAACGTGAACCCCTGCGCCCGCGAGGAGTGTTTCGACGGGCTGGACAACGACTGCGACGAGGACGGCAGCGTCGACGAAGGCTGTCCCTGCACCGCGGGCGAGAGCCGCGAGTGCTGGCCGCACTGGGCCGCCGAGCCGCGCGGCGCTCCCTGCCAGAAGGGCACCCAGACCTGCGCCGGAGGGAGCTGGGGCGAATGCGTCGGCGCGGTGCTCCCCAAGCCCGAGTTCTGCTATGACGGCGGGACTTCCTGCCTCGACGGGACCGGGCAGCCGCTGTGCCACAACGGCATCGACGACGACTGCGACGGCGTCACCGACGATCGCGATCCCGGACAGCGGGGCGCGGTGGTCGGCCAGGACACCGGCTGCGGCGGCTGCTTCGATGGCGACGTCAAGACCTGCTGGACCGGGCCGTCCGATAACCAGCGCCTGCCCTGCCGCGACGGACTCAGCAACTGCGTCCTGGGCCGATGGAGCGCCTGCGCCGGTCAGGTGCTGCCGCTGGGATTCGAGACCTACACCGATCTCAACAACAACAAGCAGTACGACCCGGGGGAGGAATTCCTCGACCTCAACGCCAACGGCCAGTGGGACACGGGCGAGCCGTCCACCGACGACAACCCACCCAACGGCCAGCACGACCAGACGCCGTCGGAATACGACCTGTGCGACTGTCTCGACAACGACTGCAACGGCGTCATCGACGACACCCAGCCCAAGTTCTGCAGCAACCAGAAGGGCGTCTGCGCCGGGGCGCTCCAGCGCTGCGACTCGACCGCTTGCCTCTGGGTGGACTGCGGCACCGCCGAATACAATGCCAGCGCCAACGCCCAGCTCTGTCAGGGCGCCGCCCAGCCGGAATGCTGCCGGCGCTCCCCCCGGGACTGTTTCCTGGAGGCGGCCGAGGAAAACGCGAGTTACTGCGACGATCTCGACAACAACTGCGACGGCGTGGCCGACAACGCGGGACTGCGCCCCGACAACCAGCCGGTCTGCCAGTGCCCGAACGGCGCCGAGAAGACATGCCCGGAGATCGCCAATCCGGACGAGGGCGAATGCGTGCGCGGGATCTTCCGCTGCATCGACGGCAGCTACCAGGCTCAGCCCGGGTGCGTGCAACCCGCCGCGCACGAGACCTGCGACAACAAGGACAACGATTGCGACGGTCAGACCGACGGCTTCCTGGTCACGGACTGCCCCATCCAGCCGGGGGCCATGTTCACCGGCTGCAACGGCGGAACCTGCAACTACCTCTGCATCGAGGATCGCCACGACCTGAATCAAAACCGCAACGTGCCCGGCGGCAGCCCCGCCAACGACGGCTGCGAATATTCCTGCCACATCACCTCGGCCACCGAGCGCTGCGACGGCCAGGACAACAACTGCGACGGCGCCACCGACGAGCTTCAGGGCAGCATCACCCTGCTGTGCCCGCTGCCGCCGCAATCGCCGGAGCGGGTGGTGGTGAGCGCCTGCACCGCGGCCAGCCGCTGCGACTACTCCTGCCGGTCGCCGTTCGCCGACTGCGACGCCGACCTCAACCCGGTGCCCGGCATCGGCCAGACCGACAACCGCAACGGCTGCGAAAAGAACCTCTCCAACGACCCGCTCAATTGCGCCACCTGCAACCACGTCTGCGGCAGCCACAGCGTGTGCGTCAACTCCGAATGCCGCTGCGCCAGCGGCTGGGCGGACTGCAACGGCGATCTGGGCCGGCCCGCCACCAACGGCTGCGAGACCCAGCTCGGAACGGTGAGCAACTGCCTCTCCTGCGGCGATTCCTGCAACGACTTCAACGAGTGCACCGACAACCAGTGCGATTCGGTCGCCGGCTGCCAGTTCCCCAACAAGAGCGACGGCACTCCGTGCGGCTCGGGCAATTGCACCGCGTGCACGAACGGCGTGTGCGGGCAGTATTCGTCGATGTGCCAGGGCAATTGCAGCCAGTGCACGGGATCGGGGACCAACTTCAATTGCACGCCCAACGTGACCGCCTGCACCGGCAACTGCGACGTGTGCAACGGTGGTGGCACCACGTACAACTGCGCGGCGGACAACTCCCTGTGCACCGGCAATTGCGACGTGTGCAACGGCTCGGGGACGGCCTTCAACTGCGCGGCCAACAACTCGCTGTGCACCGGCAACTGCGACACTTGCAGCGGCTCGGGCACGGCCTTCAACTGCGCGGCCAACGACTCGGCTTGCACCGGCAACTGCGACGTGTGCAACCAGGTCAACGCCACGAGATTCGACTGCGCGGCCAACGACAACGCCTGCACCGGAAACTGCGACGTGTGCTCCGGCTCGGGGACGTCTTTCAACTGCGCGGCGAGCGACTCGCTGTGCACTGGAAACTGCGACGTGTGCTCCGGCTCGGGGACTTCCTTCAACTGCGCGGCGAGCGACTCGCTGTGCACTGGCAACTGCGACGTCTGCTCCGGCTCGGGGACGGCGTTCAACTGCCAGGCCAACCCCGGCGACTGCACCGGCAACTGCGTCCAGTGCACCGGCTCCGGGACCGCCTTCAACTGCTCCGCAAACAACAGCGCCTGCACCGGCAACTGCGACGTGTGTTCCGGCTCGGGTACGACCTTCAACTGCGCGGCCAACGACTCGGCTTGCACCGGCAACTGCGACGTGTGCAACCAGGTCAACGCCACGAGATTCGACTGCGCAGCCAACGACTCGGCTTGCACCGGCAACTGCGACGTGTGCAACCAGGTCAACGCCACGAGATTCGACTGCGCGGCCAACGACTCGGCTTGCACCGGCAACTGCGACGTGTGCAACCAGGTCAACGCCACGAGATTCGACTGCGCAGCCAACGACTCGGCTTGCACCGGCAACTGCGACGTGTGCTCGGGTTCGGGGTCGACCTTCAACTGCGCGGCCGACGCCGCGTTGTGCACCGGAGACTGCGACGTGTGCAGTCAGGTGACCACCACGAGATTCGACTGCGCGCCCGATGACGGGTTGTGCTCCACCAACTGCCTGAGTTGCACCGGCTCCGGCAACGCGTATAGCTGCACCAACGAATGCGACACGAACGAAACCTGCTACAGCGACGCATGCCATTGCGGCAACTCTTCCGGGCCGGACTGCGCCGGGACTGCAATCGACTTCTGCTGTCCTCCGGATGGCTGCGTCAACACCACCAACAATCCGGCCCATTGCGGCAACTGCACAACATCCTGCGCGGCAAGCCCGGCGGGTCACGCCTGCATCAGCAGCAACTGCGGCTGCAGCAACCCGAGCCACTGCGACGCCACGACCTATGGGCTGAAATGCCGCAACGACAACGTCTGCGGCTGCGACAACGACACTGACTGCTCCAGCGGCACCTGCAACACCACCACCCACCAGTGCGGCTGAAGCGGTCGCATCGAAAGCCTCTCATAAACCCCATACATACCCAGAGCGCCTCAACACATTGTTTATGCTGAAGAAACAACGGGGACAGGCCCCCTCGTTTTTTTCCCTGCTCGTTCGCCTCGGTCTGCGCTTGCCCGATCGACTTCGTATGCCCCGTCCGATGGAAAATATGGAGTCAACTTCTGAGCCTAACTCATCGAAAATGCAGGATTAGACTCTTTGAGCTTGGGGAAGTCGATCTAGTCCGAGGTCGTGGCCGCGCCGTTCTTGGCCCAGGCAGGGACGCCCGGTGGAAGATCGGCCGGAATCTTGCTGAAAATGCTCTTGGGATCGTGAACCAGCACCGCGCCGTTGGGCACCTCGCGGCCGGCGTTCACCACCGCGTCGAGGCCAAGGTAGCTCTTGTGCCCGAAGCAGGCGCCGAGGAAGTTCGTCCCCGCGGACCGGGGCCCCTCCGGCGTCATCACCTGGATCTCGCCGTGGAAGCGGGCGTCGATGACCATGCCCCCCGAGGTCATGGCGCAATCGCGGCCGAAGAGCGACGCCTGCACCCCCCGGATGGACAGATTGCCCCCTGGATATCCCGCGCACAGGGTCATGCTGGCGTTGCGGCTCATGTGGCAGCCTTCGCCGATGACCGAATATTGCAGGTTGACCCGGTCCTCGATCACGGTGTTCGCTCCGATGATGCTGCCGCGCACCAGCGCAAAAGCCCCGATGCGCACGTTGTCCCCGACGCGGGCGAGTTCGAGGTGGGCGGTGGGGTGGATGTCGCAACCCTTGCCGATGCGGTTGAAGCTCCCCATGGCCGCCTGCCGGAAGCCGCCTCGACTCCAGCGCCCCGAAAAGAGTCCGGCCAGGCCGGCGCGCAGCAGGCGCAACCCCGTCCAGCCCTTGTGATCCAGGATATCCTCCACCCACTGGATCTGAACGCTGAGTTGATTGGCCCACAGGATATGGACCCAGTGCCGGATGTGCATGGCCACGCTGGAGGTGAGCGGATGGCGGTAGGCGCTGCTTCCCATGATGTGGCGCGGGTTGGGGACTTCGACGGCGATCTCCCGAAACCGCCCGCAGGCCGCTTGCGCCTCGGCCTGCGCCCGGGCCAGCGATTCTACCGAACGCGGGGGCTCCGGACAAGCCAGGAAGAAGAGCCGGTACAGGGCGAGGGCGGTGTCGCCGTCTCGACCCGCTTCGAGATCCTGCAATGCCCGCGTCGAGCGCACCAGCAGGGATCCTTCGGGCAGACCGAGCCGAAGCGATCTCCGTTCGGCCCGAAAACGCGCCGCCAGGTCTTGGATCGCGCGCCGGGTGAAGAATACGTCTTCGTGGCAAAGCACAAACTCGCGCTCGGAAATCTCGGATGGCGAAGCGATGCGCTCGACTTCGAACCCCAGTCTCCGAAGGACCATTGTCTGGTGCGCCGCGAGCGTGCGGTTGCCGATCATCGATTCGCCGACGGGATCGCCGAATGGCGAGATTCGGCTTTGGCCCTGGAGGATGTACGCCTTCATGCCGGCGAGCGTAGAGGGCGACGGAGGCCCTGTCAAATCCCCGTCCAGAGGGCCGGCCGCAGGGCCGCCGTGCCCGAGGGCTTCTCTTGACTGCCTGGCTCGAGCGTGGGAGAAGACGCCGCATGGACGACCGGCCGCCCTTGTCCGCGACATCATCCGGGGAAGGCTTCTTTCGCCGCCACCGTCTCGAGCTGCTTGTCTTTTTCGGGTCGCTTGCGATTTTCGCCGCGGTCTCCGCCGACCGGATGCTGCGCCAATCGCAGGCGCCGCACTTCGTGTACCTGGCCGACGCGTTTCTCCACGGCCGGCTCGACAATCGCCTGCCACCGCCCAACGACAACGACTGGATCCGGTACGAGGGCAAGACCTATGTGAGCTTTCCGCCGGTGCCGGCGGTGCTCATGATGCCGTTCGTGGCCGTGTTCGGCGTCGGCTTCAACGACGTGCTGTTCACCCTGCCCTTCGCGGCCCTCAACGTGCTGCTGATGTTTCTGGTCCTTCAGATGCTCTCGCGCGAAGGGCTCAGCCGGCTTGCGAAAAACGACAACCTGTGGCTTGCGGCCTTTTTCGGGTTCGGGACGGTGCACTTTTGCGCCGCGGTCATCGGGGAGGTGTGGTTCACCGCCCAGATCGTGGCGCTCACCTTCACGCTTCTCTACATTCTGTGCGCCACACGGGCTCGGCGGCCCTTCTGGGCGGGAGTCTGGCTGGCGCTGGCATTCGATACCCGCGTGAACATGGCTTTTTCGGTCGGGTACTTCGCCCTGCAGTTGTTTTTCCCGCGGCGCGCGGATGGTGGGTTCGCGGCCGGAGATTGGAAGGCCGTGCTGAAAAAGGGCGCCCTGTTCGCCATCCCCTGTCTCGTGGTCGGCGGGCTCCAGATGGCGATGAACCACGCGCGCTTTCACGATGTGTTCGAGTTCGGGCATCGGTTTCTGAGCGGGCCGGCGGGAAACCGCATCCGGGAGCACGGGCTCTACGCCTACCACTACCTGGAATGGAACCTCAAGGCGCTCCTCATCAAACTCCCCGTCTTCTCGGCAAAGCCGCCGTTCGTCGGTTACGATCCGGACGGAATGAGCATCTTCATCACGAGCCCGCTCGTGGTAAGGCTGTTCTGGCCTCGCGAAAAGAACTGGCTCTACCCGATCTTGTGGGCGGCCCTGATACCCAGCATCTTGCCAGCGCTGTTTTATCAGAATTCCGGATACGTCCAGTTCGGCTATCGCTTCGCCCTGGACGTCATGCCGTACATCGTCATGCTGTTGTCCGTCGGAAGGGTTCCGGTGAATAGAACAACAAAGGTATTGATAATAATAGGAATTATCATCAATCTCGCCGGCGCGATCGCGTTCAAGCGCACCGGGCCAATCTAAAAACACCCACAAAATCAAATATCTACTGCTGCAATCATCGCAACTCCCTGAGAAACAAGTAAAAAAAAATGGGGACAGGCCCTGAGGTTTTGCTTGTGCTTTTAGATTGACTTGGGCTTTGGAATAACTAGACTGCCATGTCACTTCGATTCCTTCCGGAGGTCGAGGCAGAATATGGCGGACAAGATCGGGATTGATGTTGGCGCGGTGTTTGTGAAGGCAGTCCGGCTCGACAGGTTCGGCTCGCTGGCGGCATTCTTCTACGAACCTCATCGCGGGAACCCGGGGCGGGTGGTCGAGGAAGCGCTTCGAGCCCTCGATGTGAAATCCAGCGAGCGGATCGGGTTGTGCGGCTCCCTGGCTCAGGCGGTGGCGGATACGCTGGGGCTTTCGGTGCTCGATCTCGCCCGTTGCCAGATGGAAGGCATCCGCCACACCGGGCTCAGGGTGCGAAACATCATCGATGCCGGCGGGGCCTCGGCTACGCTGATTACGCTCGACGCGGACGGACGGTTCGAGAATTTCACGGCGAATTCCCTCTGCGCGGCGGGAACGGGCTCGTTTCTCGACGAACAGGCCGCGCGTCTCGGCATCGGCTACGATGACATGGCCTCCTTTTCGCGCGTGGAAAATCCTCCCGCCATTGCCGCGCGCTGTTCGGTCTTCGCCAAGAGCGACCTCATCCACCGCCAGCAGGAGGGCCACTCCAGGGCCGCCATGTGGTCGGGACTCTGCCGCGGCATGAGCCGGACGCTTCTCTCCACGCTTCTCTGCGGCCGGCCGCTCGACGAAAGCACCGCCCTGATCGGGGGAGTGGCCCGCAACCGCGAAGTGGTGCGCTGGATCGAGGAGGCCGGCCCCGGCCTCGTTCGCGTCCCGCCGAACCCGCACCTGGTGGCCGCCATCGGCGCCGCGCTCTTGAGCCCCGAGGCGGACATCCGCCCCGCGCGCGCGGCCATCGCCGCGTCCGAGCCGAAATCCGATCGCTACGACTGGCCGCTCTCGCTGGAGCGTTCGGCGTACCCGTCGTTCGATGTGGCCGAGTCGTTCACCGACTCCGAACAGAACGAAGTTCGCGTGGCCGCCTGGCCCGCCGGCGGCGAACTGCGCGCCTGGATGGGCATCGATGTCGGTTCCACCAGCACCAAGCTCGCCCTGGTCACCGACGACGACCGCGTGGCCGTGGACATCTACCGCAAGACCGCCGGCGATCCCATCGGCGCCACCCGGAAGCTCTTCGCCGCCCTCCAGGCGCTCGCCGAACGCAAGGGCGGCCTCCTGACCATCCTGGGCGTCGGGACCACCGGCTCGGGGCGAAAGTTGGTCGGCCAGGTCATCGGCGCCGACGCCATCATCAACGAGATCTCGGCCCACGTGGCGGGCGCGGTCCGCACGGACCCGGAAGTCGAGACCATCTTCGAGATCGGCGGCCAGGACAGCAAGTACATGCGGGTGCACCAGGGCCACATCCGCGACTCCGCCATGAACTACGTTTGCGCCGCCGGCACCGGCTCCTTCGTGGAGGAGCAGGCGCAGAAGCTCGGCTACCCGGTGACCGAGGTGGGCCGCGTGGTGATGGGACGCCATCCGCGCCGCACCACCGATCGTTGCACCGTTTTCATGGAGCAGGACATCGCCCGCCTCATCCAGCAGGGCGCCACCGCCGAGGACGCGCTGGCCGGGGTCATGGTCTCGGTGGTCAAGAACTACCTCAACAAGGTGGTGGGCAACCGCCCCATCAGCCGCAAGCGGGTCTTCTTCCAGGGCGCCACCGCGCGCAACGTCGCGCTGGTGGCCGCCTTCGAGCGGCTGCTGGGCGTCCCGGTGGTGGTGTCGCCGTATTGCCACGTGATGGGGGCCTACGGCGTGGCGCTCCTCACCCGGCAGGCCATGGCGGAGAAGGGAAAAAGCGCCTCCGGCTTCCGCGGCCTCGACCTCACCCGCCGAAACATCTCTCTCACCACCGAGACCTGCGACCTGTGCCAGAACCACTGCCGCATCACCCGCGCCGAGATCGAAAACTGCTCCGACCGCCCCTCCTGGGGCTACATGTGCGGCCGCGATCCCGAGGAAGCGCGCGTGCGCGTCAACCCCGCCGAGCGGGCCCTGCGACTGTACCAGCGCCTGTGGCGGGAGGGCGGCGCGGGGATCGAGGCGCCCGCGGGGGCTCCGGTGGTTGCCATCCCCCGGGTGCTCTCGGCGTTTTCGTATCTTCCGCTGTGGCGGCGGTTCTTCAACCGGCTGGGATTCTCCGTCCGTGTCACCCCGGAGACCGGGCCGGCCCAGCGGGAGAAGGGCGCGCGCGTCGCCGGCGCCGAGTTCTGCTTTCCGGCCAAGGTGGCGCTCGGGCATGTCGCCACCGCGCTGGCCGACGGCGACGCGGACTGGGTGCTGGTCCCGCACATGGTGAGCGCCCGACCGGACGAGTCCTGCACCGCCTCCAAGTTCTGCCCGTACATCCAGTCCCTGCCGGCCTACGCCCGCACCTCCATGGCCGAGAATCGCATCGACAGCTCGCGCATGCTTTCGCCGGTGGTCGATCTGCGCCTGCGCCCGTCGCGACAGGTGAAGCTGCTCGCCGCCAGTCTCGGCGGTCCCCTGGGCCGGACCGCGCGCCAGATCGCCGCCGCCTGGAAGGACGCGCTCGAGGCGCAGGCCGACTTCGAGCGGCGCTGCCGCGAGGAAGGCGAGCGTCTCATCGAGGAAGCCCGGCGGAACGGAGAGAAGATCATCGTGCTGCTGGGCCGGCCCTACAACAACCACGACGGCGGAATCAACCTGCGCCTGCCGCAAAAGATCGCCGAGCACGGCCGCATCGTGCTTCCGCTTTCCATGTTTCCGCATTCCACCCGCGAGCTGCTCCCCGAATACCGCAACCTGTATTGGAACTACGGCCAGAAGATCCTGGCCTCGCTCAAGCGCATCGCCCGCGACGACAATCTGGACGCGGTGGTCCTCTCCAATTTCAGCTGCGGCCCGGACTCCTTCTTGCTCTCGTATGCCGAACAGATCATGGGGGCCAAGCCTTTCTTGACCCTGGAGCTCGACGAACACGGCGCCGACGCCGGCTATCGGACCCGCATCGAGGCCTTCTTCGACGTCCTGCGCCGGGGCGCGAGCGCTCGTCCCGCCGCCCGGCCCTTCCGTCCGGAGCCGTCATCGTTTTTCGACCGGCGGATCTGGATCCCGCCCATGCACCCGCTGGGGGCGCCGTTCTTCGCCGCCGCCTTCCGCCGGGCGGGGTTCGACGCCTGGGCCATGCCCACCGAGGACAGCGAGACCTTCGAGCTGGGGCGCTCGCTCACCCGGGGCTCGGAATGCCTGCCCACCGCGCTCACCATCGGCGCCTTCGTGAAGGCGGCCTCCCGCGACCGGGGCCGGCGCCCGGCGCTGTTCATGCCCACCGCCGAGGGCCCGTGCCGCTTCGGCCAGTACTGCACCCTGCACCGCCAGATCCTCGACCGCGAGGGATTCGAGGACGCCGCCATCCTCTCGCCGTCGTCGTTCAACAGCTACCAGGGCCTGCCCGAGGGCCTGCGCCGCCACATGTGGCTGGCGCTGCTGGCCGCCGACCTGATTTTCAAGGCGCTGCTCAAGACCCGGCCCTACGAGATCGAGCCCGGCACCTGCGATCGCATCCTGGCCGAGGAGCGCGAGCGCCTGGAGCGGGCGCTGGAGCGCGGGGACGACGTGTTCGAGGCCACGCGGCAAGCGGTGGCGCGCTTCGCCGCGGTGCCGCGCCGCCGGGAACCGAAACCCCTGGTGGGCATCGTCGGCGAGATCTACGTTCGCTGCGATCCCTTCGCCAATGAGGACGTCATCGGCGCCATCGAGCGCTTCGGTGGCGAGGCCTGGCTGGCGCCGATGGGCGAGTGGATCCTGTACACCGCCGCCACCCAGGAGATCTCCTTCTGGGACCGCAGCCGCAACCCGCTGAAGAAGCTCCTGGCCGACGCCAAGAACCGCTACCTCTTCCGGCAGGAGCACCGCATGCTGGCCGCGGCCGGCGAGTACCTGGCCGATCGGCGCGAGCCGGACATCTTCCGGGTCATCGAGGAGGGCCGCCGCCTGCTGCCGCCGCAGTTCGAGGGCGAATCCATCCTGACGCTCGGGCGCACCGTCTGCTTCGCCGAGCAAGGGGCGGCGCTGGTCGCCAACTGCGCGCCCTTCGGCTGCATGCCGGGGACCATCACCACCGCCGTCTTCCGCCGGCTCTCGCGAGAGATGGGTCTTCCGGTGGTGAGCCTGTTCTACGACGGGCACGGCAACCAGAACCGCCGCCTGGAGGTGTTCCTGCAAAACGCCGCGCCGCCCTCCCGGCGGCGGGAAGGCCACGGGCGGATGGAGCCGGCGCGCCCGGAAGAGCGCGCCTAGAACTCGTATCCGATCTCGATATCGCCCTGGAAGACGTCGGCCGGGGCGTAGTGGCGGTAGTGCTCCTCGATGCCGTCGCCGGTGAAGTCGGCGTAGCCGTCGGCGAGCTGGAAGGTGTGGAAGTAGCGGAAGTTCACGAACAAGAACGGCAAGAGCTTCAGGCGCAGGGCCGAGAACAGGATCTTGTCCCCGGCGCTCCCCGAAAACAAATCGCCGACATCCACGAGCGCGGTCTGGTGGTAGGTGGCGAAGAACTGCAACCACTCCAGCGCCGGCACCTCGATGTGGGCCAGGAAATGGCTGCCGTGGTCGGCGTTGCTCCCCTCCAGCGCCAGGGTGATGCCGAGCTTCGACAGGATGGCGTAGTTGAACTCCAGGTAGAACCCGAGCTTGCGATCCTGGTCCCGCCGGTCGATGAACACCTGCTGGAACTTGGTCTTCGGGGTGCCGGAACGATAGTCCACGCCCAGCATGAACTTCTGGATCTCGTAGAAGGTGTCGAAGTAGCCGGGCAGGTAGGTGGCCGAGAACGAGCGGAACTCGGCCACGGTGCGGAAGGCGTGGACCGGGTCGCGGCCGACGTTGAAGCGGCCGAGCAGGCCCAGGGTGAATCCGTTGCCGCCCTCGGGCGCGCCGAGCGAGGAGGTTCCGCTCGGGTCGCCGGGCATCATCCAGGAGAAGTCGACATAGGGCTTGAGGTCCACGCTGTCGGTCTTGAGCACCTTGATCTCGAGATCCACGCCCATCCCGTGCAGAAAGGCGTCGCTGGAGACCACCGGGCGGCTTTCCTCCATGACGACGCGCCAGGGGTTGGCCACGCCGGGGGACGACTCCTCGTGAGCCAGCAGCACCGGCGCGTGCCGATCGGCCACGTAGGAAAAGCCGATGCTGAGCGAGCGCGCCACCGGATGCTCCATGAAGAAGGACAGGGGCTTGACGAAGGCCAGCGTGCCCACCACGTCCCAGCTCGTCACCGAGTTGGTCATGAACTCGAAGCCGAAGTAGTCGGTGTAGGCGTCGAACTGGGCGGCCAGGCGCGTGGAGTCGGGATCGATGTTGACGCTGTAGCGGCGCAGCAGCGCCCCGTGGCCCAGGCTGCTCGCGGTGTGCTGGCTCAGGCTGAAGTAGAAGCGGTCTTCCTTGCGCCCGTAGCTGAGGTAGCGCACGATGCGGGCGAACTCGGAGGGCTCGTTCCAGTCCTGCTTGCGGATGCTGCCGGCGTTCTCGAAGCCGACCAGATCCGTCACGCCGGGCTTGGTGTGGGTGTCGAAAAGCTCGATGGAGAGCGGGCCGCCGAGGCCAAAGGCGAGATCGCCGAAGCGGAAATCGACCTCGGGGTTCACCGTGAAGTAGTGGATGCCGTCGATGAGGCGCCAGCCCAGGCCCACGCCGACGCGGTCGTTCTTGGTGACGAGCTTGGCCGAGCCGACGAAGTTGGAAAGTTCTCCTTTGATGAACGGGGCCGGCGGAGCCTTCTTTTCTTCGGCCCTCGGGGCGGCGGCCGCTTCTTTTTCTTCCGCGCCGGCGCCCGACGCCTTGGGAGCCTCGCCTGGCGCGGGGGCGGCACCGTCCGCGGCCGCGGGCGCCGCGGCGGGAGCCGGGGAGGCCGGAGAGGGGATTGGCTCGGCCGCATGAGCCGCCGGGGCCGGCTTCGCCTCGGCCGCCGCCGGGGCGGGTGCGGGCGCCGGGGCTGGCGCGGCGGCCGGCGCCGCAGCGGGCTGCGGCTCGGGCCGGGGCGCCGGCGGCTTCGGGGTCGGGACACAGAACCCCTTCCCGTCCGCGGCGGTGCCGTCGGGGCAGGGCTTCGCCAGATCGCCGAGCAGCGGCGCCGGGATCTCCCACTCGTCGAAGGTTTCCGCCGCTGCGGCGCGGCTCATCGACAAAACCAGAACGAAGCAATAGCGGTTCATGGAGACACGACTCCTTGCCCTGAGAATTTCATCGAGCGGCCCCTGCCGCTCGAGCCCCGCAGCCGGCCGCACCGTGGCGCCAGGACTGGTACGGGCCGCTGTTCTGAAAAGAGCGCATGGGGGGGCATGGCATCCCGATCCGTCATCGCGCCCGGGCGCGTTCGAACAGCGTGAGGAAGTATCGCAGCGCGCGCACGGCCTCGCCCTGCGAGGATGACGCCGAGAGCGGCGACGGGTAGCGCACGAAGGCCCGGGCCGCGTCGGTGGCCCAGGCCGGCGCCGGATGCGGCGCCTGGTAGCCTCCGCCGTCCACGTCCACGAACACCGGATTGGTGACGCCGTACGGCAGCACGCGGAACACCCGCGGGATGAGCGCGCTGCTGAGATCGAAGGGCACCGGGATGGAGGAGAACGACCGCGACAGGATGTCTCCGACCTCCAGCTTGAGGTAGGGGTGCTCCGAGAACACCGGCGACAGATCGCGGCCCGTCAGTCCCATGGCCACCGCCACGTACCAGGCGTCGCGCGCGGGGATCGGCTCGTCCAGGTAGGCGTCGAGGTTGAGCACCCGCCGGTTGGGCACCGCCAGTCCGCTCACGTCGACCGCGCTCGCCGGATCCAGCGCGTCGCCGCTCGCGGTGAAGACGTGGATGAGCTCTCCCGAACGATAGATCTCGACGCGGTCGATGTCGAACCAGTCGGGCGACTGCACCCGCACCCGCAGGCGCAGCCGGTCGCTCCCCGCCGGCGGCGACAGGGTCTCGCCGATCGCGGCCTCGTCCGCCCACAGCTCGATGAACGGGCCGTAGCTGGCCACCACCTTGCCCTCGCGGATGGCTCGGGCCACCGCGCGCGGTTCGGCCGCCATCGGATCGTCCACCCCCAACCGCACCCAGTTGCGCGAGCAGCCGGCCTCGGTCTGGGTGAAGAGCTGGTGCGTGTCGGAGTTGCCCATGCCGGTCCGCACCACGCCGTAGTCGAGCAGGCGGAACCATTCGTCGATCTCGCCCACGTGCTTGGTGCAGGGCAGATCCCCGTCGGAGGGCGCGCAGAACCCGTCCAGGCAGACCGTGCCGGAACAGTCCGCGTCGCGGGCGCAGCGCTTCATGCAGGCGCCGAGGTCGGTTCGGCAGGCGAAGCCCCTGGACACCTCGCAGTCGGCATCGGCGGCGCAAAAGTCCAGCGTCTCGCACCCCGTGCTCCCATCCGAATTCCACAGCGCGGCCTGCTCCTCCGGCGTGCGCTCGAGGATGGTCTTGATGAAGGACCGGTCGAGTTCCATCAACTCGCGCTCGATATCCTCCGGCGAGGCGCCCTGGTCCGCCTTGCGCTGGATCTTTGCGCGCCGAAGGTTGTAGTCGCGGATCTCGCGCACGGACGGCGTGCGGATGAGCTCGAAGCGCTTGGAGTTGAAGAGTTCGAGCGCGTCGAAGCCGCCGGAGAAGTTCTGGGGCGCGGCCAGGGGGTTCTCCACCAGACCCGGCATCCACTCGAACATGCTGCCCAGCACCTTGTTGGGGTCGTACGGGTCGAGGCCGTACTGTTCGAAATAGCCGAAGAAACTATCGCGAGGGTGGGCCACCACGATGACGGACTCGGAAGGATCGAGGAACGACAGCCCGCGCATCTCCTGGATGAGTTCGGCGGGCACCTTGCCGGTCCAGTCGATGGCGGCGTTCTGGGGCACGGGCTTTCCGTCCTCCCACTCGCGGTAGGCGAGCGGGAAGGCCAGAAAGTGCCCCAGCTCCACGGTGGTGAGCTCCAGCCCCACCTGGGCGGTGAGCCAGTGGCGCAGGCCCATCTCCTTCACGTAGGGCGAAAGATCGGTGATGAAGTCGTGGTCCGAGGTGGACAGGATCTCCACGCCCTCGCCGGCGAAGGCCATCACCCGATCGCGGTGCTTCACCACCGCGTCGTAGGAGTTCTGCCCGTGGACGTGGAAGTCGCCGCTCACCCAGCCGCGGGTGTCCACCTGGCGCACCAGGCGCGCGGTCACGCTCGCGGCCATGCCCGAGGAGACGCGGACGCGCTTTCGCTCCAGGCTGTACTCGAGCCCGCGCGAGAACCACACGTCGTAGTCGCCGGGCTCGATCTCGAACGTGCCCGCGCCGTCCACGGCGTAGAGATACCGGCCCAGGCCCGGCGGATAGCTCGGCTCGCCCAGCGCGCTCTTCGCCATGTTCTCCGGGCAGCGGCACGCGCCCTGCTCGCACCGCCGTCCGGCGGGGCAGTCGCCATCGCTTGCGCACATGTCGCGCGGCTGGCACAGCTTGCTTTCGCTGTCGCAGGCCTGGCCGGCGGGACAGTTGTCCAGCAGGCAGCGCTTTTGGGCTCCGGCCGGCACGCATTTTCCCGAGGCGCAATCGGCGTCGGCGGCGCACTCCGCGCCCAGGCTGCCGGCGCACTCCGGCAGGCACTGGCCCACGGTGATCTTCACCGGCAGGAGCCGGTTGGCCTCGTCCAGCACCTGGTAGCGCACCCGGGCCGGCGGGGGCAGGGCCAGCGAGATGACGGTCTCCGCGTCCGGCTCGATCTCGACCTCGACCGCGGCGCTCGCGGGCCAGTTCTGCTTCTTGGCCATGGCGTAGTAGCGGCCCGCCGGGATCTGGCCCGCGAACTCGCCCTCGGCCAGATCGGTCGCGTGCCGATCGGTGCGAAGGTGGCTCACCGCGCCCATGTAGAAACGATTCTCCAGGCACTCGGAGACGAAGCGCTCGGCGCCGCCGCTCCAGGGACCGGCGCCGCCGCCGGGCCGGCACTCCTCCAGGGTCGCCGGCACAGGGAACAGGTACACCTCGGCCCGGGTCACCGGCTGGCCGCTGCGCTGATCCAGCACGTAGCCGCGCAGCCGCCCCAGCGGCGTCTGCCAGGCGCGATAGATGGGCGCCGCGGCCGAGGCCACGTCGCCGTCGCCGACCGCAAACAGCCGTTCGAAATAGAAGCTGCGCACGCCGCCGCAATCGACCACGTGGGCGCACTGCTCGGGCGTGCCGTTGCAGGCACCGCGATGGCAGTGGGCCCCGTGGGTGAACCCCGCGGTGACCGCTCCCGAGTAGAGCGGCAGCAGATACTTCCCCCCCGCGTCCGCCGAGGCGATGGCGTAGGAGACGCCGTCGCCCACGCCGGACAAGAACGGCGCGGCCAGGGGCTGGTTGAGCGGGTCCTTCCCCAGCGCGAAGGTGTTGCGGATGTGCTTGTAGATGTCGAAACCGATGCCGGCGGCGAAGATCTTGAGCCGCTCGCCGAAGAACAAGAAGTCTCCGCCAGCGATCCCCGGCTGCATGTCGGGAAGCTCCGTCGGAAACAAGGCGCTCCCCAGCAGCACGCCGAAGACCGCCGTGGGGCCGGTGAAGGGCGGCAGCGCGCGCACGCCGCCGGCGGGATAGGCCGGGTTGCCGAAGAGGTCGCTCTCGGTGACCATGGTGCGAATGCGCACATGGTCCGCGTCCGGCTCCAGGATGTAGTCGTTGCGTACGGAAAAGCGCATCTTGACCCCGCCCACCGCCACCAGCGAGAGCGCCTCCAGGTAATTGCCCGCCGGGCCGGTGACGCGCACGACGGCCGCGCGGTCCGAGGGCGCCTGCGGCCCGGGGCGGGAGGGCTCGGCGGGATCGGCGTAGTCGGCGTTTTCGGGATCGGTCACGTCCAGGATGCAGGGAGCGTCGCCGCCGGCGCAAAGAACCCGCACCTTCGGCTCGGGGGCGTTCGGCGCGGCCTTGCAGAAGTCCTCGTGCTTGCGCGGATCTCCGGCCAGGCAGATGGCGGGCACGGCCAGGTTGACCACCGGGAACAACTCGGCGAACTGATCCAGCCCGCGACCGTCGCGGTGCGCCGCGTCCCAGCGGCGGCGGTCGGCGTCCAGCAGGCTCCCGCCGAAGACGCCCGGGCCCACGCTGTTGCCGCGCGCCGGGAAGGCCAGCCGGATGCGGTTGTTCTCGAGCAAGAAGTCGCCGGGCGTGGCCAGCGCCGCCGGCCCGCCGATGGCCTGGTAGGGGTGCTCGATCACGTAGGCGCGGGCGAAGGGCTCCTCGCTGCGGCAGCCCGCGAGCGAAAGCAGAACCAGCGCAAGCAAGAGCATCGGACGCCCGAGGCGACGCGCCCGCCGGGCGCCACCGTCCAACTCCATTGGGCCTGCGAATCTCGTCATGGTCCACCGTGCTTTCTGGCTCGAACGATCGGGTCCTCTCCGGCGCGGGACCATCCAGCGTCAGAACTTGACCTGGACGAGCCCGAGCACGGCGTCGTTGTCCAGCTCGACGCCGTGGCGTTCCTGGCGGTGGACGTAGTTGAGCATCAGCTTGAAGGCCTCGCCGTAAAAATATGCGTTGATGCCCGCTTCGAGGGTCCACAGATCGCCCTCGTTGTCCAGGTGCACGTTGTCGTCGAGAATGGCGAAGCGCACCGCCGCCTCCAACTCGATGGACGAGATCGGCATCAGGTAGCCGGCCTGGGCCGTCATGCCCCAGCGCTCGGTCTCGCCGGTGCTCCCGCCGGGCAGCGACGGCGCCGCCTGCGGAACGCTCTTGGCCCACAGGGCCTCGGCGTAGAAGCTGAGGCCCTTCCACTTGAGCGACAGGTCGGCGCCCGCGCCGCGGATCTGCGAGGCCGGGGCGTCGTTGACGTAGCCGTTGAGGCCGGCCGCAAGACGCAGATCGGAGCGCGCGTGGTCGGCCTCGGTGCGCCCGATCTCGCCGATGTTTCCGGTCAGGCGCACCACGTAGAGCAGGCCGTCGTGGAGGTTGCCCACGCTGAAATTGGGCAGGCCGTTGTAGGCGCCGATATCGACCCCGAACGGGCCGATCCGGCCGCCGACGGTGACGCCCACCTGGCGGTCGAGATCCAGCATCAGCGTGTCGGTGGCGCGCTCGAGGGTGACCCACACCGGCCGGTCCACGAACTGCAGGCTCCCCGACGAGGCCAGCAGCAGGCGCGAGTAGGGCGGTTTGCCGGCGCCCGCGCGGATATAGGCGAACGGGGTCGGGCGGTAGGTGAGCTGCGCCTCGAACAAGGCGTTGCCTCCGCTCTCCTTGTCGATGAGTTCGGCTTCCAGCTGGTATTCCACCGTCTGGAGCAGGCGGCCATCGAGTCCCAGCCGGACGCGGGTCAGGCGAAAGCCGTCGCGGTTCATCCGATCGCCGTTTTCGATGATGGAGTCCTCGCCGACGACGCCGCCGATGAGCTGGACCCGGCCGTGGAGGTTCAGGGTGAAATCCCCGCGCCGAAACATCGGCTCCGCGTAGGCCTTCTTGCCGTCCGGGCCGATCTCGGGGGGCGGCTCGACGATCTCGCCGGCGCTCCTCCAGCCCTCCGGCGGCGGCGCGGCGGGGGCGTTCGGATCTCCGGGCGCGGCCGCGCCCGGGGCTGTCTCGACCGGCGCGGCCGGCGTGTTCACCACGCCCGCCGGCTTCCAGTTGGCCGGCGGCGGGACTTCTTCCGCGGGAGGGGTCTCCTCCTCGGAGGACTTCTTCGTCTCCGGCGCGGCGGGCTCGGCGGCGGCGAAGACGCGCCCGGCGGCAAGGGTGAGCAGAAAGCACGCGGCCAGCAACCAGCGCCCAATCGATGTCTTCATGGAGAATCCTCCCAAAAAAAGACAGCCCGACTTTACGACCGCCGGCGCGGGACGGCAAGGGCTTTCGCGGCCGTCCCGGCTTGAACGGACGGGTCGTTTAGGGGTATGAACAGACCATTCCCACAGGAGGTGGCCGCCATGAAGCGCCCGTTCGCCATCATGCTCGCCGGCGTGCTGCTCGCCGGCTGCCTGGACGGAAGTCCCATCTTCGATCGCGCCCCGCCGCTCGAGCGCCCGGTGCCCGATCGCGACTATCTCAAGGACTCCCACGGGCGGTATCTTTTCTTTCATGGCGTGAACGTGGCCGGGAGCACCAAGCTCCCCTTCGCCATCGGCCAGAACGGCGTGCCCAACTATGTGGGCCGTCCCTTCCCGCTCGAGGAGGCCGAGGCGCGCCTCGCCCAGATCCGCTCGCTGGGCTTCGACGCCATCCGGCTGCTGCTCATCTGGGAGGCCATCGAACCGACCGGCCGCGGCCAATACGATGAGGCCTATCTCGATTACATCCGCGAGATCGTGCGCGCCGCCGGCCGCCACGGCATCATGGTGCTGCTCGACATGCACCAGGACATGTTCAGCCGGCACCTCGTGGTTCGCTACAACAACAAGCCCAAGTACGGAAACCCCGGCGAGATCGGCTACATGCTCCAGGCGCTGGTGCCTGACCCCGACACCGGCCAGTACAACGACACGGTGCAGGGGGACGGCGCGCCGCGCTGGGCGGTACAGGCCTGCCTGCCCGAGAAGAACATGGCATCCCCCCGCTGGGGCATCCCGCGCATCCTCTCCGGCCTCGACCAGCCGGCGGTGGACAACCTCATCGCGCTCTTCGACAAGCTCTCCGGCAGCGGCGGCGGCGGGCCGGCGCCCGACTGGATCGGCGCCTTCGTGACCGGGCTTCCGGGCAAGTTCCCGATGAACGAGACTTGCGACGTGCTGCCCTTCACCAACTGGGGACTGGCCATGACGCTGAGCCTGGACGTGGCGCGGGCCTTCGGCTGCTTCTTCGCCGGAGATGCGCTGTTTCCCCAGATCACGGTCGAGGGCCAGAGCGTCAAGGACTACCTGCAAGACGCCTATGCGGCCGCGTTCGCGCGGGTGGCGGAGAAAGTGGCCGATCTGCCGAACGTGCTCGGATACGACCTCATGAACGAGCCCTCGGGCAACTTCATCGTGCTGGCGGCGCTGGGCGGGCTGATGCAGGCCGGGGCGGCCAGCGGCGCGCACGACGTGCTGGTGAGCCTGCTCGGGCCGGAGACCGGAGAGCTCCTGTTCCGCGCCATACTGGATCTGCGCCTGCTGCCGCCGGACACGAGCGAGGAGACGCTGCGCGAGTTCGGCGTGTACGGCATGGACATCCTCACCGCGCTCACCATGAACTTCGGCTTCTCGGACAACTACCTCCGGCCGTTCTACGAGCGGGTGGGCCGGGCCATCCTGGAGAAGGACCCGGACGCCACCATCTTCATCGAAAACGCCCTGGGCATCGAGATGCTGCTTGCCGGCCTCGGCGGCGCCAACGGCGGACTGGCCGGGATGTGGGAGCAGCCCATGACCCGGCCGGCGGGCATCCCGCGGCTCGTCTTCGCGCCGCACTGGTACGCCGACATCTATCCCTTCTTCGGCTTCAACATGATGCCGCGCGAGTTCGCGCCCGAGGAGGTGCGCTACCGCGACTACCGGCCCTCGCTGGAGGGAGCGCGCGCGCTTTCCGACTACGCCCTCGGCAAGGTGCCGGTGGTGTTCGGCGAGTTCGGCACCTACTTCAACTTCAACGGCGGGGCCGAGGCCTCGGAGGCGCAGCAGTACGCGGTGTCGGCGCACATTTTGGACAATTATTTCGAGGCCTTCGAGGGGATGTTCCAGAGCCGCATCATGTGGTGCTACACGCCGGACAACGACCCCGAGCGCGGCGACGGCTGGAACCACGAGGATTTCTCCATCGTGGACTGGCACGTCTCGGGCGACCTGCGGGGCGTGCCGCGGGCCGAGGCCGCCTGGTCGCGGCCGCACGCGCGGGCGCTCGCCGGAAAGCCCGTATCCACGCACTACTACTCGCCGCTGCACTACTTCGATCCGGAAAAGGGGCGAGAGAATCCGGTGGGCGAGTTCGAGGTCCGCTACACCAGCAAGGAGAGCCGGGCGCCCTCGGAGATCGTGGTGCCGCCGGGCGTCTACCCGGACGGATTCTATGTATGGGTGTCGGATGGCGCGTGCGCCTATGATCCCGAGAGCGCGACGCTCTTCCACTGGCCTTCCCGCGACGAACCCGGCGCCGAGCACTGGCTGCGCATCCGGCCGCCGCTGCCCGGCGAGCCGGCGCGGGGATGGAAGTATTTTTTCCATGGCGATCGCGCGCTCGAGGCTCGGTAAGGGAGGCGTCATGAAAACCGTCAAGAACATCCTCGCGGCGTTGTGCGCGCTGGCCGTGTGGCCTGCAGCGGGCGCGTCGGAACTCGAGCTCAAGGTCGATCTGCAAAACCTGTTTTTGTTCCGCTCCGATTCGGACTTCGATCGATCGAAACCGATCTACGACGAGAACGGGCAGACGGTCGGGGCGTTCGCCACGCTGTTTCGGCCGCGGGCCACCTGGCGGATCGCGGACGATTTTCGCATCGTCTACGAGGCCGAACTCGGGCTCAACTTCTGGAGCAAGCAAAACCCGGACATCCAGGATCCGCAGGACCCGGCGGTGTTCGTGCTCAAGCACCGCGAGATCTACGCCCAGGGCGACTTCGGGAAGACGGGCTTTCGGGTGGGATACGCCAGGACGCAGGATCCCACCGGGCTCCTTCTCAATCACTGGATCGGGGCGGCGCAGGTGAATTTCTCGCTCGGAGAGGAGGGGCGGGACCGCCTGGCGCTCCTTCTGGGCCAGGTGCCGGACCAGACCTTCGAAGGCATCGACGTGCGCGACAACAACTTCACGCACGACACCTGGGTGGCGGGAGCGCAGTACGAGCGGCGGCTGGAGAACATGGAGTTCGTGGGAGGCCTTCACTACCTGTACGACGCGAGCCGGGTCGATCAGGCGCTCTGGCGAGTGTGCCCGAGCCTCTTTTTGCGGCTGGGCACGGACGATTTGTGGGGCTCGTTGGGCGCAATGCTCCAGGCGGGCGAGAACGAAAACGACGTCCTCGGCGGCGGCTGGTCGCGGACCATCGCCTGGGCGGCTCAGGGGCACCTGGAGTGGAAAACGGAGCGCTGGGGGCTTCGGCTCAACGCTCTGGCGCTCAGCCCCGACGACGCGTACGCTCACAACCGGGCCGATCACGCGTTTCGGGCGTCGGCCAAGTCTCTCAGCGCGACGATCATGCTCACCGAGGACGAGATCCGGGACTGGTACGACAATGTGGACGAGCGCCTGGCGGTCTTCGAGGGCGGGTTCTACCGCAACCGGGCGGGGTACTTCGTGGCCGATGCCAGGGTGGACTGGAGGGCCGCGGACTGGTTCGTGCCGGCGGCGATCGTCGGCGTGGGGACCGTGCTCAAGCCCGAGAACGCGTTGGACGGGGTACTGGTCGGTATCGAGGGCGATGTCCTGCTGCAATTTATCTTGCACGACAATCTCGACCTCGTCGCCGCGGGCGGGCTTCTCTGGCCCGGCGCGGCCGGCGCGGCTTTTCTCAACGGCATCGATCGGGGCGCCAGAGACCCCATTTTCATGGCCGAGCTCTCACTGCGCCTGCACGACTAACCTGTTGATAAAAAAGAGGCGCCCTTGCCGATTTGAGTGGCGCGGATGATGGCCAAAAACCCGCCCGCAAGGCCGATGATATTGAAGTAATTGAACTCCATCAGGAGCATCCCCGCGACCTCGGAGCCGATACTGAGAAAACCGACTCCGATGACAATCCATTTGGCTTTGCCAAGAAAGCATAAAACCGCGCACGCAACCTGCAAGACAAACATGAGCCACAGGAAAAAACCGAATACGATCAATATATTGCCGGCGCCACCAATCCTCTCGGTCGTGGTATTGAACTTCCGGCCAGCCGGGGCGGCAGCGCCTTTCGCTGCTTCATCTTGCTCCTCGCCAACATCCTGGATTGAGTGTCTTGCAAACTTGGGAGCCGCGCCGAAGAGCAAGTAACCGGCGCCGGCGGTGGCGTTGATGATGGCAGCAATGATGAGAATGACGCCCGCTGCGATCCTCATGGATTCATCCATTTCATAAATTCCAACCCCAGTCTCCCCATTGTAAAAATCCTGCTGCTAATTATTCGAAAAACAGGTGCGAGTCAAAAGCGTGCTCGTCTGGGTGTCCCCCGAGAAGAAGAGTAGAATAGAGGGAAAAGAGCGGGAAAAGTGGGGACGGGCCCCGTTTTTGTTGGCTTTTTTCCTCTGGTGACTAGTATCCCGGTCATCGCGGGTCAGGGTATCAATGGCAGCGTGATGAAGGACAGCCGGCCCGTCTCGTGAAAGATTTTTTGCTCGGATTTTACGAACTTGACCCCGGTTTCGCTGTTTTCTCCGGTGTTTAGGTTGCGAGAAAAGACGGGGAAGGCCGCCGAGGCCACCTCCACTTGCAACCGGTGCCCCACCGGCACCGTGATGGCCGTATGCCACATGTCGATGGTGTATGTCTCGACCTGGCCGGGCTTGAGAAGCTCCGGTTTTCGAAGCGATTTGCGGTACCGGGCGCGAATCTTTCCCTCCACGAGCAAAAATGGCTTTCCCGCCTTGTCGATTTCCGAAAGCCGCACGAACCAGTCCGTGTCCGGCGCCGAGGTCGATGCCGCCAGCGTGGCTTCGACCGGGCCCGCGAACGTGAGAGGTTTTTCAAGTGGCGCCGTGCGATACACCAGAATGTCCCTGCGCGAGGTCAGAATGTCTCGAATGTGGTTCTGCTCCGCCTGCTTGCGCTGCTCGTCCGCCACCGGCGGATCGCCTTCCTTCGGCTCCGGTTCCTCGTAATAGTACGGATGGGGCGTCGGGTCGCCGGGATCGTACACGAAGCCATCGAAAGACCCCTTCTTCCGCGGCACATTCAGGCTCAGAAGCCCGTCGCCTCCCAGGGTGTTTGCGCCTTTCTCGCTCGAAAGATACAGCCTCGTCATCTTCGTCCCGGGCAGTGGGTAGCGATTTCCCTCGAGCCAGCGGTTGTCTCCCATGACGAACAGCCGCACCAGCGGCTCCCGGTCGATGCCGTTCTCGACGCCCTTGAGCCAGCGATCGAACCAGCGCAGGTACTCGGTCTGGAGATCGATGATCGCCTGCGACCCGAAATCGCGGTCCCCGGCCCTCCGCGCCGCGGTGTCGGTGTGTCCCCAGGGTCCGAGCACCAGTTTCTGGTTCGCGTGACCGCAGGCCTGCATGGCGAGATAGTTGAGCTTGGTGCCGATCCCGTCCCCGTCGAACCAGCCCGACTGATGGAACACCGGGATCTTCACCGGACACAACCGGTCGAGGAAACTCGCCCGATCCCAGTACTCGTCCCGATCGGGATGCTGGATCCATCTGCGCCAGGATGCGTTTTCGCGCCCGAACACCTTCCGGTCGAGGTCGATCACCGGAAGGTCCCGCAGAAGCTGCGAATATTTCCTCTCCCCGATCCGGGTCAACACCGCGCCGGACAGATCCGCCGTGGCCTCCGATTCCACCACCTCGGCCCACCAGATCGCGCCGAGCAGAAAGAAGACCCCGTATTCGTAAGGAATATTGTAGAGCGGGTCGGGAGGCGAGACGTTGGGGATGATGGTGACCAGATGCGGCGGCCGCTCGCGCGCCGCCCACCACTGGACCCAGCCGAGGTACGAGCCGCCGATCATCCCGACCTTGCCGGTGCAAAACGGCTGGCTGGCTAGATACTCGATGGTGTCGTACCCGTCCTGGGCCTCGTTCACGAAAGGCTCCCAGGTCCCCTCGGACTTGAACCGGCCGCGGCAGTCCTGGACCGCAACCGCATACCCGCGCCGCGCGTAGAAGCGCGCGGTGAGCTCGAGCATGTTCTTCTGGTAGGGCGTGCGGATGACGATGAGCGGAACCCGCTCGCCCGTATCCGGGCGGTAGAGATCGGTGGCCAGCCGGACCCCGTCCCGCATCGGAACCATCCAATCTCGCTCCACGGACACGGCGAACTCCGGTTTGGATGCGGCGCTCGTGCCGGGCTCGAGGCTCAGCTCCTCGTAGCCCTCGCGAACAATGCGGGCGTATTGCGCCGGCACCTCGGCCAGCACCACCCGATCGCGCTCGTCCGCCCACACGCGGATGTCCACGCCGGCGAGCGAGAACATGAACCTCCGAAACAGCCCCGGCTGTCCCCCGAACGACCTCTCCACCTCGTCCTGGTAGGAGAGCGTCGTCTCCAGCATCGCGCCGGGGATGACCAGCGCCCAGAGCGGCTGCGTTCCGCCCCTGGCCCGGTCGTAGGCCTTGAGCGCCAAAGTGAGAAGCGCCGGAGAGAAGTTCTCGAAAAGAACGGTCCCGGGACGGAGGGCGAGCTCGGTCTTCTGCGAGCGAAACGAAGAGACGGCGCGCTCGCCCTCGCGCTCCAGCGTGGCCGGCCCCAGGGGGGTCGTAAGCACGATCCGGCGAAAGGCGCCTTCGGCGTCGGGCACGATGGAAAGATCGGTCTCGACCACCTGGCCCGCGAGCGAAAGGGCGCTGTGGCTGATAAATTCCCCGGTCTTCTTCCACTCGAAGCGGGCGCTGGCGATCCGTTCCTCGTTCTTGTAGACGAAGAACGTCCCCCGGTCCTCGAACCCGGCCAGGGATGCCGGCTTCACCGGCGAAGGCGCCGGCTTCGGCTCGGGTGCGGGTGTCGCGGGCGCGGCCGGCCGGGATGTGTCGTTCTCTGCGGCGGGAGAAGGCCCGGGCGGCGCCGGACGCTTCTCGACCTCAGCGCAGGAGACGCCCAGCATCGCCATCGCCAGCCAGAACGCGCATCGATAGATTTTCATCCAGAAACTCCCTTCTTGTGTCGCCGCGAAGACTACGCCAGCTTTACACTCCGTTCAAACCTGTGTTACAGAAAAACACCATGGCTGCCCAATCCCTCGACTTTCCATCCCTTTGCAGCCTGATGGTGGAGCGCGGCCTCATCACCGAAGAGCAGGTTCGCGAGATCCAACCCAAGGAAGGCGCCCAGCGCCAGCGCCTGCTGCGCGAGGCCGGCTTCCGTCAGGGCGGCCGCCAGCGCTACGACGTCTATCCGTCCGAGGTGCTGGCCTCCTTCAAGCTCCCCATCCAGAGCGAAAAAAACGCAATCCTCACCGAAGATCGCATCGCCAGGGCGCTGGCCGAGGAGAGCGGGCTGCCCTACCTGAAGATCGACCCGCTCAAGCTGGACATGAAGCTCATCGCCTCGGTGCTCTCCCGGCCCTTCGCCCGCCGCCACAACGTGCTGGTGCTCTCGCTCTCCGGCAACCGGCTCAGCGTGGCCATCTCCGATCCCTTCGACCAGGAGCTTCTGGAGAACCTGCGCCGCATCACGGGATACGAGATCGCGCCCCACGTCTCGGCCAAGTGCGACATCCAGCGCCTCATCACCGAGGTGTACGGCTTCCGCCAGTCGGTGAGCGCCGCGGCGCAGACCATGAGCGGCGGGGTGGACATCGGCAACCTGGAGCAGCTGGTCAAGCTCAAGGCCGTGGACGAGCTCGAGGCCACCGACAAGCACGTGGTGAACGCGGTGGAGTACATGCTCCACTACGCCTTCGACCAGCGGGCATCCGACATCCACATCGAGCCGCACCGCGAGCACAGCCTGGTGCGGGTCCGCATCGACGGCGTGCTGCACAACGTCACCACGCTGCCCAAGGTGGTCCACGCCGCGGTGGTCTCGCGCATCAAGATGCTGGCGCGCATGGACATCGCCGAAAAGCGCCGCCCGCAGGACGGCCGCATCAAGACCGGCACCGGGGAGCAGGAGACGGAGCTGCGCGTCTCCACCCTGCCGACGGCCTTCGGCGAAAAGGTCGTCATCCGCATCTTCGATCCCACCCTGCTGATGCAGGACCTGGCCGCCCTGGGCTTCTACCCCAAGGAATTCAACCAGTTTTCCGAGTTTCTCACCCGACCCAACGGGCTCATCCTGGTCACCGGCCCCACCGGCAGCGGCAAGACCACCACCCTGTACTCGGCGCTCAAGTACCTTTCCGGGCCGGACGTGAACATCGTCACCATCGAGGATCCCATCGAGATGGTGGTGGACGACTTCAACCAGGTGGCGGTGAACTCCGCCGTGGGCATCACCTTCGCCTCGGCGCTTCGGACCATCCTGCGACAGGATCCGGACATCATCATGGTGGGCGAGGTGCGCGACGCCGAGACCGCCGCCAACGCGGTGCAGAGCGCGCTGACCGGCCATCTGGTGTTCGCCACCCTGCACACCAACGACTCGCCGACGGCCATCACCCGCCTGCTGGACCTGGAGGTGGAGCCCTTCCTGCTCTCCTCGGTACTGGTGGGCGTGGTGGCGCAGCGGCTGGTGCGCGTCATCTGCCAGCACTGCAAGAAAAAAGACTACCTCACGCCCGACCAGGTGAGCGCGCTGCGCATGAAGATGCCCGAGGGCAGCCAGAAAAAGCTCCCGGTGTACTTCGGCGAGGGCTGCCCCGCCTGCCGCGGCACCGGCTATTTCGGCCGCAGCGCGGTGTACGAGGTGATGCCGGTGAGCGACAAGATCGTGCGTCTCATCAACGCCCGCGGCGACAGCAAGGAAATCCTCAAGGCGGCGCGGCTGGACGGCATGATGACGCTGCGCGAAGTGGCCATCAAGAAGCTGGCCCAGGGAGTCACCACCTTCGAAGAGGTCATCCGTGTCACCACGGAATGACCCGCGGAGGCGCGCATGTCGGAATCCGTGATCGGCGAACTCTCCCTGCTGTTCGACTCGGGCTATCCCATGCTCTACCTCCTCACCCACGAGGAGGAGCGGGCCCTGCGAATCCTGCGCGCCGCCGCCAAAGACCGGCCTGTATCCATCTGGAGCCGCACCGGGCAGGGCGCGGGTTCGAAAAACCCCGAGCTCGGGGCCGTTCTGGAGGGCCTGAAGCGGCCGGGCCGCGGCGTCACCGTGCTCCTGGACGCGCATCCATATCTTTCGAACGGGGAGGTGGTGCGCAGGCTGCGCGATCTTTCGCCGGCGCTCGCGCGCGCCGGACACGCCTTGGTGTTCCTGTCGCCGGTGGTTTCGCTGCCGCCGGAGCTGGAGAAAGACGTCACCATCATCGATCTTCCGCTTCCCGACCGGGCGGCGGTCGACGAGATCTTTCGCGCGGTGTGCGCCGAGGAACAGGTGGTCTTTCCCGAGGACTTCACCGAGGCGGTGGTCATGGCCGCCCGGGGCCTGACCGAAAACGAGGCCCGGCGCGTCTTCACCAAGGCCCTGCGCAAGGGCGGCGGGTTCAAGCTCTCGGACATCTCGCTCATTTTGGAGGAGAAGAAGCAAATCCTGCGCAAGAGCGAGGTGCTGGAGTTCATCGAGCTGAGCGAGAACCTCTCCACCGTGGGCGGGCTGCAGGAGGTCAAGCGCTGGCTCAAGCAGCGCCAGCGCGCGTTCGGCGAGGAGGCCGCCCGCTTCGGCCTGCCGCCGCCGAAGGGCCTGCTGCTCATCGGTGTCCAGGGCTGCGGCAAGAGCCTGACCGCCAAGGCGGTGGCCGGGAGCTGGCACCTGCCGCTGCTGCGGCTGGATCTGGGCGCGGTGTTCGGAATGCCGAGCCCGGAGAGCTCGCTGCGCCGGGCCATCCAGGTGGCCGAGTCGCTGTCGCCGGTGGTGCTGTGGGTGGACGAAATCGAAAAAGGCTTTGCCCAGGCGTCCGGCGCCGGAGGGGAAAACGTCTCGCGCGTGTTCGGCGGATTCATCACCTGGCTGCAGGAGAAGAAACTCCCGGTGTTCGTGGTGGCCACCGCCAATGAGGTGGAGAACTTGCCGCCGGAACTCTTGCGCAAAGGGCGGTTCGACGAGACGTTTTTCGTGGATCTGCCCGATCCCCACGAGCGCAAGGCCATCCTGCACATCCACATTCAGCGGCGCGGGCGGGATCCCCGGGCCTTCGACCTGGACGCGCTGGCGCGGCAGACCGAGCATTTCTCGGGCGCCGAGCTGGAGCAGGGCGTGGTGGCGGGGCTGTACCGCGCCTTCGCGGAAAACCGCGAGCTCTCCACCCGGGACATCCAGAAGGAGCTCGACGAGATCGTGCCACTCTTTGCGACCTACGAGGAAAAAATCAAGGCCCTGCGCGAGTGGTCCAAGAACCGGGCCCGGAGGGCCAGCCTGGATCAATCGCTGGTGGACCTGTTCGAGGAGGAGTGATCCGCCGCGCGCGGATCGAAAGGCACATGAGCGAACGACGAAACCGTCCCCGCAGGCAGAAGGACCAGTCCGTGCGCCGCGAGCGGCGCGGTCCGGATCGGCGGCGCGGCGAGCGCCGCCACTCGCAGCGCGTTCCGGCCGAGATCCTGGTGGAGGTCGAGACCAGCGGCCAGCGCACCTACCGGCGCACCGCCAACATCAGCATGGGCGGCATCGGCTTCCACGCGCCCATCCCCTTTCGGCTGGGCTCGACCGTCAGCATGACCATCCGGCCCGCGGGAGCGCGGGATGCCATCCACGTCATGGGCGAGGTGATCGGCGTGGACGAGAGCGGGCGCGGCAACCGGGTCAAATTCCTCAGCCTGGCGGGAGAGGCCGCCCGGGCGCTCGAAGATCACCTGGAACTGTACCATGCCCCGACGCGAGTGGGTATGGCGCCCATGCCCTTCGACGATGGCACGGAGAAGGGCTTTCGGCAGGTACGCGAAGGCGTGTTGGTGGTGATGGGCACCGGGGCTCCGCGGGAGATCCGCCTCCGCGCCACGGATCGCGTCATCGGGCGCGATCCCCGCGAGGCAGACATCGTCATCGATCATCCCACCGTATCGCGGCGGCACGCGCACGTCTGCCTGCAAAATGGCCGCCATCTGCTGACCGATCTCTCCAGCACCAATGGCGTCCGCTTCCGGGGAAAGCCGGTGCGCTCGCTGGTGCTGCGCGACGGCATGATTTTCTTCGTCGGGCAGGTCGAGGTTCAGTATCTGGTGAGCCGAAGCATCTGAAGCGGGGCCGGCGCTGGTGGACTCGGGCGGCCGGCGCGGCGACTCCACCGGCCCGCCCGCAACGTTCGTCCTCGCCTCGCTGTTTTGCCTCGGGCTTGCGAATCATCTTCGGGACGAGTATGGATGCCGCTGGGAGGCCGCCGTGCTAGAAAAAACGGTTTTGCAGAAGCTCGCATCCATCGTCGGCGCAAAGCATTGCCGCGCCACGCCCGAGGAGCGCTTGCTGTATGCCTACGACGCGGTTCCGTCGGCCCCTCCCGCCCTGCCCGACGCGGTGGTTTTCCCCGGGAGCGCCGCCGAGGTCGTGGATGTGGTGCGCCTCGCCAATGAGCTGCGTTTTCCTGTTGTGCCGCGCGGAGCCGGCACCAATCTCACCGGCGGCTCGCGGCCAGTGCGAGGCGGTGTGGTGCTTTCGCTCGCCCGGCTCGACCGCATCATCGAGATCGACCTCGCCAACCTCCAGGCCATCGTTCAGCCGGGGGTGATCACCGACGCGCTCCAAGTGGAGGCGGAGAAATGGGGGCTGTTCTATCCGCCTGACCCGCAGAGCAAGGAGACCTGCACCATCGGCGGCAACCTGGCCGAGAACGCCGGCGGGCCGCGTGCGGTAAAGTACGGCGTCACCCGGCAATACGTCCTGGCCCTGGAGGCGGTCCTCCCGACCGGGGAACTGGTTCGCCTGGGCGCCCGGACGCAGAAGTGCGTCGCCGGCTACGACTTGGTGTCGCTGCTGGTCGGTTCCGAGGGGACCCTGGGCGTCATCACCGAGGCCACGCTCCGGCTCGTTCCGCAGCCGGCGGCGCGCCGCACGCTGCTTGCGTCGTTTGCACGCATGGAAGACGCGACGGGAGCCGTGGCCGCGGTGCTGCAAGCCGGCATCGTGCCTTCGGCCATCGAGTTTCTGGACCGCTTCGCGATCGCCTGTGTCGAGGACTTCGAGCCGGCCGGGCTCCCGAAAGACGCCGGTGCCGTCTTGATCATCGAACTCGACGGCAGCGTACCCGAAGTGGAGCGGCAGCAGGAAGCGGTGAAGACCCTGCTCTTGCAGCAGCCCGATGCCTCCTGCACCGCGGCCACCGACGAGATCCATGCCGGACGCATGTGGAAGGCCCGCCGCGCGGTGGGACCTTCGTTGGCGCGGATCGCCCCGCACAAGCTCAACGAGGACATCGTGGTTCCCATTGCCAACCTGAGCCGGGCAGTGTCCGACATTCACCGCATCGCGGCGGAGTGCAAGGTGCGCTGCGCCTGCTTCGGTCACGCCGGGGACGGCAACATCCATGCAAACTTTCTGGTCCATCCGGAGGATTCCGACGAGGTGCGCCGGGCCGAGGAGGCCGTTTCGCGGACCTTTCGGCGCGTGGTGGAGCTTGGCGGAACCATCAGCGGCGAACACGGCATCGGCACCACAAAGCAGCCGTATCTGGGACTGGAGCTCGGAAAGGATGTCATCCGGGCCATGCGGGCAGTGAAGCGAGCGCTCGATCCGGCCGGTATCCTGAATCCGGGCAAGATTTTTCCAGACAATCCGGCCTGAACCGGCAGAACAGCCAGAACAGCCAGAACGGGCAGAACGGGGACAGGCCCATTGTTTTCAATGGGTTACAGCTGGCGCGAGGCCGCTGGCTCTTTCTGGCCCCGGCCTCGCGCAGATTGGATGGGATGGTAAGGGCGCGAACGCGCTGGCTTTGTGTGGCCCCGCGTTCGCGCGCTTGGGGTTCATGGGCGCGAACGCGCTGGCTTTGTGTGGCCCCGCGTTCGCGCGCTTGGGGCATTCAGGGGCGCGAGGCCGCTGGCTTTTTCGGCCCCGGCCTCGCGCGCAAAGGGTTCATTGGCGCTAAAACATGATGGAAACATGGGGGACAGGCCCGGGTTTTTCGGGTTGTTGGCTTATTTGGGTTGATTTTTGTCG
>Ga0101944_10000781_pt1 | contig 84523 bp, 46 predicted proteins | sample DewCreD2012metaG_FD_75245 | JGI IMG/M metagenome (GOLD analysis project Ga0101944, IMG submission 75245) | Hot spring sediment bacterial and archeal communities from British Columbia, Canada, to study Microbial Dark Matter (Phase II) - Dewar... ... | reverse complement strand
GGACAGTTCGATTTACAAGGGGTCTGGGGCGCTGCTGACGGTGGTGATCCCGGAGACGGGGACGTGGCTGGCGCTGCTGCCGATCGGGTTGTTTCTGGTTTGGCGTTGGCGGCAGTCGCCTATCAAACCAGGTTCGGGTTCAGCCAAGACTGGCGAAGGAGACTCCCTCCCCATAAACCCCTTGGTTGTAGGTGCCGACGTAAGGAGGCTCAAATTGGAGCCCGGGCTTGATCACCATGAAGTCAGAGCCTCCTTACGTCGGCTCCTACGCGGTTCAGGGGTGGCAAGGCGCGAAACCGGTTTTCGGGGAAGTCTCGCCCTGAGGGAGAGGGCAGGGGTGAGGGGGAAGGGCGCCCTGGAATACCCAAGGGCCTCCGGTGGGTCACTCAATTTCGCGGAGTTCTGGAGCAAAATGCGGGCGTGGTTTGGTTCGATGATCTCCTTTCCCCTCACCCTTGCTCCCTCTCCCTTGGGGAGAGGGACACCTCGTGGGCGGCGCTTGGCCAATACGGAAGCGCTCGTTTTGCGCCGGTTCTGCCGACTGGAAGTCGGCGACACAGCAGGCTGGAAGCCTGCGGCACGGTTGAGCCTTGGTGCTGGAACGCCGGATTTATCTGGCAGAAATATGCTCCTGGAAAGAGTCGTGGAAAAATCCGGCAGGACTGATTGCAACCCGAGTTCCTGCCGAATAAATTCGGCGTTCTGTGCTCTGGGTGCGGCGGCGCGCCTGGCCGTTCTTGCCTTGTCCCTGTTGGGCGGAGTTAAAACACAATCCGCCACGTTGGTGCATGATTTTTACCTGCCGATGCCGGAGGTGCAGATTCGCAGCTCTTTCCTGGCGGTGCAATCCAGTGTTGGCACCACCATGGACACCACTTTTTCCATCGTGGTCACCGGGGAAGGCACCCGCATCCATTATGACCATTGGGAAGACGGATATGAATTGGACCTCAACAGCCCAACGCAGTCGTCCACGCAGATTTGGGGCGACGGCAACAACGCCAACGGGGTGCCGCCGGGCTACGTCAATGACCCGGTGGGCTTGCCTGCCGGTTCGGTGATTTTCCTGCGCAACCTGGTGACGCTGCCACGCAATCCGGCGACGGTGCTTTACGACGGCCGGGATCGGATGGCCGGCACCAAGGCGCTGGTGGTGTCGCGCACCTGCTGGGCGACCAGTCCCGGCTCGGTGCTGGCGGGGGCCAGCGAGGTGCAGGGCACCATTGACTACGGCACCAGTTTTATTTGTCCCATCGGCCAGGATGCCAACGCTTTCAACATGTTTGACGTGGTGGGCGTGTTCGTGATGGCCGAGCAGGACGGGACGGTGGTGACGATTGACACGGACGGCCCCGGGCCAACGGCTTCTTTCGACACGCTGCTGAACCAGGGGGAATCCTACGTGGTGACCAGCGGCATCAAAAAGGGGGCCACAATCACGGCCACCAAGCCGGTGCAGGCCCATTTGGCTACCGGCCGCATTGCGGGCAATTACGAGGTGGATTGGTTCACCCTCTACCCGGTGGACCAATGGTATAGCTCCTATATCACGCCGGTCGGCACCGCGCCCAACGGCAATGAGACCTATGTTTTTCTTTACAACCCTCAAACTACGAACATTGTGGTGAACTACACCAACCGGGTGGGCAACGGTTCGCTGACCATCCCGGCCAATGGGGTGGTGAGCAACCTGCCGCCGGTCAACTCGGGTTCCATTTACACCAGCGTGGGAGGCGTGAACTTTTTCGCCATTGTGCGCGTGGGCGCGCGTCCGACCGCTAACAACGTCTATGATTGGGGCTTCACCCTGCTGCCGCTGGACGGCCTGACGACCGAGGCGGTGGTCGGCTGGGGCCCGGGCAGCAGCGACGGTTCTGCCAACGGCAGCCCCGTTTGGGTGGCGGCTGAACGGGCCACCACTATTTATGTGGATTACAACGGCGAGGGTAGCGGAGCGTTCACCGATCCCAATGGCCGGCCCTACGATATCGCCATCAGCGTTGCCGCCCTCGAATCCCGCCGGATTTACGATTCCGCCGACCGTGACCAGACCGGCATGAGGCTGTGGACGGCGGATGGCACCCTGTTCACCGCCGCCTGGGGCGAGGATCCTTCAGTGGCCGCCGCCGGCAATCCTTTTCTGGATGTCGGCACCACGGTGCTGCCGTTCCCGGTGCCTTTCCTCAACAAAGCCTCGATCATTGTCACTAATATCGGGCCCACCACCCTTTCCGGCGGCGACACGCTCGAATACAGCATCTCGCTGGACAACAAGGGTCTGCTGCCGTTGGGCAACACCGTGATCATTGATATTCCCGCCACCAACGTCACCTACATCAGCAATTCCACCAAACTGAACGGCTCGCCCATACCCGATAACGTCACGGGCACCCCTTTCCCGCTCGATGGTCCGGAGGGCTATACCATTCCCCTGATTCTGCGGGGGGGCACCAGCACGTTCACCTATCGTTTCCTGGTCAACTCCAATGCCACCGGCATTGTTTCCAACTCGGTCAACGGCGTGAACCAGACCGCCAATTCGGTGCTCAGCGCCTCCAGCACCAACTGTAATGTTGCCTTCACCGATGCGGGCGGGACGCCAGCCAGTTCCTACGCCGCCGGGGCCGGCATTTACGTGACGGTGACAGACAACGACCTGAACCTCTCGCTGACCGCCACGAACACCATCACCATCACCGTGCGGAACACCAGCAACAACGACACGGAGACCATCACCCTCGTCGAGACCGGGACCAACACCGGAGTTTTTCGCAATTCCTCACCGCTGCCCACCTCGCTTTCGCTGGGTTTGGTCCAGCAGGATGGCACTTTGAACGTGGCCCCTGGCGATGGGCTATCGGTCAATTACACCGATCCCATCTATGGCGACACCTGCAACGCCACCGCGATCATCCAGACGCCCAGCCAGGGCAAGGTGCTGTATTTGACGCCGGGTTCGAGCAATTACGTCAGCGCCAGCTCCGCCACGCTGGCGGCGGCGGCGACCAGCACCGGCAACAGCGCCAACACCAGCAGCCTCAGCTTTTCTCACACCCCCGGCACCGGCACCAATCGCCTGATGTTGGTTGGCATAGCGGTGGGCGCAACAACCTCCGGCGGGAATCCGCCCACCGTGACCGGCGTAACCTTCGGCGGCACGGGGATGACGCTGGTCACCAACCAGGTCTCTGGGGTTGGCGGGGCCAATGACGATGTCATTGTTTATATCTATCGGCTGACCAATCCTGCCTCAGGAGCGGCCAACGTGGTGGTCAGCCTTAGCGGGGCCGGCAGCATTGCGGCCGGGGCCACCACTTTTACCAATGTGGATCAGACGACGCCCCTGGGGACTCCGGCGGTGAACTCTTCCACCGGCAGCGGGTCGGCTAGTGTTACGAACAGTTCTGCCGGTGGCGAAATTGTCTATAGCATTGTGGGCTGGGACGAAAATCCCACCATAACGGTGGCTGGCGGACAAACATCCCTTTGGAACATCACTCCGGGTGCGGCGCCGCTGACCGGCGCCGCCAGCACCAAACCCGGGGCCGCCTCGGTCGTAAGCTCCTACTCATCCGACAACACCCAGGATTGGGGGCTAGCGGCTGTTTCTGTGAGGCCCGCGCTCATTATTAGCACGAACAGCAGCACTGGCCTGCTGGACCGTATTGACCCGGTGACGACCGGCGACAGCACGACCACCAATGCAGCGTTTTCCAGCAGCAGCCCGCTGGTGGTGGAATCGGTCAGCACCAATGCCTTGTGGGAGAATACGTTGGGAGCGCCGCTGACCACCCAAACCATCAGCCACACCACCAGCACCAATGCCAATCGCCTGATGCTGGTGACCATCGCCTCGGAAAATGACAATGGCGGGATCTTGGACGTGACCGCAGTTTCCTATGGCGGGCAAGCCTTGACCAAGGGGGCGGAGCAGGGGACCACCGAAGAGGCAACCGTCGAGGTCTGGTATCTAGTCAATCCGCCCAGCGGCACCACGAACGTGGTCGTCTCCTATAGCGGCGGCACCCAGGATGCCGACTCGGTTTTCACCGGAGTCATGACGTTTTCCGGCGTAAACACCAACACGCCGTTTGGAACTTGGGCGCAGAACAGTGGTTACAGCACCGGCGGTTCCTTGAATGTCACCTCAGCCCAAGGCGAACTGGTGTTTGGCGCGGCCGCCTTGGACGACGCCCGCGGGATCACCAACTTTGCCGGCGCCGGCCAGATCGAGTGGTATAATGGCCGTTCCGAAAGCGGCGTGGGCGACGGGGTCAGCGCCTCCGCCCTCACCCGGGCCGGCTCGAACACCGTGACGCTGGTCTGGACCAATGGTTACGATGCGTGGGCGACGATTGGCGTTTCCATCAAGCCGGCCAATCCGACGGCCACGCCGCTGACTTTCCAACAAACGCCGAATTTCTGTTCCAGCTTTTTGATGCCGGCGGGCGGGGTGGTGGGGGTGACCTCCTATGTTTCAGTGGTCAGCGGCACCATGCCGACCAACCCGGCCGTGAGCGCTACTTTGCAATATAACGGCACCAACATCATCACCTTGACCAGCCCGACCTACAGCGCCAGTTCCAATTGGCTGGTCTGGTCCGGCGCCCTGGGCAGCAGCGTGACCCTCCCGGACGGTTCGGCCATTACCGCCGTTTTTTCCAACGCTCAGGCCGGAGTCAACTTCCTGCTCGAATACGACAGCCAGACCAAGCCCTCGCGCATCACACTGCCGACTACGTCGGTCATTGATATCACGAGCATGGCGGTCTATGACGATCCCTATCCGGGCGGCAGCTTGGTGACCGCCGCCGCCAATGGCAGTGTCCTTTATGTGCGCTTGACGGTGACCGATCCTTTCGGCGCCTACGACATCAACAACGTCAACCTGGTCATTGATGGACCCGGCGCTTCGGGCGACCTCACCAACACGCTGACGGACGCCTACTTGGTTTCCTCGAACAGTTGCAGCAAGACCTACGAATACGTCTGGTACACGGGCGTCACCCAAGGCTCTTACACCCTTACCGCGGTGGCCAATGAGGGCACCGAGGGCGCCATCACCGACACGGCTTCGACGGGCGTAACGCTTTCCTTCCAGGATGTCGGCACCCCGTGCAATACGGAGTTCACCAGCGGCAACAACGGCACGGCGACCAACCAGTATGCCACCAACGCCACGATCTGGGTGCGGGTGACCGACCTGGACCAGAACCTGACCAACACCCTGGTTGAAACCTTGAGCGTCACCATCTCCTCGAGTGTCAACGGCACCAACGACCTGGAGACGGTGGTCCTGACCGAAACCGGCACCAATACGGGCGTGTTCACCGGCTCGATTCCGTCGAGTTCCACCACTTACAGCGGCACCAACAGCGGCACGCTGTATGCGCCGGTGACCACGGTGCTGACGCTCAACTACACCGACCCCACCGATGCGACCGATCCGTGCAGCGCGATTGCCACCGTGCCGCCAACCCCAGGGACGCCTTCCTTGAGCGTGACCAAGACCCTCGTGCTGCCGGCGGATGGCCAGGCCACTCTCGGCGAGGCGGTCCAATATCAATTGCAAGTGATCAACAACGGCAGCACCAACCTCAATCCGGTGACGGTGTTCGACAATTTCCCCTCGAACAAGCTCGCTTACATCTCCGCCTCGCCCACGCCGGATATCGTGGGCGGGCAAACCCTGACTTGGAGCAATGTCGGCCCCTTGTCGGCCGGGCAAAGCACCTTGCTGACGGTGACCTTTGCCGCGTCGAATACCGCGGCGCCGGCGATCAACACCGTCATCGCCTCCAATGCGCTGATCACGCCCAACCCCAGCAACAGCGCCCCGGTCACCATCACCCGCATCGGCATCGCGCTGGAAAAGACCCTGATTGATCCGCTCTCCGGGCCGGTACCGGTGGGCAGCAACATCACTTACCGCATTGCCATCACTAACACCGGCGCGACCGCCATCACCAACCTGCCGCTGGAAGACACTTTCAGCGCCGCCTGTTACCAATATGTCACTTCCTCCGTGCCGCCGGATGCGACCGGGGCTGGCAGTTTGCTCTGGTTCAACCTCATCGGGACGAACGTGATGGCCACCAACGCCTTCACCAACATCACGGTGACACTCAAGGCCATTGGCGGCTGCGCGCCCGCCAATAACATCGCCAAGGTGGAATATGGCCTGGATATTTTTGGCGATCCGTTGCCGCCGGTGTCGGACACGGCGGGCATTGACATCACGGCGGCCAAGATCAGCGGGTTTGTTTATGATGACAAGGATGTCAGCGGCACGCTCACGGGCGGGGATGTGGGATTGGCGGGCGTGACGGTGCGGCTCTTTACCGATCCCAACGGGGACGGCGACCCGGCGGATGGAGTTTTGGTGAAGGTGACGACGACGGCCGCCAACGGCGCCTACGAGTTCCTGGGTTTGAACACCAACAATTACGTGGTGGTGGAGACCGACCTGCTGGGCTACAGCAGTTCGGGCGATACCGGCGGCGCCAACGACAACCGCATCCCGGTGGTGCTAAGCACGCTGACCACCAACAGCGGCAACAACTTCTTTGACTACGCGGTGTCGCCCACTAATTACTCGACCATTTACGGCGCAGTCTATCACGACAGCAACGCCAACGGCACCAACAACGCGGGGGAGACAACCCTTTCCAACGTGGTTGTCGAACTGATTTCGGATTTGAACTCCAACGGCGTGGCCGACTTCGGCGAGCCGGTCTATCTCTCGACCACCACGACTACGAACCGGATGATTACGAATTATTTCAGCACCAACGTGGTGCTGGCGACGGACAATTTCCAGTCGGGCAATTACACTGGCGGGTCCGGGTGGTTGACCAATTGGGGGGAGTTCAACGACAATAATAACGATGCCAGCGGGCAGGTGCGTGTCAGCACGGATCCCCTGGGCAGCACGGTATTGGAAATCAGGAGGAACCCATTCGGCGCGCAGCGGGCGGTCAACCTTTCCGGCCTCACTAATGTCACTTTAAGCTACGACTATCGTTCGCCTAACACCGAAGGCGGAACCGACCAGATGTGGATTCAAGTTTCCACCAATGGCGTCAACTATAACACGATTTATACCAATGTGCTGGTGACCAATACCAGTTATACCAGTGTGAGCCTTGATTTGTCCGCCTTCATTTCGACCAACACTTGGATTCGATTTGTGGCCACGAATGGTTTTGATGCCTCAGGCGGCGGCGACCAGGATTTCGTATATGTGGACAACGTGCAGATTAGCTACACCTCCAACTATTTCACCACCAACCTGGTCAACTACAGCTTTAGCAGCATCCCGCCCGGGGCTTATGTGATACGCGAGACTGATCCGCCCGGCTATTACAGCACCGGTGATGCGGTGGGCACGAATGACAATCTTATCCCGGTCACCTTGCCAACCGGCGGCACTAATATCGCCGGCCTGGACTTCTTCGATAACAACATCCAGACCATCAACGGCAAGGTGTATAAGGATGAAAATTCCAATGGCACCTTCGATCCGGGCACCGACACGCCGCTGCAATATGTGGCGGTGCGCATTGTCAATTCCCTGGGGGTGATCACCACCAACTACACTGACGCCAACGGCAATTGGACCAATACCGTGCCGAGCGGCAGCACCACTGTCACCGTGCTGACAGCGGATCCGAATACGAATAGTGTAACGCAGCAGGGCCTGACGAATTATTTCCCCACCGGCTACGTGCAGACGGAGGGCTCGAATCCGACCACGATTTTTGTTTCCACCAACACCAATTTTGGCAACGACGGTTTTATCTCCGCCGGTGGCACCGCCTCCATCTCCGGCACGGTTTATAGCGACACCTACGAGCCCGGCAACAATGCTTTCAACACCAATGACATGCGGCTGCCGGGAGTGATCGTCCGGCTCTACTTGGACCTCGACAACGATCAATTGGCCGACACGGTGCGGGTGATCCAGGGGATGCTCGACATGAACGGCGATGGGGTCATTAACAGCTCCGATGACGGCATCATCCAAGGCGTCCCGATTGTGAACGGCGGGATTGACCTGGACGGCAACGGGGCGATGAGCGCCGGGGACGACGGCGCGTTCCTGGGATACCCGGTGATTGACGGAAAATTCGACCTGAACGACGACGGCAGCGTGGACACGGTGGGAACGACGGACAATGGCCTGGTGGTCACCGAGCCGCTGGTGGCGGCGGATATCACCACGCTGAACGGGCAATACACGATGGCCACCCTTGCAGGTGATTATCAATTCACCAACCTGGCGGCCGGCAACTACGTGGTCTTTGAAGTGGACCCGCCCGGTGTGGCGAGCGAGAACGAGGAAAGCTCGCAGTCCTTCACCGGCAGCCTTACCAACAGCCAGATGGGCATCGTGCTCACCACCGGGCAGAGCAGCACCAACAACAATTTCCTCGACGGCGTGGCCACCCTTTACTCCATCAGCGGCATTGTCTATGAGGACGGCGGCGCGGGCGCGGCGGGTGACGGCGTCATCGGCAACTCCGGCGACTTCCCGCTGCCGGGGGTGACGATTGCGCTGTACCGGGATGCCAACCTCGATGGGATTGCCTCGGAGTCGGAATATGTGGTGAGCTTGATGACGCTCCAAGCCGATGGCAGTTTCACCTTCACCAACCTGCCCAATGGCCGCTACCTGCTGGTCGAAGTCGGCAAGCCGGCGGGCGTGACCAATGTCACCGACCGGGACGGCAACGCCAACGGGAACAACACCATCGCGCTTTCCGTCTTTAACGGCAACAGCGCCAACAATAATTTCCTGTTGGATAATCTTTCCGCCTCGGCCACTTATGCCTTGTTGAAGGAGTTCCGGACCTATGCGACTGGGGACGGCCTGTTGGCCTGGTGGCGGACCGCCACTGAAGTGGGTTCGGTCCAATTCGATCTGTATCGGTTCACGGGCGGCGCGGCCGGCTGGGTGCGGGTGAACCGTGAGCCGGTCCCGGCCGCGAATCGTCTTTCCGGGGTCGATTATCAAGTCGCTGATCCCGGCGCGGACGCCATGCGGCCACAAACTTACCGGCTGGTGGAGTGGGATGAGCGCGGCCAGGCGCACAGCTACGGGCCGTTTACCCTGACCGCCTTGCCGGGAACGCCGCCGGAGCCGGTGCCCGCCGCGGAAGCACCCCGAAAATTTACGCCCGCCCGGCTGACAGCGGCGTCCGCCAATAGGACCGCCGCCCGGCTGGCGTCCTTGGAAGAACTGGGCGTCACCCACCGAGTGAAGCTCACCACCCGCGAGCCTGGTTTGTATCGGCTCGAAGCCCAGGCGCTCGCCGCCCTGCTTGGTTTGCCCGAGGCTGAGTTGCGGCAGAGCCTCCTCGCCGGACAACTGGTCCTCGTCAGCGGCGGGAAAATCACCCGCGCCCTCCCCGCCGATGACGGCAGCGCGCTCTACTTCTACGCCGAAGCTTTGCGAAACAATTACACCGATGAAAATACCTACTGGCTGACGCGCACGGAGGGGGCCGCCACTCCCGCAGCCGACGCGCAGCCGCCGGTTCCGGTTGAAGGCGCTTATTATTGGGAAGTCCTGAATGTGGAGAGCAACCTGACCGCCCAGCCGAGCCTGACCACCAATCCGGAGGAGGATTACTGGATGTGGATTCGGGTGACGGCTTCCAGGTCGGTGGATACCGCGCTGCTCAACGCAAACCTCGACCAGGTCGTCGCCGAGCCGGGGTTCGAAGCCCGGCTGACCGTCCGGTTGCAGGGCGGCAGCCAGACGCCGCACCGGGTGGTGGCGACGGTCAATGGCACCGAGGTGGGCCGGGCGGAATGGCAGAACCTCGATCAATTTGCGCCTTCCTTTGCGGTTCCGGCGGCGCTTCTGCGCGAAGGATTGAACCAGATACGGCTCAAGGCGGAGCGGCCCGATCCGGCCCAGTTCAGCCGCTGGTATGTCAACGGGTATGAACTGGTTTATCCGCGCCGGTGCCAGGCGCGTGATGGCTCCCTGGAATTTGCGCCCGGGGGGCAGACGGTGGTGACCGTCTCCGGCTTTGCCGCGCCGGAGATTCGGGCTTTGGATATCTCCAGCCCGGCGGCGCCTGTGCTGCTGACCAATCTGCAGGTCGAGCTGGTGAACGGCTCTTACCGGGCCACCTTGGCTCCGCCCAATCCGCTCGGGCGGCTGGTCCTCTGGCAGCCCGGTGCGGAGAAGACTCCCGCCAGCCTGGCGCTGGTGCCGGTGACCGATCTTTCCGGCGCGACCAACGAGGCCGCCTGCCTGGTCATCACCAGCGAGAGCCTGGCTGCCGCCGCCGAAGTCCTCGCCGCCCACCGCCGCCAGCAGGGATTGGCGTCCAAGGTGGTGACAGTCGAGAGCATCTACAACGAGTTCAGCCAGGGCGTGCCGTCGCCCCAGGCCATCCGGGCGTTCCTGGCCCATGCCTTCCGCCATTGGCGCGTTAAGCCAACCTACGCCGTGCTGGCCGGCAACGGCACCTACGATTACCGAAACCTGCAGGGCTTCGGCGACAACCTCGTGCCGCCGGCGATGATCGGCACACCCGAGGGCCTTTTCCCGTCCGACAGCGTCTATGGCGACATCAACGGCGACGGCATTCCGGAGATCGCGGTGGGCCGCCTGCCCGCCACGACCCCCGCCGAACTGCAGGCGATGATCGCCAAGATTCAAAGCTACGAAGCGCAGCCGCCGCCGGCCTTCCCGCGCGCGCTGCTGATTGCCGATCAGCCCGATGCCAGCAATTTCTTCCCGAGCGACCTGGCCTCCGCCGACGGCCTGCTGGCCGGCAAGTTTGAGCGGCAGCTGGTCAACGCCGCCGAGGCGCCGGACGCGGAGGCAGTGCGGGCGGCGATCCTGGCTGGCCTGAACGAGGGCGCGGACCTGGTCGGCTACTTCGGGCACGGCGCCACCGCCGCCTTGGGCTTCCCCGAATACCTCAGCACTGCCGATGTGCCGCAGATGCAAAACGCCGTCCGTTGGCCGGTGGTGCTGGCGGCCACCTGCCTATCCGGCCAATACGCGGTGCCCGCCGCCAATTGCCTGGCCGAGGCCATGGTATTGCGCGAGCAGGGCGGCGCCATTGCCATGGTGGCGCCTTCGGGCCTCTCCTACAATTCGGATGCCGGCCGGTTGAACCTGCGCCTGGTCCAGGCCTTCAAGGCCAATGCCCAACCGCGCGTGGGCGACCTGGTGCGGCAGGCGGTCGCCGGGTATGTGCAAAACGAGCAGGACCGCACCCAGGCGCTGCTTTACAATTTGATCGGCGATCCGGCTGCTCTTTACCAGGTCGAGCGGGATGCGCTGCCGGCCAACCAGCCGCCCAGCATCGCCTTGCTGAATCTCGCCCACACCCGCTGGTCCGCCCCGGCGGCGCTCGTCCTGCAGGCGGACGCCTTCGACCTCGATGGGCAAGTGCAAAAGGTCGAGTTCTTCAATGGTGGGAGCAAGGCCGGCGAGGCAACCCAATACCCGTATTTCGTGATCGTGTCAGGCCTGCTACCGGGCTTCCACGACTTTCACGCAGTGGCGACCGACAACGAAGGCGCCACCGCCACCTCGGCGGTCGCGCGGGTCACTGTCACTGTCGAGAACCAGCCGCCGTGGGTCGGCACGCCCGCGCCGCTCTTTCAGGGCGTGCCTTACGCGCCAGCGAATCTGACGCTGGACTTCGAGGCGCTCGATCCAGACGGCTACTTGGAGCGGGTGGAGGTTTATTCGGGTGCGGACCGGATCGCGGTGCTTGACGCCGATCCGTTCTCGCTAACCTTCTCCAACCTGGCTGCCGGCACGCGGGATTTCCGGGTGGTGGCCACCGACAACCAGGGCGCGCAAACGTGGTCATCGAATGTGCGCGTCAACGTGTTGCCCTTCCAGATTACCCGCCATGCCCTGGTCGGCGGCCAGTTGCGGATCGAATGGCTGGGCGGCGGGCCGCCTTTCCTGGTGCAGCGCCGCAGCCTGCTTGATCCCACAGCGGTTTGGGAAACGGTCCAAACCCTAGGCAACGTGACCAATGCAACAGTGCCGATGATCGAGTCGGCGACCATCTACCGGGTGCGTTCTTCCAGGTAAGCCTCGCTTGCCGTGGTGGACCGATCCGCCATGCCTCGACTTGTCCATGGGAAACGTCGAGGAACAGTTTGCTTCATCCGAAAACCGCAGTTCAACCACGGTTAAACACGGATGGACACGGATACCAAAGATTTGCGAAAGCAGAGGCTTGTCCCCGGCGGGTGAAGGCCATTCCCGCTTCAGGATCGTTATTCATCCTTGGTTCACAACTTCCTCGCGCCATTCCAATAGCGGAATCCAGATTCATTTTTGAATAGGTAAAAAGATACCTACGTTATTGAATCATTATATCTCATCAAAATAGGGATAAAAAAAATTACCTAATTTGGTCACTGGCAATGGCTTTATGCAAATAACCACTCTACCTTATTCGGGTCTTGCTAAACGTGATTTCGTCGAAAACAACGAGTGCTGGTTTCAAGCGCATCGCCGGGGTGGTGTTGTGCGCCCTTGCCTTTGTTTTGCCTGTGCGGGCGGCGGTGATGACGGAGCTGCTGACGCCGGGGAATTGGACCTCCTATTTGGACTCCGGCTCCATATCGCAGACTTATGGGGTGAACGTCACCACCATCGTCATCAGCGGGCCGAACGGGAACAACAGCTCGACGGTGAACAGCGTGGATGTGCGGTATTATGCCGGGCCGAGCGGCAATGGGATCAGCGAGGCGACGACGATTGGATTTTGGTGGACGCTGGAGGCGAACAACAGCCTGGACGCGCTGGCGTTTGTGAATGTGTATGACAGCGGGAGCAACCTGGTATCGCAGGCGGTACTGGGGACGACGACGTATGGGGGTGGGACGGTGTCGGGGACGGGGTCGGTGTTGGTGCCGCAGTTTGGGCATTTTGAGTTTGGGTTGGACAGTTCGATTTACAAGGGGTCTGGGGCGCTGCTGACGGTGGTGATCCCGGAGACGGGGACGTGGCTGGCGCTGCTGCCGATCGGGTTGTTTCTGGTTTGGCGTTGGCGGCAGTCGCCTGTCAAACAAGGTTCGGGTTCAGCCAGGACTGGCGAAGGAGACTCCCTCCCCATGAACCCCTTGGTTGTAGGAGCCGACGTAAGGAGGCTCAAATTGGAGCCCGGGCTTGATCACCATGAAGTCAGAGCCTCCTTACGTCGGCTCCTACGCGATTCAGTGGGGAAGGGCGCCTGCGAAAATCCGAACACTGGCGCTATGCGCTGCGAGTCTGCGAATGCCTTTGACCGATTGCGCGTTTGGCTCGGTTGGCGAATCTCCTTTCCCCTCAGCCTTGCTCCCTCTCCGTTGGGGAGAGGGACACTTCGAGGTCGGCGCTTGGCCAATACGGAAGCGCTCGTTTTGCGCCGGTTCTGCCGACTGGAAGTCGGCGACACAGCAGGCTGGAAGCCTGCGGCACGGTTGAGCCTTGGTGCTGGAACGCCGGATTTATCTGGCAGAAATATGCTCCTGGAAAGAGTCGTGGAAAAATCCGGCAGGACTGATTGCAACCCGAGTTCCTGCCGAATAAATTCGGCGTTCTGTGCTCTGGGTGCGGCGGCGCGCCTGGTCGCGCCGCTTCTGGCCTTGCTTGGCAGCGCCCATGCCCAGGCCGCCAATCCGTCCGGTCAGTTGCGGATCGAGGTGAACACCGCCTACAATGTCATTGTGGATTCCAATGTCGAGACGCCGGCCACTTACGCGCCGCAGGCGTTTTTCATGAGCGCCAAAATTTGGAACGATGGCACCAACGATTTGACGGGGGTCTTTGCCTACACCGGCAGCTACAGCAATGGCAACAACGATCTGCCCGGCAGCTTTCCGCGTGATCGGAGCCCGATCTACCCGACCATCATTGGCCCGCTGAGTGTGGGGGCCAACACCGGGTATTTCGCGCTGACGTTGGAAACGGGCACCGCCGGCGTGGCGGACGCCACCCGCTACCTGGGAACCATAAAACCGGGCGAATACAAGCCGGTCTATTGGCTTGTCAGCTACCCGAATTTGGACATCAACGGCAAGGCGGTGACCGGTGCGAACACCGTTTTTGAGGATGATTTAGGTCTGAAATACCACATTTGGGTCAACGCTTACAGCGGGGCGAGCAATTTGACGGCGGTAACCAGCAATACCGTTACCATGCGGCGAACCCTGTCTGCGAGCGCCAACAAAATTGCTCCCAACACCGCCAACCAGGTGCCGGACGAATACAAGGAAATCCTGGGAGTGTATCAGCCCAACTGGTCCAACGACGTGAACATCATCACGCCGGGCGGCACTATTCTGACGCGCGGTGTGTGGTACACGCTGGGCAACGTGGCGGGCGGCTTCGACAACAACGGCGACTTGGTGCCGGACGACAACGCCTGGCTGCAGCCGGTGGGCGACGCTAGCGGCTTTGATGCCGGGACCTTCCGCCTCATCCGCACCTACATCACGCTGATCATCAAGCGGAAGGACGGGACCATTGAAGTTTTGCCCGCCTTGGACAAACTTTATTTCGAGAACCTGCCGGAAAACACCGCCGTGTTTGGCTGGGTGACCTATGAATTTCTGGCGTTGAACGGGGCGACGACCACGCAAATAACCCCCTACCAGTTGGCGGCGTCGGGCAATTACAACGAAAAATTCTGCGGCGATTACGGCGCCGGTTCCCCGGCCTCAAAATTCCTCAGCACGCAATTGCCGGAAGTGCGGATGGACAAATCCACCGCCCAAACGATCATTACTCCCGGCAGCAACATCAGCTACACCATCAGTTACACCAACAATGGGCCGGTGCCGGTGGGCGTGCCGGCGGTCAACATGCCGCTGGTCATCACCGAGAAAATACCGGCGGGAACCTTTTACGTGGCGGGCAGCGCCTTTACCAACAACACCTTGCCGACCAACGTCGCCTCCTACTTCCTCCTGTTCTCGACCAACAACGGGGTGAATTGGAGCACCAACGAGGCGCCGGCCACCAACGTCACCGACATTCAATGGTGGTTGAGCGACCAATTGAAGACCGGGGCAATGGGAGCAGTGCGTTTCGAGGTTACGGTGCGCAATCCGTTCACCAATAACAGCCCGTTCCTGGTCAATACCGGCTACTTGAGCATCGGCAACGGCGGGTTCTTCACCAACGACACCGCCGAGACCCTGGTGCTGGGCAACAATGGCTTGAGCGGCACGGTCTTTGCCGACATCGGCACCGGCGGGGGCGGATTTGCGAATGCGACGCAGGATGGCGCGGAGGCGGGCCTCAGCAACATCCTGGTGAGCTTGTATTACGATTACAACACCAACGGGGTTTACGATGGCCCGGACCTTTTGCTTTATTCGACCAACAGCGCCACCAACGGATTTTTCAGCTTCACCAATCTTTTTGACGGCCAATTCCTGCTGGTGGTGGATTACCTGGATGCGGACCTGCCCAACGGTTACACCGCCACGACCCCGACGACGCTGGTGGTGCCGCTCGACCCTTTCCGCACCAACAATAGCCCGGTGGTGACCACGAACCGGAATTTTGGTTTTGCGCCCGCGTTTTATATCGAGAAATCGCTGGTGGGCGGCAGCCCGGTTTATGAGGGCCACCTGGTGACCAACAAAATCGAGATGTTCAACCGCCTGCCGGGAGCGGGAACCGGCGTGGGCACCAATAGCTATTATGTCTATGCGGGCGCCGCTTCAACGGATTCGCCCACCAACAAATCGTGGGCCTTTTACCAATACATCATCGGGGCTCCGGACGGGCTATCTGCGGATGCCCGGTTTGACAATGCGGCAGAGGTGGTGCGGGTGGGCAATTTCTCCACGCCGGCCAAGCCGGGGAACATTACCAAGGTGGAGATGTTTTTCCTGACGCAAACCAATGGCGGCAGCCACGGTAATAACGCGCTCGATATAACAACCTACACGAATGGAGTAGCTTTGCCCACCGTCCTCAGCATCCGCTGCACGAATTTCGGGAATGGCTATTTTTTCACGAACATCACCAGTTTGAAATCGAGCTGGAATTGGAGCGATTTCAATGGCACGACGCTGTCGAACGTTTTGTCCACCGCTAAAAACGTAAAACAGGACCTTTACGTGGACGCGTTCGGCTATTTCATCACCACCGATTCCACCAATGGCGCCGCAACCCCCGACAACACTTTGGACCCGGTGCCGGTAATAGACTACTACGACGCGGATCTGTTCACCTTCCAATTTGCCATGCCGGCGCACGCGACGCACACGGTGACCGGCACGCCGCCGAACAAGGTCGGCATTATCACGTGGAACAATGTCGGGCCGATTTATCCGGGGGGATCATCCGTTGTTTATCCGGTGTTCATGGCCTTGGAGCCGCCGGGCAACACCTCGGAAACCAATGCCACGGACACCGCCGTTTCCACCAACGCTTTCTATGTCAGCGGCCGTCCGGCCAGTTCCAACGGGGCCACCCTGACCATCACCTTAAACCCCTCTGGCACGCTGGGTGATCGCGTTTGGCGCGATTTGAATGGCAACGGCGTGCAGGACGCCGGCGAGCCGGGCATCGCCGGCGTGCGCGTCACGTTGACCGGCAATCCGACTGGTGGGAATCCCTCGGTTTTCACTGATGCCAATGGCAACTATCTCTTCACCGGATTGTATGTGAACGGATTTTACCAGGTGACGGTGGACACCGCCACTTTGCCTACCGGGTTTGTTCTGACTTACGACTACCAAAGTCCGAATAATAATGTCGCTGGGGAAACGCTTGGATCCGTGAGCACCACCAATTTCCTGCTGCTGGATTTTGGCTATCAATTCCCCACCACCGCGACCATTGACGGTAAAATATGGAACGATTTGAATCGGAACGGCGCGGCGACGAACGACACGCTGGAGCCGTTCATCAACGGAGTGACGGTGAACCTGGTGTCCAACGGGGTGGTGGTGGCGACCACGACCACTGATACCAACGGCTATTTCCGCTTCAGCGGGGCCTACACTGGCTCCTTCGATGTGGTGGTGGTGGCGACCAATGCGCCCCTGGGCACTAACTGGGTGCAGAGCTTTGACAGCGACGGCACCGCGACCACCAACCGGGTAACGGTGACGGTTTCCCTGGGCTACACCACCAACGCCAACTTCAGCTATTACCGGACCGGCAATTTCACCATCGGCGACACGGTTTATTTCGATTGGAACGGCAACGCCATTCAAAACACAAACGACGAAGGCATTGCGAACATCACCGTTTACCTTTACCGCGATTTGAACAGCAACAGCGTCTATGACCCCGGCTTCGATACGCCCGTGGCCACGACGGTGACCGCCACCAATGGCTACTATGTCTTCACCAATTTGCCGGATGCGCGCTACGTGGTGGTGGTGGACCGGGCGGACCCGGATTTCCCGCCATTGGCGCTGATGACCCAGCACCCGAACGAGACGAATGTCTGCGCCACCTGCAACAAATACGCCATTGTCAATTTGTCGGTCAGCACCAACACTATTGACTGGGGCTTCAAGCCCTACGGCTTTGGCTCGATTGGCGACGCGGTATGGTATGACTACAACGGCGACGCGCTTAAGAGCGGCACCCGCGAGACCAACATCGCGAACATCTTGGTGACGCTGCAGGCGGATTTCAACAACGACGGCACCTTCGTGACCATCACGACCACCAATTCGAGCTCGCTGACGGGGTATTTGTTTGGAAGTTTGCCCGCCGGAAAATACCGGGTGTTGGTGGACACGAATGACACCGACCTGCCCTTGGACCTGTTTGACCTGCGTTTTTCGCTGACCACCCCTGGCAGTTACCTGGTGACCTTGACCAACACCACCAGCAGTGTGTTGACGGCGGATTTCGGATTTGCGCCGCTGGGGGCGGTGGGCGACAGCCTCTACTGGGACGCCAACGGCAACGGCAACCAGGATCCGGGCGAGCCGGGCATCAGCAACGTGCTGGTGCGGCTCTACATTGATGTCAACGGCGATGGCTTTTATGATATTGGCGATGTTTTGGCTTCGACGGCCATTACCGACACCAACGGCATTTACCTGCTCACCAATCTGGTGGCCACCAACTATGTGGTGGTGATTTCCCAAACCGCGCAAACCAACGCGCCGGCGGCGTTCACCAACGCGACGCTGACGGCGGACCCGGATTCGGACGGCGTGCCCTGCACCTCCACCAATGCCACGGATTGCGACGGGCAGTTCGCTTTTTACCTGCCGCGCGGCGGCATTCTTTTCGGGGTGGATTTCGGCTATCAGCCGCCCGGCGTGATTGGGGACACCATCTGGCTGGACATCAACAACAATGGGATTCGCGACGAAAACGAGTTCGGCATTCCGAACATCACCATTGAGGTGAGGACCACCAACGGGGTGTTGGTGGCCACCACGGAGACTGATTTCGACGGCTATTACACTTTCAGCAACCTGACCAACGGCACTTACAACGTCGTTGTGCTGACCAACGACGTGGATTTCCCCAGCGGTCTGATCCAGAACTACGATCCCGATGGGGTGACGAATAACCAGGCGAGCAACATCATCATCTCCAACGGCGTGGTTTCCTCGATCGGCGGCTTCGCCTGCACGAACTGCTATCTCAACGTGGACTTCGGCTATCGTTACAGCGGCACCAACACCTTGAGCGGCACCGTCGGCATCGAGGGTTTCACCAAGAACGGCGTGATGGGCGCCGGCAACTCCGGCGTGGACGAGGACGAAACGCCGCTCGCCGGGGTGACGCTTTACATTTACAGTTGGACGGACGCGAACACGAACGGGGTGCGGGAAACGAGTGAGCTGCGAACTCTGTCCTCCACGACTACCAGCACCAACGGCGATTACTTGTTCACCGGTTTGCCGGAGAGCGCCGGCAGTTATATTGTTTCGATGGCCGTACCGCAGGATTTTTTGGTATTGACCACCACCAATGGGGCGACCCCGGCCACGAATATCTCGCAGACGCTCAATTCAGCCGGCTATTCGCTCTCCGTGTACCAGGTGATTCCCAACACCAGTCCCACCATCCAAAACGTGGACTTTGCCTTTGCCCTGGCGGTGGACTTTGATTTCAGCGACTTGCCTGACCCGTATCCGACGTTGTTGGTGGATGCCGGCGCCCGGCACGTCAATAATTCCACCAACCTGATCCTGGGCAATATCATTGACACTGAGGCGAACGGGATTCCGCGCACCATGGCCGATGGCGATGATTTGAGCAATAACGACGACGAGGATGGGGTGTCCCTGGTCAGCGGCGGCTCATGGTTCGAGGGAACCAACGGCGGCACCCTGCAGTTCAAGGTTTACGGTTCAGGCAGGCTGATTGGCTGGATTGACTGGAACAACAACGGCAGTTTCGTCAACAGCAACGACATGATCCTCAACACCAATGTCTCCACTGGCACCACTAACCTCTCCTTTACCATCCCCAATGGTTCCTTCACTAATCCGGTTTCCTCGTTCTACGCTCGGTTCCGGCTGTTCCCGTCCCCACCGGCGCTGCCGGCCCTGGCCTTTGACGGCTCCGCCAGTTCGGGCGAGGTCGAGGATTACTATTTGACCGTCGGCAGCTCCAATTCCATCAGCGGCGCGCTCTACGAGGACGGCGGTTTTGACAACGCCGGCAACGGCGCCTTTGGCGACACCAATGACATTGGGTTGGCCGGATTTACCATCCAGCTCTACAAGGACTACAACCGGGATGGCATTGCCCAGGCGTCCGAATATGTCACCAATACCGTGACGACCAACCTGGGCGCTTATTCTTTCAGCGGCCTGCCCAACGGCTATTATATCCTGGTGGCTACCAACAATCCGGGCAGTGTCACCAACGTGACCGATGAGGATGGCATTACCAATGGGCGCAACCTGATCGCGACCAATGTCCTTGGCGGCGTCAACTTGAGTGGGATGAATTTCCTGGTGGACAACTACAATGCCAGCGCGACCCTGGCGATGGCGAGAGAGATGCGGGCCTTCGGCGCGGGCGACGGCTTGGCGGTTTGGTGGCAGACCGCTTCCGAGGTCGGGTCGGTCAGCTTTGACTTGTTCCGGCTTAATGCCCGGCGAACCGGCTGGATCAAGGTGAATCGGGAGCCCGTGTTTGCCGCCGACTCGATGTTGGGCGCCGCTTACCAGGTGGCCGACCCAGGCGCCGACCGCAGCCGCGCGCAAACCTATCGCCTGGTGGAAACCGACGTGCAAGGGCGAGAGCACCTGCTTGGACCGTTCACCGTCACTCCTGAGAGCGGGATGCCCCCGGCAACCACGCCGAATGAACCCGCTGAAGCGGTGCTCAGCGCGCCTGAAATTGCCGAGGCGCGACCGGCGCTGCGCAAGGCTTCGCTGCGGCCCGCGCTGCCGGTTCGTTCGTTGGCGTCTCCGTCAGACTTGGGCACGGTAACGCGAGTTAAATTGACGGTGGCCAAAACCGGCATTTACCGGCTGGAAGCTGCGGCGCTGGCGGATTTGCTCGGCCATGCCGAAGCCGAGGTGCGCGAATGGTTCCGGCAGGGCAACATTGGATTGTCCAGCCAAGGCCGCGCTTATGCCGGGGTGCTATCCGCCGACGGCGGGGCGCTCTATTTCCGGGGCGAGGGCTACAAGAACAATTACACCGGCGAGAATGTCTATTGGGTTGAATGGCGAACCAACGCCGGCGTGGCGGTTGTGGACGGCCTGGCGCCCACCAACCTGGTGGTTTCCGTTTCCCAGGCGACCCTGGAAGTGGAGAACGACCTGATTGCGGCGACCACTTTGGTGACCGATCCCGAGCAGGATTACTGGATGTGGCACCGGCTGCGGGCCGGCAATCGCTTTACCGACACGGCGGTGTTCAATCTCTCGGCGGACAATGTTGCCCCGCAAGGAGAGTCGCGCCTGGTTCTGCGGCTGCACGGCGGGAGTGATGGCCTGCACGCGGCGACGGTCGAGTTGAACGGCGTGGCGCTCGGGGAGCATCAGTGGACCGGCCTGGCGGCCAACGAATTGAATCTTGCGCTGCCGCCGGGAACCTTGCGCGAGGGCGCCAATACCCTGCGGCTGCGGGCTTTCAACCGCTCGCCGCCGGGCGGCAGCGTCTGGTATCTGAACAATCTGGCTCTGCATTACCCGCGACTCTGCGTGGCCCGGAATGGCGCATTGGAATTTGGCGCGGAAGGCAGCCCGCTGGTGACGGTGCGCGGTTTTACCACGCCGGCGATTACTCTGCTGGACATCACCCGGCCCGATCAACCGGCGTTGGTGACCAATCTGACAGTGATCTGGGCGGATGGTTCATACGCCATGACTTTTGCGCCGCTGAACCTGGCGGGTCGCTATGCCGCCTTCCAGGAAGGAGCGGCTTTGCCGGTGGGCGCGCTGTCACTTTCCATCCCGACGGGCCTTGCCTCGGGGACCAACCAGGGCGCTTACCTGGTGGTAACCCATGACTCGCTGGCAGACGCCGCGCGTCCGCTGGCGCAATACCGCGAAACGCAAGGGCTGACCGCCAAACTGGTGACGGCGCAGCAGATATATGACGAATTCAACCACGGACTGCCTTCGCCGCAGGCGATACGCAATTTCCTGGCGCAGGCATTCCGGAACTGGAGCGGACGCCCGGCCTACGTGCTGCTGGCCGGCAACGGCACCTATGATTACCGGAATTTCCTCAAAGCCGGGGATAACCTGGTGCCTCCCGCGATGTTTGCGACCGAGTTCGGTTTGTTCTGCTCGGACAGCCTTTACGGGGACATTAACGGCGACGGCCTGCCGGAACTGGCCGTGGGCCGGCTGCCAGCGGTGAACGCGGCCGAGTTGCAGCGCATGATCGGCAAGATCATCAGCTACGAAGCGCAGCCCGCGCCCGCCACTGGTTCGGCGCTCGTGGTGGCCGGGAAGCCGGATGTGGCCAATGACTTTCCGGCTTCCGCCGCGCAAGCCGGAGAAACCCTGACGCGCAAATTCCTGCCGCAGGTTTTGGATGGCAGTATTGAGACCAATGTGGCGGTCATGCGTGGCGCCTTGCAGACCAGCCTTGCGGGGGGCCTGGACCTGCTGGCCTACTTTGGCCACGGCGCGGTGGACAGTCTCGGGATGGAGGGCTATTTGACCAAGGCGGATGTGCCATCCTTGCCGCCGACGGCGCGCCTGCCAGTGGTTTTGGCGGCCACCTGCCTTTCCGGCCAATACGCGGTGCCCAACGCGAATTGCCTGGCGGAAGATTTGCTGCTCAAGGACCAGGGCGGCGCGATTGCGGTGATCGCCCCCACCGGACTTTCTTACAACCGCGACGCCAGCCGGCTCAATCTGCGGCTGGCCAACGCGCTGCAAGCCAACGACCGCCCGCGGCTGGGCGACATGGTGCGGCAGTCTCTGTCTGTTTATTCGCGCAACGAGCAAAAGGTCACCCAGCCTTGGCTCTACAACCTTATGGGCGACCCGGCGACGGTTTATAACCTGGCCAAGGATCCCGCCGCCGCGAACCTGCTGCCGGAAGTGGCCATCATGGGACCGACCAATAAATCGCTTTCCGCCCCGGCGGCCATGGTGCTGATGGCGGAGGCTTACGACCTCGATGGGGCGGTGATGCGGGTGGAATTTTACGATGGCGCCAACAAAGTGGGAGAGTCCACGACCTATCCTTATCGGACGACGATTGCGGGCGTTCAGGCCGGCCAGCGCGAATTCACCGCGGTGGCGATTGACGACACCGGCGCCTCCGCAACTTCCGGTGTTTATGTGGCGCAGGTGACTGTCGAGAACCTTCTGCCACAGGTTACCCTTGTCAGTCCCGCCGGCGGCCTGGTGCTGGACGCGCCCGCGCAAGTGGTCCTGCAAGCTGGCGCGAGCGACGTGGATGGCGGCGTGACCCGGCTGGAATTCTATAACGGGACAACGCTGCTTGGCGCCTCGACCAACGCGGCTTATACGTTATCGCTTTCGAACCTGGCCGCCGGTCAATACCAATTCACCGCGGTGGCGACGGACAACCAACAGGCTCGCGCGGCCTCCGAAACCGCCCTGGTTACCGTGCTTCCGTTCCGGATCATCTCGGTCCGGCAGGTCGGTGGGCAATTAATTTTCCAATGGGCCGGCGGCAAGCCGCCCTTCCGTGTCCAAGCGAAAGCCGGTTTTGGCCCCGGTCAATCGTGGGAAGATGTGGCGACCGTCCCCGGCGGGGACAGCACGACCATTAACCTGACGCCGGCGGGCGGGTTTTACCGGGTGATCTCCTCGGAGTAGCCGGCGCCGCGACGGGCAATGGCGGGTCGGCAGGCCGGTCGGCCCGCGAGGCAGCCGGCTCTTCGGTTCCGCGTCGTTACTCCGCTTGCCGGGGGACAATTTCCCGCGGCGCGCGGTTCTTGGCGATGGACATGGGCGGCAGGCAGCCTCGCCAATTGGTGCAAGGATAAACCACGGCGCGCCGGCCAATGATGCTCCCCGGATTGAGCACGCTGTTGCAGCCGATTTCGGCGCCGTCGCCAATCAAGGCGCCGAATTTCCGCAGGCCGGTGTCCACGGTTTGCCCCTCGATTTCCACCAGCACGTTGCCGGGCACGACCTTGAGATTGGACAGAATGACGCCCGCGCCCAGGTGGGCGTGGTGGCCAAGGATGGAATCGCCGAGGTAATTGAAGTGGGGTGCCTCGCAGTCGTTGAACAGCAGCGCGTTTTTTACCTCGCAAGCGTTGCCCACCACGCAGCGGTCGCCGATGATCACGTTTTCGCGGATGTAGGCGTTATGCCGGATTTGGCAGTGGGCCCCAATAATCGCCGGCCCCTTGATCATCGCGCCGTCCTCGACCACCGTGCCTTCGCCGATGAAAACCCGCTCGCCGATAAAGGCGACTCCCTCGCACCGGTTGCGCAAGCCGGGCTGGAGGTGGCTTTCGAGGTAGGCCTTCAGCCGGGGCAGCGCCTCCCAGGCATTCTCGCAGCCGGCAAACAACTCGCCGTGCGCCGTTTGGGCCAAGTCGAACAAATCTTCCGGTCTATACATGCCGCCAGCCTAGTTCAAAGCCGCGCCGTGGCCAGCGAAAAGTGGTTCTGCGCGGCTGTTGGTGAAATGGCAGGAAGTGACCGACGGTGTATAATGTTGAACGCGGGTCGCTCGCCAGCGCGGTTTACCCTCACTCCGCGCCTCTCTCCGTGCGATAAATTTCCCCGACACTCAAGGAAGGCGCCAAGTTCCAAAATCCAATAGCACGACGGGCGGACGGGACGCTCTTGAGCCTTGCTCATTGAATCTTCCTTGCGACTTGAACCTTGGTCCTTGGAACTTCCCGCCGGGCCGACCTCGCGGAGTTCCCACGCCGCTCGTGCCGCACGCGCCGTGAAACGGTTAAAACCGTTGAACTCCTTTATCGGACGCCGGCCACCCCGCTGAAGCGGGGTGTTAATGGGAAGGGCGCTTGTGCGGCGCGCCAGCGTCGTGGAGTGCGCCAGTCCTCTGGCGCTTTGGCAGGGCTGAGGCGTCATTATTGACCAGCGGCTGACGCACGCCAAAGCCACGCACCCAAGCAAAGCGGTAGAGGACTACCGCACTCCAAGACCTCGCGGAGTTCCCACGCCGCGCGCGCCGAGCGCGACGTGAAACGGTTAAAACCGTTGAACTCCTTTATCGGACGCCGGCCACCCCGCTGAAGCGGGGTGTTAATGGGAAAGGCGCTTGTGCGGCGCGCGCCGCGGCCTTTTGATTCGCGCTTGCCGCGCGGGTAAAAGCCCGACATAGTGGGCGGCGTCGGTTGGATACAACCTAAGCTGAAACGTGCGCATCCTGGTGGCCATTACCGGCGCCAGCGGCGCCCTATATGCCCAGCGTTTGCTGGACAACCTCGAGGGCACGCCGCACGAGTTGCATGTCATCCTCAGCAAATACGCGCCGGCGGTGATGGCCGAGGAATTGCCGGGGGGGCTGCGGCTGCCGACCGGCGCGCGGCGGCATGCGCTGAAAAGCATGCAGGCGCCTTTTGCCAGCGGCTCGAACACCTGCGACGCGATGGTGGTGATTCCGTGCAGCATGGGAACGTTGGGGCGCATCGCGCACGGCTATAGCGAGGACGTCCTGCTGCGCGCGGCGGATGTGATGTTGAAGGAGCGCAAAAAGCTGATCCTGGTGCCCCGGGAGACCCCCTTGAGCCTGGTGCATGTGAAAAACTTCGAGCTGCTGCTGCTGGCGGGGGCGACCATCATTCCCGCCAATCCCTCCTTTTACACCCGCCCCGAAACGGTGCAAGCCGTGGCGGACACCGTGGTGGCCCGCGTGCTTGATCACTTGGCGATTCCCCACCAACTGGTCGCCCGCTGGCAGGCGGAACAGGAATAAAAACCGGACGGCGCTATGATAAAGGAATTCCTGGTCGGTCTGGAGCGGGTGCTCAATTACCCGCTGCTCAAGCTGGGAGACAGCCCCATCACCCTCGCCCTGCTCATCACCACCTTGCTGCTGCTGGGGCTGGTGGTCCTGGGGGAGCGCCTGTTCCGGCACCTTTTTGTAATGCGCCTGCTGCGCAAGACCAAGCTCGACCACTCCCTTCAATACGCCATCAGCCGCATCATCGGCTACCTGGTGCTGCTGCTGGGCTTCTACATCGCCCTCCAAGTCGTTGGTTTGAACCTGAGTTCCCTGGCGGTTATCGCCGGCGCTGTGGGCGTCGGGCTCGGCTTCGGCCTGCAAAACATCATCAATAATTTTGTCAGCGGCCTCATCATCCTGGCGGAGCGCCACATCGCGGTCGGCGACCGCATCGTGGTGGGCGGCGTGGACGGCAAGGTGGAGAAGATCAGCCTGCGCAGCACCACCGTGATCACCAACGACAACATCGCGATCATCGTGCCGAACGCGGACTTGATCGCCAACGCGGTGACCAACTGGAGTTACCACGAGGCCAAAGTGCGTTTTCGTGTCCCGGTGGGCATCGCTTATGGCAGCGATCTGGAACAATTCCGGCGGCTCATGCTCGAAGTGGCCGCGGCCCATCCGGCGGTTTTGCCGGAGCCCCGTCCGGATGTTTTATTTACCGGATTCGGCGACAGTTCCCTAAACTTTGAGCTGGCCGTGTGGACGACGGAGATGATTCACTCGCCCAGCCGGTTTCGCAGCGAATTGCTGTTCGCCATCGAGAAAAAGCTGCGCGAGCACGCGATCGAAATCCCCTTCCCGCAGCGGGATTTGCACCTGCGCTCCGGCCCTTGGGAGGCCGCGCGCCCGAAATAACCCGGCCCAGCCCCGCGCCGCCGCCGGAGAATATCCGGGGCGGCGGTGAGAGCATCGGCCCAATTAAACCGTCCAGCCTTGGCGATAGGGTTGCTTCACGAAGGCGTTCAACTCGGGAAGGTTGGTGACCTTCATGTTGGGGCCATCCCACATGACCTTTTTGCCCGGGCCGGCTTTTTGGGCGAGGTTGCCAAGGACGGCGAACTCGGTCAGGCGCGCGCCATATTCAAATGGAACAGCCGTTTCGGTTTTGCCGGCCAGGCAGGCATTGATGAAGTTGTTGAAGATGCCCTCCCGGTAGCGCGGCAGGGTCTTGGGCAGGTCCACCGGGTCCAGCTTCTTTTCACGAGGCACGACGTGCATCTTGTCGCCATAGGTGCCCGTGTAAATGATGCCCTTTTCGCCGATGTAGAGCGTGCCGCTGTCCATGCCGTCCAGGTTGTCATCGGGGTATTTCGCGTGCAATTCCTTGAGCAGAGGCGGGATATAGCGGGCATCGCCTTTGACGGTGTGCAAGGTGCCGCCCGCCTTGGCGGTGGTGGTTGGATTCAGCCCTTCGTACCAGAACACCTTCAAGGCCGGAAAATTTCCGCGGGCGGGGACATCCCAGCGCAACCGGCTGCCGGTGGGGAAGCGCTCGTCGCTGCCGCCACGCATCTGTTCGGCTTCGATGCTGGTGGGATGTTCGATTTTTAACGCCCAGAACAAGCCGTCGAGCACATGGCAGCCCATGTTGCCGATGGAGCCGTTGCCAAAGTCGTACCAGCCGTGCCATTCGTGGGGGTGAAGGTCGTCGTGGAAATCGCGGTAAGGGGAGGGGCCGATCCAGGCATCCCAGTTCATGCCTTGCGGGGCGGGCTTGCTGGGCGGACGAGGGCCCTCGCCGCCGTTGGCGCGGTTGGTCCAACTGTGCGTTTCGGTGATTTTGCCGATCACGCCGGCTTCGACATATTCGCACAGGCGGCGGTAGCCTTCCTCGCAGTGACCCTGGTTGCCCATTTGGGTGGCCACTTTGGTCTTGGCGGCCATTTCGCGAAGCATCCGCGCTTCCGCCACCGTGCGGCAGACCGGCTTTTCGCAATAGACATTCTTGCCGAGCTGCATGGCGATCATGGCCGGCAGCGCGTGGTGGTGATTGGGGGCGGCGATAAAAACCGCGTCAATCTCCTTGCCCAGCTTGTCGAACATTTGCCGGTAATCGGCGAAGGTCCGCAGGCGCGCGGCATCGGCGTTGTTGTTTTCCAAGGCCTTGCGGACCTTGATGAAGGAGGGTTCGTAAGGATCAGCCGCGGCCACCACGTTCTGGCCCTGCATGGCCTTGAGGTGGCTCATGCCGCGCCCGCCGCAGCCGATCAGGGCGCAGTTGAGCTTGCCGTTGGCCCCGGCGGCGTAAAGGTTGGGGGCGGGCAGCCAGCGCACCGCGGTCAACGTCGCGGCGGACAGGGCCGCGCGTTGGAGAAAACGACGGCGATTCAGATTATTTTGCATTTTCATAATTGTGTCACGCCCCTCACCTTTACCCCGTCAGTGGGCCGGGCGCAATGAGTTTTTTGGGGGGAGACTTCCTCGAAAACCGGTTTCGTGCCTTGTCCCCCTGAACCGCGCACGAGCTGACTTACTGATGAGTGCTTGAGATAGACGACACGCCCCCCTCACCCTGCCCTCTCCCCCCAATGGGGAGAGGGAGAACTTCGCCTACGGTGACCAATTTTGTATTGCATCCCGGAGACCATACACTAAGGAGGGGGAATATCCCATCCTTCGACCAACATTGAGGTCAGGTTATCTCCCAGCCGGGCCGATAGCTGCCTTTAAGGTATTTGTCCGCCTCCGGCACGTTGGGAGATTTCATGGCTTGGGCGTCCCAGCGCATCTTCTTGCCGACGCGCATCGCCACCAAGCCCAGCAGGCCGATTTCCGAAAGCACCGCGCCATACTCGAAATTCGCGCTGGCCGGCGGGCCACCTTTGATGGCGTTGAGCCAGTCGCGGTGGTGTCCCTTTGAGCGCGGCAAAGTTTTCGGCGGCCGCTGGAAGCCGTCCATCTTCGAGCCGGGCAGCAGGCGCGGATTGCCGGCCCAGCCGGGGCAGGTAATCATTCCCTTCTCGCCCACGAACAGGATGCCGTTGCCGCCGGCGCCGAGTTGATCGTCGTCTTCCAAGGACTCCGGCCGGGGCGGCATCAACCCGCCTTCATACCACATGAATTTCACCGGCGGCATCTTTTGTTTTGTCGTCGAATGCTCGCGGGCGGGGAAATGATAGGTGTAAAGTCCGCCGACCGGGGCGATGTAGGGATCCACGCCGCCGGCGGCGGAGGCCTCGATGCTTGCCGGCGCGTTAAGGTCCAGCGCCCACAGCGCCGGGTCGAAATTGTGGCAGAAGAAATCGCCGATGGGGGCGGTGCCGAAGTCCCAGAAATCGCGCCAGCTTACCGGCGAATAAATTGAGCTGTAAGGCCGGTCGGCGCGCGGCCCCAGCCAGAGGTCCCAATTGACACCCGCCGGCACCGGCTCGGCCGGCGGACGTCCGCCCAAGTGCTTCTTGTTCCAGCGCGAGGCGCTGGTCCAAGCGTGCACCTCGCGAATCTCGCCGATGGCCCCCGCCCAGATCCATTCGCAGGTCAGGCGAATGCCTTCATCCGAGTGGCCCTGGTTTCCCAGTTGCGTCGCCACGCCGGTTTCCTTCGCTACTTTGGCCACCAGGCGCGCCTCCCACACGTTGTGAGTCAGCGGTTTTTCGCAATACGTGTGCTTGCCTTGGCGCATCGCGTTCACGCACACATAGGCGTGCAGATGGTCCGGCGTCGCGCAGAGAATGGCGTCAATCGCCTTCTCCTTTTCCAGCATCACCCGGAAATCCTCGTAATCCGCCACCTTGAAGTTGGGGTTTTTGGCGGAATACTTCTTCTCGATCTCGGCCTTCACCGGCAGGCGTCCGGCGACGCCTTTGTAATAAAAGCCATCGAGGTTGTGGTTTTCGATGGGATCGGCGATGGCGATAATTTGCACGTCGTCGTGCCCGAAAAGGTTGCGCGCGTTGGTGCGCCCCTGCCCCCCGCAGCCGATGATGGCCAGGTTGATTTTTTCGCTCGGGGCGACAAATTTGGGGCCGCCCAGCACGTGGCGCGGCGCCAGACTGAACCCCGCCGCCGCCATCGCTGTCGAGCCCAGAAATTTCCGCCGATTGATGCCGCTCTCTCCCGGTAAATCCTTTTTCATAATCTTTTCCACTCCGTCGGTTATTGTCTGGGCGCGGATGTTAAGGGGTGGCGGCGGAGCACCACAAGCACAACCTGAGGCTGATTATTTGCGCGCGCGGAGCAGGGGAGTGCCTTGCCTCAAGCCTGGATTTTGCGGTTCGCCAGCGAAGTTGCCTTTAGGCGGCCTGTCAGCGAATTGGCCAAGACAATCGGGAGGGCGGAAAATTCGAAGTCCGGGACAACGAACTTTCACGGCCCGTCGCGAAACACAACTTTTTCGCCGGCATATTTCGCCCACAGGCGGTCGAGGGTGGCGGCCAGGTCCGCCTCCGTGCCGGTCAGCAGCCAGTAGCGGTAACGGTATTCGGACTTTGGGCCGAGGCGCGCGGTGTCAATCGCGGCGATGTGCAGGCAAGGCCCGGCGGTGGGGTTGTCGGTCGCTTTTGTGCCATGCGGTCCGAAATTCCAGGCTTGCGTGGCCGCCGGACTGAACAAGGCGACGCCCTGTCCCTGCTCGTTGAAGCAGGCCATCGCCTTTCTGGGCGGGGTGGCTCGTCCCCAGGGTGGTCCCGGCGGCTGGGATTCCGCGCGCCATTGCCCATCGCCGAGGTAGCTTTTCACCACGCCGAAATTGCGGGTGAAATAGCAGGCTGGTATCTCCTGGTGCCGCGGCACCGCCGGTCCCCAGCGGTCATTTTCCTGGCGCTGCGACACAAACTCGCACCGGACCACGATCACGTTTGAGAAGCCGGGCTCGAAACCGGTCCACTGCCGCATTAAAGCCTGGGCCTCCTCGTTCGCCATGTCCCAGAGCTTGGGCACGGTGACCGAATAAAGCGTGTTGGAGGGAGTTCGCTGGAATTCCGTCACCCGGGCCCAACTTCCCACGCCGCCGCCTTGGATGGGATTCCAGGTCCAGGGACTCCAAGCCTTGCTTTGGCCCTCGGCCAGCCGCGCCAAGGATTTGCCAGCGTAATAGGATTGCTGAATCAGCCGGCCCGGATCGGCGAGGTTCACCGCGTTTTTCGGATACGCCCGCCACGAAAGCCAGGTGATCGAGCCGCCCTTGGCGCGGTCAATCCCAACGCTCACCGTCCCGTTGTCAATTTTCAGCAGGCCCTCTTCCGTCGGCGCTCCGCTGGCGGCAACGGCCAGACCCGCCAGAAAACCCGCCGCCGCGCATCCCCAGGCAAAGGCGATGCGCGTTCGCCGCTTTGTTGCGCCGTGTTTCCGACGGAACTGCCGCATAATCGCGTTCATGACCGGACACCTTATAGAACCATTGCCTGACCGGCAAACCGTTATAAAAGGTTCCTCGACGTTTTCAGTGGAATGCCAAGTGTCTCTTTCGTGAGGGGATCGCCTGGTTTGGGAGGCATTGTTGTGCTCAGCCCCGCCAGGGGGGGCAGGTAATAGCCCAGCGATTTATCGCTGGGAACTACGCTTCGCCTGAGTCCTCAAGCCCCGCCAGGGGCGAAAGAAATCGCCGCCAACTACCGCCGCCGCCCCTCCGAAGATCTGCTTTCGTCCCTCCGGGACTTTGGGCCTTCCTGCCCCCGCATCCCACCCTTGAAAGGGTGGGCTATTTTCTACCGCCCTGCCGGGCTGGCGGCGTTATTCCACCGAAATAGCGAAGAACCGTTTAAAAACGGAAACCCTGCCTATTCATTGGCGCGCTTTCCCTTAACTCTTGATCCTAAAAATCGCAGTTCAACCACGGATAAACACTGATGGACACGGATAACAAAGATTTGCCAAAGCAGAGGCTGGCACTTGGCGGGTGAAGGCCATTCCTGCTTCAGCATCGGTGTTCATCGTGGTTTACAACTTCCCCGCTCGCTTCTAAGTGCGGAATCCAGGTTGCTCTCTCTGCCTTGGGGAGAGGGACAAATCGCTGGCGGCGCTCGATGCAACCGCAACGCCCGATAACTTCGAACGCGGCGAACAGGTCTCCTGGAGGGAGAAATTCAGTATTCAGCATTCAAGGGCGTTCCGAGAGGTTGTCGGCTTCCGGATCCTGGTCTTTTTGCGCTTCCTCGACCAGCACGACGAGTTCGCCCTTGAGCGGTTTTTGCCGGACGCGGGCCAGCAGTTCGGCGGGCTGGCCGCGCAAGTATTCCTCAAATTTCTTGGTCAGCTCGCGGGCCAGCACGACCGCGCGGGCGGGAAAGACTTTGGCCAGTTCCTCCAGCAGTCGCTCGGCCCGGAAAGGCGATTCGTAAAAGACCAGCGTGCCCGGGCACTGCCGCAGGGCCTCCAGTTTCTTGCGGCGCTGGCCGGATTTGTGCGGCAGGAATCCGATGAAGTGAAACTCATCCGTGTCCAGGCCGCTGGCGGTGAGCGCGGCCACCAGGGCGCAGGGGCCGGGGACGGCTTCGACGCGAAAGCCGGCGGCGACGGCGGCGCGCACGACGCGCTGGCCGGGATCGCTGATGCCCGGGCTGCCGGCGTCGGTGGCTAGCGCCACTTTTTCCCCGCGGCCCAGGCGCTCGAGAATTTCCTCGCTGCGGCGGGCCTCGTTGAACTTGAAATAGCTGAGCAGCGGTTTCGCGATGGCAAAATGCTGCAGCAGCAAGCCGGTGCGGCGGGTGTCCTCGGCGGCGACGACATCGCATTCGCGCAGCACGCGCAAGGCGCGCAGGGTGATGTCCTCGAGGTTGCCGATTGGGGTGGCGACGAGATAAAGCGTCCCCGGCTGGAGCGGCGGCAACGGGCTTGGATTCGGGGGCATCATGGGAATGAAACTAATTTTTCGTGAGTCCCGGCGCCCGGCTGACCAGCGGTTTTTCCCGCACGCCTTCGGCCTCGATGATGGGCCAGGTGGCGCGCAGCGAGTCGGCGTAGGGGCCGATTTTCTCGATGGGTATCGGTTGGAAACCGAGCTTGAAGGCGGGGGAGTTGGGGCGGAGCCGATAATCGTCCTTGTCGGGCGCGACAAACAGCGGATCGGCGACGAGCGAATGACGGTCGAACCCCAGCGCCTGCCACGAGGCCCATTCATCCAGGCCCTCGACCTCCTTGAGCGAAAGATCGTCCACGAACAGCGCGCCATCCGGCTCGCGGAAGTGGATGGCCACCTCCAGGTTGGTCATTTGCCGGTGCCAGCCGGGTTCGCCTTCGGCGGGGAATTTGAAGGTGACCTCGTAGGGCTTCCAATCCGTGGTGAGGGTTAGCGAGGTGTCTTTGGCCCAAAAATAGACGCCGGGGATGTGCGATTGGCCGGCGAAACTCGCCTTGGCGCCGGGCTTTGAGGATTTGAGGCGTCCGGTGAGCCGATAATAGCGACCGGGCTTGGCCGGCACCCGCGAGCCGCCCACGGAGGGGTATTGTTCTTTGCCCTTGGCGTCGGTGGCCCGCGCGCCATCAAGGCGAAAAGAGCGGCTGCCGCTGGCGCGGGTTTCGGTGGTGATGACCGCCGCCGAGTTGGCGGGGTGCGACTGCCACCACCAGCCCTTGGGGAATTTGCCCGCCTCCCCCTCCTCGAAACCGGGATTGTTCAACAGATTGGCCGAAACTTCACGGCCGGCCTGGAACTGGCCGGTGCGCAATGGCAGCCCGGCGTGCCACACCAGGTTCGAGTCGCTCTGGTTGTGCTCGAAGCTGAAGGTGCTGAACCGGAACAGGCCCGCTTTCTCATTTTTATAATAAACGATGTTCCGGGCGAAGACGTTGCCAGACATGATCTTGCCGTCGGGCAGCGGCGCGTTGGTGGGATGCAGCCGCATATTGCGCATGTTTTGCCACGCGGGTTGCTGGGCGACGGATTCAAAACCTTCGATCATTGTCTTGAGATGGTTGGTCCAGTAGCGGTGCTTGGTGGTCCACCCATTGCATTCGATCTGCTGCAGGCCGTTTTCCACCACGATATTGTTGAGAATATGATTGTCGCGGCCGTTGTGCAGGTGGATGCCGGCGCGGGAACAGCGGGCGATGATGTTGCCAATCACATCCAGGCCGCCGGCGTTGTCGTCCAGGTAAACACCCCAGGCGAAGAGCGGCGAGACCCACTCGCCGTTGTGCTGGCCGTAGCCCAGGATGTCGTGAAAATAGTTGTACCGGATGACCGTGCCCCGCGAATGAATCCAATTGCGGCCGCCGGTATAGACGGCCCCGGTGTCCTCGGTCTCGAGGTTCACGTGCCGGATGTGGTTGTATTCGATCACCAGGTTGTTGCCGCCAAACATGATGCCCATGCGCGGGCCGTCGTGGATCAGGTTGTGCGAGGCGCGGTTGCCCACGCCGCTCAAGCTGATGCCCACGCCTTGTTTGTAGAAAACGCCCACATGATGGATGTAATTGTTGTCGGCGTAATTTTCGGCGGCGGTGAGGGTTTTGGTGTCGCCGCCGGACAACGAGATGCCGCTGCTGCCGATTTCGAATATGTCGTTGCCCGCCACCCCGTTTTTGAAGCCGCCGCTGACGCTTACGCCCGAGCCGTGGTAATCACCCACGTTGCGGATTGTGCAGGCGGCAATAAGGCAATTGGTCGTGTCTTTAAGTGTGATGGCGGTCCCTTCACTGCACTCAAAAATAAAATTTTGGAAAGTGATGTTCGCCGCTCCCTTGCCCAGTTCCAGGATGGTGCGGGTGACCGGCGCATAGACCGCTTTGCCGGCCAGGGGCGCGGGCGGCCAGAAATAAAGCGTGCCGGTATCCTTGTCCAAATACCATTCGCCGGGCGAATCAAGCTCCTCCGGCAAATTGCGCACGTAATAGCGGTCGCCGGGGCGAATCGGGTAGGAGGCGTTTCCGGCCAGGGTGATGCGGCGGTCGGCCGCATCCACCGAGGCGATGCGGATGATGTTGTTCCACCAGTTGTAGCGGGCGAAGACGAAGACTTCGCCCTCCTGCGGTTTGGCCCAAGCGCGGGAGTCCCGCGCGCGGTATTGGAAGGTGTTCTTCGGCTCGTTGGGCACATCCTGATACATGGGAATCACCTTGCCGTCGGCATAGGCGAACCCGCCGCCATAGGGATTTTGCGGGTCGTAATTAGGATACCGCGCCAAATGCTGGCGCTTGCCGTCGAAAATGAGCTGGCGGAAATAAACGCCCTTGAATCCTTGCGCCGCCGTGTCCGCTTTCAGGATCGCGTTTTTATGCGGGACAAACCCGCTGATGACCTTGCCGCCGATGAGGATTGGCCTCTCCCGCTGGTAGCCCCGAAACACCACCGGGGCGCCGGCCTGCCCGGAATCTTCCGCGCCCAGTTTGAACGGCTGGGCAAAGGAATAAATGCCCTCTCGCACGTGGAAGTTGACCGGTTCCTTCAAAGCCGCCCCGTTCTTTAGCCGGCGGATTTCCTGTTTGGCGCGGTCGAAAGTGGCGAAGGGGCCGTCGGTCTTGCCGGTGTTGGGCGCGGGCAACCGGCCACTCCACTGGTCATTGCCGTTGGTGGCCACAAAAAAATCCGCCGCACTGGCGCATGTCAGCGCGGCCATCCCCAACCCGAGGCATCCATAAAGTCGCTTCATGCGCCGATATTCAACCAGGGAGAAAGAGATGGCAAGAAACGAGATGACCGCCGCCGCAAGTGGAAAGAGCCAGGGACGGATAATTTCAAGTTCAGCAGGCCAAACACAATGCCGCAGGGGCAAGAAGGCGCAGAGAAATAAAAATCCCTTCTCCTAACCTCAAACTTCATTTTTGCGGCTCTGCGGCTTAGCGCCTTTGCGTTCAAGTCCCCTGCGCCCGCTTCAACGCTGCGAACAACTCATTCAACGTCCTCAGCACTGCCAGATCTTTCGCCAGCGCCGGCGGATCACTGAGTTCGCCAAGCCTGGCGAGAAAGGGCCCTTGTGCGGCGCGCCAGCGTCGTGGAGTGCGCCAGTCCTCTGGCGCTTTGGCTGTGGTTGAGGCGTCATCCTTGACCAGCGGCTGACGCGCGCCAAAGCCACGCACCCAAGCAAAGCGGTAGAGGACTACCGCACTCCAAGACCTCGCGGACTTCGCGCGGGGCGTTCGAACTCGTGCCAGCGTCGGCGGGTCGCCGAAAGCGTTCACGTTCACCGCCGAGTTCGCCGAGCCTGGCGAGAAAGGGCGCTGGTGTGGTCTTGTCCTCATCCAAGGCTGGCCGGCCGAACCGGAGGGCCGTTTTACCACCACCGCGCCGATGCGACCGAAGCCAGCCACTCGGTTCCGAACGAGTCAAGGCGTCTCCAACCGGAGGCGATAGAAGGCGCGCGCGGGCGGGGTGTCGGTGAACAGGTTCAGCGGCGGCGTCGCGGGGATGAAAAGCTGGAGAGGCTGCCAACTCCACAGCCCATTGGTGGCGCGTTCGATGGTGTAAACTCGTCCGGTCTCACTGGCCCAGGGGATGACCAGCGCGCCGCCAGGACCGGCGGACAGAGCGGCTGAAACCAGACCTAATCGCGAAAGCGGATTGGTGGGATTGGTGCCGGCGAGAAATTCGTGCTGATCAGGGAAACCGTCCTGGTCGGTGTCCGTCGCCGTCGAAGCGTTGGTCAGCGAGCCAAACCAGGACCGTTCCCAACGGTCGGGAAGGCCGTCGGCATCGGCATCGTAAGGGGCGGCAAAGACCTGGACCTCCTCCATGGCCAGGGCGTTTTGGTCGGCCCCGGAACCGACCGGGGCCGGCTGGCGGGTAACGCGCACGAAGCGGCCCGCCGGCACGCGGTTGGTAAAACCGCCGGCCAGAAATGCCGGGCCGGTGGAAAAATCGTTGAGGCCGCCGCCCAACACGTTGTCAGGATTGAGCAAACCGGAACTGGCCACCACGTTTGACTGGCCATCTAAAACCTCGATGACGAGGTCGCGCAGCCGGCCTTTGGCAGTTCCGGCCCGGTTATGCACCAGGACCTCCTCGATGTCGGTTTCCTCCCCCAGGTCCACCATCCACCAGGCGCCCGCGTCTTCGGCGGACGTTTGGGTGCCGCCGGACAGCGTGCTGCCGGCGCCATCGGCGGCGTTGCCGGCGGCAAAGAGGGGATCGCCGGCCTCGGTCGAGCTTTGCCAGGCGTTTTTTCCTTTGGCGACGTTGGCGCCCACGTAGCCCAACTGCCCCAACCGCTGCCAGTCGGCCTGCTCGGCCTGCAGCGCGGCCAGCCGCGCGCCGAGGTCTTTCAAGCGGTCCGCGTGGACAACCAGCCGGGAAAGATCGTTGGTCTCGTGCGGGTCGGCGGCGAGGTCAAACAATTGCGTGCGATGGATGTTGGGATAGTGAATCAGCTTCCAGTCGCCGACAATGACCGCCCGCTGGACCGTCTTGTAAGCGCCCAGGACCGCGTCGCGGACGGCGTTGGTCTGGCCGCGCAGGATTGGCGCGAGGCTGCGGCCATCCACGGTGGGGGGGATCGGCACCCCGGTGAGTTCGCAGAGGGTGGGAAATACGTCGTGCAAATAAACGAGGGCATCGCTGACACCGGGCGTCAGGCCGGGCCCGGCAATCACCAGCGGCACCCGCAGGGAATGCTCGTAGAGGCTTTGCTTGCCCATGAGTCCGTGCCGTCCGATGGCGATGCCGTTGTCCGCCATGAACACAAAGAAAGTGTTGGTGAATTGATTCAACTCCTCAAGGCGAGCCAGAAGGCGGCCCACTTGGGAATCGAGATACTCGATGGTGGCGTAGGTCTTGCCCAGCTCGTTGCGGATGGTGCGCTCGTCGCGGTTCAGGCCGACGCCTTGAACGCTGGTTTCATCGCGAATGGCCAGCTCGCCGTTGTCGAACGGGTGTTGGGGCAGGTAGTTCGGCGGCAGCGGCGGCAGCAGCTCCAGCGGCGTATTGGTGTTGGGATTGGGGGCGCTGGCGTGGAACCGGTCGAGGAACGACGGCGGGGCGTTGCGCGGGTCGTGCGGATGGTCGAAGCCGAGATAGAGGAGAAACCCATTCGAGACACCGGCCGCCTGGCGGTTGTCCAGGAACGCCAGGGCGTCGTCCACGAAACGCGAGCTGGCGATGTCATCGCGCACGTCGTGGTAAATGTTCTGGCCGAAGCGGGTATTGGCGGCGGTGTAGGTGTTGCCCTGTTTGCCGCTGCGCAGGGTGCTATACCCGGCGTTGTTGAAGGCGACCGGCAGCGTTTGATCGGCGATGTTGGCCGGGAAGGCGTTGCCGGTGAGCCCCGGGATGCGCCAGAGGGTGCGGCCGGTCATGATCATCGTGCGGCTGGGCAGACAGACCGCCCCAGCCCACCCGCCCATGATGTAAGCGCGGCGGAAAATCATGCCGTTGGTCGCCAGGCGGTCGAGGTTTGGCGTCTGGAGCAATGGATTGCCCAACGCGCGGATGGAATCGAATTGCTGGTCGTCGGTGAGCAGGATAACGACGTTTGGGCCGCGGTTGGTTGCCGCCGGCGGCGCGTTTGTCGGCCCGGTTACCAACACCGCGTTCAAGTGACAATTGGCGAAGCCGTTGGCGGTCAGCGACAACAACTGGGTGGCGGCGTCGGCGGTGAACGACCCGACGGCGAACTGGCCGTAATCGTTGTTTTGCGAGCCGGCCAGCGCGCCCGCGGCCACATCCACGGTGTTTCCCAGACCATCGCCGAAGGACATCACCCGTGCCGCCGTGGTGGCGCGCTGGTCGTTAAAAAAGACCTGCAACCGATATTGCGCGCCAGTGGTCAGGCCCGTGATGGTGATCGTGGTGCTGGCGCCGCCGCCGTAGGTGAACGAGGCAATAAGCGCGTCGAAATTGGTGTCCCCCATGGAAACCATGCTGCCAGGGCCGCCCGTGGCGATATAGACATTGGCCAGATAGCCGCTGCCCAGATTGAGAGGGAGGAACGGGATGCCTTGCACGGTCACCGTATTGGAGCCGCCGTTGCGGGCAAAAACCGGGCTGCCGCTGATCAAATTGGAGGCGCCCGTGGTGTCTTGAGCCGGTTCCCAGGAGATGGGCGCGGCCTGGACGGGCGGCGTGAAAAGCAAGATGAAAGTCAACCACCAAAGGCCCGGCGATAATCGCCGCCGCGCTCCTTCCTCTTGGGCGCCGAAAGCGGGACAAAGCCCCGGCGCGGAGAAAAAATCGCGGCCTGCCTTGAGGGCCGATCCCCCCAACGGGGTCGAGCGATGGCTTTTTCTGGCGCGCATTTCACCGGCATATATACTGTATGGTCTCTGGGAAGTAAAACACAATTTGTCCCTGTGGGCGACGTTCTCCCTCTCCCCCATTGGGGGGAGAGGGCAGGGTGAGGGGGCGCGTGTCGTTTATCCCAAGCACTCATCGGTAACGCCGGGCGGGGGCCGACGCCAGTTTTTTCGGCGGCGGCGTTTTTTTCTGCCATTGCGATGCGGGCGCGGTTATTCTGGCCCCATAAGGTCATGACAAAAATGTCCATTTTGGTTCTTGCGGGCCTGCTGCTGGCGGCGGGATGGGGCGGCGCGCTGCCGGCGCGGGCCGCCGCACGACCTAACGTGCTGGTGATTTTAACGGATGATCATCGGTGGGATGCGATGAGTTGCGCGGGGCATCCCTATTTCAAGACGCCGCATCTGGACCGGCTGGCGGCCGAGGGGGCGCGTTTTGCCAACGCCTTTGTCACCACTTCGCTCTGTTCCCCCAGCCGGGCCAGCCTGCTCAGCGGCCTTTACGCTCATCGCCACGGGGTGCTCAACAATTTCACGGAGTATCCCGGCCATTTCGTCAGCTACCCCCAGCGCCTGAAAGAGGCGGGTTACGAAACCGCCTATATCGGCAAGTGGCACATGGGAGAGGATAATGACCTGCCGCGTCCCGGCTTTGACCATTGGATGAGCCATCGGGGCCAGGGGCGGTATTTTGACAACGAATGGAACATCAACGGCGAGCGTCGGCTGATCAAGGGGTATTACACCACCGTGGTCACCGACCAGGTTCTGGAATGGCTCAAGCGCCCCCGCCAAAAGCCCTTCGCCCTGGTATTGGGGCACAAGGCGCCTCATGGCGGCCCCATCGAGCCGGAGCCCAAATACGAGCGCGCGCTCGAGGACGCGCCGGTGGCCAAGCCGGCCAACGCGGACAGCTACAAGGACGGCAAGCCGGCTTGGCTGGCGGAAAGCTACCCGACCTGGCACGGCGGCGGCGGCCCGCTCTACAATTACCACGATTACGGAAAATTTGTCCGCGCTTACCTGGGCACGATGTTTTCGGTGGATGAAAGCGTGGGCCGTTTGTATGCGGCGCTGCAAGCCGCCGGCGAATTGGACCGCACGTTGATTATTTACACCTCCGACAACGGCTTTGCGCTGGGCGAGCACGGACGCACGGACAAACGCACCATGTATGAGGAAAGCATCCGGGTGCCCTTGCTGGTTCGTTACCCGCCGCTGGTTCCCCGTCCGCGCGTCATTACCTCCATGGTCCTCAGTCTGGACCTCGCCCCCAGCATCCTCGACATCTGTGGCGCGCCGGCGCTTAAGGACATTGACGGACGGTCATGGAAGCCGCTCCTGTCCGGGAAAACCGGCGGCTGGCGCGATTCGTTTCTCTACTTTTACAACTACGAACCGCAATTCCCCTACACGCCCAACATCCGCGGCGTACGCACCGACGATTGGAAATATATTCGCTACCCTCATGGGGATGGGGGGCCGGACCGTCAGAAGGCCGAACTTTACCACCTCGCGGATGACCCGTTGGAAACACGCAACCTGGCGGAAGACCCGGCGCACGCGAAAAAATTGCGCGAGCTGCAGGCCGAATGGCAACGGCTAATGCGGCGCCATAAAGCGTTGCCCGACCGGATGCCCGTGGACGGCGGAATTACCAACGTGTTGCCGAAATTTTAGGTGTCCGCCCATCATGGGCAGGCGGCCCGCCGTTCGGCGGGCTCGGCGTCCGTGGTTGGCGTGAATGGCGGGGACTGGCTCAAGGGGTTTGCGTCCAGGTGGGCGGCCTGGGGGTTCTTTCCACAATACTCCGCAGGGTTGGGGTCAGAGCGTCCCGCTGTTTTTGCAGGCCCGCGATGATAAAGGCGGTATCGCCGTGGCCGATGGCCGGTTTTTCCTCCAGGACACTCACGCCATGCGCTTGCGCGAGTTGTTCCAGGGATTCCTTCTGCGTCCGGGCGGCGGCCTGTTTCCCGCCGCACATGACCATCAGCGCGGTCTGCTTTTCCAGTCGGCTTCGGACCCAGGATTCCAGCCAGGCCAGGGTCGCCTCGGGCAAGGGCGACTCGGGTTGGCTGGTCACAAACACAATGTCCGCCTTGCCCGCCTCGCTCTGCGCCTCTTGCGCGAGTTCCTGTTGCGCCAAAACGTCAAATCGCCAGGGTTTCACCTCCAATTTGCCCCTCGGGCCGGCGCTTTGTGACAGCCGGTCAAAGAGTGATTTGGCCCGCAGGCCGGACTCAAGGCAGTCATACAAGACCACCACCTGCAACTTGTCGCCTTTCATAAAGCAGATTTCTGGTTGAAGTTTGCCCTGCTTCTAATACCGCAACCTACGACCCGCCGGGCGGCGTGTCAATGGACGCCGCTCAACTTTTTTCGGACGCTTGGGGGGGGGGAATTAATTTGGCCAACTGCCGCCAAATCGCTTAGGGTGCCGCGCGTGAGCCAGATGAAGAAAGCGATCGTGATGCAGGACGTTTCGCCCTGCCTGCGCCTTTTGCGCGGGCAACGGGCCATTTTGGATGCGGATTTGGCAAGGATTTACGGGGTCGAAACCAGGGTTTTGAACCAGGCGGTCAAACGCCATCGCGACCGGTTCCATGAAGAATTTATGTTCCAGCTCACCCCGGATGAAATTGCGGAACTCCAACGTTTAAGATCACAATTTGTGATCTTAAAGACCGGGCGCGGTCAGCATCGAAAATATCGGCCCTATGCCTTCACCGAGCATGGCGCGCTCATGGCCGCAACGGTTTTGAACAGTCCACGTGCCGTGGCCATGGGCATTTATATCATCCGCGCCTTCATGAAGCTGCGTGAGGAGCAGGCCGCCAACGCGGCCATGCTAAAGCGCTTGGCGGAGATTGACCAGACCCTGCTCCTGCACGACACCGCCCTGCGGGACATTTACGAAAAGCTGCAGCCGTTGCTGGCGCCGCCCCCTGAGCCCCCTAAACCGGAGATCGGCTTTCATGTCCGGGAAGAGCCCGCGCCCTACCGCGTTGCCAGGAGGAGCGGGGGCAAGTAACACTGCCTGTCTCTGGCAGGTTGCGGCGACTTTGCCGCTTGTCGCTGGCGGGCGGGGCGGGTATAGATGCGCGGGTGTTAATCAGCCATGAGCAGATCCGGATGGACCACAAAGCAAAGTGTTATTGAGTAATCCCATGAGCGGGATGGATTGGGGTATCATTGCCGTTTATCTATTGGCAGTGGTGGGGTTGGGGGTGGTGGCGGGATTTTTGCGGCGCAAGGGCGAGCGCGGCGGGGAAGGGGGGCACTATTTCCTGGCTGGCAACACCCTTACCTGGCCGGTCATCGGCCTGGCCATGTTTGCCGCCAACATCTCCACCGTCCACCTAGTCAGCTTGGCCGAGACCGCCTACAAATTCGGCCTGGTCTTCGGCAATTTCGAGTGGATGGCTGGCTTCACGCTGATCCTGCTCTCGCTCTTTTTCGCGCCGCTCTACCTGCGGTCGCGCGTCGCCACGCTGCCCGATTTCCTCGAACGCCGGTTCAATCGGTCCTGCCGGGACGTGCTTTCGGTGGTGTCGCTGTTTTCGGCGATTGTGATCCACATGGGGGTGGCGCTTTACACGGCGGCCTGGGTGCTGCGCGGCATCCTGGGGATGGCGCCGGGGGACACCATCCTGGGGATTGACGCGCTGATGGTGTTCATCGTGGTGCTGGGGCTGCTGACGGGCATATACACCATGCTGGGCGGACTGCTGGCAGTGGTGTGGACCGAGAGCGTGCAAACGGTGCTGCTGTTGGTTGGCGCGGTGGTCATTACGGTGGTGGGCTATCTCAAGGTCGGCGGCTGGTCGGCGATGGCGCAGACACTGGCGTCCCATCCGCATCCGCTGGCGGGGGTGGCGGAAAGCAAGGTCACTTGGGGTACCGGCAATTTCCTGAACATGGCGCGCGGCGCGGGCGATCCGTCCGGGCTGCCGTGGTATTCCATCCTGCTGGGCTACCCGGTGCTGGGCATCTGGTATTGGTGCTGCGACCAGACGATTGTCCAGCGGGTGCTGGCCGCCAAGGACGAAAAGCACGCGCGGCTGGGGCCGCTGTTCTGCGCGTTCATCAAGATTCTGCCGGTGTTTTTCTTCGTGCTGCCGGGGGTGATCTGCGTGGCGCTGGTGCAGCAGAACGCTTTCGCCGGCCAGGCGCCGCAAACCGCCGCCGACACCTACACCTTCATGATCACCCACCTGCTCCCGGTCGGGCTCAAGGGCCTGGTGGCCGCCGCCATGCTGGCCGCCGCCATGCAGACTTGCTCCGCCGCGCTCAACTCCACTGCCACGCTGGTGGCCTACGATTTGTTCAAGCGCCACAAGCCGGACATCAGCGATCATAAATTGGTCGCCATCGGCAAAGTGACGACCGTGCTGGGCACGATCCTGGCGATCGTCAGTTCGCCGCTGTTCGGGCATTACACGACCATCTTCGAGGGCATCAACAAGCTGATTTCCTATATCGCGCCGCCCATCACCACTGTTTTCCTGCTCGGGGTGTTTTGGAAACGGGCTTCCGGCAAGTCGGCGTATATCACCCTGATCGGCGGCATGGGGCTGGGCCTGGTCGCGTTCTACGTGGATTGGAACAACATTTATCGCGGCGATTTCATGCTCATTGCCTTCCTGCTGCTGGTCGCCTGTTTTGCCATCATGGTGACGACCAGTTTTCTCTTTCCGGAAAAGCTCAAGGAAGAGGCCCGCCCGCTGGTTTGGGAAAACTGGAAAGAACCCCTGCTGGTGAAGTGTGGTTCAGGCCTGTCCGATTACCGGGTGATGTCGGCGCTGGTGCTGGCGGTCTTTGTTGTCCTTTACTTCATTTTCCGCTAGGCTGCGGCCATGCGAAAACTCATTTGCCTGCGAACGGCGCTGCCCGCCGGTGTGTTGCTGGCTGCCATGACGCTTTCCGGTGCCGAGTCCAAACCCGCTGCCGCCCCGCCCAAACCTTATCCTGAGCATATGCAATGGTGGGCGGAGGCGCGGTTCGGGATGTTCATCCACTGGGGGCCGGTGAGCCTCAAGGGCACGGAGATTAGCTGGTCGCGCGCCAACACCAATCCCAAATGCCCTAACAAGGGCCCGATCCCCGCGGAGGTTTACGACAACCTCTACCAGGAGTTTAACCCGACGAATTTCAACGCCGCGCAATGGGTCGCCATCGCGAAAAACGGCGGCGCGAAATACCTGGTCCTGACCGCCAAGCATTGCGACGGCTTCCTGTTGTGGCATTCGAAGGCGGACAGCTACAACATCTCGGCCACGCCCTTCAAGCGGGACGTCTGCGCCGAGCTGTCAGCGGCGGCCCGCCAGCAGGGCTTGCGCATCGGTTGGTATTTCTCCCCGATGGACTGGCGCGACCCGGATTTCCGCACCGACCGCAACGCCTTGTTCCTCGGGCGGATGCAGGCGGAGGTGCGCGAACTGCTGTCCAACTACGGCCCGATTGATCTGCTTTGGTTCGATTGGGACGGGCGCGAGCCGCTTTACGACCAGGCGACGACTTACCCGCTGGTGAAGTCGCTGCAGCCTCGGATAATCGTCAACAACCGGCTCGATCTCGGCAAAGGGAACAGCAACCGCCAGATCCTTTCCACCAACGCGGATTACTACACGCCCGAGCAGCATGTCGGCGCTTATGACGACCAGCGCCCCTGGGAATCGTGCATGACCCTCTCCTCCCGCAACCAGTGGGCGTGGGGCGGGCCGAAAGACGGGGTCAAATCGTTTGAGGCCTGCCTGAACATGCTGGTCCGCTGCGCCGGAGGCGACGGCAACCTGCTGCTGAACGTTGGCCCGATGCCGACCGGCGAAATTCCCCCTGACCAGGCCGGTCGCCTGCAGGAGATCGGCGCCTGGCTGGCGAAATACGGCGAAAGCATCTACGGGACGCGCGGCGGGCCGTTTAAGCCGGCCGATTTCGGTGTCTCCACGCGCAAGGGGAACACCATCTACCTGCATATTCTCGAGTGGTCCGAGGAGCCGCTGAAACTGCCGCCGATCCCGGCGAAAGTCTTGCGCGGCCGAGTGCTGGGCGGCGGCTCGGCGGAAGTGCGGCAAACGGGGTCCGGCTTGGAAATATCGGTCCCGGAAAAGGATCGCCAGCCGCTGGATACCGTGGTCGCCCTCGAACTGGAGGGGCCGGCGCTGGCAATTCCCGCGCTGGATATTCCCCTGGCGGTGTCGCTGACGACCAAAGCCAAAGCCACCGCTTCGAACGTCTATCAAAACAATCCCCTGCACGGTGCCGAAAAGGCGGTGGATGGCAACGGGGAAACCCGCTGGGCTACCGATGCCGGCACCAAGTCGGCCTGGCTGGAGGTTGACTTGGGCCAGCCGAAAACCTTCTCCCGCGCTGTCATCAAGCAGGCGTTTCCGGAGTTGAAAAGGGTGCGCAAGTTCGCCATCGAATACCTGGATGGCGAACAATGGAAGCCTTGCCACCAGGGAGAAAACCTTGGCGCCAAGCTCGCCGTCCGGTTCGCGCCGGTCACCGCCCGGCGCGTCCGGCTGAACATCACCGAAGCCACCGACGGCCCGACCATCTGGGAGTTCCAGTTGTTCGAGAAATGAACAAGGCCAGGGCTGATGCCTGCGGCGACCTGATCGGGCGCACGGAAAAATTCAGGACGCTTCCCATTAACACCTTGGCTTCAGCCAGGTGGCGAACGGGTAGCCAAGGAAGCCCAACGGTTTTAACCGTTTATCCTACTGCGACAAACTGTTGAAACAGTTGGCTACCCCCCTGAGTCCGCTGTCCACCCAGCTAAAGCTGGGTGTTAATGATAGGCTCGGCCAAAATTTTAATTTGAATATAACAACTTGTGGCAAAAAAAGGGGTTTTGCGTTCGATGAAAAATTGTCGTGCTCCCGGCCCAATCGAGAGTCCGGTTTGGCCCTTGCCACCGGACGGGAACTGAGGAAAACTGCCGGCATGAATATCGGTTGGATTTACAAAGATGGCGAGGTGATCGAACTGCCGTCCCTCACGGCAGTGATCCAACCCGAGGGAGGCTGGTTTGCCTCCACCTGTCCGGAACTGGGGGTGGCCAGTCAAGGCAAAACCCGCAAAGAAGCCCACGCCCTGCGGGCGGAAGCGGTGGAACTTTGGCTGGAAGCTGCCAGCGCCAAGGAAATCAGGCGTCGGCTGAAGTTGGGCGGCGCCGCTCAGCCCCTCCGACTTGCCCATGCCTAAACTCAGGCCGCTTTCCGCAACCGAAGTGACTCGCCTCCCGAGGGCGCACGGCTTCGAGTTGGCGCATCAGCGAGGCAGCCACATCATCTATCGGCGACGATTACCGGGAGGTGACAGCGCCACCGTGCCCGTGCCCAACCGGCGCGAGATTCCGGTGGGCACCCTCAAATCCATCATCAACATGAGTGGCTTGGATGAAGCCTTGTCTCGAAGATGAGCCCTCTTCCAATCGTTGGGGATGGCTCAAGCGCCAGGTTTGGCGCAGAGACTGCCCCTGAACCACGTAGGAGCCGACGTAAGGAGGCTCATATCTCGCATCCAATGACGCCGTCGCAAGAACAGCAGAGCCTCCTTACGTCGGCTCCTACATCCAAGGTGGTGCCGATAAAATTAAGTCTATGAAACAATCGCTATTGTCTTTGTCCCTGATCCTGTCCGCGCTTGTGGGCATGGCCCAGGAAACCACCACTCTCTGGTTCGACCAGCCGGCCAAAACCTTTCACCAATCCCTGCCGCTCGGCAACGGGCGGATTGGAGCGATGGTGTTCGGCGGCGTGACCGAGGAGCGCATCGTGCTGAACGAAAGCTCTGTCTGGTCCGGCTCGCCGGAGGAGGCCGACCGGCCCGAGGCGCATAAGGTCCTGCCGGAAATTCGCCGCCTGCTGCTGGAAGGAAAAAATGCCGAAGCGGAGAAGCTGGTCAACGCGAACTTCACCTGCCAGGGCAAAGGTTCCGGCCACGCCAACGGCGTGAACCTGCCGTTCGGTTGCTATCAAACATTGGGCAACCTGCGCCTGCGCTTTGCCGGCGGCGATACCCCTGGACCGCTTTTTTGCGCCAGCGGGCACCGCGCCTGGGCGGAAAGTCAAGAGATCCAGTTTTCCGCCGATGGCAACGTGGACACCAAATGGTGCGTGATCCACGAAGGCAAAGCTGTCCAATGGCAATCCGACGCCGGCAAGGAAGTCCGTCCGGAGCGCTATTCGTTCACTTCCGCCGAGGATGTCCCGGGCCGCGACCCGCGAACCTGGAAACTGGAAGGCTCCCGGGATGGCGTCTCCTGGATCGTGCTGGATGAGCATAAGGACGAGCCCATCTTCGAGAAGCGCCATCAGCAGCGCATCTATGCCGTTGCCAGGCCGGCCGCGGCGCGGTTCTTCCGTTTTACCTTTCAGCCGAATCCGGGCATCACTCATTTCCAGATCTCTGAGATCGGCATTGAGGGCGTAACCGTCAACCCATCCGGCGCCGGTCAAGGCGGAGAGAAATACCGGCGGGCACTCGACCTGGCGACGGCCACCGCGCGCGTCGAATACGAGCGCGAGGGGGTGAAGTTTGAGCGCCAGCATTTCATCAGCGCGCCCGACCAGGTTTTTGTTTCCCGCCTGACCGCTTCCCGCAAGGGCGCTTTGTCATTCGAGGTTTTGCTGGACCGGCCCGAGCGCTTCTCCACCGCCTCCACCAGTCCGAGCGAGTTGCTGATGACCGGCACGCTGAACGATGGCCGGGGTGGCAAGGGGGTTACCTATGCCGCGCGCCTCCGCGTGCTGGCGACGGGCGGCACGGTAACCGCCACCACCAACCGCCTGGCCGTGCGGAACGCCGACGAAGTCCTGCTGTTGCTGGCCGCGGCGACGGATTACCGCGGCTTCGCCGGTCGCCAACTGACCGACCCGGTGGCGGCGACGAAGAGCGACCTCGACAAGGCGGCGCGGCCCTTCGCGGACCTGCTGGCGGGGCACCTCCGTGATTACCGGCGCTGGTTCGACCGCGTGGAACTCAAGCTGGCGGCGACCACGAACAGCCCGCTTCCCACCGACCAGCGGCTGGCCAGCTTCGCCAAAGGCGCGCCCGATCCGGCGCTGGCGGCGCTTTATTTCAATTTCGGCCGTTACCTGCTCATCAGTTCCTCCCGTCCCGGCGGGCTGCCGGCCAACCTGCAAGGCATTTGGGCGCAGGAGATTCACACCCCGTGGAACGGCGACTGGCACCTCGACATCAACGTGCAGATGAACTACTGGCCCGCCGAGGTCTGCAACCTGTCCGAATTGCACGAGCCGCTGCACAAGCTCATTGCCTCCCTGGTCGAGCCGGGCCGCAAGACCGCCAAGGCCTACTACAACGCGCGCGGCTGGGTGGCCCATGTCATCACCAATCCGTGGGGCTTCACTTCGCCCGGCGAGTCCGCCTCCTGGGGCGCGACCGTCAGCGGCTCCGCCTGGCTTTGCCAGCATCTCTGGGAGCATTACGCCTACACCCTCGACCGCGAATTCCTGCGCTGGGCTTACCCGATTCTCAAGGAATCCTCCCTGTTTTATCTGGATAACCTGGTCGAGGAGCCCAAGCGCCGATGGCTGGTGACCGGCCCTTCCAACTCGCCGGAGAACCGCTTCAAGCTGCCGGATGGCCAGGTCGCCCATGTTTGCCTGGGGCCCACGATTGACATGCAACTGCTTCGCGAGCTGTTCGGCAACACCGTCCAGGCGGCGGAAATCCTTGGCCTCGATCCTGATCTGCGCCGCGAACTGACGGAAAAGCGTTCCCGGCTCGCGCCCAACCAAGTGGGCCCGGATGGCCGCTTGCAGGAGTGGCTTGAACCCTACCCGGAGCCGGAGCCGAAGCACCGTCACACCTCGCACATGTATGGCCTGCACCCTTACTATGAAATCACGCGGCGCGGCACTCCGGAATTGGCGGAAGCCTGCCGCAAATCGCTCGACGCGCGCGGCGACGACAGCAACGGCTGGGCGCTGGCGTGGCGGATGAATTTCTGGGCGCGGCTGGGCGACGGCGATCGCGCGCACAAGCTGCTCACCACGCTGTTGCGGCCGGCCGGGCGTGGCAGCGGGTCACTGCCGAACCTGTTTGACTCCTGCCCGCCGTTCCAGATTGACGGCAACTTTGGCGGCTGCGCCGGCATCGCTGAAATGCTGCTGCAATCGCACGCCGGCGAGATCGAGCTGCTGCCCGCGCTTCCCCAAGCTTGGCCCAACGGTTCGGTGAAAGGCCTGAAAGCGCGCGGCAATTTCACCGTGGACCTCGAGTGGAATAACGGCAAGGTGACGAACTACCGCGTGGCCAGCCCCGAACCGCGCGAGGTGAAAGTGCGCGTCAACGGAGAGGTGAAGACGATCCAAGCCAACAAAACGCAATAATATTTTGGAAAGTGGGGATGGAAAACGTAAACAGGCCACCGATGACGCCTTGAATTTCGCCGATCTACTGTGCGCGGCGAGGGAGAAGCGCGATGTAAAATCTTAGGTGCGGAAAGCGGGTGGCGATTCGCCGGGCAAGCCGGCGGGGGTTAGGCGGGCGGGTTCTTCGAGGATGTCGAGCAACTGTTTCGCGCAGAAGACGCGGTCGCGCTTGGCCTCGGTGGTGGCAGTGACGATGCCTTGCTCCTGCAACAGGCCGATGGCTCGCATGACGGTGTTGTAGGCGATGCCCAGTTTCTGCTCGGCGCCGCGAGGCGTCAGGAAGGGATTTGCGCCCAGCAGGTCGAGCATCTGAAGCGCCACGCGGGGATTGCTTTTGCCGGCCAGTGCGGTGCGCCAGGCTTCCAGGAGGCAGTTGATGCGTTCGGCCCGGCTGAGGGCGTCCTCGGACTGCCGGGCCACGCCATTGAGGAAGTAGCGCACCCAGGTTTCCCAGTCGCCCCGGTCGGTCACGCCGCGCAGGCCGTCGTAATAATCCGAGCGGGCGGCTTCGAAGAAAGCGGAGAGGTAGAGCAGCGGAGCGGGCAGAATCTCGCGTTCGCAGAGCAGCAGGGTGATGAGGAGGCGCCCGACACGGCCGTTGCCATCGAGGAATGGGTGAATGGCCTCGAACTGATAGTGCATGAGGGCGGCGTGGACGAGTGGCGGCTGGGTGCGGTCGTGAAGGAACCGTTCCCAGTTGGCAAGCTGTTCGCCGAGGGCGTCCGGCGGGGGCGGGACGTAGGAGGCCTGGTTGAGGGTGTCGCCGGGTTTGCCAATCCAGTTCTGCGAGCGTCGGAACTCGCCGGGGGTGGCGTGACCGCCGCGAACGCCGCCCATCAGGCGCTCGTGCAATTCGCGCACCAACCGCAAGGACAAGGGCAAGGTCTTGAGGCGTTCGATGCCGTATTCGAGCGCCGCAACGTAGTTGGCAACTTCGCGGAGGTCATCCGGGCTGCGCTCGACGGCTGCGCCGGCTTCTGCCGCCAACAGTTCACCCAAGGTGGCTTGGGTGCCTTCAATGCGGCTGGAAAGGACCGCCTCGCGCCGGACAAAAGGACGGATGAGGATGTGCGGATTCGGCAGCCGCTTGCCTTCACCGGCAAGCTTGCCGACGAGGAGGGAGGCGTCCGCCAAGGCCGACGCCAGTTGGGGTGACCACTGGATGGCCGGCGGTAGAGGATCTGGGTGGAAGGCGCGATAACCTTCGAGGGTGGTGACCCACCGGCCAGGCTGGCGCTGTGTCTGCCGAATGGATGTTCTGGAGTTCATCGCTGAAACAAACAATATCGTTATTTCAGAATATTGGCAAGCACTGAAATAGATGAGCTTTCTGTTTCAACCGGCTGAAATAGCATCCTCTGTAGTTTCCGTTTGAATTACGGAACTGAAATACTGGGTTTACTTTTGAACCCGAATGGAAAATGAAAGGGTTCCGCGTATGAACCCTGAACCACGCCAGCGAGATGATTATACTCCCTGCGTCGGCTCCTACAACCAAGGGCTTTATGAGGAGGGACATCACGCTGGCGGCGTTCGATGAAGCCGCCGCTTCTGACGACCGTGAGCACTTTGGGGATGCCGTCCGACGCCCTCGCAAAAACAATGTTTGACCGGAAATAAAGGGAAATAGGTTCGCCCGATGGCGTCGCCCCATCCGCCAATTGTATGGTAAAGTCGCAAGCGATAAGACTTGAAAGAAAACCGCTTCGCGGTATGAAAAGCGGCGTGAAGCCGTATGCGCAGGTCCGTTTTGCCGCGAGGTCCGCCCAAGCCTTGCCGGCGCAGGTGTGCCGTTGTTTGGCTGTCCTGTCTTGGCCCTCGCGCGCTTCGCAGTAACCGACTCCTGAACATGAAAAACAAATCCCTGCCCCATCCCGCCTCCCGCCGCAGCTTTATCACCGCCACGACGGTGGCGGCCGGCGCTTTTTCCATTCTCCAACCCGCAACCGTGTTTGGCGCGGAAGCCAACAGCAAACTCGCCATCGGCCTGATCGGCTGCGGCGGACGGGGCGCTTGGATTGCCAACCTGTTCGCGCAGGATGGCCATTATCAACTCGCAGCCTGCGCCGACTATTTCCAGGATCGCGTGGACGCGGTCGGCAACAAGCACGGCATTGACGCCACGCGGCGTTACACCGGGTTGAACGGCTACCAAAAACTGCTGGCGGGAAAGCTGGACGCCGTGGTCATTGAAACGCCGCCTTACTTTCACCCGGAGCAAGCCGCCGCCGCGGTCGCCGCCGGCAAGCATGTGTATATCGCCAAGCCGATCGCCGTGGACGCGCCCGGCTGCGTGTCCATCGGTGAATCCGGCAAAAAAGCCTCGGCCAATCAGTTGGTGTTCCTGGTGGATTTTCAAATCCGCGCCAACGAGCATTTCCGCGAGGCGATCCGCCGGGTGCGCGCCGGCGAAATCGGGAAGTTGATCATGGGCGACGCGCATTATCCCTGGCGGGGCGGCGGGCGCGGAACTCCGCCGGCGACCGCCGAAGGCCGGTTGCGGCAGTGGTATTATGTCCTGGAATTGGGTGGGGACTTCATTGTCGAGCAAAGCATCCACGCGCTGGACTGGGCGACGTGGATCGTCAACGCCGATCCGGTGCGCGCCGTCGGCGGCGGCGGGCGAAAAGTGCGCCCGGCGGGGAGCATCTACGATCATTTTGCCCTCACCTACTGGTTCCCCGACAATGTGCCGCTGGCCTTTACCTGCATTCAGGCCATCCCCGAAGTGAAGGATGAAATCACCGCCCGGTTTTTCGGCACGGATGGCTACATCTACGGCGATTATTTCTCCGAGGTCTGGATTCGCGGCAAGGAATTCCTGCGCCAGCGGGTGGACAACCTCTACACCACCGGCACCCAGGTCAACATTCGCGAATTCCATGAAGCCATTACGAAGGGCCATTACGAGAATCCCACCGTGGCCCCCTCGGTGCGCTCGAACCTAACGGCGGTGCTGGGCCGGGAGGCGGCCTATCACCAGACGGAAATCACCCTTGCGCAACTTCTCAAGGAGGGGCGCAAACTGGAGCCGGACCTCAAGGGCGTCAAATCCTGAGTTACTGATGAGTGCTTGGGATAAACGACACGCGCCCCCTCATCCTGTCCTCTCCCCCCAAGGGGGGAGAGGGAGAACGCTGCGCGTGATGACAAATTGAGGATCGCATCCCGGAGACTATACAGTAAATCACGAGAGGCCGGTCGCCCGGCCATCCGGCAGGATCTTAATGCGCGCCGCCGCCGGCACCTTGGGCAGGCCGGGCATGGTGACAATGTTGCCGCAAATGGCGACCACGAATCCCGCCCCCGCCGACAATCGCAGCTCGTTAACGGTGATGCGAAAATTCCTCGGACGCCCGCGCTTTTGCGGATCATCCGAGAGCGACATGGCGGTCTTGGCGACGCAAACGGGCAGTTGCCCGAAGCCATGTCGTTCGAGCAATTCCAGGTCGGTTTCCGCGCTGCGGTGAAAATCCACCCCGTCGGCGCCATAGAGCTTGCCGGCCAGGGCCTCGATCTTTTTGGCCAAGGGTGCTTGCAGCGCATAAGGGAATTTGAGCTTGCGCCGCTGGTTGCGCGCCACCGACCGCACCACCGCTTCCGCCAGTTCCAGCGCGCCTTCGCCCCCTTGGGTGTAATGCCCGGCCACCACCGCTTCCACCCCTTGCTTTTCGCAAAACTTGACAATCCGGGACAGGTCCGCGGTTTTATCGTCCGCGAAGCGGTTAAGCGCCACCACCGGTTCCAATCCAAATACCCGAATGTTTTCGATGTGTTTGGCCAGGTTGCCGAATCCGCCCTCCGGCGAAAAACCGCCATGATAGGCGATGGCCTTGGCGGTGGCCACGATCACCACACCCGAGGGATGCAAACCGCACAGGCGGCATTTGATGTCGAAGAACTTCTCGGCGCCCAGGTCCGTCGCAAAGCCGGCCTCGGTTACCACGTAATCGGCCAGTTTGAGCGCCAGGCGTGTCGCCAAAGCGGTGTTTGTCCCTTGCGCAATGTTGGCAAAAGGGCCGCCATGCACGAAGGCGGGCGTGCCTTCCAGGGACTGCACCAGGTTGGGATGGATGGCATCGCGCAACAGCACCTGCATGGCGCCCACCGCTTGCACATCACGAGCCCGCACCGGCTCGCCCTTGTAAGTAAAAGCGACCACCATGTTGCTCAGGCGTTCGCCCAGATCGGAAAAGTCCCGGGCCAGGCACAGAATGGCCATGACCTCGGAGGCGGGCGTAATGTTGAAGCCGTCCCGCCGCGGCACCCCGTTTTGCACGCCACCCAGCCCGATGAAAATGTCGCGCAACGCCCGGTCATTCAGGTCAATCACGCGGCGCAAAACGATGCGGCGCGGGTCAATGCCCAACTCGTTGCCGTGCTGCAAATGGTTGTCCACCATCGCCGCCAGCAGGTTGTTGGCTTTGCTGACCGAATACATGTCGCCGACAAAATGCAGGTTGATGGCCTCGGCGGGCACCACCTGGGCCCGACCGGCGCCGGTGCCGCCGCCCTTGATGCCGAAATACGGCCCCAGGGACGGCTCGCGCACGCAGAACATCGCCCGGCGGCTCTGCCGCCGCAACGCGTCCGCCAGACCGATGGTGGTGGTGGTTTTGCCCTCGCCCTGCGGCGTGGGGGTCATCGCCGTTACCAAAATGAGCCGTCCATCAGGCTGACCCGCCCGGCTTTCCAATTCTTGCACCGGGATTTTGGCGATGTAATGGCCGTGCGGCAGAATTTGGTCCAGGTCCAGTCCCAGTTCGGCCGCGACTGGTTGGATGCGCCGGGGTGGCTGGCCATTGGTGGCGGCATTGGCTGTCATGTAAATTCTTCTAATTCAAATTTCGTTTTCGCAAAATGTAACTTTAAACACTCTAATGAGTCGGACATGAGGCGTCAAGAAGGTTGAAAATCAAGGAACTTGCATCCGCCTGTTTGCAAACCGGTTCCGGGCGATGTCCGAGGGCCGCAACCAAGGGATTGAAAACCCGGATTTTCACCGGTCGGCGGGGATATTAATTTTTCTCTAATGTAACATTGACGAACCGAAATTCGTCTATAATCTCCGACCGCGTTTGTTTTTGTGGCCACGTCCAACAAAGCAAAGTCCAACGGGGGAAAATCCAATCAAAACGGAAATTCATCCCGTTTAGGGAGCGCCTGGAATCTGGTTTTCCTGGCCGCTGGCGCTTTGCTCGCGCTTTTGGTGGCTTCCCTGGTGAATAAAACGCCGGGGGCCGAGTCCGGTGGGGATGGAGCAGCGCCCGCCCAATCGAGTTTATCGAGGGGCTTGCGGGGACTGGCCGGGCCGTGGGGCATCATCGAGGAAATCCCCATCGTTTTGGAGCGGCCGGAGGAATACTTTGCCATAGACCCCACGCCGCCACCCAAAATTCTATGGTTTTTCCCCAATCATACGGCCAGCCAATTGCAGGATTTCTTTTATTCATGCGGCATTGCGGATGACTTGCTGCCGCACTTGCTGGACCGGACGCAATGGCGGGAGACCCCCCAGGGAATTTGGGTGGAGCCGAGCATGGAAACCGTGCGCGATCTAAAGGCGGCCCCGCGCGAGCGAATCTACCGGTTGCTGGCGCAAAGCCCGGAAAACATTCCTCACCGGTATCCTTTTGTCTATCGGTTGGATGGCTTCGACGAGTGGTTCGCGGCCAGCGGCCTGCCGGTCGAAAAAGTCCGGCAGATTCGCGAGATGACTTACCGCCGAAACAACATGCTTTGTTTTTCCGACGGCCAATACTGGCAATTGACCATGCCCGCCAGCGAGGTCCGGCTGCTGGCCCGCACGCTGTCGCGCGTGCCCACCATGATCCTTAACGTGCGCGTGCCGCCCGGCTGCGATACCAGCGGACTGTTGGATTACTGGGGCACCTCCCCCCGCATGCGCAGTCTCGTTCCCATGCTCAACGCCATGTCCCGCGCGCGGGACGGCGTTGCCATCAGCGCCACTTATTTCTTTCCGCCGGTGCCGCGCCTGTTGGCTTACAGTTATCCCAACCCCACCAATTCCATCGCTCCCAAACCGCCGGATTGTTTCTGGACCGCCATGAACTTTTTCCACGACCAGCCTGATCATGGCTTTTTCGACAGCGAAAAAACCAAGCTGGCTTTGCGGACCGAATACCACCAGGTGCCCAAGGCGGAACGATTTGGAGATATCATCCTGCTTTACGAGCCGGGGGCGGAAATGACGGCGGTGCATATGTGCGTCCACATCGCCGACGACATTGTGTTCACCAAGAACGGCGCCGACCTTTTTCAGCCCTGGGTGCTGATGCGGTTCTCCGACATGATGGTCAATTACCCCACGGAGAAACCGCTACAAATGGCCTTTTTTCGGCGTCTCCAGCGATGAGCCGGCTTCAAGCCAGGCTCACTGGGTCAATATCCACCGTGACGCTGACATCTTCCGGCAGAGGCAGAGCCCGTTGCATTTCGGCCAGCGTTTCGCTTAATTTGCTCATTTGGCGGGAGCGCAGCATAATCTGGTAGCGGTAATACGTTTCGGCCCGGGCCAGCGGGGCCGGGGCGGGCCCGGCGATGATGAGGTCCTTGTAGGGGGCCAGAAAGCCGTCCATGGCTTTGCGCCAATGATCGGCGGAAAATGAAACTTTGTCCTCATTGCGGCCCTTGAAGGTCAGGAGGGCAAGGCGCGAAAAGGGCGGATAACTCAACTGCCGCCGGTATTCCAGTTCCTGCTCGTAAAAACCGGCGAAATCGTGCCGCCGGGCATATTGAATCGCCGGATGAAAGGGGGTGAACGCTTGCACAAAAACCTCGCCTTCGACCTCGCCGCGGCCGGCCCGGCCGGCGACTTGCGTCAGCAGTTGGAAGGTCCGCTCCCCCGCCCGGAAGTCCGGCTGGTGCAGGCTCAGGTCGGCGTAAATCACCCCCACCAGCGTCACATTCTCGAAGTGCAATCCTTTGGCGATCATTTGCGTGCCCACCAGGATGTCTATCTTGCCCGTTTTGAAATCCCCCAAAATGCGCCGGTAATCCTCCTTCCGCTTGAGCGCGTCGGAATCCATCCGGGCCAGTCGCGCTTGCGGAAAAAGCCGGCCCAGGATGTGCTCGACTTTTTCCGTGCCCAAGCCGGCGAAACGAATGCCGGGATTTTGGCATTCCGCCGCGGGGCAAACGCTCGGGGCCGCGCCTTGGTGGCCGCAAATGTGGCAGCAAAGGCTTTGATTGTGGCGGTGGTAGGTCAGGGCGACGCTGCAATTGGGGCACTCGGCCACATAGCCGCATTTGGGGCATTGCAGCGAGGTCGAATAGCCGCGCCGGTTCAGAAAGAGAATGACCTGCTCTTTTTTTTCCAGGCGCAAACGGATGGCTTCCGTCAGGGGCGTGGAAAAAACCGGGATGCCCTTCTGCCGCCGGGCTTCCTGGCGCATGTCCACCACCCGGACCACCGGCATCTTTTTGTGATCGGCCCGGTGCGGCAGTTCCAACAACCGGTATTTGCCCCGGCGCGTGTTATGAAAACTTTCCAGCGACGGCGTGGCCGAGCCCAGCACCACAGTCGCTTTCTCCATCTGTCCGCGCAACACCGCCACATCCCGCGCGTGGTAGCGCGGGGTTTCCTCCTGCTTGTAGGAATGCTCATGCTCCTCGTCCACAATAATGAGGCCCAACGGTTCGACCGGCGCGAAGATGGCCGAGCGCGCGCCGATGACGATGCGGGCGCGGCCCTGGCGGATTTTGTGCCATTCATCGTGGCGCTCGCCGGCGGAAAGGTGGCTGTGGAGGACCGCCACCAGGGTTTGCAGCGGTCCCGTGCTGAAGCGCGCTTTGAAGCGCTCGACCGTTTGCGGGGTCAGCGAAATTTCGGGCACCAGGACAATGGCCCCCTGGCCTTTGCCCAGGGCGTGGGCGATGGCCTGGAGATAAACCTCGGTCTTGCCGCTGCCGGTGACCCCGTGCAGCAGAAACACGGCGGGCGGGTCAGGTTGGTCCATCGCCCGGCAAATCGCCGCCAGGCTGGCGGCCTGTTCGGCGTTCAGCGCCAGCGATTGGCTAGGCAGGATCAATTCCTGCGCGTAAGGGTCCCGTTCCAGGACCGTCGCCGATATGATCACCAGTCCTTTGTCTTCCAAGCGCCGCACCGTTTCTGCCGTCGCGCCCGACAGCTCCACCAGTCGTTGCAAGGGCAGTTCCCGCCATTCCTCGACGATGTTCCATACCTCGGTCTGGCGGCGGGTGAGCTTGGGCATTTCGCCCTGGCGGGGGGCGACGCGCACCATCAGGCGCGCCCGCCAGCCGTCTTGCTCGCGGCGAACGGAATCCGGCAGCACCGATTTCAGGGCGGTTTCCGGCGCGCAGCAATAATAGCGGGCGATCCACTGGGCCAGCTTGAGGACCCTGGGGGTGATGAGGCTTTGCCGGCCGATGACTTTGGCCAGGGGCCGCAGGTTGGTATGGGTGGACTCCTCGAGAATGGCGGTCACGCAGCCGTTGACCTGCCGGGGGCCGAACGGCACTTTCACCCGGCTTCCCACTTCCACCACCGCAGCCAGTTCCGGCGGGATTTCGTAATCGAACTCCTTGCGCAGGGCAATTTCCAGGGTGACACGGGCAACCATGTTACGCGGAGGATGAGCCATCCTTGACCTCCTGGCAAGAGCCAACTATGCTGGGGGCTGTTGCATGATTAAATTATGGCATGGAATAGTGGGGCTGGCCTTGACCGGCGGCATTCTGGCGGTGGCGCAAACCCCCGCGGCCATTCCCGTCAACGGTGTGGTCGCCATTGTCCACGACACGGTCATTACGCACGGCGACGTGATGAGTCTGGCCGACCCGGTGCTCGAGTCGCTGGCGATCCAATACCGGGACCGCCCGCAGATGTTCGAGCAAAAACGGATGGAAACCCTGCAGTTCGCCTTGAATACGCTCATCGAGCGCAAACTCATCCTGCATGATTTTCAAACCTCCGGCTACAACCTGCCCGAGTCGGTCATTGACGAGGAAATCAAGGACCGCATTCGCAGCCGGTTTGGCGACCGGGTGCGCCTGATCAACACCCTCAAGCAGCAAGGGCGCACCTACGAGTCGTTTCGCCGGGAAGTGCGCGAATTGATCATTGAGGAGGCTTTGCGCGCCAAACATGTCGCGCTGGAAATCATTATTTCTCCCTATAAAATCGAGGCCTACTACGCCACCAACCAAGCCCAATACGCCGTGGAAGACCAGGTCAAGCTGCGCATGATCCGCCTGATCCCCGCCGCCGCCGCCGAAGTGGAAACGGCGAAGAAAAAGGGCCTGGGTCTGCTCTCCCAAATTGACGCCGGCACGGCGTTCACCAACCTGACCGGCCATCATCAAGGCTCCCAGCCGGGCGGGGATTGGGGCTGGGTGACCAGCACCACCCTGAGCCGCGGGCTCACCGATATTTTCTTCAAGCTCAAGGCCGGCCAGCACACCGGCCTCATTGGCCGGGGCAACGAGTCCGATCGCACTTACTGGGTGTATCAGTATGATAAGGACGGACGCCTAACCAGTGCCCGCAAATACGGCGTGCAGGAGGGCAAGGAGGTCTTTCTCGAAGCCAGGAATCCCGATGATCCGGCGGCCTCGTCCCTGCCTCTGCCGCAGGAGTTTTACCTCCTCTACGTCGAAGAGGCGCGCGGCAGCCATATCCGATCGCTGACCGAGATGCGCGCCGACATCGAGCGCAACCTCGTGGCGGAGGAGCGCGCCCGTTTGCAGAAGAAATGGATTGACCGCCTGAAAGCCAAAACTTACGTGCAGCGGTTTTAGCCCCGCCGGCCGATTGGTTTCGCGACCGGGAGCCGGGCTATTGGAGAAGCCATCCATGATCGGCATAACTTTGGGGGACGTGACGGGCATCGGGCCCGAAGTGGTGCTGAAAGCCCTGGCTCGCGAAAGCCAGTCCGACGAAGCCCGCTATTTGCTCATCGGCGATCCCCCCCTCGCCCGCTCGCTTTGCGCTCGCTTGCATCTCGACCTGCCGCTGGCGGACTGGCGTCCCGAGGACCGCTCCGCGCGCTTTCAAATCACCAATCCGCTGGGGGAAAACCTCCCTGGCGACCTGGCGCCCGGTTCGCCTGCGGCGGCGCGCGCCGCGGTGGCCTGGCTCCAAGCTGGCGCCGAATGGTGCCTCAGCCGTCAATTGCGGGCGCTGGTCACCGCCCCCGTCAGCAAGGAATCCATTATCCGCTCGGGCATCCCGTTTATCGGCCAAACCGAATTCCTTGCCGAAATGGCTGGCGCCTCCGGGACCATCATGATGCTGCTCGGCACTGACGAGCAGGGGCGGTGGCTGCGTGTCGCGCTCGTCACCACCCATGTCCCCATCAAATCGCTGGCCAGTCAAATCACCCGTCCCAAGGTGGAACTGGCCATCGAGCGGGCCGCTCAAGCTTGCCGCGACCTCGGGCTGGGCCGCGCCCGCCTCGGCGTGTGCGGCCTGAATCCGCACGCCGGCGAGGGCGGCCAATTCGGCGACGAAGAAATCACCACCATCGCCCCCGCCATCGAACTCGCCCGCCGCCGCGGTCTGGATGTCCACGGCCCGTTTGGGGCCGACACCCTTTTCCACCACGCCTATCGTGGCGATTACGATGCCGTGGTCGCCATGTATCACGACCAAGGGCTGGCCGCTCTTAAAATGGTGGCCTTTGAAAACGGCGTGAATTGGACCTTGGGACTTCCCTTCATCCGCACTTCTCCCGACCACGGCACCGCCTACGACCTGGCCGGCCAAGGCACCGCCAGCGCCTCGAGCACCATCGCCGCCATCCGCCTCGCCAAGAAGCTGGCGCGAAGGTAGGCGTCTCGTGAACTCCCCAAGGTCGGGTAGTGGGGCGCCGCCCCAAAAAGCCGTCGGCTACAAGAGGTTCTTAAAACGGGGCTCCGCGGCCAGCCGGCGCACCAAATCCTTGACCTTTTGGGCCTGGCTCTTGTGGGCCACCAAGGTCGCGTCGTCCGTTTGCACGATGATGGCATCCCGCAGGCCGACCACGGCAATCGGCCCGCGGTTTTTCACCCGCGCGTCAAAAACCAGGTTGCGCGCGGCGTCCACGTGCAGGAAATCTCCGACGGCGCAATTGCCCTCGGCATCGGGCTTGAGATGGCGCAGCAGGGAAGTCCAGGAGCCCAAATCGTCCCATTCAAAGTCGCCGTCCGCCACCACCACATTCTGGGCTTTCTCCAGCAGCGCGTAATCAATGGAGATTTTTTTAAGGTCCGGGTAATCCTTGGCCAGCGCTTTGGCCAGTTTGCCTTTGGCGGCGGCGTCGAACCAGCGGTGGCAGGCGGCCTCGAGGTCCGGCTGATGTTTTTGCAATCCTTCCGCAATGGTCACAAAAGACCAGATAAACATGCCGGCGTTCCACCGGTAATGCCCGCTGTTGACAAACTCCAACGCCCGGTCGAAATGCGGTTTTTCCACAAATTGCGCCGCGCGGTGAAAAACTGTCTTGTAAGCGCGCGCGCCGTGAGGGGGCGGCAGCGGCTCGCCCACCCGGATATAACCGTAGCCGGTGGCCGGCTCCGTGGGTTTGATGCCGATGGTGACAATGACTTGCCCCCGGCCCGCCAAGTCGAAGGCGTCCGCCAGGGTCCGCTGAAACAATTTGGGAGAGGGAATCAAATGGTCCGCCGGCAGGACCGCCATGACGCCAGTCGTGGAACGCGCGCCAACGATGGCCGCGCCCAGGGTGACCGCCGCGCCGGTGTCGCGCCCCACCGGCTCCACGATGATGTTTTCCGGCGGCAAGCCCCGCAATTGCTTGCGGACCTCCGCTTCCTGAACACCGCTGGTAATCACCAGGATGTTGGCGGGCGGCACGAGCGGTTCCACTCGCTCCACGGCCTGCTGCAACAGCGAGCGGTCCCCCAGGAGTTTAAGGAGTTGCTTGGGCGTTTTCTCCCGGCTGACGGGCCAGAACCTTTCCCCGCGCCCGCCCGCCATGATGATGGCATACCGGCTGGCCGTCGGTTTCGCTTTGCTTTGTGCCGCCATAATGTTTCTTGACCGCTATTTTGCGATTCGCTTGCCAACAGGCAAGGCTAACCTTTGGACAATTTTCCCAGGGAGCAATTTTTCTCCGCAATATTTTAGCGGTTCAGGAGCGGCGATTCGCCAAACCGGCTTGCGGGCCAATCTCTCCCGCTGGGCGGCTGTGGGCGGCGCGTTGGTTTGGCCTTGTGCGCTCTTGGAGTTTTTACCAAAATCAGACATGAACAATGACACAACTGCTTCCGGCCCGGTGACCCGCCGGGGATTTCTGGCCACTTCGAGCAAAGCGATGGCGGGGGCGGCCTTGGCTGCCGCGGTCGCCCGTCCCGGTTACACCGCTGAAAATAACACCCTCAAGGTGGCGCTCGTCGGCTGCGGCGGGCGCGGGACCGGCGCCGCCGCCCAGGCCTTGTCCACGGCGGGGCCGACCAAACTTTGGGCGGTGGCCGATTTCTTTGGCCAAAAAACGCAAAACACGGTCGAAAGCCTGAAAAAGAGATTTCCCGACCAGGTGGACGCTCCTTTGGAGCGCCAATTTGGCGGGCTGGATGGCTACAAGAAAGCCATAGCCACCTTGGATAAAGGCAGCGTGGTTTTGCTGGCGACGCCGCCGGCCTTTCGCCCCATTCACGTTGAGCACGCCGTCAACGCCGGCATGCATGTGTTCATGGAGAAGTCCTTTGCGGTGGACGCCCCTGGCATCCGGCGCATCCTGAAGGCCGGCGAGGAAGCCAAACGCCAGAACCTGAAAATCGCCGGCGGCCTGATGACGCGCCACTCGAAGCCGACCGAAGGGGCCATCGAACAAATCCACCAAGGGGCTATCGGCAACGTGATCACCGCCTGGGCCTACCGCATGCATGGCCCGGTCAAGACCGCCCCCCGCCAGCCCGGCATGAGCGAGCTGGCCTACCAGATTAGTAATTATAGCTGTTTCACCTGGCTCAACGGCTCCTTCCTGCTCGATTGGCTGATCCACAACATAGATGTCTGCTGTTGGGCCAAGAACGACTGGCCGGTTTCCGTGCAGGGCATGGGCGGCCGGCACCTGCGCACCGAAGCCGACCAGCTTTTTGACCATTACGCCGCCGAATATACCTTCGCTGATGGCACCCGCATGTTCGCCCAAGGCCGCCACATGAGCCGCTGCTGGGATTTCTTTGGCGACGTCATCCAGGGAGCGACCGGTTGCGCCGTGCTGGGCGAGGGAGTGCCCAATCCGCGCCTGTTCAAAGGCCACAAGCAAACCAGCGAGAACCTGATCTGGTCCTATAAAGGCCCCAAGAGCGACGCCTACCAGCTTGAACACGACCTGCTGTTTAACGCCATCCGCAACAACCAGCCCTACAACGAAACGGAGCGTTGCGCCAAATCCTGTCTCACGGCGATCATGGGCCGCATGGCTTGTGAAACGGGCCAGATGATCACCTGGGAAGACGCGATGAAGTCCACCGAGGAGCTGGCGCCCGGGCTGGAAAATTACCATCTGGATTCCCAGCCCCCGGTCCTGCCCGACGCCCAGGGCCGCTACCCCGTCGCCCGGCCCGGCGAGACGAAGTTTGTTTGAGTTTTCGCTCGGCGCAGTCCCTTGGGGGCCACGGCTAGCGCGGCCAGCCGGTCGAGCAGGAGACCGCCGGGGGGACGTTGCCGAAGGCGTTTGACCGCTTGATTTTGAAGGTCCTGCCTGCCGCCGGAGCGGCAGCGTGTATTTTGGCGCACTTCGCGGCCTGCGGCCTTGCCTTGCGCACCCCATATCCAGTAGCCTGCCGGCATGTTTTCGCATGTGGTGATTTTCTGGACGGACCCCGCGAAACCGGCGGCGGCGGACGCGCTGGTGGCTGGGGCGCACAAGTATTTGAAAAAAATCCCCGGGGTGACGCAGTTCCACGTCGGGAAGATGGCCAAAAGCCACCGGGCGGTGGTGGACCAAACCTACCAGGTGGGGCTCCATATCCTTTTCCCCGACCAGGCGGCCCAGGACGCCTACCAGGAGCATCCACTGCACCTCGAGTTTGTGGAGAAGGTGTTCAAGCCGAACTGCGTCAAAGTGGTGGTGTACGATTTTGCGGGCTGAACCAACCCGCGCCATCGAAGAGAAGCGGTCAGCGCGGATTTTTGGTTTTTTCCGAAAACATCCCTGACGGGATTTGTTTCGGGGGCGGGGATCAGGGGCGCGGGTGAAATTTGCGGTGGACTTCGCGGAGGCGGCCGGAAGCGACGTGCGTGTAGATTTCCGTGGTGCTGATGCTGGAATGCCCCAGCAATTCCTGGATCACCCGCAGGTCCGCGCCGTGCTCCAGCAGGTGGGTGGCGAAGCTGTGGCGCAGCATGTGCGGGGTGATGTTGCGGGAAATCCCCGCCCTTCTGACTCTTTTGCGGATGCGGAACCACATGGTGACGGGCGAAAAAGCCGTGCCCCGCATGGTTAAGAATACGTTGGCGGGCGTTTTTTTACCGACCAGTTCGGGGCGGCCCGCCTGGAGGTAGCGTTGCAGGGCCGCGATGGCTTTCTGGCCGATGGGCGTCACGCGCTCCTTGTTGCCTTTGCCGATGACATTGATGAACCCCGCTTCGAGGTGCAGTTGTTCGAGGCGCAGGCTGCACAACTCCGCGCGGCGCAGCCCGGCGGCGTAAGCCGTTTCGAGGATGGCCTGATCACACAGGCTGGCCGGCGTGGCCGGCTGGATTTCCTCGAGTATCTTTTCGATTTCGGCGTCCGACAGCGCCTTGGGCAGCCGTTTCCAGCGCTTGGGCAGGGACAAATTTTCCGCTAGGTTTGCCGGCAGATACTTCTCCGCTTCGGCAAACCGGTAAAACGCGCGCAAAGCGGCCACGCTGAGATACAAGCTCTCGGCGGTGAGCCGGCGGGCGGATTCCCGGGGCGCGGTGCGCAAAGGCCGCTGGCGCTCGTGTTCGAGATAGGCGCGCAAGTGATCAAGCTTGACTGAAGACCAATCCTTGAGCCCCTGCTTTTCGGCCCAGTCGGCAAAGGCGCCCAACAGCGCGGCGTAAGTGCGCTGCGTGTGCTCCGCCAAGCCGCGTTCCAGCCGCAGATGCGAGAGAAAATCGTCAACCAAGGCGCGCATGGCAGGGGCATGGCCGCGGTGGGGCCGCGCGGCGCCGCCGCCTCAACCCCGGCTCACAACTCGCGCCCGGTAAGGCGGCGGTAGGCCTCGAGGTATTTGGCCTGGGTTTTGGCCACGACATCCGGCGGCAGCGCCGGGCCGGGCGGCTTTTTATCCCAATCCAGGGTTTCGAGGTAATCGCGCACGAACTGCTTGTCAAAGCTGGGCTGGCCGCTCCCCGGCTCATACAGATCAGCGGGCCAGAAACGCGAGGAATCGGGCGTCAGCACCTCGTCAATCAGGATGAGGCGCCCGTCGCAATGCCCGAATTCAAACTTGGTGTCCGCGATGATGATGCCGCGCTGGCGCGCGTATTCCCGCGCGGCGCGATAGATGCCGAGGCTCAGGTCGCGCACTTTTTCGGCGGTTTCCCGCCCCACGATGTCCGCCGCCTGCTCGAAGGAGATGTTTTCATCATGGCCGGTTTCGGCCTTGGTCGCCGGCGTGAAAATCGGCTCCGGAAGTTCCGCGGACTCCTGAAGGCCGGGCGGCAGCTTGACGCCGCAGACCGTTTGCCGGGCTTTGTATTCCTTCCAGCCGGAGCCGGCCAGGTAGCCGCGCACCACGCATTCGATGGCGAGCGGCCGCGCCTTGCGCACCACCATGCTGCGTTTGGCCAAGGTTGGTCCCATGTCGCCGAGAACCGCCGGCAGCGCCTCCCCCGGTCTTGTCAAACGATGGTTGGGCGCCAGAGTCTCCGTCTGGTCAAACCAGAAATGGGAAATCTGGGTCAGCACTTCGCCCTTGCGCGGGATGCCGTTGGGCATGATGACGTCAAAGGCGGAAATTCGGTCCGTCGCCACAAATAACAGGCTTTCGCCGAGATCAAAGACCTCGCGGACTTTGCCGCTTTTGAGTTTGCGGATGCCCGGCAGATCAACCGTCAGTAATGGCGTCTCGTTCATGCGCGGGATATTGGCGAAACCGGTAAAAAGTGCAACAGCTTTCGCGCGCCAACCGCAGCCTCGACAGGCGCCAGGACGGTCGTTAGTTTTGGCCCATGAACATTTTGGTCACGGGTGGGGCCGGCTTTATCGGGTCCCATGTTTGCGAGCGGCTGCTGCGGGAAGGTCACGCCGTCTGGACGCTGGACGATTTGAATCCCTTTTACGCGCCCAGCCTCAAGCAGGCGAACTTGCGCGCGCTGCAAAGCTTGGCCAGGCCTTTTGAGTTCTGGCAGGGGGACTTGCTCGACTGTGAGCTGCTGGAAGAGCTTTTCGAGAGCGTGCGTTTTGACCAGGTCATCCATCTGGCGGCGCGGGCGGGCGTGCGGCCCAGCCTCGAAGAACCCGCGCTGTATCAGCGGGTCAATGTCGAAGGCACGGCCCATCTGCTCGAAACCGCCCGCCGGAACGGCGTTAAAAAGTTCATCATCGCCTCTTCCTCCTCGGTTTATGGGGTCAATTCCAAGGTGCCATTCTCGGAAACCGACCCCGTCGCCAGCCCCATCTCGCCGTATGCGGCCAGCAAGCTGGCGTGCGAGGCGCTGGGGCATGTTTATCATCATGTCTATGGGATGGACATCGTGATGCTGCGGTTCTTCACGGTCTATGGCCCGCGGCAGCGCCCGGATTTGGCGATCCATAAATTTGCCAAACTGATCTCGGCGGACAAGCCGATCCCGGTTTTCGGGGACGGCTCTACGGCGCGCGACTACACTTACATCACCGACACCCTGGACGGGATCATGGCCTGTCTGGATCAGGAGTTTGGCTTCGCCATCTTCAACCTGGGCGAATGCCAGACCGTCACCTTGGGACGCTTGATCGAATTGCTGGAGAGCGCCCTGGGGAAAAAGGCGATCATTGACCGCCAGCCGGCGCAAGCCGGGGATGTGCCCGTCACGTGCGCCAACATTGACAAAGCCCGCCAGCGGCTCGGCTACCGGCCGCGGGTGAAAATCGAGCAAGGCATCCCCCTGTTTGTGGAATGGTTCAAGGCCCAGGCGAAATAATCTCCCGGAATCGCGGCTTGCAGTCCCGCCCGCGCCAGGTAAGTTAGAGCCCGTGAGATTTTTAGGGAGCATATTAGACAAGCTGCAGCGGCACCCCAAACGCATCGTGTTTCCCGAGGGAACCGAGCCCCGGGTGTTGCAGGCGGCGCGGCAGTTCCGGTCTTTGCGGCTGGGCGCGCCCATCCTATTGGGCGACCGCAGCAAGATCAAGGAGGCGGCGGAGCGGATCAATGTCAATTACGAGGGCTTGCGGATGATTGATCCGGCCCAAAGCGAGGACTTGGACAATTTTGCGCGGCGCTTTGAGATTCTGCGGCGGTCCAAGGGCTTGAAGTTTCACGAGTGCCGGGAGGCGATGCTCAAGCCCAACTATTTTGGCGCGATGATGGTGGCCTTGCACCAGGCGGACGGCCTGGTGTCGGGCACCAACGAGATCACCGGCAGTGTGCTGCGTCCGCTTTTCCAGATCATCAAGCCGGCGCCGCACATATCCACCGCTTCCAGTTGCATGATCATGGAGGTCGAGGACACCCGGTTTGGCGAGCAAGGCGTAATGTTCATGGCGGATTGCGGCGTCATTCCCGATCCCACCGTCGAGCAACTGGCGGACATCGCGGTCAGCACGGCCATGCTGGCCCGGAAGATTCTCGACGTCCGCCCCCGCGTGGCCATGCTCTCCTTTTCCACCAAGGGCAGCGCGCATCACCCCAGCATCGGGAAAGTGCAAGCCGCCACCGCGCTGGCCTTGCAAAAGGCCGCCAGCGCCGGCTTGGAGGCCGATTTTGACGGCGAGTTGCAAGTGGACGCCGCCCTGGTGCCGGAAATCGCGGCGCGCAAGCTGCCGGACAGCAAGGTGGCCGGCAAGGCCAACGTGCTGGTGTTTCCCGATCTGAATTCCGGCAACATCGCCAGCAAATTCGTCCAGCATATCGCGCGCGCCAATGCGTACGGGCAAATTCTGCTCGGTTTGGACCGCCCGGCGGCGGATGTCTCCCGCGGGTCCAACGCGCACGACATCCTGGGCGTGGCCGCCATTGTCGGGGTGCAGGCCATCGAGTATAAGAGCCTTTACCCGCAGGCCGGCAACCAGATTCCCGGCGAACCGCCGCCCGCGCCCGCCGGCTAAAGCCTGAAGGCCCGCCTCGATGCCTACGCGCAATCAAACCACGCCGCGCGTTTTTATTGCCGCCACCCGGCAAAACGACGGCAAAACCACCGTTTCCCTGGGGCTGCTGGACGCCCTGAAAAAATGCTTTCCGCGCGTCGGCTACATGAAGCCGGTCGGCCAGCGGTTCGTCGAGATCGCCGAGCAGAAGATTGATGAGGACACGGTCCTGATGGACAGCGTCTATAAGCTCAACTGCCCGCTGCTGGACATGTCGCCCATCGCGGTGGCGCCGGACTTCACGCGCAAATATCTTGAAACTTCCGACCGCGAGGGCCTGGCGCGGCGCATCCAGAGTTCCTTCGACCGCGTGGCCTGGGAGCGGGATTTTGTGCTTTGCGAAGGTTCCGGACATGCGGGCGTGGGCGCCGTGTTCGACCTCTCGAATGCCCAGGTGGCCAAGGCGCTCGACGCCAAAGTCATCCTGGTGTCCCGCGGCGGCATTGGCAAACCGATAGACGAGGTAACCTTGAACAAGGCGCTGTTCGCGCAGGAAGGCGTCGAAATCATTGGCGTGATCATCAACAAGGTTCTGCCGGAAAAACTCGATTACATCGCCGATTTCACCCGGCGCGGATTGCAGCGCAAGGGCCTCGAATTGCTCGGGGTGCTGCCGCACCTGCCCATCTTGACGCGCCCCAGCCTCTTCGCCATCCGGGAGGAGTTGCGCGCGGAGCTGCTCAACGACGGCCACGGAATGCACAACCTGGTCAACGAAGTCATCATCGGGGCCATGAGCGTGCAAAACGCCGTCAGCCATTTCAAGCCGGGCGCGCTGTTTATTCTTTCCGGCGACCGCGAGGACCTGATGCTGGCGCTTTCGACGGCGCTTGACGGCGGGACCTGCCAGGGGATCGCCGGCGTGGTTTTGGCCGGCAATTACCGGCCTTCCCTCCCGGTGCAGAGTTTGCTGCGCCGGATGGGTTTTCCGGTGCTGTTCAGCTCCCGCGATATTTACGAGGTCGCCTCCACGGTACACGATCTTACCGTTAAAACCCATCCCCAGGACCGCGAGAAAATCCTGCTGATCCGGGAACTGGTTGCCCGCCACGTGAACGTGGGGAAAATCCTCGCCGCCCTGAACGAAAGCCGAGACTGCCATGAACTCGAAACTCAAAATCAATGACACGCTGGCCCGTTTGCCGGTCTATCAGCCCGGTCGCCCTCTCGAGGAAGTGGCCCGGGAACTGGGGCTGCCGGTGGCGAATATCATCAAACTGGCTTCCAATGAAAACCCGCTGGGGCCTTCGCCGAAGGCGGTGGCCGCCATGCGGGAAGCGGCGGCCCAGGTCCATCTCTATCCGGACGGGAACGCCTTTTACCTCAAGCAAAAATTGGCGCGCAACTTGGACCTCGAGCCGGCGCGCTTGATCCTGGGCAATGGCTCCAACGAAATCATCGAGTTTATCGGCCACGCCTTTCTGCGGCCGGGGGGCAACATCGTGGTTTCCCAGTATTGCTTCGCCATCTACCCGATTGTTGCCAAGCTGTTTGGGGCCGAGGTCGTCACGGTGCCGGCGCGCGATTACGGACACGACCTGGCCGCGATGCGCCAGGCGGTGACACCCCAAACGGCGGTGCTATTTGTCGCCAACCCCAACAACCCCACCGGCACCCTGGCGCCCAGGGAGGAGATTTTGCGCCTGATCCGCGAAACCCCCGAGCAGGTGTTGCTGGTCCTGGACGAGGCCTATATCGAGTTTTTGGAGGAACCGGCGGATACGCTGGCCATCGTGCGCTCCGGCAAGCCCAATCTGCTGTTGATGCGCACTTTTTCCAAGATTCTTGGCCTGGCCGGCTTGCGGCTGGGTTACGGCATTGGCTCCCCGGAAGTGATCGCCGCCCTGGAAAAAGTTCGCCAGCCCTTCAATGTCAATTCCATCGCCCAAGCCGGCGCGTTGGCGGCGCTGGATGACGAGGAGCATGTCCGGCGCACCCGCGAAAATAACCGGCAGGGGCTGGCGTTTTTGGAAGGTTGGTGCAAAGCCCATGGCCTCGAATATGTGCCATCCGCCGCCAACTTCGTGTTGGTGCGGGTGGGCAACGGGGCGAAGGTCTTCGACCAACTGCAAAAACTGGGGGTCATCACCCGGCCCATGGGCGGTTATGAGTTGCCCGAGTGGATTCGCATTTCCGTCGGCACGCCGGCCGAAAACCGGCGCTGTGTCGAGGCGCTCGAAAAAGTCCTGGCCGCTGGATGATTTCCGGCCCTCCGACACCGGAACTTTCCGTCCAGCGCGGTTTTGCTTGGCCGCGCCGGGAATTTTCGTATCCTCGCGGCCATGCGCATACTGATCAAGCACCTGTTGGCCGCCACCGAGCCGCGTGAGGGCGTCGTTGTCAAAGGATGGGTTCGCACCCGGCGGGATGCGAAGGGATTTTCCTTTTTGGAAATCAACGACGGCTCCTGTCTGGCCAACCTGCAGGTGATTGTCAACGAGGGAACCCCCATCAATGTTCCCATCACCCATATCCTGACCGGCGCGTCGGTGATGGTGGAAGGCCGGTTGGTCGCGTCGCCGGCCGCCGGCCAGAAATGGGAGGCGCACGCCGCCAAAGTCGAGCTGATTGGGGCGGCGGACGCCGCCTACCCGCTCCAGAAAAAGGGGCACACGTTGGAATTTCTGCGCACCATTGCCCATTTGCGGCCGCGCTCGAACCTGTTTGGCGCGGTGTTCCGCACCCGCAGCAAGCTCGCTTTTGCCGTGCATCAGTTTTTCCAGGAACGCGATTTTGTTTATGTCCACACCCCCATCATCACCACGAGTGATTGCGAGGGGGCGGGAGAGATGTTCCGGGTGACCACCCTCAAAGGCGATCTGGAGAAAAATCCCGCGGAAGATTTCTTTGGCAAAGCGGCGTATCTTACCGTCAGCGGCCAGTTGGAGGGGGAGGCCTTTGCCTGCGCGCTTTCCAACATCTACACTTTTGGTCCGACCTTCCGGGCGGAAAATTCCAACACCGCCCGGCACGCGGCGGAGTTTTGGATGATCGAGCCGGAGATGGCGTTTTGCGACCTGGCCGGCGACATGGACCTGGCGGAGGAGTTCCTCAAATTCCTGGCCCGCCACATGCTCGAACATTGCGCCGAGGACCTGCGGTTCTTCGCCAAATTCGTGGACAAAGAGGTCGAGGCGCGCCTGAAATTCGTCGTCGAGCGCCCCTTCCAGCGATTGCCTTACACCGACGCCGTCAAGATTCTCAAGAGCTGCGGCAAAACCTTCGAGTACCCGGTGGATTACGGCCTCAACCTGCAATCCGAGCACGAGCGGTTTCTGACCGAGGAACACTTCAAAAGCCCGGTGACCGTCTTCAACTACCCGCGCGAGATCAAGCCATTTTACATGCGGGTCAACGACGATGGCCAAACCGTGACGGCCATGGATGTGCTCGTGCCCGGCATCGGCGAGGTGATCGGCGGCGCGCAGCGCGAGGAGCGGCCCGAACGCCTGCGGGAACAATTGGCGTTCCACAAGCTAAAGGCCGAGGACTATTGGTGGTATGCCGACCTGCGCCGCTTCGGCACCGTGCCCCACGCCGGTTTCGGACTGGGCTTCGAGCGGCTTATCATGTTCCTCACCGGCGTCGGCAACATCCGGGATGTCATCCCCTTTGCCCGCACCCCCAAGAACGCCGATTTCTGAAGCATTTTTCGCTGGCCCGACGGCTTGCCCCTGGCTCATAATGAGCCCGCGAAGCATGAAGAAAAATTTAAGCAACACCGTGGAATTTCATCCGGTCAGCGCCCCGGATTTTCTGCCGCCGCCGCAGTTGCGCGACCTTCAATTTCAACGATTGCGCGCCATCGTCCAGCGCGCTTACGACCGGCAGGCGCTTTTCCGCCAGCGAATGGAGGAAAGGAAGCTGGCGCCGGCGGACCTCAAATCGCTCGCCGATCTCGCCAAACTGCCGTTTACGGTGAAGACCGATTTGCGCGACACCTATCCCTTCGGGTTGTTCGCCAGCCCGATGGAGGAGATTGTGCGCCTGCATGCCTCGAGCGGCACCACCGGCAAGCCCATCGTGGTGGCTTACACCGCCGCCGACGTGGAGGTTTGGACCAACGCCATGGTGCGCAGTTTCGCCTGCTGCGGGGTCCATGCCGGGGATGTAATCCAGAATGCCTATGGCTATGGCCTTTTCACCGGCGGCCTGGGCGCCCACTACGGGGCGGAAAAGCTCGGCGCCACGGTCATTCCCATTTCCGGCGGCAACACCCAGCGCCAGTTGATGGTGATGAAGGATTTCGGCGTGACAGTCATCTGCTGCACCCCCAGCTATTTCCTGCACCTTCTCGATCAGGCCGCCGAGCTGGGGATCAACCTCAAAGACTTGCCGCTGCGCGCCGGCATCTTTGGCGCGGAGCCCTGGACCGAAAACATGCGACGCCGCATCGAGAGCGAAAGCGGCATCCAGGCCTTTGACATCTATGGCCTCAGCGAAATCGTCGGCCCCGGCGTGGCCATGGAATGCCAATGCCAGTCCGGCCCGCACATCTTCGAGGACTATTTTTACCCGGAGATCGTGGACCCCAAGACCGGCAAGGTGCTCGGCGACGAGGAAGAGGGCGAGCTGGTGCTGACCACCCTCGCCAAGTTCGCCATGCCCATGATCCGCTATCGCACCCGCGACATCACCGCGCTGACCTCCGAGCAATGCAAATGCGGCCGCCATCTCCGCCGCATCAAGCGCATCTCCCGCCGCAGCGACGACATGTTCATCATCCGCGGGATCAATGTCTATCCCTCCCAGATCGAGGCCGCGTTGCTGGCCGTCGAGGGCACCCTGCCGCATTACCAGATCATCCTCACCCGGGAGCGGGGGCTGGATGAAATGGAGGTCCAGGTCGAGGTGACCGCCGATTTCTTCAGCGATACCGTCGGCGCGCTGGAGAAACTGCAGAGCAATCTTTCCCGGTCCATTGAAACCACCGCCGGCCTGCGCGCCAAGGTCCGGCTGGTGCAGCCCAGAACCTTGCAGCGCAGCGAAGGCAAGGCCAAACGGGTGATTGACCAACGCAAAATGTAGAACTCCGAGGAATCCGCCATGAAACTCAAGCAACTATCCCTGTTCCTGGAAAACCGGCCCGGCGCCTTGAGCGATCCCGTCCGGCTGCTTGGCAAGAACAAGCTTAACATCATCACCCTTTCCCTCGCCGACACGCAAAACTTCGGCATCTTGCGGCTGATTCTTCGGGATTGGGAGCGCGCCAAGCAGTTGCTCGAAAAGCAGGGGTTCGTGGTCAAGGTCACCGATGTCGTCGCCATCGAGGTGCAGGACCGTCCCGGCGGTTTGGCCGCCATCCTGGCCGCGCTCGAAAAGGCCGGCATCAACGTCGAATACATGTATGCCTTCACCCTCAAGAAGGAGGACAAAGGGGTGCTGGTGTTTCGCTTTGACGATCCCGACCGCGCGGTCCAAGCCCTGCAAAAGGCCCGCATCAACGTCATCGGTGAAATTGAGTTGTTCAAGCGCCTGGAAGCGTGAACAGCTCACGGTGCGGTCGCCCGCTAAAAGCGCTGGGCCTGCGGCAGTGCCTGGTGATATCGCGGCGCCGCTTCGCCTCCCGGCCCATCGAAGAAAAGCTGAGAAGGCTTGACGCCCTGCGCGAGCGTGAGCTGGCCATCCGCGGGGGCAGCTCCGGCAGGAGCGGCATGGTTGTAGCAGAGTCGCTCGCAAGAAGATCCCTCCGCCGTTTGGGGCGGCCTGATTAAGAGATTCGTTGCTGGCGAGATGCCGGGCGGGCCGCCCCAAACGGCGGCGGGGGTGTTGGGTCCGTCCGGGCTATAAAACGCTTGAGGCTGCGGAAAAAATTTGCTGCTTTTTCGGCGGGCTTTGCGCTAATAAGGCACGCATGAAGAAGCACCTGAAAGTCAGTCGCCGGAGTTTTATCAGCAACGTGTTGGCATTGGGCGCGGCGCCCTGGTTTATTCCGCCGTCCGCCCTTGGGGCCGATGGCCGCCCGGCGCCCAGCAACCGCATCGTCATGGGCAGCATCGGCGTCGGCGGCCGGGGCGCGGGCAATACCGGCGGCTTCTGCCGTTTCAAGGAGGTGCAGATGGTGGCGGTGTGCGACGTGGTGGCCAAACGCCGCGAAGACGCCAAGGCGATGGTGGACCGCCACTACGGCGGCACCGGCTGCGCGGCGGTGAACGATTTCCGGGAGATTACCAGCCGCGCCGACATTGACGCGGTGGCCATCGGGACGCCCGACCACTGGCACGCGATCATCAGCATAGAGGCCATGCGCCAGGGCAAGGACGTCTTCTGCGAGAAGCCCGAGACACTGACCATCCGCGAGGGCCGGGCGATGGTGCAGGCGGCCCGCCGCTACGCGCGCGTCTTTTCCGGCGGCAGCCAGCGGGTGTGGGAGGATTACAATTGGTTCCACCGCATGGTGCGCGGCGGGGCCATCGGCGAGGTTCAGGAATGCTGGGTCAACGTGGGTGGTCCGTCCAGGCCGTGCCTGTTGCCGGAGCAGCCGGTGCCGGAAGGATTGGACTGGAACCTCTGGCTGGGGCCGGCCCCCTGGGCGCCGTTTAATTCCGCCCGCCTGAATTTTCGCGCGTGGCGCGATTACTCCGGCGGCGGCATGACCGACTGGGGCGCGCACGGCTTCGGTGGCGCGCTGTTCTGCCTGCAGTTGCACGAGACGGGCCCGGTCGAAATCATCCCGCCCGATGGCAAGGAGCATCCGCACCTGACTTACCTTTTCGCCAACGGCATCCGCCTGTATCACGGCGGCGGCAAAGGCGGCATTCTCACCTTCAAGGGCGGCAAGGGAGAAATCTCGGGGAAAAATAACAAGCAGACGCCGCCCGGCATCATCATTCCAAATTACAAAGGGCAGGGCGGCATCCAGGGCGATTTTCTGCATTGCGTGCGCACCCGGCAGCGGCCTTTCCGGGACATCGAGGTGGCCCATCGCACGGTGACGGTTTGCCACTTGGGCAACATCGCCTATTGGCTGAATCGGCGATTGAAATGGGACCCGGTGAAGGAGGAAATCCTCGGCGACGAAGAAGCCAGCCGCTGGCTCTCGCGGCCCATGCGCGCGCCGTGGCATTTGGGGTGAGCAACCGGAATCGAAAAACTTTTACTGAATTCCCACATGAAAACGCCAGAGAACATTGGAAGTTTGAAACACGAAGGTTGTGAGGCCAGAGTGAAGTTCCAGCGCCAACTGCTGAATTTCATTAACACCCCGCTTCAGCGGGGTGCGGCGACCGCCCACGGACGCCAAAACCGTTTCAACGGTTTCTGCAAGGCGGAGGAAACTGTTAAAACAGTTGTGGGTTCCTCCACCGCGCGCGCCACCTTGCTAAAGCAAGGTGTTAATGGGATCGGCGCTTTGCACGATCTGCTTGGGTATGGAAAACCAGCGAAGAGCGTCCAAGGACACTTTTCCTTCGCCCTTCGGCTGGCCTGCCTGGCACTGGCGCTGGGCCTGGCTAGTTTCCCGATGCCTGCGGCCAAGGCACCCGTCGCCTCCGCTCCATTGGCCGTGGAATTGAAGGGCGGCGAAACGCCGGCCCAACTGCTTGAAATCTACACCCAAGCGCTCAATGCCGTGCTGCCGGATTTGGCCAAAGGCGACGCCAAGGCGCTGGATCGCCTGGAGGCCATTGCCCACGGAGCCGCCCGGCCCGGCGCGGAGCCGGAGCGCGCGGCCTGCGCCCAAGCGCTGGCCGGCCTGTTGTCCGGCGACGGCTCGCCCGAAACCAAAACCTGGGTCCTGCGCCAACTGCAAAACCTGGGCCGGGCGGAAGTGGTTCCGTCGTTGGCCAAACTGCTTGACGACAAGGACGCCTGGCTCAAGGAATCCGCGCGAACCGCGCTGCAAAACAACCCGGTTCCGGAAGCCGCGACGGCCTTGCGGGAAGCCCTGGCCAAAGCGACCGAACCGGCCTGGCAAGGCGCGCTGGCGCTGGCCTTGGGAGCGCGCAAAGATGCCGCCAGCGTCAAGGCTATCGCGGCGCTGCTGCCCAATGCCGGCGCGCAGGAGGCCGCCGTGCGGGCGCTCGGCGATATCGGCACGGAGGAAGCGGCCCAAGCGATCGCGGGCGCGCGCCGGAGTTTGCCGGAAAAGCTGAAGGTGCTGTCGGCCGAGAGCTGGATGAAATGCGCCGAGCAAATGATCCGCGACGGCAGGCCTGCCGCGGCGGCGGCCATTTATGAACAACTCGACAAGCTGGGGGAACCGCACCCGGTGCGGCTGGCCGCGTTGCGGGGGAAATTGCAGGCGGCCGGAGACAAAGCCGGCGGGATGATCCTTGAATTGCTGGGGGGCGCCGATGCCGACGCGCGATCCGTGGCCACCGCGGAGATTTACGCGCTGGGCGCCGGGGCGATCAACGGGCTGGTCGCGGGCGCGCCCAAGTTGCCGGCGGAAAGCCAGGCGCTGGTGATTGGCATCCTGGCCGCGCGGGACGAAAAAGCGGCGCTGCCGCTGGCCACCGCGATGGCGCGCCAGCCGGAAGCGGCCGCCCGAACGGCCGGTTTGGAGGCGCTGGGGCGCCTGGGAGACGCTTCCACGGTTCCGTTGTTGCTGGAGGTTATGCAAGGGGGCGCCGATGGCGCCGCCGAAGCCCGCGCCAGCCTCGCCCGCCTGTCCGCTCCCGGCGTCAACGAAAACCTTTTGGCCGCGCTGAAAAAAGCCACGGATCCCAGGCAAAAGACCGCCTTGATTGAAGTCCTGGACGCGCGCGGCGCGGCGATGGCCGCCCCCGCGTTGTTGAGCGAGGCCGCGGGGGCCGATGCCGGGGTGAAACGGAGCGCCCTGCGCGCCTTGGGCAAGTTGGGCTCCGCAAGCGATTTGCCGGCGGTTTTGAAAATTCTGCAAAGTTCAACCGGCGGCGAGCGGGACGAAGCGGAGAGGGCGGCCGCCGCGATCAGCGCGCGCGTTCCCGAAAAAGAGCAACCGGCGGCGGCGGCGCTGGCGGCCTATCAATCCGCCGATGAGGCGGGCAAGGTCGCGCTGCTGCCGCTGTTGGGACGCATCGGCGGCGCCCAGGCCTTTGAGGTCATCAAAACCGCGCTGGCGGGCGGGAACAAAGCCCTGGTGGAAGCCGCCAGCAAGGCGCTCTACAACTGGCCCGAGGCCACCGACACCGTGGCGGATGAGTTGTTGGCGATGGTGAATAAAACCGCCAATCCCAAGGAGCGCTCGGTCGCCTTGCGCGCCTATATCCGCGTGGCGACGATGCCCGATGGTTTTCCCGACAAGGTCAGGCTGGAACGTCTGCAGAAGGCCATGACGCTGGCCGCCCAGGACCAGGAGCGCAACCTGGTGCTCGAACGGGCGGTGGACATTAAGCGGATTGAAACCGTCCGTTTTGTCGCCGCCTACCTGGACCATCCCGCGCTGGCGGCGCGGGCGGGCAACACCATTTGCGAGCTGGCCAAGGACAAGGGCGTTCGCGCCGCCGGCAAAGGGGAGGTCGAAAAATGGCTCGCCAAAATTGTCGAAACCTCCAAGGACCAAAACCTGGCGGACCGCGCCAAGCGCCGGCTGGCGGACAAATAAATTCCATGGACCTGCGGCAGTTGCGATATTTCACCGCGCTGGCGGAGGAGCTGAATTTTACGCGGGCGGCCGCCCGCCTGGCCGTGGCCACGCCCGCGCTGAGCCGGCAAATCCGGCGACTCGAGGATGAACTGGGGGTGTTGCTGGTCGAGCGGGGACGGACAGGGGCCATCCTGACCGTTGCCGGCCAAGCGCTGCTGCCGGAGGCGCGCGCCGCGCTCGCGAGCGCGGAGCGTGCCGTGGCCGCCGCCCGCCGGGCCGCCGGCCAGACTCGCGCCGCCTTCAATGTCGGCTATTTGCCGGGCTTCTTCGATCATATCCTGCCCGGGGCGGTCGCGGAGTTTCGGACCCGCAATCCCACGTTGGACGCGCTGCTTTTCGACTTGAGCGCCGCCGAACAAATGGCCGGGCTGCGCGCGGGCCGGCTGGACTTGGGATTGATGGCCATCGCCGGGGAATTCGAGGCTGGCGGGTTGGAGAAAAAAGTCCTGGGCGCCTGTCCTTTCGAAGCCGCCTTGCCGCGCCGGCACCCGGCCGCCGGCGGTGATCCTTTGCCCTTGGCCCAACTCGCCGGCGAGCCGCTGGTGGGAATTGCCGAGGAGGCCATTCCCGGCATCGAAACCTTCACGCGCGAAATCTGCCGGTGGTCGGGCTTCACGCCCGCGCTGGCGCAAGTCGAGGCGCGCGGCCAGACCGTGCTGGACTTGGTGGGGCAGGGGAAAGGTTTTGCGCTGGCGCCGGCGACCTGGCGCGCTTTATCCCATCCCGAGGTGGTTTTTTGCCGGCTGGAGCCGACGCCGATGGCCGACCTGTGCGCCCTTTGGCGCGCGGGCGATCCGGGGCCGCTGCGCCGGGCCTTCCTGGCCCTGCTGGGCGCCCGGTAGCGCCGCTTTGCCCGCGCGCGCCTATCGGCGCGGCGGGAAATGGGCGCGGTATTTTTCGTAGCGGGCCATCGTGGCGAGGACATAGTCCCGGGTGCCGGGGAAGCCGATCTGGTTAATAAACGCGGCGCTGTTGGTGGCGGCGGCGCCGTTCATCCATTTGAGCACGTTGCCGCGGCCGGCGTTGTAATCCGCCAGCGCGTAGGGCACCCGGTTGTCCGTCTGGCCGTAGCGCAGCAGCAATTTGCGCAGATACCAGGTTCCGCATTGCAGATTGAGCCGGCGGTCAAACAGCTCCTCATGCGCCAGCAGCGGCCTTTGCACCGCCACCGCCCACTCGCGGGCGGTCGGCGCCATGATTTGCATCAAACCCACTTCCCCCTTGCGGCCCCGCGCCGTCGGATTGAAGCGGCTTTCCCGCCACACCACCGCTTTGACCAGCGCCGCATCCACCCCGTGCCGCGCCGCCGCCTCCAAAATCACGTCATCCTGCGAATTCTCCTGCCAGGTTCGGAACCGTTCCCAAAGCCAAAGGGCGCCGCCAACGACAATAATCAGCAGCAGCCACTTCTGCCAGGGCGCCAGTTTCATGCCGCCCTTTTGCCAGTTTTCCTGGGGTTCGCAAGGAAACTTTTTCCCGGCGTGTCCCCCGAGCCCGGCCCGGCGGACGGTCGCGCGCGCCGGTGAACCAACGGCGGGCTTGCGCTGTCCAACCAGCACAGGCAAAAATCGCCTTCGAACAACGATGGGGATGGGAAAACATCAATCGCGATGGAAAAACCGCTCAACGACCGGCAAGGGCCGGGGCGGCGGTCTTTGGGCCGGTTTGCTGGCCCTGGCGTTGGCCGCGAATTGGGCCGGCGCCGCCACTTTGACCGCCCGGTTGGAGCGGGACACCGTGGGGGTGGGGGAGACGGTGACCCTGCAGCTAATTTTCGAGGGCGGCGAGCCGGAGTCCATGACCGAGCTCAAAAGCCAGCCCGACCTGCGTATCGAGCAAGGCGGCAGCTCCCGCCAGTATTTCAATATCAACGGACGGGCTTCCAGCCAGCTCATCATCAATTACGCGGTGACCCCTATGAAGGAGGGCGCCCACACCATCCCCGCGGTGTCGGCGGTGGTGGGCGGGCGGCAAATCGCCTCGCAGCCTGTGCGCTTGCAGGCGGGCAAGTTGGACCCGGCGCTGGTCAGCCGGCAGGCCTTCCTGAAAATCAACCTCCCCAAGACCAACCTGTATGTGGGGGAGACCATCCTGCTCGAGGTTGAGCTTTACGCGATCGCCGAACAACAAGGCGCGCCGGAGCTGTCGGCGGCGGGATTCACCACCGGCAAATGGCTGGCTTCGCGGATGCAGGTGGTTCGGATTGGCGCGCAGAGTTTCGCCCGCCACCAGTTTTCGACCTGGCTGACGCCCAGCCGCCCGGGCCTGCTGGCTGTCGGCCCCGTCCATTTCAATGCGCGCCTTCCGGCCCCGAATGCGCGGCGCAGCTTTTTCGGCGATATATTGGACTGGCGCCATTTGCGGATCGAAGCCGAGGCGGCGCCGGTGTGGGTGCGGGCGTTGCCGGACACCAACGTGCCGCCGACTTTCTCCGGCGCGGTGGGCGCGTTTTCGATGTCCGTCAGCGCCGCGCCCACCAACGTCGCGGTGGGGGACCCCGTCACCGTCAAAATTGAGATAGCCGGCAACACCCGCCTGGACACGCTGCGCCTGCCCGAACAGCCGGGCTGGAAAGCCGTCAAGGTCTATCCGCCGACCGGCAAGTTGGAAAACGCCGATCAGCTCGGGTTGGGCGGACGCAAGTATTTCGAGCAGGTCATTGTCCCGCAGAGCACCGAGCTGCGCGAGCTGCCGCCTTTTGAATTCAGTTTTTTCGATCCGGCCGCCGGCGCCTATCGCACCCTGGCCGGGCCGCCCCTTGGGCTGATCGTGCGCCCCAGCGCGGCCGCCCCCGCGCCGGCCGCCCTCGAGGAAACCAACACGGTGGACATCGTGCATATCAAACCGCGGCTGGGGCCGGTGAGCCAAATCCACGCCCCGCTGCTCGCGCGTCCCTGGTTCCTGGCGTTGCAGCTTGTGCCGGTCACGGTTTGCGTGGCGCTGTTCGCGCGGCGCCGCTATTTGGATCGGTTGGCGGCCAACCCCGCCTTGCGCCGCCGCCGCGAAGCCGACCGCGTCATTGAACGCGGACTGCGGGAGCTGGCGTCCGCTCCGGAAGACCAGCCCGCGCCGGATTTTTACGCGGCCATCTTCCGGCTGCTGCAGGAACGGCTGGGCGAGCGTTTGGGTTTGCCCTCGTCGGCCATCACCGAATCGGTCATCGAGGAACGGTTGCGCCCGGCGGGAGTCGAACCGGAGTTGCTGAACGAGCTGGCCGCCTTGTTCCAGGCCTGCAACCGCGCGCGCTATGCCCAGATGACGGGCGCCGGCAAGAAAGCGGCCCTGTTGGCGCGCGCCCAACAGGTTCTGCACCAGCTGGCGACCATTGAAATCCGGGGCGGCGGCGCGGTTGGGCTGTGGCTGGCGGCGGGTTGGCTGCTGGGCGCCTTCAGTTTGATGGCGGCGCCTGTTTTTTCCGCCGAGTTTGAGGCGGCCAACAAACTGTATGAACAGGGCCGCTATGCCGACGCCATCGCCGCCTACGAAAAACTGCGGCAGGCGGGGGTCTCTTCCCCGGCCTTGGATTACAACCTGGGCAACGCTTGCTTCAAGGCCAACCAGGCTGGCCGGGCCATCCTCGCCTACCGCCAGGCGCTGGCCGCCGCGCCGCGTGATCCCGATATTCGCGCCAACTTGCAGTTCGCCCGGCGGGCGGTGACCGGCCGGGATGACGCGGGTCCGCGCGGGTGGCGGCGGTGGGTGGGGCGACTGTCGCTGGACGAGTGGACCCTCGTAACGATGGCCGCCGGCTGGCTGTGGCTCGGCTTGCTGGCGGCGCGTTGGTGGCGGCCCAACGGGCGCGGCGCCTGGCGCTATGGCCCCGGCGGCGCCGGCTTGGTTTTCCTGTTGGCGGCGGCTTGTTTGGGGAGCGTGAGCTGGGATCGGTTTGGCCGGCAGTCGGCGGTGGTGGTGGCCCGGGACGTGCAGGCCCGCCTGGGGCCTTTCGAGGAATCCAAAGCCGCGTTCGCGTTGCCGGATGGTTCCGAACTTGAAGTCATCAGCACCCGGGACAACTGGCTGGAAATACGCGACCCAGCCAAACGGGCCGGCTGGATCAAGCGCGACCAGGTGGAATTTTTCCCGCCGGAACAAGCGGCGCCCGGCCAATCCCGCCCGGAAAATTGATGGTCAAAAAGCAAAAGTTAGTCGGGATGGGGCCGGTTGTTCCGGCCTTGCGGTAAACGGCTGCAACAAGCCCTTGGCCTTCGTCAGGGCCTGGCGAAATCGCCGCGCCTCCAAGAGCGGACGTGGACGTCCGCGCTCCGATGGCGCAAGTCTTTCGATCCGTCCCAACGCTTCCTCAATCGGAGCGTGGAACCCTTCGGCTCGCTTCAGGCCTTGGCCTTGGCGGCCTTTTGGGCGCGCAATTTCGCCCAGCGCGCCTTGGCGGCCAGCGCGATGTTCCGGCGTCCTTCGGCGCTCATCTTGCGCTTGGCCGGCTTGGCCGGCGCGGGCTTCGGCGCGCCTTCGCCTTTGCGCGCGGCCCACCGCGTCCGCTGCGCCGCGGCGATGCGGGCCCGTGCGGCGGCGGACATCTTCCGTTTGGCCTTGGCGACGGCGATTGGGGCGGCCGCCGGCGCGACAGCCGCGCCGGGCAGAACCGCTTCGATCTCTTTGAGGCGCGCCAGAATTTTGGCGCGTTCCTTCTCGAGAGCCGCGCGCAAAAGCGCGAACTGACTTAGGTTGTCACGTTTCACAAATGTCACCTTTACTTTAGTCAACCCCGCCCGGCAAGATAAAAGTTTTGCCCGTTCGGCTTTAGCCGCGCGTTGATGCCCCGCCAGTGCGCTTGGGTTTGCGCAGCGGGAATGGAGCGGGGAAGTTGTCAACCACGGATGAACACCGATGAACACTGATTCAAAAGCGGCAAGGGCCTTCACCCGCTTGGCGCAAGCCTCAGTTTCCGCAAGCCGTTTATGGGGTCAATGGTGTCGTCAGGTCTCGGCCTGGGCTGGCCCGGCCCTGTTTTGGGTCCCCGGCTCGGTGTGGGGTGTAAATCAGAAAACAAAATGTAAGAAATAAGGAAAACTAAAAGTAGCGAAAACCCTATTTTCCGGTTGACTTTTGGTGAGTCTTGCACCTATAAGGTGTTTGTTCTTCTGATAATCAGGGGAAACGCCATAGTCGTATGATGCCGTCGGACCTGCCAGAATCCACGGTCCAGAGCGCGAAAATCCACGCTCATACCTGTGGTGTATCATGGTTTTTCGCAAACTATCGGCGTCTAAACTACAACCGTCATTCACTCCTTCACGCAAAAGAAGGTAACTTTTTAACCATATTTTGCTGCCGGCAGCGCAAAAAAAGGCTAGTCAATCATCGGGCAATGCCTGTTTATCCTTGCTTGTTTTCCGGTCACGGTTTTACACGAATTTCACGAATTGCCACGAATGACCAGCCACGGATGGACACCGATGGACACGGATTTGAGCTTCCATCGTCCGGTCAAAGGCCGGCCATGGGCAATTCTCAATTCCCATCCCCGCGTCGTTTGCCCTTGGCCTATGGTATTTCAGCGGCGGACCAATTCAGCCGCAAAAAGGCGCCAAGCGGCGCGAAAGAAGAAGGCGATTTCCGGTTTAGCCCTCTTCTCTGTGCCTCCGTGTCTCAGTGGTTGTTTTGGCTTGGCGGCGTCTTGAATTTCATTAACACCCCGCTTCAGCGGGGTGTGGCGAACGGGCAGGGAATCAAGAACCGTTTTAACGGTTTTCGCGCCGTTGGGGAAACGGTTAAAACCGTTGGGGCTAGCCCCGCCGCGTCTGTCACCTTGCTAAAGCAAGGTGTTAATGAGATTGGCACAGGAATGAAGCGTGCGGTTGGGCGTCTTCTCTGTGCCTCCGTGCCTCGGTGGTTCAACCTTTTGCGTCTTTTGCGTTCTTTCGCGGCCCTGAATTTATGGCGGCATCTCGCCCACTTGGCGCAATACTGCGTCGCGAACCGTTTCGCTCAGCCGGAACGAGGTCCTTTGTTTCAACAGTTGCAGCACTGGCGCCAGTTGCGGGAGTCGGGCTTCCGTCTTGGCGCGCAGCAGAATGCCCAGTGTGCCAGTATAATGGAGGCCGAGGTAATGGGCGGCCCGTCGGCCTTGCGCGTCGTCAATCAGCAGGAGCGCGCCGGTCATTTCCAACGCCAGCGCCAGCGCTTCGGTTTCCCCCAGTTGCAGGTTGAAGGGCAGCGGGCTTATGGCTGCCAGGGAGGCTGGTTTTTGCACCATGAGCCAGCCCTCCTTGATGGCCTGCTGGGTTTCCGGCAACCCGAAAGGCTTGGCGCTGGCGGAAATTTCGCTCCAAACCGCGGGCGGGATGTGAATGGTGAGGTAAAACTCCTTCAGCAAGCCGAACTGCTCCCCGGCCGCCAAAGCTATCAACACCGAGGTGTCAACCACCACCGCGGGCATAAGCCAGGTCGTGTTCGAGGTCGCTTAGCGTGTAGGGCATTGGCACTTGGCGCTCGCTCAGGACCGCCTCGAACTGGGCATCACTCAAACCGGCGACTTCGGCGGCGCGGCGCAGCGGCAGCTTGCCTTCGCGGTACAGGGCGACAGCCAACTCCAGGTGCAACCTGGCTTCGGCCTGCTCCCGTTCGGTCTGCAACCGTTGGGCGAAGTCTTCGGGTATGTCCAACACGATGCTCATGCGGGAAATATAACCTTTCAAGTCTGGCGCGCAAGGTTCAAGTCGAGTTCCGGTTCGACCGGCAGGCCCTTGGCGGAGCCCCAGATGGAAAGGCGCGCCCATGAACTCTCAACCGCCAATTACTGTCCGCCAAAGAGCGCCAAGCGGCGCAACAAGGGAGATGGGTGCAATGTCCCCTCTCCGTGCCTCCGTGCCTCGGTGGTTCAACCTTTTGCGTCTTTTGCGTTCTTTCGCGGCTCCGAGTTCCCGCATTCCGCGGTTGAATTTCATTAACACCCCGCTTCAGCGGGGTGTGGCGAACGGGCAGGGAATCAAGAACCGTTTTAACGGTTTTACACGAATTTCACGAATTTCCACCAATTTACAGAAGCAAACGAAGGAAACGAAGAGTGGATTTTGCCCTTCGTTAACTTTGTTGACTTCTGTTCAATTTTCCTGTCCCCCATTTTCCTGTCAGAATTTTGTGTCCTTTGCGCTCTTTCGCGGCCAACAGTCACTTTATTGGAACTTAAACCTTGAAAATTGAAACTTAATAACGCCATGAAAATTATGAAAACGCCCAGCCAATTTCCCATGCCTGTCCTCCGTCGCCTTGGCAAAGGAGGAGGCAATTCCCCCATAACCCAAAACCCTCAAGCGTCCATGAAAACCAAATCAGCAATAAAAACCCACACCACAACGATGCTGGCCTCCGCCTTTATTCTGGCGATGGCCGGCCTGGGCCTGCCGCTTGGCGCGGCCGTGCCAGAACTCGTCAAGGACATTCGGAGCGGCAGCGGGAGTTCCTGGCCTGAGGATTTGGTGAACGTGAACGGGACGTTGTTTTTCCGGGGGTATGACGGGGTGAACGGTTTTGAGTTATGGAAGAGCGACGGGACGGCGGCGGGGACGGTGATGGTGAAGGACATTTGTAGCGGCAGCGGGAGTTCCATTCCTCGGTATTTTGTGAACGTGAACGGGACGTTGTTTTTCAGTGCGCATGACGGGGTGAATGGTTATGAGTTATGGAAGAGCGACGGGACGGCGGCGGGGACGGTGATGGTGAAGGACATTTATAGCGGCAGCGTGGGTTCCGATCCTGCGTATTTGGTGAACGTGAACGGGACGTTGTTTTTCCAGGCGACTGACGGGGTGAATGGTTATGAGTTATGGAAGAGCGACGGGACGGCGGCGGGGACGGTGCGGGTGAAGGACATTTATAGCGG
>Ga0101944_10000780_pt1 | contig 84525 bp, 56 predicted proteins | sample DewCreD2012metaG_FD_75245 | JGI IMG/M metagenome (GOLD analysis project Ga0101944, IMG submission 75245) | Hot spring sediment bacterial and archeal communities from British Columbia, Canada, to study Microbial Dark Matter (Phase II) - Dewar... ... | reverse complement strand
GTCGAGTACTGCAATGGCCCGGCCACGAGCCCCTGGGGCAAGCGCCGCGCCGCCAACGGCCACCCCGAGCCCTACGCGGTCACCTGGTGGGGCGTGGGCAACGAGATGTACGGCAACTGGCAGCTCGGCCACACGACCCTCGAACGCTACGTCGTGCGCCACAACGAGACCGTGCGCGCCATGCGCGCCGTGGACCCCAAGGTCAAACTCGTCGCAGTCGGGGCGACCGGCCGTTGGAGCGAGGCCATGCTCGCCGGCTGCGCCGACGCGATGGACATGCTAAGCGAGCACTTCTACTGCGGCGAGAAGCCCGACCTCGAGCAGCACGTCGCCCAGATTCCCGACAACGTCCGCGCCAAGGCCCTCGCCCACAGCGCCTACCACCAGCGCATCCCCGCCCTGCGCGGCAAGAAAATCCCCATCGCACTCGACGAGTGGAACTACTGGTACGGCAAGCACCCCTACGGCGAGCTGGGCACCCAGTACTTCCTCAAGGACGCCCTCGGCATCGCGCGCGGCCTCCACGAGATGTTCCGCCACGCCGAATGGTTCGGCATGGCCAACTACGCCCAGACCGTCAACGTCATCGGCTGCATCAAGACCAGCAAGACCGCTGCGGCGTTCGACACCACCGGCCTGCCGCTGGCCCTCTATCGGCGCCACTTCGGCACTGTGCCTGTCCAGGTCATCGGCCGCCCCGTGCCGCTCGACCTTGCCGTCGCACTCACCCAGGACCGCAAGAGCGTCACCATCGGCATCGTCAACCCGACCACGGAGGGGGCGAAGCTGAAGCTCGACGTCCGCGGCGGAGCGCTGGGCAGGGCTGGCACCCGCTACCTCATCACTGGGCCGGACCCCATGGCCTGCAACGTCCCTGGCAAGGACCCGGCCGTCAAGATCGCGCAGACGGCTGTTGCCGACTTCGACCCCGCGGCCGTCGCGCTTCCCCCCATGAGCATCGTCCTCTACGTCCTTCCCATCACCCGCTGAAGCCGCAGCGGCTGGGCGCGGGCGAGTTACAGGGGGCCGGGGGGCACGTGGCGCTCGCGCTCGCCCCCTTCGCCGTGGGGGATTAAGACCATGTTGAGGCTGACGAGGGCCATGTCCGCGCTCACGCAATCCTCCTCGTCCTCGCCCTCGTCGTCCCCGTCGTCGAACAAAGGATGGTGCTCACGCAGAGACGCAGAGAACGCGGAGCATGCGTTCTGCTAGCCTCCCGAAGGTATTGGAACCTTCGGGGGGGGAGCGGGTCACTCGGGCTTGGGCGAGCCCAGGAGGGCGGCGAGCTCCTTCTCGAATAGCGCTTCGGCGGCCTTGAGGAGGTCGGCCTTTTCCTTCTCCTTGGCCCGCGCGGCCTCGCTGAGCGAGGCCACGCGGCGCTCCTCGAGCTTCTTGGCATCCTCGGCCTTGCGGTCGGCCTGCTCTTGGCGCTTGGCGAATGCTTCCTCGGCGCGGTCCTTCTGCGAGTAAGTCGCGATGCGGTCGAGCCTGAGCAGAAGCGGCGCTCTCATCGGAAAGGGAACGCCCTTGCGCGCCTCGTCCTGGCTCCAGGCCTTGCTTGCGGCGACGTATGCCTGGCGGAGCACGCGGTTCTTGCGGGCGACCTCCGCGGCCTTCCTGTCGAATTCGGGCTCTTCGACTAGGCCGATGGTCATCTCGCCCTTGTAGTCGGTCTCGGTGTAGAGGACGTAGCGGTCGCGCCGCGGGTGGTCTGGGGCGATGCCGACCGCGCGCGCCGACCCGCCGCCGACGACCAGGTCGGCCCCCAGCGCGGCGAGCATGACGGCGGCCCTGCGGAGGAAGGCGGCCCGGCTGACCGTGTTGACGGCGGTGCAGGCGATGATCGCCTCGGGCTGCGCCGCGGTCACGGCGTCCAGCATCATCGCCCCGGCGGGCTCGAGCGTCAGGCCGATCTCCTGCGCCGCATCGGCCCGCTTCGCCGGCAGAACGGCCCGAAAGTCAGCGTGCACCGACGCCTTCTTCACGAGGACCTCGACTCCACGTGGGACTTGGCCTACGCCTTTGCCCGAGCCGGGCGGCCTGCCGACCGCGATGGTCGTCTTCACCGCAGGCTGACCGGCGGGACGCGGTCGCTTATCTCTCTTTTCCATTTCCAGCCTCCTGGTATGCTATCCTCCGCCCAGTGTACCCCGTTCCGGGCGGGAATCAAGTGGAAAGGGCGCCGGCGCCGACACCGGACAGGGGATCAGTGTGTGCGCAAGGATTTGATCCTCTGTGCCAAATATTGGAACGCTCCCTAAGCTCCAGCCCAGCAAGCACTTGTGAACTGAGCGAGTTCCCAAAGAACAGGGGATCACGGGCCTCCGCCTCACAAGTTGATCCTCTGTCGCCTCCCACCCCCCGCCCCTCTCAAGCCCTTCACGGGTCTCTTGGAGTGCGGCGACTTGTCGCCGCTCTGCACAGGGAACCACCGAGCCCGGGGTCGCGTCAGGAGAGGGGGAGGGAGAGGACGAAGCAGGCACCGTCGGGAACGCGGTCGTCGAGCCAGAGGTCGCCGCCCATGTCGCGTGCCAGTCGGCGGCTGAGCGCGAGGCCGAGGCCGACGCCCGGCTTGGAGCGGGCCGCGTCCTGGGCCGACTTTGAGAAGGGCTCGAAGAGGCGCCTGCGGGCGTCCGCCGAGAGGCCCGGCCCGTGGTCGCGCACGCGGAGCTCGAGCTGCTGCCTGGGGCCTGGGCGGGCGGAGACGTCGAGATGAATCCGCCTGTCCCCTGCCCCGCCGGCGTACTTGCAGGCATTGTCAACGAGGTTGAGCAGTATCTGCTCGACGGCCGAGCAGTCGGCGCGGGCGGCCACGGCGTCGCCGCAGCCCATCTCCACGACGAGTTCCATGCCGTCCCGCTGCGCGCGGCGGGCGAGGCGGTCGCGCACCCGCTCCACGAGGTCGCGTGCCCGAATGGTTTCCGGGCGCGCTGGGGGGCGCCCGCGCTCCAAGCGGGCATAGGCGAGGACGTTTTCGACCAGGTGGCTCAGGCGGTCGGCCTCATTGCACAGGGTGCGCACGTAGCTGTGCCGCTTCTTCTCGTCGGTGACCATGTCCTCGGCGAGCATCTCGCTGTAGAGCTGGAATGTGGTGAGCGGAGTGCGCAACTCGTGGCTGACGGCGGAGACGAAGGCGGCGCGCCGCTCGCTCAGCGACACCGCGCCCACGAGCAGGATGGCAACGGCGGCCGCGGCGACAATAGCGCCGCACCACGCCACGGCGAGCGAGATGCGAATGGGCGACAGGAGCGGTTGCGAGCCGGCCGGCAGGGGGCCTGGCACCAGGCGCACGGGCAGCGAGGCGAGGACGCGCAGGCGCGGGTCGGCCCCATCGCCGACGAGCGGCTCCAGCCTCGCCTGGGGCAGCAGGCCGCGGATGTGGTCGAGGAGCCACCGCTCGATGCCAGGCCAGTCGAGCCAGCAGCCCTGGAGGTACTCGCCCCTATCGGTCGCAACGCGGCGCACGAGGAGCAGCAGGCCGCCGACCCACACCGGCCGCAAGACGGCCTCGGTGACAGCGTAGGGCCTCGCCGCCGACTTCTTGGCGGGCTGGTCCGACTGGGCTGTGGCACGCTGAAAGGTCTGATAGCGCGCCTGGTACTCGCTGAGGTTTCTCTGGGCCTGTTGGCCGCCGGGCGGAAGCGCCAGCTCGTTGGCCTCCTGCGGGGAGGCGAGCAGTTGCGGCGCCTCGCGCGCGGGGAGCGCAGCGAGGAGGACCCCCGGGTCCACACGCCTCCTGAGCTCTGCGAGGCGCGCGGCCGCGGCTTCAATGCGTTCCGTCGTGGCGTAACCGGTCTCGGCCAAGTCGCGCATGTTGCCCGTCGGCACCTGTGGGGACGTGAGCTCGCCCTTTGGGCCGAACTGGAAGTGGAGCACGACGTGCTCGGAAGTGCCGGTGAGCAGCGGCGAGGGGAGGAGCACCTCGTCGCGGTCAATCTCCGCAAACATCTTTGTGTATGCCCGCTCGGCGGGATAGAAGGCGCCATAGGCGAAGTACGGGCGGGCGTTCTCCTGGGCGATCAGCGGGGCGACCGCGGAGTCCATCCGCCAGAGGGCGAGGCGGACGCTCTCCTCCAGGATGGCCTGGTGGTCGAGGCGCAGGGCGGTGACGCTGACGGAGCCCATGGCCGCCAGGAGCATGGCGAGGGCCACCGCAAAGGCCACCCAGATGCGCCAGGGGCGTTTCATCGCTGTTCTCTGGACCGCTCTGCTCCGCGGCCCGCCACAGCGGAGTGGCCGACAAGCTGCCGGCCCTCGAACTCCAGGGCGATGCCGAAAACCTCCACGCGGCCGTCGGTGAGCTTCAGAGGCCCAGCGTCCAGGGTCTCAGGCAGCCCCGTGCGTGGCAAGGCGCTAGCCACCAGTTGCCCGCTCGGCGGATGCTCCGGCCGGGGAATGAACCCGAGGTCGCGCAGCTTGCTGCCGTCCTCGAGCCAGAACACTGCGAGGGAGTACGAGCCACCGGACAGGGGCTGGGCGGCTTGCGGCGCATAGTTCGGCACCAGCGGAGAGGTCCACACAACCACATAGAGCCGCTCGGAGTCGTGTGTCAGCCCCACGATGCGCGTCTGGACGAAGCTCATGGGCTTCATCGTGACGAGATGAGTCCCCGTCCAAAGCAGGCAGCTCATCTTGCCCGTGGAGGGCCGGGTGTGGAGGAGCAGGCAGCCGGCCGATGTCGGCCAGCGATAGCGCCCCTGCAATGCGTCCCCTGAGTAAGCCAGCGCGTGCAGCAGGTAGTCCCTCCCCCTGGCCACGAGCAGTGTCCCGCCACCCTCGGGCGCCTGTTGAGCCGCGACGCCCGGCGGCCAAGCCATCGCCGCCGCCACCGCCCACAGCGCCCACGCCTTGCTGACTGCTCTCATGTCTTCTCCGTGCCCCTTCTCAGAGCGTCTCAAGGAATCAACCCAGAGCGGCCCTCTTCCCGGAGCGATTGTTTGTAGTGCGGCCTCTATTGACCTCTGCATAAGCAATGCCACGCCACCCCATCGTTGTCATTCCGAGCGGAGCGAAGCGAAGTCGAGGGAGCTTTGTGGTTCGCGCGCCAGCAGGGCAGATGGCTCGACTTCGCTCGGCATGACAGCCAGTTGCATTACTTCTGCAGAGGCCAATAGGCTGTGTGCGGCGCGTACGGGCTGAAGCCCGCACTACGAACGCCCTCATTCTCCTGGACGCTCTCAGGGTCCGAGGCTGGCAAACATGTAGCCCTTGCCCCGGACCGTGAGAATGACCTTTGGGTTTGCGGGGTCGTCGCACAGTTTCTCGCGGAGGCGCGCGACGTGCATGTCGATCGTGCGGGTGTCCACTCCCTCGGGGCTCATGCGCCAGACGCGCGCGAGGATTTCGTCGCGCGCGATGACGCGGTTGGGGTTGCAGGCGAGGTAGCGCAGGAGCTCGGCCTCGCGCTCGGTGAGCTCGTGGCGGCGCCCATCGCGGAGCGCGATCTCGCGGCGCGCGAGGTCTGCGACGCCGTTTGGCACTTCGACCCGCTGGACGTCCGTGGGCCGCTCTGGGGAGCGGCGGAGGACGGCCTGGACGCGCGCGAGGAGCTCCTTGACGCTGAAGGGCTTGACCACGTAGTCGTCGGCCCCCAGACGCAGGCCGTGCACGCGGTCGGCCTCCCCGCCGCGCGCGGTGAGGATGATGACTGGGAGCGTTGGGCGAGTGGCGCGGACGTCGCGGAGGATGTCCAGCCCGTCGCGCCCGGGCAACACGAGGTCGAGAAGCACCAGGTCGCAGGCGCACTTGATGGCCATCTCCTGCCCCTTCGGGCCGTCGGCGGCCTGAAGCGTGGCGTAGCCCTCGAACTCCAGGGCGTCGGCGATCCCGCGGCGAATCGCCGCATCGTCCTCGACGATCAGGATGCGTTGGCGCGGCATTGGCTCACCTCAGCAAGCACTCCAGCGCCTCGCCCGGACAAGCGTCCTCCTCCCACGTCCTCGCCTCTCATCAGCGATCTCCCCGACTGCCCCGAAGGAGAGGCGAGGACGAGGGACGAGGACGACTGAAGAGGCACAAATGCTTCATCACGAGCTCGGCTGGTCCCCTTTGCTCAGTGGAGCAAGCGGCGCATCTGCATCTCCTTGAACTCCTGCTGGAGATCGGGCATTGCGGCGGGCGCCGGAGTGGAGATGTCGAGGGTGTGCGGGAACTCGATCTTGTAGTCGTACTCGAGGATCTTGGCCTTCTCGCCGGCAGCGGCGGCGGGCACGTCAACGTCCCAGCGCAGGATGCCCTTTGGCTCCTCGAGCCGCAGGTAGAGTGGGTCGGTGCTGAGCTTCTCAGTCATCTTGCCGAGGGTCACGCGAATCTGCGCCTTGTTCTCGGGGTGCGGGATGCGGTCGAAGAGCCGCACCTTCACCGCGGCATCTTTGTAGTTCTCGAGGACCAGTCGGTAGGCCATTGTGATTTCGCGGTTGGCGCCCTGGATGGCCTCGGTCTTGGGCAGCATCTCGCGTCGGACGCGGAGCTGGGGGTCGGTGCCGAAGCCCATGACAAAGGTCTCGCCGCGGGCGACGGTGGGGAGCTCGCCCCTGCCGACGAAGCGGCCGTCGAGGTAGACGCTGACCGGGCCGCCGAGGAGCACCTCGACAGCGTTGTTGGTCAGCTCCGCCTCGCGGTAGACGTAGCTGGTCAGGAGCGGGGTGGCGACGTGGTAGAAGCGGCTGGGCAGCTCGACGTCGGCGATGCGCAGCATCTGCTGGTCGGCGCGGCTGGCCAGGCTCACGGGGCCGGTGAGGGCGTAGCTGGTGCTGGGGCCTTCGCTGGCGGCCGGTGCGCTCCGCAGCGTGCTCAGCGCCTCGCGGTCCGCGGCCAGCTCGGCCCACTGCCCGTCGTTCACCGCCTTGTTCATCTCCCAGTTCGCCTCGTAGCCCGATTCGCTAGCGAGGACCTGCTGGCGGCTTGCGAACTCCTTGAGTCGGGTCTGTGCCTGCTTGAACTTGGTTACGACGTCCTTTCCCCCCGCGGCGGCCTGGCCGGCGGCTTGGGCGAGGCTCACGCGGAAGGGCGCCAGCCCCGGGCCGTTGGCCGCAATCGTTGGCGAAGCCGTCGAGAGGGTCAGCGACACACCCGTCCAGTCCTCCCCGCTCATCTGGTGGACGATCGCGTTGTATTCCACGCGGATGCTCTTGCCGTCCTTGGCGGAGCGGAAGTTGTAGGCGGGCGCCCAGCCTGCCTGCTTCACGACGTAGCTGAGGCGCACGGCGCCCTTCTCGGCGCCGCGCTTGTCGAGAAACACCAGGGCCTCCGACACCGTGCGGCCGGCGCCCGTCGTGAGCTCCTGGCGGCGCCGCTCGACCAGCGAGAGCTGCTTGGCGAGCTCGCGCGCCTCCGCCTCCAGCTTCAGCGCCTCCTCGAGCGCGCTCTCGCGCTGCTTGAAGGAGTACTGCGATGTCTTCTCGAGCGCGTCGTAGTTGAGCACGCCCTTCGCAAGGTCGGCCTTGGCCGTCACTGCCGTGAACTCCTCCAGCTTCGAGAGATAGGCCAGCCGCTGGGCGATGAGGTCCTGGCGCTTCTTGTTGGCCGCAGTCCGCTCGAGGAGCAGCTCGCGCTCCTGGTCGAGCTTGCGAACCTCTTCGCGGGGCTCCTGGCCGACGGCGCGCTGGCGGAAGCGGACGGCTCGGACCTCGATGCCGCCCGTGCCCTCGGCGAACAGGCTGTCGGCAACCACCTCCTGCGGCAGGTCGGCCACGACAAGCTCCACCCGCCCCCCTGCCCCCTCGACGGGTACCGACCGCGTCACCAGCGCCTCGCCGCGGTAGAGCGTCACCGCCTCAACCGCGCCCCTGACGCCCGCAGGCTCGGCGGCCCACGCCGCAGCCTCTCCAACCGCCAGCACCGCGACCCCCACCCACGCCCAAGCAGTGCATTTCATCCTACTGCTCCTTTCCCGTAGAGGTTGCCGCAGGACCGACGCGCCCAATGTCGGCGTACTCGCCGGTGATTACGGCGCGGCAGATGGCCAGCGCCCCAGCCGCAAAGGGGGTAGAGACCAGCGGATCGTCCTCCTTGGCGCCAGGGTAGTCGGGGTTCTTGCTGTCGCTGTAGACGTTCCGCCACGCTCCGTCGCGCTTCTGGCGCGCGATGAGCTCCTCCGCCAGGGCCTCGCCCCACCGCACACCGCCCTGCGCGGTGATCATCTCCCGCGTCTCGAGGGCGACCAGAGCCTGGGCGAGCGACCAGACGTAGTAGTAGTACTGGGAGTTCCGCAGCACCTCGCGATCCTTGGTGAATGTGCCGGGATTCATGTCCACGGCCCAGTTCACCTCTAGCCATCGCCGTGCTGCGGCCACGCGCGGGTGGTCGAGGGGCAGGCCGCAGGCGACGAGTGCCCGAACACCGGCAGCCGTCATGCTCCCATAGGAGTGAAAGCGGGTCTTGCCGAACCTGTCGCGCCCGGCCACGCCGGCCATGTTCTGCATGGTGTCGTTGAGCATGAAGAAGAACCCGCCGTCGTCGTAGAGGGGGTCGGCCTGGTGGGGATGGTCGGCGAAGTTCTGGCAGCGTTTCACAAACGTCAGAGCCTTCTCGCAGGCGGGGTCTGCGGGGGCCACCCTCGCAGACCGCAGGGCCTCGACCCCATAAACCGTGGCCACAAGGTTCGCCTCGAAGAATCGCTCGGCTATCCTGCCAGGCTCGGGCTTCTCGAGCCTGGGGACCGCAACCGAGAAGCCCCAGCCGCCATAAGCAGCGTGGACTGGTCCCCAGCCATTGTGCTCGGCGAACTGGCGTTCACGGACGTAGGCGACCCAGGCGGCGAGGGCGGCACGCTCTGCCGCGCCCTGCCGGCTTAGGGCCGCGACGCGGCTGGCCAAGCCGGCGGTGAAGACGGGGAAGCTGAGTCCTCGCGGCCCGGGCTCGATCTTGCCCTCCTTGCTCACGAGCCTTGTCATGAACGCGACCCCGCGGTCGAAGGCCGGCCCCACCGCTTCGCCGCCCTGGGGGAGGAAAAAGAGGCTTGCCAGCACGTGCGGTGTCAACTCCGGCCCGTCGCGGAAGCACTCATGTGTCTCCGAGCGCCAGGCTCCGTCTTCGGATTGCCTGGCGACGAGGAAGCGAGCGGCCGCAGCCAGCGCCGCGTCTATCCGCGGCAGCAGCTTCTGGCCTTGGGTCGGCGCGCGCGCCGGCTGGCCTCCCGCATCGTCGCTCGAGCACCCGGCCGCAACCAGTGACACAGCGAAAAGCCCCATGACCAGGCGCGCCGCCCGGCGCGCGGAGCCTCTCGGGAACCCGCAATCCAGAATCCGCAATCCTGAGTCCTTCAACCTGGGGCGTGGCCCCGCCGTTTGCCCCCTATTCTACTGCTTCTCGGCCCCCGCTGCCACAGGCACTGAGGACATTTGCTCAGAGCCGCACGTAGTAGAAGTAGCGGCAAGTGACCTCCTTGGTCGCGCCCGGTTCGATGGTGAGCTCCCAGCGGATGGTCGAGTGCCCGGAGAGGCCGGGGTGGCTGGGCACGTTTTGCCAGTCGGCGGCCTGGTAGTCGCCGATGGTGATCTTGCCCTCGTCGGATGCCTCGGTAGCGTTGCCGCCAAACTGGCTGGTGAGATAGAGGGTGACGGCCTTCTTCTTGTAGTTCGTGACCCGCAGCGAGGCTTTCTTGGTGATCTTGGAGTAGTCGTAGCCGAGGAAATGGATGGCCTTCGGCTGGCGCTCGACCTCGCTCTCCTGATAGGTGCCGCGGACGTCCACCGCGACCGTGATGGGCACTTGGACCTTTCCGCCAACCGAGGTGTAGGTGAGAAGCTCTTGTCCGAGGGGCAGATACCCCTGCACGATGAGCGCCGCGCCCGTGGTCCACGGAACCGTCGTCTTGTTCGTCAGCTCAACCTGGTGCCACACCTCGTTCTTGAGGAGCCGGATGGGCGAGGCGTGCTTGCCGACGTCGGGTAGGCCCTCGACGCCGGAGCGGGCCAACTGCACGTCCCAGGTGTAGAGGTGGCGGAAGGGGACTTTGGCGGAGATGATGGGGATAGCTGCCCGCTCGCCGGCGCGAAGGCCGAGCCGTGGCACGTGGTAGATGAAGAGGTCGTGGGCCTCCTCGCCGGCCAGCTCGGGCGGGAGCGCGGGCACTGCCGCACCCTCGGGGGCCGGCTGTGGCGCCGCGCGGGGCGCGCGGAACTCGCTCGCACGCTGGGTGAAGAGGACGTTCGACGCCGACTGGTCCATCACCTGCGGCGCGGCACGCCGCAAGGGGTCCTGGAGCGCGCCCTCCAGGGTCAGCGGCGAGACGACGTTCTTGAACCTGAAGCTCGGCACGCCGACGACGAGGTCCACCGGCACGTCGCGGAGGTCCTCGGCCTCGTTAAGAAGCTCGGCCTGCATCACCATATCGGCCGCGTCGTCGCCCAGGGCGATGCGATACGTCGGGATCCAGCGGATGCCGGGGCCGAAGTGGAAGAGGTCGAGCTCCACGGTCGGGTCCGCGGCCTTGGGGTCGAACTCCAGCTCCAGGCGCTTCTCGGTCTCCTGGCGGCCGCCCTTGGCGAGGATCTGCTGGCGGGCGACCATGCTCACGAGCTTCCCCTTCGTGGGCACGACCCAGAAGGAGCCCAGGACGGCGTTCTCTGGCAGCCCCTCGATGAAGGCGTGCCCCGCGCCGTCCATCTTGCCCGTGGCCTTCTTGATGAGCATGCAGTAGCCGTCCTTGAAGACCACTGCGCGGGCAAGTTTCACCTCGAGCTTCGCGCCCGCTTCCTCGCCAGCCCATGCCGCGAAGAAGAGAGGATACGCCACAGAGACACAGAGGGCACAGAGAAGTGCCGCAACTGCCGTCCGCTTCGTCATCAACATGTCCCAGTTCCTTTCCAGATTGAGGTGGCTGCGCCACGCGAGGGGTCGGGGCCCAGGAACTCCAGCCGGGGGCGGCGGCCACGGTCTGGGGCGTGGTGGCTACTTTCTTGGCGGTGTGGCCCCAGGGGTCGTGATAAGGACGTTTCGCCCGTCGAGCCGCAGGAGGAGTTCGCCGGAGAGGGCGACGATGCCCTGGCGGTTCTCGCGGGCGAGGCGATCAATGAGCTTCCAGTACTCGGTCGAGCCGAAGGCCACGGTGAGGTCGGGCTTGAGGCCCTTGGCGGTATCGGCTACGACCTGGGAGTCGACCCACTGGCCGCCGCGGCGGAAGAAGGCGCGGTCGTTGATCTGCTGCACCGTGGTGATGCTCACGCGGTTCAGGTTCTCGTCGTAGTATTCGTTGCGGTAGTTGAGCGGCTCGCCGTCCGTGTCGAGTGATCGAACGTAGTTGAAGTTCTGGCTCACTGCTCCGAGGCCGGTGCGGGTGTTCATCGCCCGGTCGCGGTAATTGGCCTCCGCCTGAGCCAAGTTCTCGCGGCGGCGGGTGAGGTCGGTGCCCTCGCGGGCGAGGAAGGCGGTGTATTCGGTGAGGATGCCGAACTCGGTGGAGATGCGGATGACCTCGGCGACGAGTTCCTTGAGCTTCGCCTCGCTCTCCCTGGCCGAGAGGCCGGCCAGTTCGCTGATGGCGAGGACGAGCTCATTGGCCTTGGGGTTCTTGGACTTGGTGTAGACGCGCTTGGCGCCGATGTCGGCCCCGAGGTCGCGGATGGCGTCGAAGAGGACGGCGATCTTGCGGCTCGCCCACAGGCGCGGCACGAAGGCGTTCCGCGTCGTGGCCTGGGCCGGCTCGAAGCGGAACTGAAACGCCCGCCGCTGGCCCAGGTAGTTGCCGCGAAGGGAGAAGGTAAGTGGCTGGTCGCCGACGTACTGGCCCAACACGACAAGCTGATCGCCCTCGAAGAGGTCGGGCAGCCGGGCTGGAATGACGTCGCGTACCCGACCGGGGGCTGGACGTTTGTCGGGCCCGACGACCTCCAGGATCGCGTCGGCCAGCACGGGGCCGGCCAGCCTTTGGAACACTCTTGCCACCTTCACCTCAACGTCCTCTTTGGGGAGCACGTAGGTCGAGGTTGCTCGCGTCTCGAAGGCTATCCTGTCGAGGAGTGGGGTGTTGACATCGGTGCCGACGCCGAAGGTGAAGATGCGGCGATTCTGCGGGTTTCCCTTAAGCACGGCCTCGCGGATGGCCACCTCGGAGGTCTGCCCTACGGTGGGCAGGCCATCGGTGAGGAAGAGCACCATCGGCAGGAAGCCGCTAGTCGTGCGCTGATGAAGAGCCGCGACGAGGGCGTCGTGGATATTCGTCCCCCCGCGAGCCGTGACACCGGCGAGGTATTCGCGCGCCCTGCGGACCATGTCGCTGGTCTTCATCACGGGGCTTTCGGCGAAGTAGTGCACCTGGTCGTTGTAGACGATGATGTTGAATGCCTCGCCCTCGTCTAGCCCGGCGAGGACCTGGTTGGCGGCCTCTCGGACCTGCTCGAGCTTCTCGCCGCTCATCGAGCCGGAGCGGTCGAAGACCATCGTTACCTCGCGCTTGATGGGGCGCGCCGCCTTGTTGTCAGGCGGCTTGGCCGGCAGGCCGGCCAGCAGCAGGAAGTAGCCCCCGCCCACCTTCGGGTCGGGATAGGCAAACATCGAGGCCGTCACGCCGTCCCGCTCGGCGAGATACGACAGGCGGAATGCGCCAGGGTCTTGCTGCGACTCCGAGGCGATCTCGGCCACGACCTCGTTGGGGCTCACCCGCCGCGTCGCCAGCCTGTGGCTCGGCGAGTAGACCGTAGAGATGGGCGCTCTTGACTTGATGGTCACTCTCACCTGCCAGGGAATCGAGTAGTCCACCACCTCGGTGCGCGGCAGCAGATAATCCACGCGATTGGCCTCGGCGGCCAGCAACCCGTCGTAGGTTAGCTGCACGAGCTGCTTGTCACGGGCCTCGATGGGGAAAACGGAGGAGCGGACGAGGCAGGAGTCCGCGAACTCCAGTAGGGCTGGGTCGCGGAGGGCAGAGACGATGCTCTCATAGGTCTTCCGCGCTTCATCGCGGGGGAGAACCTGGGCGGTGGGTTCTTTGGCCGCGCCCTGATAGGCGAAGCCGCGGACGGCCGCCCCCTCGGGCACGGGCACGAGCAGCTCGGCCTCCTGACGCGCGTCCGAGGGATTCAGGAGGGCGATCTCCAGCGTCGTCGTCGCAGCCCGCTCCAGGATGGCCACCTCGGCGCGCACGCCGGTGATCTGCACCGGCTGGCGGGTGGAGACGGCGAAGACGCGCCGCTGCGGCACGACGAGGTTGGAGGCCAGCGGTCGCAGGCTCGCGGGCACGATGCCCCCGGCCAGGCATTCTGCCCAACCGAGCACCACGGCGGCAACAACCAGGAGCATCGAGCCACGTCGTTGCGTCAGCATCGCAGCACTCCTGCGCCGGGGCGCTCATTGCATAGCACATATTCTACCTTCAGAGGGCCGAAAACAGCGTAAAGGCTTTGTAACAAGGCCACGGGGCTTCTGGACCGCCGCTGGCGATTCGGGCGCGCGCGACAATGCCCGCGCCGCCCTCCCGTGCCAGGGGCGCCACGGCATTTGCTGCGCGCCCTGGTTGCGAAGCGGGGGCCTTGCGGCCAGGGCCGACGACACTGCGCCGCGGCTACCCTATGGGTGCCAGCGACACTGTTGGGGGTTGGGATGAGGGCGCCCGCGCAGGCAGGCGCTGATCATTCGCCGATGGCGTTGACGACGGCGTAGAGCTGCTCGTCGTTGAAGCCACGGAGGGTGATGGCGTGGGCGCGGCAGCAGGCGGCGCACAGGCCGCAGCCCGCGCACAGCCCCTCGTTGACCTTGGCGACGGTCTTGATAAGGTTGCCGTGGCGGTCCTTGATTTCCTCGCGCTCGATGGCGCCGTAGGGGCACACCCGCTCGCAGTAGAAGCATCCGAAACACAACGAGTAGACGGGTGGGGCGGCGCGGTGGACGGTGGCGACCACGGGCTCGCGCTCGAGCTCGTCGGCGTTGAGGAGGGCGACCACTTTGGCGGCGGCGCCACTGGCCTGGGCGACGGTTTCGGGGATGTCCTTGGGGCCTTGGCAGGCGCCGGCGAAGAAGATGCCGGCGGTCTGCGCCTCGACTGGGCGGAGCTTGGGGTGGGCCTCGGCGAAGAAGCGGTCCTTGTCGTAGGCGACGCGGAGTTTTTGGGCAAGGGCCTCGGCGTCAGCCTGGGCGACCATGGCAGTGCCGAGCACCACGAGGTCGGCCTCGATCTCCACCTGGGCGTTGGAGAGGGTGTCGGAGCCCTGGACCACGAGCTTGTCGCCGCGCGGATAGATGCGCGAGACACGGCCGCGGAGGTAGAGGCAGTCGTCCTCCTCAACGGTGCGGCGGGTGAACTCGTCATAGGTCTTGCCGCCGGCGCGGATGTCCATGTAGAAGTTGTATGCCTGGCCGTCGTGGACCTTGTGCTTGTAGAGCATGGCGTGCTTGGCGAGGTACATGCAGCAGATTTTGGAGCAGTAGGTGAAGCCCTTCTCGTTGTCGCGCGAGCCGACACAGGAGAGGAAGACGACGGACTTGGGCTCCTTGCCGTCGGAGGGGCGGCACACCTTGCCGCCCGTGGGGCCGCTGGCGCTGAGGAGGCGCTCGAACTGTAGCCCGTCAATGATGTCGGGGTGGGTGCCGTAGCCGTATTCGCCATAGCCGATGTAGGGGTAATCGGCGGCGGCCTTGGCGACGCTCCAGACCTGGTAGCCTGTGGCGACGACGATTGCGCCGACCTTCTCCTTCACCAACTCGTCCTCTTGCGTGTAGTCCACGGCCTGGACGGGGCAGACCTTTGCGCACACGCCGCACTTTTGCTTGGTGAACCAGAGGCAGTTGGCGCGGTCAATCACCGGCTTGTTGGGCACGGCCTGGGGGCAGGGGGTGTAGATGGCGGTGCGGTAGCCGAGGCGTTTCTTGGGGTTTTCGGGGTCGGGGATGGAGAGGCCGGCGTTGAACTCGCTGGGGATGGCCCGCGAGGGGCACTTCTGCCAGCAGGTGCCGCAGCCGGTGCACTTGGCGATGTTCACGCTGCGCGCCTTGAGGCGCACCGTGACCTCGAAGTTGCCGATGTAGCCCTCGACGGCCTCGACCTCGGAGTAGGTGTAGAGCTTGATCTTCTTGTGGCGGGCGACGTCCACCATCTTGGGCGTGAGGATGCACTGGGAGCAGTCGAGGGTGGGAAAGGTCTCGGAGAGCTGGAGCATGTGGCCGCCGATGCTGGGCTCGCGCTCGACGAGGACGACCTCGTGGCCGGCGTTGGCGATGTCGAGAGCGGCCTGAATGCCTGCGATGCCGCCGCCAATGACGAGCGCGCGCTTGGTAATGGGGACGTGGATAGGCTGGAGCCGCTCGTTGCTCTTGACCTTTTCGATCATGAGGCGGATGAGCTCGATGGCCTTCTGGGTCGCCTCCTCGCGGTCGGTGTGCACCCAGGAGCAGTGCTCGCGGATGTTGGCGATCTCGCACAGGTAGGGGTTGAGCCCGGTCTCGGCCACGGCGTTGCGAAAGGTCGGCTCGTGCATGCGAGGGGAGCAGGCGGCCACGACGACCCCGGTGAGCTTGTGCCGCTGGACAGCTTCCTTGATGAGGGCCTGCCCGGGGTCCGAGCACATGTACTTGTAGTCAACCGCGTAGGCGACACCGGGGTGCGTGGCGAGTGTCTTGGCCACCCGCGCGCAGTCCACCATGCTGGCGATGTTTTCGCCGCAGTGACAGATGAAGACGCCGATGCGCGACAAGGCTACAACTCCTGCTCTCTCTTCCCTCCCGAAGGTTCCCATACCTTCGGGAGGGTAGTTTCGCTTGAACGGCCCGTGGCCACGGAGTTACCCTCCCGAACGTATTGGAACGTTCGGCAGGGGGTCCTTCCTCACTCCTCTCTCCGTGGACGGGAGAGGGGTCACTTACGCTCGCTCGCCTCGACAGGTGTGGCCGCCACGGGCTGCTCGCCGCGCAGGCGCGCCACGAGGTCGGTCGTGTCAACAAAGTGGGTGCCGAGGGACAGTGCCTCGGGCTTCAGCCCCAGGGCCAGCCCCAGGACCTGGGCAAGGTAGAGGACGGGCATGTGGAAGTCCTCGCCCAGGCCGGCGTCGGCCGCGGCCTCGCCCTGGCGCATATCGAGGTTGGCGTGGCACATGGGGCAGGCGACGACGAATGCCTCGGCGCCCGCGCGCCTGGCCGCGGCCAGGATGCGCCCAGTGAGCCGCGCCACGACGGTCGGCCGGCTCATCGTGAAGCCCGCCCCGCAGCACTCGGTCTTGTGGGTCCACTCGACTGGCACAAGCCCCATGATGCGGCACAGCTCGTCCATCGTCGTGGGCTGCTCCGTGTCGTCGAAGTTCATCACCTCCGGAGGGCGGGTGTGAAGGCAGCCGTAGTAGCAGGCGACCTTGACGTCGGGCAGCTTAGCGGCGGCCCGCTCGCGCACAAGCTGTCGGTGGTTCCAGAGCAGCTCGATGAGGGTCAGGGGGCGCGAGCCGCAGCGGTAGACCATCTCAGCGACCTCCTGAGAGGCGGCGAGCAGGTCGGGATGCTCCTTCACCTCGTGGTGGGCGAGGGCCAGCTCCTTCGCGCACAGGGGGCAGGGGGCGAGCAGCTCGCTCATCCCCGCGGCCTCGGCGAGGGCGAGGTTCCGCACGTTCAGCGCGCGCGTCAGAGCGGTGTTGGTCATGTGGCCGGCGGAGGCCCCGCAGCAATTCCAGTCGGGCACCTCTTTGAGGGTGAAGCCGAGTGCGCCGAGAGCGGCCTCGGTGGAAATGCCGTACTCGAGACCCGTCGCGTGGGCCTTCAGCGCGCAGCCGGGGAAGTAGCCAATTTCCATATCAGTGGGACTCGCCGTGGGGTTCGGGGGAAGACTCTGCCCTTGCGGCGGCTTGGGCCTGGAGCCGTGTGCGCTCGTAGATTCGGCGGATGGCCGCCACGTTCTGAATGCGGTGGGGGAAGAGGCCGGGCTTGCCGCGGCGGGCCATCTTGAGCGCGGTCAGCATGTCCTGCGGGCCGCGGCGGAGAGGACTCTTGAGCTTGTAGGCGGCCACGAGGCCCATCTCGTAGACTCGGCCAAAGCGCCGCACGCTCGCCAGGAACGACGTGTGGAAGTCATAGATGTCGCGCTCGTTGGCGTTCACGCAGCCCTCCTCTTGGGCCATCTCGCGCAGGATTGTCATCAGGCGGGCGGGTTCGGCGTCCTTAGGGCAGCGGGTCGAGCACGTCTCGCACGCCACGCACACCCACTGGGAGCGGGAGCGGAGCGCCTCGTCCTTGCGGCCGAGCTGCGCCAGCCGCATCATGGCGTGGATGGGGTGAAACATCTCGTAGGAGACTGGGCAGCCGGCGGTGCACTTCCCGCACTGATAGCAGTCGGCCAGCTTGCGGCCCAGCCGTCGCTCCACCTCGCGCTTCCAGTCCGAGTCCACCTGCGCGCGCGACAATTGCAGTTGCATCGGCTGTTTCCCTCGAGCCTCTTGCGGATGCGGCCCGGAATCCCCCCTCTATCGCCTATTCTACGGGATTGCGCCCGGCCCTGTCAACCCGCTCTTGGCCCCATCGTGCCCTATCGCCGGCTTGCGGGGAGCCGGCAGGACCGCTATAATTCCGGCCGGCGCCTCGTGCTCCATTCCACCCTTCAGGAGGCCGAGACGTGTGCCGGAAGCTCTCGTTTGCCGTTGGTGCCACGCTCGCTGCGACCTCCCTGGCGCTAGCCGGGGCGTCCCCGGCACCCGCTCCCCAGCAGGGCCATGACGAGCCGTTCGACTACTTCCGAAACTCCCGGAACGTCATCGGTCTGAAAGACTACCGAGACGGCACCCGTGTGACACCCGCCAACGAGCTGCTTCTGGCCAACAAGGCGAGGGTCACGATCCGCTTCGGTCGCGACCTGACGCCCCTTAGCCGCGAGCAGACCAAGACGCTCCTCGACGGCTGGCTGCCCATCATCCTGCTGACCGCCCGCGACGGCGACGTGCGCTATGACTTCACCCTCTGGGCCACCCCTCTCCCCTCCGTCAAGGACTGGCAGAAGGCGTTCGACTGGCCAACAGAAGGGGAGAACTTCCTCAACTGGATTCAGGTCACTGCCACCAACACCGGCGCTGCGGCAGCCGAGGCGAAACTCATTGTGGATGAGCGTGCGCCCCACTCCTTCAACTGGCCGCTTGCCCCGGGCCGGAGCGCTGAGGCCATCCTGCGCATCCCGTTTGCCCCATTGCCCGACGCGGCGGCCTTCGACAAGGAGGATGCCAAGCTCTGGCTCGCGCGGACGGCGGAGTTCTGGCGCGGCCTGATCCTCAAGGGCGCCCAGATCACGGTGCCATGCAAGAAGGCGACCGAGGCGTTGCTCGCGGCACACGTCTGCCAGCTCATCGCCAACGACCACGGCGAGCTGCACGGCGGCGAGGGCTTCTACGACGAGTTCTACATCCGCGATGGCGCCTATCAGCTCATGGAGCTTGAGGAGGCCGGCCTTGCCGACGCCGCGGCAAGGGCCGTCGCCGTCTACCTCAAGAAGCAACGCCCCGACGGCCGCTTCGAGTCGCAGAACAACCAGTTCGACGCCAACGGCCAGGCGCTCTGGACACTTTGGCAGTACTACAAGATCACCGGCGACCGCGAATGGCTTGCGAAGGCGTATCCCCAGATGCGCAAGGCCGTTGACTGGATGATGAAGGCTCGCCGCCCGACCACTCGCCAGCTCGCGGTGCCCGCGGCCGATTCGCCGTTCGCAGGCGTCCTGCCCGCGGCGCCCGCCGACGGCGAGAACCTCTGGGACGGCAAGCACCACATCCCAGGCTACGACTTCTGGAACGTGCGCGGGCTGCTGTGCACCGCCGACGCCGCCCGCATCCTGGGCAAGGGCGCCGAGGTGGACGAGTTGCTCGCCGAGGCGAAGCTCTACCGCGAAGCGATTGACGCCGCGCACAAGCGCACCGGTCTCCCCCACTTCCCGCCAAGCTGGGAGAAGGCGGGCACGCACTGGGGCAACACGGAGACGCTGTGGCCGACCGAGGTTTTCGAGCGGGACGACCCGCGGGTCGTCGCCCTGATGAAACACGTGCGTGAGGACTTCGGCGGCGGATTCGTCGAGGGCACGATCCGCTGGTCGCCCGGCGGGGCACCCGTCATCCACCCCTATATGTCGGCCTACACCACGATGGCCTCACTCGTCCGCGGCGAGCACGAGAAAGTCGTCGAGGAGTTCTATTGGCAACTGCTCCATTCAACGGCGGCCCACGCCTTCCCTGAGGGCATCTTCTACAAGCGGCGCTACGCCTGGAGCGAGACCATCCCCCACGTGACCGGCGCGGCCAACTACGCTCTGATGCTTCGCCACATGCTCCTCCACGAGCGGGGCGACGAGCTGCACCTCTTGCTCGCCGTGCCCGACTGGTGGCTCGGCGACGGCCAGGAGATTCGTGTCGAGCGCGCCCCCACGCATTTCGGCCCGATGGGCTTCAACATCTCGGGCAAGCCGAATGGCGTCGAGCTCACCCTTGAGGCGCCCAAGCGCAACCCGCCAAAGCGAACTATCCTTCACCTGCCCAGGTCGCGGCCGCTCCTCAACACGGTCGCGGGCATCGAGGTCGCCGTCCGCTCGGAGCAGTCCAGGCGCTGGGACTTTCCCACCGTGGTCAAGCTCTACCAGGAGCAGGTGCCGCAGGTGAAGCCTCTCCCCGGCCTCATCAAGCTCCCGCTCGCCATGGGGTTGAGACCCGAACAATGCCGCATGCTCGACCTGACCAAGGTCGCCAACACCGACCCCTTCACCGCCCCCTTCGGCGTCCCGAAGCCCGGCAAGTTCCTCTTCACCGCCCTGCGCGTCGGCGAGCAGGTGGTCGGCGGCGTGCCCTTCAACATCATTGACCCCGCGAGGAATCACGGCAAGGGGTTGGTGGTGCTTCACAGTCCGAACGCGCCGAAGGACATTCCGTGGCCTAAGCAGGTCGAGGTTCCCGTCGGCCACCAGGGCAAGCGGCTGTTCTTCCTGGGCAACGTCACGGGTTGGTCCCCCACCGACGAGGGCGCGGGCGACTGGGGCGCGGTGGCCGAGTACGTCATCGTCTACGCCGACGGCCAGACGCAGATCCTCCCCCTCATCAGCGGTCGCACCTGCGACGACTGGGTGCTGGCGCCCGTAGCGACCGATGCCCACTGCGGCCTCAAGGGTGACCCGTGGCACCTCAACGTCCTCGGCGTCGCCCTCCGACCCGTCGCAGTGGAGAAGCTCATCTTCCGCGACCTCGGCACCCCAGCCGCACCCCTCCTTGCCGCCATCACAATTGAGAAGTGAACGCCGAAAGGAACAGCGCGCTCAAGCACATTGAGAATGTGGTCGCCATGACGGGAGAGGAAAGGAGACAAGCCATGAAAGGGCAAAGCAAGTCCGTTCTCCTGCTCGCGGCGGGCGCAATCGTTCTCCTGGCGCTGGGCTGCGGGGCGGAACGCGGCGGGAGCGGGGGTGGGCGAACGAGCCGCATCCCCGAATGCGGCTTCTCAATGGAGCTTCCCGCTGGGTGGATAACCGAAGACTACGCGGAGACAGAGTTCTACCGCCGGGGCGACCGCGAGGGGTGTTGGGGGATGGCGAAGTTCTGCCCGATGAGCGCCGTGGGCCGCGAGTTTGCAGCCGTCGCTGAGCTGGCAAAGTATCTGATCGAGGATGACCGCTTTGAGGGCAGCCTCAGTGAGCTAATCTCCCAGAGGCCGCTGAAGCTCGGCGAGGTGCAGACGGATGCGCACGAGATCATCTTCAAGGACACGCGCGGCGGCTACAACTTCACCGTATTCATGCACATGGAAGACCGCGAGGCACTTCAGGTCTTCTTCCACGTCGCCCCAGCGCAGTACGAAGCCTTCAGGAGGCAGTACCCTGCGGTGATCGAATCCATTCACCTCACCACAAAGAAGGCCGATTGGGGCAAGGCGCCGTAGCCCGATGATGCCGGCTCCCTGGTCCCGGCGCCGCTAGCCTGGCTCGTTGTCGCCCTGGTGCCCTCCGGCGGCCGGCCCTCCGGCCTTGAGCTGACCGCGTATGGCCGCGGTCTCGGCGAGTGCAGAAAGGAACAGCGCCGGGAGGATGACCATCCAATAGGCGTGAATGCGTTCCGCTGCGAGCGCGCCCAGCGTCTTGAGGGTGTAGCGCCCTGGGACGCTCAGCTCGCGGGCCATGCCGATGCCCATGCCCACGGCGAGCCAGAAGCTGGGCAGCTCGAGGAGGAGCACGAGCGAGCCGCAGAAGCCCACCCAGGTTGGCGTCGAGCCCCGTTGGCGACGGGCGAGCGCCGGGGCCGTCGGCGGCCCCTCCACCTCCTCGCCGTGGAGCTCTGGGGCCTTCAGCGCCACAACGCCGATATGAAGGCCGGTGATAAACGCCACTGCCGCAGGCACCACGATCAGAACGCCCGAGAGCATGTAAAGGAAGATAGCGACGGAGTTGAAGGTGAAGATCGCCGAGAAAACGCGCAGGGGACGGAACCCAGGCCCGAGGAACCGAAGCATCTTCCGCACCATCCAGAGCGGCAAGGCCATGAGCGCGCGATAGTCGTGCCGCACGACCGGCGCGGCGGTCGCCAGCCCTGCCACGAAAAGCAATGCCGCAACCACCCCAAGCCACAGATGGGCGACCAGCAGGGACAGGGATGAGCCGAAGGATGGCATCGCCGGCCTCGCGTCGGCCACAGGTTCACTCGCAGCGGCGTCATCCTAGCGCGCGCCCCCGTGCCGATCAAGACGACTCCAACCAGGCGGGCCAGCGCCCCCAGGGCACCCAGTCCGGCTCAAGCCCCCCAAGGGCGCTGGCTTACTGGCGTTGTGTCCCGGCAAAAAGGTCAGAGCGTGGCCTTTTCGGACACCCCTTGCCTTGTCGTCATCTCTGAAAGCGCCCTTGTCAAGGGGCCGAGAATGACAGCTCCTTGGGGCTTACTCCCGGGAAGGTAGCGCGGTCGTACTTACTTAAGCCCGCACTACGAACCACGTTCACGCGGGTTATGGCCAGACTAGTCGAAAGCATCCCAAGACCCACACGGGCTGCGTTCCCAGCGTCGGTGGGGCACCGGTGCCGCACGCGGAAGCGCTTGACGCGACGTCGCAGCCATCGTGCGACTTGAGATAGTTCCCTGGGCTACACGGCTCCGCCAATTGCACACGTCTGGGAGCGCTGGTAAGATGGTGCGTGTGGGGTCAGACACACCGATTGGAGACCATCAGATGCGCGTGGGCGCCCTGGTCAGGACAGCGCTCTTGCTCGCCTTGTTGGGCGCTGCCGAGCCGCCCGCTAAGTCACCAGCCAGCAAGCAGGACCCGCCCATGATCTGCCGCAACCTCACTAAGGGCAACGTGGTCGTCTCCTCACTCGTCGTCGCCACGACTTGGGAGGACCGCCGCCGCGGGCTCCTGGACCGCAGCCGTCTGGAGCCTGGAGAGGGAATGCTCCTTGAGCCCTGTCGCTCGGTGCACACCGTGGGCATGAAGTTCCCCATTGACATCGTGTTTCTGGACCGGGAGCGGCGGGTGGTGGGGATCAAGGCCGCGGTGAAGCCCGGCTCGCTGAGCAACACGTGCCTGAGGGCCTATAGCACCCTGGAGCTACCCGCTGGCGCGGCGGCGGCGAAGCGGCTGGAGGTGGGCGACACCCTTCAGGTGCTCCGCGCATCTGAGGCGGAAGAGAAGGCCGAGGGCAACAAGTAGGCCGAATCCTGCGGAGGGGCCGGAGGGGCTCACTCCTCGTCGTCGGCCGGGTCGAAGAGGCTCTCGGGCGCGCGCGGGCGCGGTGGAGCGACGCGTTCGGACTCGTCGAGGATGCCGGCGCCGAAGCTGCTGGGGCGTCCGGCAGGGGTGGGCCTGCGTAGTGGCGGCGGGGCGGCAGCGGGCGCCTCGGCAGGGGCCGGTCGGCGCGGCGGCGGGGCGGCAGCGGGCGCTTCGGCAGGGGCCTCCTCGGTCTCGGCGCGCGCCTCGCGGAAGATCATCTCCTCGCCAATGGGCACGAAGAGGTCGGCCGCCTCGCGCAGCTCGCGGCCGACGCTGCGCTCGAAGGCGTACACCTCCGTCTTCACCCCCAGATACCGCAGCGCGTGGACAAGCTCCACGAAGTCCCCGTCGCCGCTGACCAGGACCAGCACGTCGAGCTTCGGCGCCAGGAGAAGGGCATCAATCGTGATCCCGATGTCCCACGCCCCCTTGCGGGTGCCGTCGGGGCGGACCCGCGGCTCCTTGGTCCGCAGCTCGAAGCCGACCTCGCGGAGCATGGTGAAGAACGAGTTCTGGTTGTTGCCGTCACGCATCGCGTAGGCGATAGCGCGGACGATCTGCCGGTTGGCCGCTGCGGTGTCGAGCAGCCGCTTGTAGTTCAGCCGCCCGCGGAAGCAGTCATAGGCCGAGTAGAACATGTTCTGCACATCTACTAGGACGCCCACACGCTGCGCAGGATACAAGGTACTCATGCCGAACCCCTTCTTGGCCTATCAGGAGGACCCGACGCATAGACACCCATCCGTCAGGAAGGATTCTAGCAGAAGGCCGCCCACGGCGCAAACGGGCTGCCGGCGCTAGAGTCCGAGTTGCCCCGCGACGCCCTGCATCGCGCTCAAGGAGAGCTGGACGAAGTCCTCAATAGGAATGCCAAGCCGCTCGCACTCGACGATGATCTCGCGGCTGACGTTTCGCGCGAAGTCCTTCTTCTTCATCCGCTTGAGCACCGAGCTGGCCTGGACGCTCGCCAGCTTCTTGTCTGGCATGACGAGGGCCGTGGCGACGATGAGGCCGGTGATGGTCTCGCCACAGGCCAGGGCGATGCCGAGCTGCGACTCGCGCGGAATGCCCAGGGCCTCGGCGTTGTGCTCGCGAATGCCTTGGAGCACAGGCTCAGGAAAGCCCTTCTCGCGCAGGATGCCCACCGTGAGGTTTGTGTGTTCGGCCGGGGTGGAGGCCGTCCGCTCGAAGTCCAGGTCGTGCAGCAGGCCAACGAGGCCCCAGAGGGCCTCGTCCTGGCCGAGGCGCCGCGCCAGGGCGCGGAGGATGGCCTCGGTAGCCAGGCAATGCTTCCGCAGGTTCTCGGCTTTCACGTGCTCACACAGCAGCCCATAAGCCTCGTCTCGCGTCATCACGGTCATTCTCCACAGGCATTCTGGAGCGGCTCCGAAGAACTCCTTGGCCAAGATACCCGCAGGCGGAGCGAGAGTCAACCCGCGCCCATTGCATCTCGCTCCGGCCCTGCTATAATAGGAGCGAGATGTGACGCGATGCAGGGAGCGCAAAGATGCTTCGGCTGGTGGTGACCGCGAAGGAAGAGAGCCGCATCGTGGAGACGGCGGCTGCCGTCGTGACCGTGGGTCGGGGCAGCCAGAATGCTGTCCAGGTGCACGACGAGGCCGCCTCGCGCAACCACTGCCGCATCGAGCGGCTGCCCGACGGCTCCTACAGGCTGGCCGACCTTGCGAGCCGCAACGGCACCCGTCTCAACGGCGAGCTGGTCGAGCAGCGGGAGCTGAAGCCTGGCGATGTGATCCTGATCGGCGAAACCAGGATCATCGTGGAGGCCTGCTCAGCCGATGCGGCCGCGGCACCCCCCGCCCCCGCGCCCTCCACCGCAACGTCCTCCGCCCCAGCGTCCTCCGCCGCTGGACCGTCCGCCGCAGCGACCTCCGGCCCCATAGCCCCCCCGCCACCCCAGGGGCCGCAGGCACTCCGTCTCGTCTTCCTCTCTGGGCCCAACCAGGGCAGGGATTATGTTGTTCGCACCAAGATCGTGAGCATCGGGCGGCGGCGGCGCGACAACGACATCGCGCTCTTCGACACCGGTATCTCCAACCGCCACGCCGAAATCCGCCACACCCCCGACGGCTTCGTCCTCGTGGACGAGGGGAGCAAGAACGGCACGTTTCTCAACGGCCAGCGGGTGAAGCGCAGCCCGCTCAAGCCGGGCGACCGTATCCTCCTCGGCCGAAGCCTCATCGAGGTCCAGGCCGCCGACCCCGCCGCCGTGTCCACCGCCACGATGCGCAAGCCGGCGCCCGACGAGCTCGGCCCGTCCCCAGCCAAGGCCCCTGGCGAACCGCCAGAACTCCGGCGGATCGATGGGGAAGAGGGCGATACGGCGGGGCCGTCGTCGGACCACAGGCGGCGCAGGGTGGCTCTCCTGGCCACGGCGATCGCGCTCGCGGTCGTCTTCTTCGCGGGGGCCTACGTAGTCAGGAGGATGAGCGAACGCTCCCGCCGGCGCCCTCCCCCATCGTCCGAGGCAGCCGAGCCTGCTCCCGAGCAGAAGGCCACGAAGAGCATCGGCCAGGGCCACAGCGAGCCGGCAGCGACTGCCGGCTCAAGCGTCGCGACAACACCCCCTGGCAAGGCGGGCCCAGTCCCCACCGTCAAGGAGCCGGGTGACACGCGTGCCGCCGAGGCAACAGCGCAGTTCCAGGCGGCGCTCCGCCTCCTCCGTAGGGCGGAGATGACCGATGAGCCGCCTCACTTAGACGCGGCTCGGGAGGCGCTTGAAGCACTCCGCACCCGTCTCAATGGCACACTGCACGGCCAGGAGCTCGCAATGGCCATGGAGCGTCTGACAGCCCTGCGGCAGACCGCCCCGAGCCGTCGCAGGGACGCCGAGGCTGCCCTGCTGCTGGCCGCCGCCAGACAGCACCGCGACCGCAGCGAGCCGCATATCGCCCGCCTCCATTGCCAAGAGGTGTTGACCCGCTTCCCCGACAGCCCCGCGGCCGCTGAGGCGAGGGCGATGCTCGATGCGCTCGACGCCTCAGCCGCCCCAACCCAGGAAAAGTGACGCCGGATGCTGAAAGTCAGAGCGATCATCTTCGACCTTGACGACACGCTGTTCGACTGCTACGGCCTGCTTGTGGAGGCGGCGCGGCGGCGTGCGGCTCGAGCCATGGTCCAAGCCGGCCTGCCTTGCACCGAGGATGAGGCATACCGCAAGCAGATCGAGCTGGCCGAGGCCCACGGCCCACGCTTTGACGTTTTCGACGCGATGGCCGACCTCTTTAAGATGCCGCGCTCGCTCACGCAGGTCGCCCTGGCAGCCTATAACAGCGATGAGGTGGGCGACATCGCCCCCTTCCCCGACGTGCCAGCAACCCTTGCCGAGCTGCGCGCCCAGGGCTACAAGCTCCTGCTCTTCACCAGCGGCGTCTACGCCCGCCAGCAGAAGAAGATTGACGCCCTCGGCATCCGCCAGTACTTCGATGAAGTGATGGTGAACGACGCCGAGATGGGCGAGCACCGCGACGATTGCTTCGCTGACCTCCTGGCCCGCCACCACCTCAAACCCGAGGAGGCCGTATGCGTCGGCGACCGCATCCAGTCCGAGATCAAGACCGCCAACAGCCTCGGCCTCATCACCGTGCAGATGCTCCACGGGCGTTTCAAGGGCCTCGTGCCCAAGACTGAGCTTGAGGAGCCCGACTATCGCATCAGCCGCATCAGCGAGTTGCACGGCATCCTGCGGGTGATCAACCGGCGGAACAAGGGCGGCGAGCGTCGCGTCGTCGCCATCGGCGGTGGCACTGGCCTGCCCGTCGTCCTCCAGGGGCTCAAGGACTTCACCTCAAACCTCATTGCGGTCGTCACCGTCACCGACAGCGGGCGCTCCTCCGGCCGCATACGCTCCGACTTCAGGCTCCCGCCGCCGGGCGACCTGCGCAACTGCCTCGTCGCGCTTTCCGACTCCGGCAAGCTGCTCAACGACCTCTTCCAGTACCGCTTCAGCGAGGGCGCGCTGGAGGGCATGAGCTTCGGCAACCTCTTCATCGCCGTGATGGCCAGGGTGACTGGCTCCTTCGAGAGCGCCGTGCGCGAGACCAGCCGCATCCTCGCCATCACCGGCAAGGTCCTCCCCTCCACCACCGCCGACGTCCACCTGTGCGCCAAGCTGGCCGACGGCCGCATCGTGGAAGGCGAGGTCAGCGTCCGCCAGCCCGGCAAACCCCCAATCGCCGACGTCTTTCTCACCCCAGCCGATGTGCGCGCCAACGAAGAGGCCCTTGAGGAAATCCGCCGCGCCGACCTCATCGTCATCGGGCCAGGCAGCCTCTATACCAGCGTCATCTCCAACCTCCTCGTCCCGGGCCTCGCCGACGCCATCCGAGCTTCCAAGGCCAAGAAGATTTACGTCTGCAACATCGTCACCCAACCGGGCCAGACCGACGGCTACACTTGCGCCGACCACATCGCCGCCATCGAGCGTTACCTCGGCACCGACGTCCTCCACGTCGTCCTCGCCAACTCCAACGTCCCCTCCCCCCCCGTCCTCGAGCGCTACCGCGAAGAGGGCGCGGAACTTGTCCGCGTGGACGAGCGCATCGCTGAACGCCGCGTCCAGATCATCCTCGACGACCTCGTCGAGGACCTCGATCAGCACCGCATCCTGTGGGAAAAGCAGGACCTCTTGCGCCACGACCCCGAAAAGCTCGCCTCGCTCATCTGGAACCTGCTGTAAGCCCCGTCGCCAGCTCCCGACCCCTCCGCCCTCATCGGCCCCCGACCACTGGGATCTCGAAGAACGGGCAAGGCTTGCCCTCGCTCGTGAGATACAGGGTCTTACCGTCGAAGCCGTAGCAGACGGCCTCGCCCTGACGGCGCGAGAGCACGTCCACCCCGCGCGGAGAGCGAGCGAAGGCTGCCGCCCACGTCTCGCCAGGCCGCCGCGTGAACTCCACGCCATTGCCGTAGGTGAGCACCAGCGCGCGAAGGCCGTCGGGCGAGATGTCCATCGCAGTCACCAGTGGCATCCGCAAAGCGCCGATGGCCTTGGCGACCAACACCTCACGCGTCCGCTCCTTCGGAAGGCCAAGCGCGAACACCTTGCAGTTGCCGAGGGCGCACTTGGTCACCAGGATGATCAGCCCCGAGGCGGCGTCAACGCCCACGGCTTCGCAGTCGTGCGGGCCGTCCTCGTAGCGGAAGTCCACCGCCTCATCCACCCGCACCTTGTCGCGAACCTTGCGCCGGGCGGGGTCCACGCGCGGCTCACGCAGAAGATACAGGGTGTACTGGTCGCGCAGCTCGGCGTTGTCGCCGATGTCAGCGACCAGGAGCCAAGGGACGCCGCGGACGACGAACGAGGCCATGTCCTCCCAGTCCTGGTTGATCGCCCCCTGAAGCTCGAAGGTCGCGAGGTCATTTCCCTCGGCATTGAAGGCGAAGATGCGTGGGTCGTCGCCGGAGTCGTTGTGGGTCCAGAACACCCCCTTAGTGCACCTGCTGCTCGCCACGCCGCTGCTCTCGTCCACATCGCGGGCGGCCAGTGAGCACAACTGGCGCCCCTGGCCGTACTCGATAGGCGTCGGCAGCGCCTGGCCTCTCTCTGCGGCAAAGAGAGGCGACAGCGCAATAACGACAGCGATCCCTGTGGCGGGCCAAGAGTGTGACATAGGTTGTGCCGCTCCTCAGATGGGATTCATACGACCCCTGCGTCCTATCGGTCCTGTGCCTCCCCTACAGCAGCCGCTTGATGCTCTCCTCAATGGCGATGGCCTGTGCCTTCACCTGGAACTCTGGCGTGGCGTCGGGCGCGTTGTTCTTGACCTCGGTGTTGATGATGCGCATCCGCTTGTGGAGGTCGCCCCAGTTGGCGCGGAAGTAATCGGCCTGCTCGCCGGTGTAGCCGAGGGCGGTTGGCTTCGGCACGGGGCGGTAGCCGGCCCGCGCCCAGGCATCCACGATCCGCTGCCCCCAGGCGATGTCGTCGTCCAGAATCCGGCCCTCCGCCAGCCCCTTGAGCGGGAGCAGAATCTCGCAGTCGTGCTTGGAGCCGACGAATTCCGTCTGGTGCAGGTCGAGCCAGCACTCGTAGTGGAACGCCTTGTCCATGAGGAAGAACAGCTTGAAGTATGACGAGAGGTGGCTGCGGTTTGGCTCGACGTAGCGGTAGGGGTCAATCTGCTCGTAGACGATGCCGACGGGGTTGGGGGCCTTCTCCACGCGGCGGTCCCACAGGCCGAGCCGCTTCCACATCTTGCCCGGCTTCTCCGGGTCCTCCCCGCGCATCCAGCACCAGAACTCCTCGTTGGTGTAGCGCGACCCGTCCCAGTACAGGACGGGTGCCGCCTCCCTGCCCTGGGGATTGCCGATGGGGTTGAAGGTCAGAAGGGTCTTCGCCATCACCTCCTCGGGGTCGAGGCGGCTCGGCTTCCCAGCGAGGTCCCTGCCCGTCACGAGCTGCTCGATGGCGTCCATCATTCCCGCCGTCGCGCCAGGCTCGTGGGCGTGGGGCTGGGCGAAGTAATGGCGCCGCTTGCGCTCCAGAGGGACCCGAAAATCGCTCAGCGTGAGGGCGTAGACCTTGTGGCCGGAGAAAGACGCGACAGAGTCCACCCTGAACCTCGTCCCGGCCAGCTCCGTCCAGTCGGCAATCTTCGCCTCGAGCTGATCCTGCTTTGCGAGGAACCACTCGGGGTTGCTACCGCTGCTCCGAGGCATCGTCAGCCCCTCCGGTCGCCTCCACAACGAGGTCCTTGCGCGCTGGGGTCTGCGCGAGCACCCCCACGGCACGCTCGACGTCGCCCGACCTGACAACGAGCTTGACCCCACCCACCGAGGCCCCGCCGGGAAGCCCCACGTCGCCCGTCAGCTCGTCGGCGAGCACGCACTCGATCTCTTCCTCCTCGAGCGCGATGCGCGCCTCCTCGGCCGCGAAGGGGTTGTCGAAGCGCGCGATCAAGACCAGTTCATCGTCCATTGCCAGTCCCCCTTAGCATCGCTCGGCGGCGATGAGCGCTGCGCCGAGCGCGCCGGTTATCTGCGGCTCCGGCGGAACGGCCAGTTCGAGCGCCAGCGCCTGCCCCACCGCCCTCACCATCGCCTCATTCTTCGCCACGCCGCCCGTGAACACGCCCGGGGGCCGCACGCTCAGCCGCGCCGCCAGCGACGCGATGCGCGACGCGATCGAGGCGTGGACGCCCTCCAACACCTCCTGCCGCGGCACGCCGCGTGCGAGCAGCCCGACAACCTCGCTCTCGGCAAAGACCGCGCATTGGCTCGTGATCGCGGCGGGATGCGCGGCCTGCGCCGCAGCCTCGCCAAGCTGGTCAAGGTCGAGGTCGAGAATGCGGGCGACGATCTCGAGGAACCGCCCCGTGCCCGCCGCGCACCGGTCGTTCATCGCAAAATCGCTTACCGCGCCCCGCTCGTCCAGCACGATCACCTTGCTGTCCTGGCCGCCGATGTCCACAATCGTCCGCACGTCGGGAAAGTACTGGCGGACGCCGCGGGCGTGGCAGGTGATCTCGGTGACTGCGCGGTTGGCGAAAGGCAGCGAGGCGCGGCCGTAGCCCGTGGCAACCGTGCAGGCGATGTCTGCGGCCGCGGCCCCCCATTCGGCCAGCGCCGCTTCGAAGAGCCGCCGCCCCGTGCGGGCGGGATCGTGGCCCGTGTCGGCCATCCAGTGGCCGAACTCGCCGGGCGCCGCAGTGTCCAGCAGCACCACCTTGGCGGTCCTAGCCCCCACATCAATCCCGCAGACCAGCATAGCCCACCTCGCGCGCCCCCCGATGGCAGCATGATACTGCTTTGGGGTTGGAAGGGCAAGCGCGCGTTCCAACGGATCAGTCCGGTCAGGTGGTCAGGGCGGACCACCTAGATACCGGTGCCTCGCTCCTTGACTCGCGCGGTCCCCCGCGATATGGTGATAGCGTGGCCAAGATAGGCGACATCGCCATCGCGGTGACCAACTGGGACGACGAGGAGCGCATGCTCCGTTATCAAGCCAAGGACGGCGAGCACTCAGAGACGCTGGAGCCACGCCAAGTGGCGGTCCGGGTCATCGAGAGGGCACACTGAGCGGAGAGACGACCTTGTACCCCATCGAGCCCCCGGCGGTATACGTCCACGAGAGCGTGACGGCGGACGAGCGCTATCGGGCGAGGGTGGACGGCGTCGTCCGCGCCCTCAGGAAACCTGTCGAGCCAATCGTCTACACCGACAGGGAGCTGCCCGTCTTGATAGCGGAGAACGGGCTGGTGAAGGACCGCGTCCCGATGGGCACGCTCGCCCAGGTGCACGACCCCATCCTGCTCTTCAACACGTTCCGCTGGGACGGCCGCTTCGCAGAGCGCCGCGAGGCGCTTCGCTCCGTCGGCTGCAACACGGGGTGTGACCTCCACCTCCTCGGCTATGGGCCGTTCAACTGGGCCAACTACAACCTCGAGGGCGACCCCCACCGCCACGACAAGGTCTGCCGACCCTGCTGGCGCATCCACCTCCAGAACGGCTGCGTCCACCATTGCCGCTACTGCCCCCTGGGCGGCCTCCTCATCTCATCGGTCAACGTCGAGGAATACTGCCACTGGCTCGGCCAGATCATCGAACGGCACCCCTGGCAGACCACCTATCTGCTCGACGACGACGGCGACCCGCCCTGCCTGGAGCCCGAGCACGGCACACTCGGCCCCCTGATGGAGTTCTTCGGCCGCCAGAAGGACCGTTACCTCGTCATCCACACCAAGACCTGGAACACCGACTGGATGCGCAAGGTGGACCACAACGGCGGCACGATCATCGTCTGGAGCATCAGCGGGGCGACGCAGAGCCGCCTCATCGAGCCGAAGACGGGCACCACCGAGCAGCGGATCGCGGCCGCACGCGTTGCCCAAGACGCCGGCATCCAGATTCGCTACAAGTTCAAGCCCATCATCCCGGTGAAGACCTGGCGTGAGGACGCCGCCGAGGCTGTGCGGCTGGTCTTCGAGAAGACCAATCCCGACGTCATCAGCCTCTGCTGCTTCATGTGGATGAGCATCGAGGAGATGCTCCGGCGTGTGGGCGAGGACATCCTCGACCCCGAGTTCGTCAAGGCCGCCCGCGATGCACGCGAGGAGACGAAGGACACGCGCACCCAGCCCTTCCCACTCGCCAAGCGGGCGGAAATCTACGACCACTACCTGAGCGAAATCCGCCGCTGGAACCCCGACGTGCCCGTGAGCCTCTCGACCGAGAACTTCCAGATGTGGAAGCTCTTCGGACCCAAGCTCGGCTTCACGGCCACCAACTACGTGTGCGGCTGCGGCCCCGAGAGCGTGCCCGGCGCCCGCAAGCTCGCCTGCCACCCTTTCAAGGTCGCGGTCCGCAACGACGCCGGCATCCCCGGCACATACTGACCGCTCCAGCCAGGAGCCACCAAGTGTTCCGCCGCCTGAAGCCGCCCGCCGTGTACGTGACGGAGGAGGTCGAGCGTGACGAGCGATGCGTCCGCCGCGTCGAGCGCCTGCTCACGGCCATAGACGCTGGCCGCGTCGAGCGAGGCGTCACGGACGCTCGGCTCGCCGAAATCGTCGAGGCCGAAGACTGGAGCAAGGGTCGCCGATGGGGACAGATGGCCCGCCCCACCGACCCGCCCATAGTCCTCAACACGCTCAAGAACCACCACAGCAAGGAGGAGCGCGAGCGGCGCCTCGCCCGCTTCCCGCAACTCGCCACCGCCTGCCTCCACGGCTACTTTGGCTTCGAGTACCGCGCCGACGGCGTGCCCGCCTGGCGCAAGGCCGAGGGCCGCGTATGCCAACCGGCCTGGGAGTTCCACACCGCCTGGGGCTGCCCCTTCCGCTGCGCCTACTGCTGGTTCGGCACCCTCATCAACCTGGCCGTGGACATCGAGGACTTCCTTGCCCATGCGGACCGCCGCATCCGCGAGCTTCAGCCGCCGCAGACCATCTACAAGTGGGACAATCGCACGGACATCAACGCCTTCGAGCCCGAGTACGACGCCACCCGGCTCATGGTCGAGTTCTTCGCCCGCCAGAAGAAGGACTACCTGCTCCTCTACACGGGCAAGAGCGACAACGTGGACTTCATGCTCGGCTACCCCCACAACGGCCAGACCATCATCCAGTGGAGCGTGAGCGCCCGCACGCAGAGCACCCTCATCGAGCCCGAGACGGCGCCCTGGGACCGCCGCATCGAGGCCGCCGCCAAGTGCCAGGAGGCCGGCTACCACGTCCGCTTCCGCTTCTCGCCCATCATCCCGGTCAAAGGCTGGCGCGAGGAGAACCGCGAGTTGATCGAGCTGACGTTCCGGCGCACTCGCCCCGACGTGATCTCCCTGTGCATGTTCGGCTGGATGGATGCCGAGATGGCGGCGCAGTGCTTCGACTTCGGCCTGCTCGACGAGAAGTATGTGCCGGCAATCGCTGGCGCCGCGCCGTTCCTCAAGGGCAAACGCTACGGCCCGCTGCCCCACGAGGCCCGCGCGGAAATCCACGCCTTCCTAATCGAGGAGTTGCGCCGCCGCAGCCCCGACACCCCCATCGCGCTCTGCCTAGAAACCCCCGCCATGTGGGCCGAACTCCGCGACGCCATCCGCCAGGACCCCGACAACTACGTGTGCGTCTGCGGGCCGATGTGTGCCCCAGGCCACCCGCGGCTCGCCGCAACAGGAGACCACTGAAATGCGAATCGCCTGGCTCAGCTTATCTCTGGTTGCGTGGTGCTCTGGCGCCGAACTCCCCATGCCCGGTGCCGTCGTCCACGAGAGGCTCGGCCGCGCCCTGGTCGCCGTGCCCACACAAGACAGCAAGGTCTACCTCAGCTGGCGCCTCCTGGAGGCTGACCCGCCGGGCGTCGCCTTCGACCTCTATCGCTCGGCCGGCGCCGAGGCCCCGAAAAAGCTCAACGAGCAGCCCATTGCCAAGACCACTGACTTCCTGGATGCCAATACAGCCCCTGGCGCGCACTACGCCTACACACTCCGCCTGGCAGGCAAGGCCGATGACCTGGACAGAACGGCCGCCAAAGCGGGGGAAAGCCTTGCGGGCCACATCTCCGTCCGCCTCAACGGCAGCCACACCTTTCAGAAGGTCGGCATCGCCGACCTCGATGGCGATGGCAGGTACGACTTCGTGATCAAGCAGCCGAACACCAACATAGACCCCTGGCACTTGTACTGGAAACGGAGCGAGACACCCTATAAGCTCGAGGCCTACCGGAGCGATGGCACGTTTCTCTGGAGCCACGACCTCGGTTGGGCCATCGAGACGGGCATCTGGTACTCGCCCTATGTCGTCTACGACCTCGACGGCGATGGCAAGGCCGAGGTCGCCGTCAAGACGGGCGAGGACGACCCGCGCGACGCCGACGGCCGCGTGCAGAGCGGCCCCGAATACCTCACCATCCTCGACGCAATGACGGGCAAGCCGAGGGCGCGGGTGGACTGGCCGTCGCGCGAACCGTTCATGAAGGGACAACACGGCTACAACTACGCCAGCCGAAACCAGCTCGGAGTCGCCTACCTCAACGGCAGGACGCCCAGCCTCATCGTGGAGCGCGGCACCTACAACCTCATCGTCGTCGTGGCCTATGATCTGCGCGACGGCAAGCTCGTCGAGCGCTGGCGCTGGAGCAACGAGAAGGAGCCCCGCACCTACTGGGGCGCCGGCGCACACTGGCTCCACGCGGCCGACGTGGACAGCGATGGTCGCGACGAACTTGTCCTCGGCTCCTTCGTCCTCGACGACAACGGCAAGGCGCTCTGGGCCACCGGCCTCGGCCATCCCGACCACGCCTATGTCGGCGATCTTGACCCTGCCCGACCGGGACTTGAAATCTACTTCGGCATCGAAACCCGCCAGGCGAAAGGCAACGGCATGTGCATGGTGGATGCGGCGACAGGCAAGTTCCTCTGGGGCATCGCCAAGCCCACGCGCCACGTCCACAGTTGCGGCCTGTGCAGCGACATAGACCCGCGCTTCCCCGGTGCTGAATGCTACAGCGCCGACACGGACGAGAAGAAGAACTTCGCCTGGTCGCTCATGCACACGGCGAAGGGCGAGGTCATCGAGCAGGACGAGGTAAAGGGCTTCGGCCCACGGACCGTCTACTGGGACGCCGACCCGCAGCGGGAGCTGATCCTGGGGTCGAGGATCCGCAAGTTCCGCGGGGCCGAGCTGCCGCCGAAGCTCGAGGGGGCCTTCGTAGCCGTGGCCGATATCTTGGGCGACTGGCGCGAGGAGATCATCACAACCCTACCCGGCGAGATGCGCATCTACATCACGACGATTCCCGCGAGAGACCGGCGCGTGTGCCTCATGCGGGACAGGCTCTACCGAATGGATGTAGTCATGGCCGCGATGGGCTACTACCAGGTTCCGATGCTCAGCTACGATGCGGCCTCGCGCGGCCGCTGAACCCCGGCGAGAGCCGCCCCCGCGCCACGCCCCCCCCCTTGGCGCAGCGCGCACCCAAGGCTTCCCCGCGCGCCGCCGTCCTAAATGTAGCGCCCCAGCACGCTACTCCTCATTCTTCTTCGCTTCCTTCTTCGCCTCTTCCCTGCCTTCCTCCGTCTTCCCCTCGCCCTCAGCCTTGGCGGCCTCCTTGGCAGCCTTCTTCTCAAGCATGGCGTCCCACTGCTTCTGCATCTTCTCGGCGTATTCGTCGGCATCGGCTTTTCGGGTGAAGCTCTTGAGGGTCTTGATGAGCTGAGGCCCCTTGGGCTTCTCGTCGGTGAACTCTTCTTTCTTCTTCTGTGCCTCGCGCTTGGCCTTCATCCACTCGAGGAGTGCGTTCTCGTACTCCTTCTTGTAGTCCTTCTGCTTATCGAGTTTCTCGAGGTCCGAGACGACCTCAAAAGTCATCTGACCGCTGACGCCCATGACCTGGAAGACGTAGTAGCGCATGGGCCTGCGCTCGCGGTCGTAGCGCCGCTCGGAGCGGACGATACCGCCCATCTCGCCGCTCAGGCACACTTGCCCGGCCAGCATCGCTGCAAACGCAGCGATCAGGACTCTCACATGCCTCATCGCTCGCTACTCCTAAAAGCCCCTGAGCCTACGCCCGGTGCCGGTGCCACCGCCGTGCCGCGCGCCCTCCGCCAGCCCCCACACAATAATATAGCGGGTCGGAGCGGTAAGTCAAGCGTATAGCTCAAGAATTGAGGGCGGGGGGTGGGACCTTCTGATCCACCCCTGGGACGGTGGTGGCCGCCCGCCGTGCGTCCGCGACGCGGCCCGAAGCTCCGACCCCATCCCCTTGCGGCGCCCTTGACCACTCTCTGCCCCCTGACTACAATGATTGGGTAGCCGGTCCCACACTGACGAGGTCACATGCGATGAACGTCCTCGGGATCCCCAGTGTCGAGGCTGTCCTCAAGCAGCCTGCGGTGCGTGCGCTCACCGAGGCGCTGCCGCGCGAGGTGGTGGTGGAGTGCGTGCGGGAGTGCGTGGCCGCGCTCCGCCGCGAGAGGAGCCAGGGGGACGCCATGGCGGCGTCCGCCGACGAGTCGGCGGCAGAGGTCGCCCGCAGGGTGGCCGACCGGCTCGGCCAGCGCTCGGCCGCCTCCCTGCGCCGCGTCGTCAACGCCACGGGGGTCGTCATCCACACCAATCTTGGCCGCGCCCCGCTTGCGCCGGGCGCTCTGGACGCCATGGCTGAGGTCGCCAGAGGCTACTGCAACCTGGAGGTGGACGTGGCGACGGGCGAGCGCTCGCACCGCGAGGCCCACGTGGCTGGCCTGCTGGCCCGCCTGGCAGGCGCCGAGGCCGCCACTGTAGTTAACAACAACGCCGCCGCCATGGTGCTCACGCTTACCGCTCTCGCCGCCGGCCAGCGCGTCATCTGCTCGCGCGGCGAACTCGTGGAGATCGGGGGCTCATTCAGGCTCCCTGAGGTCATCGCGTGCAGCGGCGCTAGGATGGTCGAAGTCGGCACCACCAATCACACCCGCCTCAGCGACTACGAGGCGGCCCTGGCGGCCCGACCCGTCGCGGGCGCCGACTGCCCGACGGCAGCCCTCCTTAAGGTCCACCGCAGCAACTTCCGCCAGATCGGCTTCACCAGCGAGGTGACTGTCAGAGAGCTGGCCGAATTGGCACGCCGCTCAAACACTCTCGTCATCTTCGATGCCGGCTCGGGCCTCCTGCTGCCCAACGACCATCCGGTCTTCGCCAACGAGCCGGTGGTACGCCAGGCCGTCGCGGACGGGGCCGACATCGTGACCTTCAGCACCGACAAGCTCCTCGGCGGCCCCCAGGGCGGGGCAATCGTCGGGCGCCGCGCGCTCGTCGAGCGCATCAACCGACATCCTCTCAAGCGCGCACTCCGCGTGGGCAAGCTCACCCTGGCGGCCCTGGAGGCCACACTCCGCTCTTACCTCGTGCCAGGCGGGGCGCCCGACACGCTGGTCATGGGCATCATCCGCCGCCCCACCGTGGAGCTGGAGGACGATGCCCACGCGCTGGCCGACGCCATCTCGCGGGCGGCCCGACAATGGAAGGCGACCGTTGAGCAGGACGAGAGCTCCATTGGCGGCGGCTCTCTGCCTGGGGAGACCATCCCGACGTTCGTCGTGTGGCTGGAGGCCCCGGACATCCCTGCCGATGGCCTCGACCGCGCCTTCCGCGCCCACGAGCCGCCCATCTTCGGGCGCTTCCGCCGCGGCCTCTTTGGACTCGATGTCCGAACCCTCCTCCCCGGCGACGCCGACGACATCCTGGCCTGTGTGGAGCGCCTTGCCGGCCCGAGCCAGGCAGAGAAGAGCGCGACAAAGCCACAGAGGACACAGAGAAGAAGGAAGCGGAGCAGGTGACAGGAGCAGGCGGACCCCGGGACACCATGAAACACCTTGTTGCAGGGACCGCGGGACACATTGACCACGGGAAGACCGCGCTGGTCAAGGCGCTGACCGGCATTGACACGGACCGCCTGCCTGAAGAGAAGCGCCGCGGCATCTCCATCGAGCTGGGCTACGCCTACCTCGACCTGCCCGATGGCACGCGCGTGGGGATCGTGGACGTGCCTGGCCACGAGCGCTTCGTACGCACGATGGTCGCGGGCGCCACGGGGATTGACTTCGCTATCCTGGTAGTGGCCGCGGACGACTCCGTGATGCCCCAGACCCGCGAACACCTGAGCATTCTGGAGCTGCTTGCCATTACCGACGGCCTCGTGGCGGTCAACAAGATTGACCTTGTGGACGCCGAGATGGCGGAGCTGGTGGCCGAGGAGGTCCGCGACCTGGTCAGGGGCACGTTTCTGGCCAATGCCGAGATCGTGCCGGTGTCGAGCATCACCGGGGCCGGGCTGGACAACTTGCGCGCGGCAATCGCCCGCGTGGCGGCGCGCGTGCCCGAACGCCGCGGGGGTTCCGTGGCGCGCCTCCCTATTGACCGCTCGTTCGCCGTCGCGGGCCACGGCACCGTTGTCACTGGCACGATGGCCGGCGGCACGCTCAGCGTGGGGGACGAGGTGGACATCCTCCCACGCGGGCTCCGGGCGCGCGTCCGCGGCCTCCAGTGGCACGGGGCCACCGTTGAGGCCGTCTACGCCGGCCAGCGGGCCGCGGTGAACCTCTCGGGCATCAAGCATGACGAGCTGAAGCGCGGCGACGTCCTGTGTGCCCGCGACGCCTTTACGCCCACCTCGATGGTGGATGGCATCGTGGTCCTCGACGCGGGCGTCCCACGCCCCATCGAGCACGGAGCGTCGGTGAGCTTTCACCTTGGGACCAGCGAGGTGACGGGCCGCCTCGCGCTGCTCGACCGGCCTCACCTGGAGCCGGGTGACCAGGCCTGGGCCCAAGTGCGGCTGGCGGGAAAGGTGGTGGCGCGCCGCGGCGACAGGTTCATCCTCCGCACCGTCGGCGGAGAGGCTACGCTTGGCGGCGGCCAGGTGCTCGACGCCCACCCCCTCAAGCATCGTCGCCAGCGTGCAGAGGCCGCAGACGCCTTGGCTCGGCTCGCCCAGGGCGGCCTTCGGGCGGCCATCCGACACGAGCTGCGCAAGGCGGCGGCGCCAGTGCGCCTGAGCACCTTGTGCGCCCAGCTCAGCGAGGCGCGGCCCCAGATCGAGGCTGCGCTCGGCGACGGCATCCACCTCGTGGCAACGGGCTCAGACGCCTGGGCCTATGACGACGTGCTGTTGCAGGAGACCGCCGCACGCGTCCGCGCCGCCTTGGCCGACTATCACAAGGAGAAGCCCCTCCTCGCAACCGGCCTCACCATCTCCGCCTTGGCTCCCAGGGTGGACCCTGATCGGCACCTCAGCGAGGACGTCCTGTCGGCAATGCTCCAGGCCATCGAGCAGCAGGGTTACGTGCGTCGCGTGGGCAACACCTATGCCCTGGCGACCCATCGCGTGGAGCTCGACCCGCGCCAGGCCGCGGCGCGCGAGGCCATCCTCGCGGCGTGCCTGGCGGCGCCCTTCGCCCCCCCCACACTCGCCGACCTCCAGCGTTCCCTCCCCTTCCCTCCCGCCCAGCTCGCCTCCGTGCATGAGGCGCTCCTCAAGAGCGGCGAGCTGATTGACGGCCAAGTGTGCGGCTTCCACCCCCAGGCCGTCGAAGACGCCTGGCGCAAGCTCGAGGACTATCTCCGCCAGCATGGGCAGATAACGATGAGCGAGTTCCGCCAGCTCCTCGACACCTCGCGCCGCTATGCAATGGGCCTGATGCACCACTTCGACGCCACCCGCCGCGTCGTCCGCGACGGCGACTTCCGCCGCCTGCCCTGAGCCGCGCCCCAACCGGCGCCAGCCCCAAGACCATGAGAAGAGCGAGGAGCCCTCGTGGGGCCCCTCGCTCTGTTGAGTTGGATCGGGCCGCAACGTCTCACCGGCGACACCGGCAGCGGCGACGCAGGAGCGCCACGCCTCCGAGCGCCAGGAGCACGACCGTGGTCGGCTCGGGCACCAGGATCGCCTGGAGGCCTGTGAGGTAGAGGCCAAGCTCGGGCTGGCGCAGGACCACGATCTGAGCACCGCTGAGGTCCCAGATGTAGCGGAAGTTGGGGTCTGCCGCGTTGCCGAGCTCGATGATGTAGTCGAGGACGGCGGACTCCGGGGGCACGACGAGCTGGCCGGCAACGTAGAGGTCCGTGTCGAAGAGGATGAGCGGGAACACATCGGCGGGCTGGGCGTTGCCGCCGGCGCCGAAGATGCGCAGGGTGAAGGCCCCGTCAATCCGCAGGTCGCCCAACACATCCACTAGGTCGCGGTAGCCGCCGCCGCGGAGATCCCACTCGTAGATCATCCCGTGGCTCATCGTGAAGGTGGAGCCGATGGTGAAGGTGTCCTGGACGTTGAGGCGCTGGTCAATGGTGAGGTCGCCTGTGACGCGGGCGCCGCTGCCGACCGTGGCGTTGGAGAAGCCGACAGCGCCCCCGCCGCCCACGACGAGGGTGGTGCCTGGGGCCATGACGAGGTTGCCCAGGCGCGGGGCGTAGTTGCCCGTGAAGCCGGCCTTGTAGAGGCCGGCGATGGCGTTGGCGTCCAGGGCGTGGTTGTAGAGGACGAACTCGTCAATGGTCTGGGCGAAGGGCTGGCCGCCGGTGAGGTAGTTGCCGATGGTCGAGACCTCGCTGGTGCTGCTGCGGTCGGCAGTGCCCACGTACACGCCGTCCACGTAGAAGTCCGTCGTGTTGTTGGGCTTTCCGACGGCGGCGATGTGGTGCCAGCCCTGGTTGGGCAAGAGGTCAGCGCCGCTGTCGCGGAAGTCGCCTCTGCCGTTGGCATAGATGCCCAAGTCGTTGTTGGAGTCGCGGACGATGATCTGGTGGTCGTTCTGCGCGCCGCGGGTCAGGGTGCGCCAGGCATTGGGCGGGACGGGGTAGAGGTTGTTGTACCAGGCGGCGATGGTCCACTCGGCGCCGATGTCAATACCTTGTCCACCGGTGTTCGCGCCGATGACTAGGCGCTGGTTAGAGTCGTCGGCGATGCTCATGCCGCTGCCGACCCGACCGCTGCCCGTGATCGCCGCGCCATCGGTCAGGACGCCGTCCTTCGCCGCGCCGAGGGTGCCCTGGTTGAACACCGTCGTGCCGCTGTAGCTGTCGAAGGAGTAGTAGGCGGCGGCGCCGGCCGGCCCGGCGACGGCGGGGACGTTGAGGGTGAGGGTGCCGCTGGCCACATTGATGGTGCCGGCCACGACGGGGGTCGCCTGGGTGATGTCCACCAGCGTGTTGCCCTGCGAGCCGAGGGTGTTGCCCGCGGGTATCTTGAAGACGCCGCTGGAGCCGACGGTTAGGCGGCTCTGGTCGAGGAGGGTGAAGCCGCCAGACCCGCTGAGCTCGAAGGTGCGCGCGTCCACCGTCCCGCTGACGGCGAGGCCGCTGGCGTAGCCGCGGACGTTGGCCGGGCCGCTGACGGTCGGGCCGAGGGTGAGGCTGCCGGTGACCGACAGGCCGCCCGTGACGCTCATGGTGTTGAAGTGCGCCGTGCCGGCGCCGCCCAGGGTGAACTGGGTTTCGGGGTCGAGCTGGAGGTTGCCGAGCCTGGGGGTGATGGCGCTGCCCATCTGGACGTCAATGTTGTCCACCTGGAACATCATGGTGGTGCCGCCGGTGCGTGCGCCGAAGGCGGCTCGGGCCTCGTATGGCGTCATGCCGGCGATGAACTCGCCGGTGTAGATGGGCCTGCCGGCGATGTCGAGGTAGACGTAGGCGCCGCCTGGGACGTACTGGAGGTCAACGTCCACAGGCACCCAGCCCTTGTCGCGGTAGTCGTAGACCTGCTTGACGGCGCGGACGGCGCCGGCCCAGTGCAGGGAGACCTCGTAGATGTTGTCGTAGACGTCAAAGCCAACGGCGAAGGAGTTGGTGAGGTTGGGCTCTTCCCAGGGCGGGCTGGTGGGGCCCTGGCCGCTGGTGCCGTAGTTGGCGGTGTTGAGGAGGGCGAACGCGCCGCCGTCGGCACCGAAGCCGGCGAAGAGGTCAAAGTGGGCGCTCACGGCATTCTGCGGGCCGGTGATGGTGCGGTCGAAGGCGATGGAGCTGGCGTGGCTGCCGATGTTGGACTGTGCCAGCCGCATGGCGTTGCCGCGCTGGGGGCCGCCGGTGACAATGACGGGGCAGGGGCCGGTGCCTTCCGACCTGTTGGTGTAGGGGGTGCCGGGCGCATCAAAGTTCTGGGAGACGGCGCTGGCGAGGCTGGCGGCGGGGACGTTGAAGAGGAGGTGGCCTGCGCCGGCGGGCTGTGTGTCGGTGACCTGGAGTGTGCCGGTGAAGGCGACACGCGAGGCGGCGCTGGCGTTGATCGTCACGTCACCATCGCTGATGAGGGACGAGCCGCCGCTGAGGGCGGAGGTGATGTTGACGTTGTCGAGCACCTTCATGGTGCCGCCCTGGAAGTTGAGGGTGCCGACGTTGATCTTGGCCTCGGAGACGAGGGTGCCGCCGCTGACGTTGATCGTGTTGAGGTTCACGTCGGGGCCGTTGCCCAGAATGAGGGTGCCGGCCTCCATGCTCAGGCGGTTCAGGTTCATCCCGCCCGACAGGGTGGCCGTCCCCGCAGTGCTCTTGCGAAGTGAGGCGAGTGGGCCGTTCAGGGCGGCGGCCGAGGTGCCGCTCTCGATCTCATAGGCATAGTAGCCTGCAACCGTGGTCGGGTTAGAGGCATTGAAGATGCCGGCGAGGTGGCCGCCGGCGAGGCGCAGGGTGGTGCTGGCCTGGAGGGGCGTGCCGGTGCCGAGGGGGTAGCCGGTCGTGGTGCCGCCGATGACGTTGATCCTGGGGATGTCGAGCACGGCGTTTTCGCCGAAGGTGGTGGTGCCGGCCGTGGTGAGAGCGCCCTGGATAGAAATGGCCAGACCGAGCTGGTAAAGGGTCTGGATATCGGAGGCCGACAGGGAGCGGTTCCAGACGGCGAAGTCGTCAATCATCCCGTCGTAGCTGCCGCCGCCACCTGCGTCGGACCCGATGCGGAACGCGGTGATGGGTTCCATCGTGCGGGTGAGCCCTGTGCCGGAGTGCCAGAGGCTGCCGTCGAGGTAGATGGCGAGGGAGCCGGTGGTGGCGTCTTTGACGAACACCCAGTTGTGCCAGGCGCCTTCGAACTCAGCGGGGCTGGCCCCCCTGTTGATGCGGTCGTAGGTGCCGCCGACGTTTCCGGCATCCCAGTAGACGTTGCTGTCACCCCACGGGATGTGGCTCATGATAACGCGGTTGCCGCCGTTGTTGCCGCCGAAGATCGTGTCGTTGCGCGGCTGGGCCGCGGGGTCGCCGTACTGCCAGAGAGAGACCGTGACCTGGCTGCCGTAGGCGAGCGAAGAGAAGGCGGCTGGAGGGATGATGACCGAGCCGGCGGCGGGGAAGTCGAGCACCCAGCCGCGGGTGCCGTCGTTCACCCAGGTAGCGCCGGGCTGGATTGCGCCGGGGTTATTGTTGCCGCTGGCGTCGGCCGTGGTGATCCCTGAGCCTTCGTTGAAGGGCCAGTAGCCGATCAGGCCGCTGAGCAGCCCGGGCGGCGGGCCGGACATGCTACCGACCTTCAGGGTGCCGTTGACCGTGAGGCTGCCGGTGGCGAGCACATCGGCGTTGTTGGCCACACGGAGGTTGCCGCCCGGCTCGATGAGGACGTGGCCGCCGTTGTCTACAATGAGGCTATGGGCGTCCTGCGGGCCCATCGCAGCGGTGACTGTCGCTATCCGGTCGGCCGTGGGTGCCTGGACGATGGCGGGGGTGGCTGACGTTGGGACGGGGCCGGCGCCGGAGTTCCAGTTCGTCGCCACGTTCCAGGCGGTGGTGCCGCCTGAGCCGGAGTTGGAGGTCCACAGCGACACATCGGCGAGGTCGAGGTTGAGGACGACTCGATTGGGAGAGCCTGGGACGTTGCTAACGCTCCAGGAGTTGATGAGGTTGGCGTAGGCGTTTTCCTTGATGAGGGTAACGGCGCCGCCGCTGGTGAGGGCGCCTGTGTAGGTGAAGAGGTCGTAGGAGCCGTCGGGGATGATGGCTCCGAGGGACACGCCGAGGTTCCAGGGGTAAGCGAGGTTGAGGTTGCCTGGGGACCCGCTGATGGCGACGAGGTCGCTGGTGGTGCCGTCGTGCTCCCAGTGGTAGGTGGAGCCTGCGCCCATCGTGAAGGCGCCGGAGACGTTGAGGGTGCCGGGGCTGCCGCCGACGCGCATGTCGCCGAGCAGGGTGGCGGCACCCTGTATGGTGGCGGTGGGGCCTGTGGTGATGGACTGGAAGGCTGCGGCGCCGCCGCCGCCGAGGATGAGGGTCGTGGCGTTGGCCATTGTGAGGTTGCCGAGGTTGGGCAGCCCGAGCATGCCGGTGTAGGCGGTGGTGAGGCCGTATTTGCTGGTCAGGTAGCCGCCGACGGCGTTGAGCTCGGCGGCGGTGAGGACGCGGTTGAAGATGAGAACTTCGGAGACCTCGCAACGGGATGTCTCGTTCGAGCCGCCGTATGCGCCGAGCTCGAGCTGGCCGATGTAGTAGTTGGCGTCGCCGGAGCCGTAGCTGTTGGTGGTGAGGACGTAGCCGTCGCGCCAGAAGGTGGCGGGGGGGTTGCTTGTGGCGGGGCCGACGGTGCCGGCGTAGAGGCGCCAGTTGGTGGTTGCGGTCTGGGCGGGTCCGGCTGGGTCGCCGTAAATCCAGCCTTCGGCGTGCCAGCGGTCCTCGTAGCCGCCGTGGAAGCCGAAGAGCCAGTTGCGGCCTGTGGAGGAGATGACCCGCTCGTTGTCGCCGCCGGTGTAGCGGGCGAGTGCGAGGACGGTGTAGTTGGTGAGGGGGTCGAAGTTGTAGGCGGAGCGGATCCAGTCGTCGCCATCGAAGGTCACGGTGGCGCGGCCGCCTGGCCCGGCGGTGTTGAGGTTGGGGTCGCTGCTGTAGTTGCCGCTGCCTCCGAGGTCGCGGGCGTTGCCGCTCTTGTCGCGCCAGAGGGCGATGATGTCGCCATTGGCCGGTTGGGGGCCGCCGTTGTTGATGTCGGTGGCGTCATACCAGCCGGCGAGGCCGCTGGGCATGGCGACGGAGGCGGGGACGTTGAAGGTGAGGGTGCCGCTGGCGACGTTGAGGCCGCCCTGGAGGCTCACGCCCGCGGCGGTGGCGGCGTCAATGGTCAGGGTATTCAGGGCGCTGATGTTGCCGTTGGCCGTCGAGGCTATGCCGCCGCCTGGGGCGATGGTGACGTTTTGGGTGAGGGCCACGGTGCCTGGGCCGCTGACGTTGAACTTGGTGGCGCTGAGGACTGGCCCATTGATGGTGAGGGTTTCGCCGTCCGGGCTGGCGGTGAAGTTGGTGCCGGGTGCGACGACGAATGGGCCTGTGACGGTGGGGCTGGCGAGGGTGCCGACGGAGCCGAGCTGGGGCGCGCCGGCGCCGCCGAAGGTGAGCTGGGCGCTGCTGGCGAGACGGATGTCGCCGAGGGCAGGGCCAGCGTAGTAGCTGGTGGCGAGGGCGTACTTGGTGGCAAGGTAGGCGCCGATGGCGTTGCGCTCGTTGGGGCCGATGAGGCGGTCGTAGATGAGGATCTCGGCGATGTCGGCGGCCGACATCTCGTTGTTGCCGTTGTTGTAGCCGTTGAGCTGGAGCCGGCCGATCATGTAGTTGGTGTCGCCCGAATCGTAGCTGCCGGAGAGGAGCTGGACGCCCTGGCTCCAGAAGCTGGCGGGCGGGTTGGGGCCTGGGCCGATGGTGCCGGCGTGGATGTACCAGTTGGTATTGGCGGCGACGCCGCCTGCTCCGGCTTCGGGGTAAATCCAGCCTTCGGCGTGCCAGCGGTTGATGAGGCCGCTGTGGAAGCCGAAGAGCCAGTTGCGTGTGGCGGAGGAGATCACGCGGGCACTTGCCCCGCCTGTATAGCGCGCGGTGGTGAAGACTGAGTAGGAGGTGAGGGGGTCGAAGTTGTAGATGGTCTGCATGCGGTCGTCGGTGTCGAAGCGGACGACTGGGAGGCCGTTGAGGACGTTGGTGGTGTAGGCGGGGTCGCTGTTGTAGAGGTGGACGCTGTGTTCGAGGCCGGAGAGGTCGCGCCAGAAGCCGACGGTCTGGCCGTTGGAGAGGCCGGTCATGGCGTCAGCCGCGATGTGGAACTGGCGGCCGAACATAGGCACAGTGGTGTTGGTGGCGGGGACGTTGAAGGTGAGGGTGCCGCTGTCCACGCGCACGGTGCCGTCGAAGCCGACAGCGCCGCCGACGGCGAGGGTGAGGGAGTTGGCGGCGGCGAGGGTGCCGCCGGGGCCGGAGAAGGTGCCGGTGACTGTGGTGTTGCCGGTGAGGGTGGTGGTGCCGCCGCCGACGTAGAGGTCGGTGAGGTTGGCGCCGGCGGTCGTGGTGGTGCCCGAGGAGGCGAGGGCCTTGGCCGTGATGGGCGCGTCGGAGGTTAGGACGCCGGTGGGGTTGACGGTGATGGTGGCGCCGGCACTGTTGAGCGTGCCCGGGGCGAAGTTGAGGGTCGTGCTGAGGTTGAGGGCCTGGGTCACGGTGACGTCAGCCTGCGACCCTGCGCCGGTGCGGACGAGGTTGCCCTGGAGGTTGAGGATACGGGCGTTGACGGGGTGGTCAATGAAGAGGTTAGCGCCGGCGCGGACAGTGACCTCGGCCCCAGTGGTCGTGAGGATCTCGCCCTGGGTCATGTCGAGGTCGCGGTACATGTCGAGGCGGTCGGTGACTGTGATGTTGCGGTCGGTGGCCTGGGGTGCGGCGCGGTTGAGCCAGCCGCCTGGGGAGAGGATGAGGGTGGCGAGGTTGAGGGCCTTGAGGGTGCGGGTCTCGCCCTGGGCGATGTCGAGTCCGCCGCCGACGACGGGCATGGACCACAGGCCTGCCTGGGCGGGGTCGGAGGGCTTAATCATTTTGAGCGCGGGCATCCCGGGGGCCTGGAATTGGGCTTCGATCTGAGATCCCCCGCCGCCCTCGCGGTGGGTGAAGGCGACCAGGTATTCACCTGCGGCAAGGTTGACCGTGCGGGTGGCCACGGCGTTCCAGAGCAATTGTTCGCCGCGGTCGGAGGCGAGGCCGGGCGTGTTGGACTCGAAGATGCCGTTGCGGTTGAGGTCAATCCAGATGCCGGTTGGGTCATCCTGGGCGTTTATGCGGAAGTTCCAGTTGCCGGCCAGTGCAGGCGGGACGGTGAGCTTGCCGAGCCAGATGTTGCTGTAGTTGTCTATCTGGCCGATTGCGCCGGAGGCAATGAAGTCAATGTCGTCGTTGTAGTCGAGACCGCGGCCCTGGGGGCCACTGGTGAAGACCTCTTTGCCGAAGAGGGCCTGGAAGCCGGCGGGAGCGAGGTTGTTGACCATGCCGGCGTTGAGGTTGAGGTCCATTACCAGGGCGTCGTTGTTGATGTGGTAGCCGTAGTGGGCGAGGGCATTAGGCTGGACGTAGGACGGGCTGTTGACGCCGTTGGGCAGGATGATTGCGCCGCTGCTCATCGTGGCCTTCATCTGGACGATGGCGCCTTCGGTAGGCTGGAAGTTGGGGAGGATGATGGAGCCGGTGGATGCGCCGATGACGGTGGGGCTGCCCTCGCTGAAGACGGTGACCGGGCCGCCGATGAGGGCGCCGCTGGCGTAGGCCCCGATGGCGTTGGGATAGGTCGTGTCGTTGCCGTCGGGGCTGGTGAGGACGAGTTGGCCGCCTCTCCAGACGCCTGCGGGATCGGCGATCTGGGAGCCGATGTCCAGCCTTGCCCCTGCAACAGCAGCGGGGCTGGTGACGACCATGCGGCCGCCGCCGCCACGGGCCTCCAGGCGCGTGTTGGCCAGCCCGGTGCCGGGCTGGTCGAGGACGACGTCGCCCATGCCCTGGCTGAAGAACCTGTTGACGGCGCCGGAGCCGTTGAGGGGGCCTGTGTAGACCGTGGTGAGGCCCGCGGGGTTGAGGCCGGCGTAGGTGCCGGCGATGTAGTTGAAGGTGCCCGCGGCGTAGCGGTTGGCCGGCCCGCCGTCGCCGGTGGCCGGGAAGGTGTTGGGGTCGGTGCCGTAGCGTCCGCCGCCGACGAAGCTGATGGCGCCGTTTGCGCCCCAGGTTGTCCAGGGCAGGGGGCTGATGGCGTTGCCATTGAGGTCTGTGGCGTTGAAGCCGCTGGCCACGATGCTGCCGCGGAAGCCTGCGGGGAGGATGAGCGGGGTGGCGAGGTCCTTGAAGCGGCTGCCGCCGACCAGTGTGCCGGGGTCGCCGGGGGTGAAGGTCAGGGTCGTGACCGGCGTCGCCGTGTTCGTGCGGTCGTAGAGGCGGACGCTGAGCGCGGCGCTGAGCCCGTCGGAGCCGCTGTCGAAGATGCCCAGGCTGGTGAGCACGAGGGGATAGATGAGGTCGAAGTCCATGCCGAGCGAGCCGGTGTATGCCTGGTTGCCCACCTGGCCGGCGGGCACTATATAAGAGGTAAAGGGGTTGGGCTCGGTGAGGTTGGTCTGGGTGAACTTTATGGTGCCGCCGCCGGTGGTCAGGAGGGTTGGGAAGGTGTTGGTGGTGGAGCCATCTAGGGTGAGGGTGCCAAGGCGAGCCGCGCCGTCGGTAAGGGCGCTGATGGTGCTGCTGGCTGCCAGGGTAACATTGGTGTTGGTGGCGTTGATGTTGTCGAGGCGGGGGTAGGACCACTTGCCGGCCTGGGCGGGGCTGGAGGGCAGGATGAGGGCTTCGCCGCCCATGCCGGGCGCCCTGAAGTACGCCTGGACGTTTGAGCCGCCACCGAACTCGCCGTGGACTATTGCGACGCGGTAGAGTCCTGTGGAGGTGAAGTTGATGGTCTTGGTGCCGGTGTCTTCCCAGGCGATGAGCTCGCCGTTGTTGGATTCCAGGCCACCGGTGACGGTCTCGAATATCCCATTCTGGTTGAGGTCAACCCAGATGCCTGAGCGGTCGTCATCGCCGCCGATGCGGAAGGTGTGGTTGCCGGTGGTGGTGACGTTGAGGTAGCCGGTCCAGATGTTCGTGTAGTTGTCAACCTGGCCGACTGCGCCGGAGTAGACGAACTCGGCGTCGCTCTGGGGGTATAGGCCGCGATAGCCGAAGGCGGCGCCATCGGTGAACGGCACGCGGTTGTATGGCACGCGGGCGAGGACGCCGTTCTGGAGAACCAGGCCGTTGGTTCCCTCGAGGTCCATCGAGCGCTCGGGGGTGCCGTTGTAGCCGATGTGGGAGAGGGCGTTGGCGACGTAAGTGCCGTCGGGCTGGCCCATGAGGGCGAGGGTGCCGCCGGCGAGGGTGACGAGGGGGTTGCCGGCGCCGAGGGGCGGGGTGGCGGGAGGGGTGGCGGCGGCGCGCAGGAGGCCCTGGGCCTCGACGCGGAAGTTCGTGTTACCGGCCACCACGTTGCCGGGCGTTGAGTTATCGAGTTCGAGGGCGGCGGCATATATCCTCATGGTGCTGCCGGCGATGCCCTGGTCATTGTAGGTGGTCGGGACGGCGCGGGGCAGGACGGGGAAGCCGTCGAGGAGGACGTTGGTGGCTGAGCCGATGTTGGACTGGCCGCCTGCGGTGCGGAGAGCGCCGAGGTTGGCGCCGTTGGTGCCTAAGACGAGGGTGCTGCCTGGGGTGAAGTCGGTGCTGGCGAAGTTCATCTTCGCCCCGCTGAGGGTGAGGGTGGAGCCGGTGCCGAGGTCGAGGTCGCGGAAGGTCGCGTCGTAGTCGGTGAGCGCGCGGAGGACCGAGGTCGTGGTGCCGGCAACGACGCTGACGTCGGTGGAGCTCATGTCCACGGCGGCCATGGCGTTGGCGGACCAGTAGCCGGCCTGGTTGGGGTTGCCCGGGCTGATCAGCCGCAGGCCGCCGCCCGGCGGTGCAAACTGCGCCCGGTTGAGGTTTGAGCCGCCGCCGTACTCGCCGTGGCCGACGGCGAACATGTACAGGCCAGGGGTCGTGAGGTTGACGCTCTTTGTGCCCCCATCCTCCCAGGCGAGGAGCTCGCCGTTGTTGGTGCCCAGGTTGCCCGTGTTGGACTGGAAGATGCCGTTCTGGTTGATGTCGAGCCAGATCATGCCCCGGTCGTCGTCGCCGTCGTACTTGAACTGATACGTGCCGGTCGTGGCGGGGGTGACGTTGAGGTAGCCGATCCAGAGGTTCATGTAGTTGTCCCAGCGGCTGACGACGCCTGCGCCGAGGAAGTCGTGGTCGCTGAAGAGCGAGGCCAGGTTTCGGTTCATCAGGGTGCGGCTGTAGGGGGCGAGGGCCATGAGGCCGGCGTTGTTGTGGAGGTTCATCGCGCTGTCGGGCATGTAGTCGTAGCCGATGTGGACGAGTGCGTTGGGGACGGTGGTGGCGGCGCCCTGGGCCTCAAAGGTGCCGCCGCTGAGGATGAGGGTCTCGGCGTTGCCCAGCGGCGGGCTGGAGGCGACGCCGACGAGTTTGCCGGCATTCACCCGGAAGGTGGATGCGGCAACGGTCGAGACGTTCTTGAGCGTGAGGGTTCCAAGGCCGTTCTTGATGAGGTTAGTGGCCGTCGCGCCGTCCGTGTAGCTCTCCATGGTGAGGTTGGTGTTGTCCACGGCGAGGGTGATGTTGCGCCCTGGGCCTCCGCCATTGACGGCCAGGCCGCCTGTGAAGGTCGCGACGCCGCCGGAGGAGGTCAGGGTCGTGCCAGCGTTCATCGTCAGGGAGCCGAGGGTGGCGCTGTAGTCGGTGACAATGCGGAGGCCCGAGTCGGCGATGACCGAGAGGTTGGTGGTCGGGGCGTTGATGGCGGCGACGTCCTCGACGGACCAGAGGCCGGCCTGGGCAGCATCGGCGGGCTTGACTGGGGCCTCGGCGCCCATAGTGGGGGAGCGGAACTGGACGGTGAGGCTGGACCCGCCGCCGCCCTCGGCGTGGCCGAAGGCGACGCGGTACTTGCCGGGCTGGAGGTTCAGGGTCTTGGTTCCGCCGTCTTCCCAGGCGATCAGCTCGGCGTTATTGGTGGCCAGCGTGCCGGTGTAGGAGGTGAAGACGCCGTCCTGGTTGAGGTCGAACCAGATGGCGCTCCAGTCGTCGTCGCGGCTGACGCGGAAGGTGTAGTTGCCTGGCGTCGTCACGTTGAGGTAGCCGGTGATAAGGTTCGAGTAGTTGTCCCCATACGACACGGCGTTGTTGTATCCCCAGTCGGCGTCGGAGCGGAAGTCGAGGCCGCGGTTGTCGGGGCCGGAGGTGAAGAGCGGGGTGCCGTAGGGCTTGACGAGCCAGAGGTTGGTGTTTCCGCTGATGTTGAATAGGTTGGCATCCGGCCCGGCGTGGTAGCCGCGGTGCTGGAGGGCGTTAGTGTTGAGAACGGTCTGGACGCCTTTGAGCTCAAGGGTGCCGCCGTTGAGTGTGACCTCGGTGCCGCCGAGGGGGTTTGCGCCGATGCCGCGAAGAAGCCCCGAGTCCACCTTAAAGGCGAGGTCATTGGAGTTGTTGGTGCCGGCTGAGTTGTCAATGGTTAGGGTTCCGGAGCCTTGCTTGGTGAGGGTGCCAGGGACGTTCTGGTCGTCGAGGCTGCTGACGGTGAGCGGGGTGCCGCCCATTGCCTGGATGGTGGCGTTGCCTGTGGTCTTGAGGACGGAGACGGTGCCGCCGGCGGCGACGAGTTTGGCGTCGGCCCCGAAGTTCAGGGAGGCGGTGGCTCCGGTGACGTTGGCCGGCCCTTCGAGGGTCAAGGTGTTGCCTGCGCCGATGTTCACCGCGCTGGCGCCGGTGACGGCCAACGAGTGGGCGGCGTAGTTAGCCTCAACGACGACCTGGCCGCTGTTGACCACGGCGGCGGTGGTGGCCTCGTTGGGGAATGGTGGCGGGCCGCCGATCCAGTGGGGGGTGCCCCAGTTGTTCGACGTGCCGTCCCAGGTAAGGGTGGTGGCCTGTGCGGGCTGGGTGTAGGAGGAAGCCAGGCCGTACTTTCGGCTGAGATACCAGCCTATGTCGTTGAGCTCGGTGGCGTTGAGGACGCGGTTGTAGACGAGGATTTCGGCTATGTCGCTGATAGAGGTCTCGGAGCCGCCGGTGCCGTATGCGCCGAGTTGGAGCTGGCCGATCATGTGGTTGCCGGCGCCGGACCCTGTGCTGTTGAGGACCAGGAGGTTGCCGTTGCGCCAGAAGCTGGCCTGGGGGTCGGCAACGTTGTTGATCGTGCCGGCGTGGATGGCAAAGTTCCTGGTGACCACGCTGCCGGCGGCGCCGCCGGCGGGGTAAATCCAGCCCTCGGCGTGCCAGCGATCCTCATAGTTTCCGTGGTGCCCGAAGAGCCAGTTGCGGGTGCGGGAGGTGATGATGCGCTCGTTGTCGTTGCCCGCGTAGCGCGCGATGCCGAAGACCGTGTACTCAGTGATGGGGTCGAAGTTGTAAGTCGTCCACATCCAGTCGTTGCCGTCAAAGTTGATAGCCGCATTGCCGCCAATCATGTTCGGCAGGTAGTTGGGGTCGCCATTCACATTGTTGGCGTCGCGCGCATTGCCGCTCTTGTCGAGCCATGTCGTGATGGCCGCTCCCGGGACGGGCGGTGGCCCCCCATTGTTCGGGTCGCTCGCGTCGAGCCACAGAGCCAAGCCGGCAACGTCCAGCGGCCCGCCCTGGACTTCGCTGAGCCAACCGCCAGCACCAGAGAGCGCGAGTGCGGTGAGGAAAAGACCGAGCCGTGCGAATCTGTTCAAGAGCGCCATTGACCTAACCCTTTGCTCAGGTTTTGACGACCGAGTGGTAGCGGCGCATGACCCGACCTACCCGGTGCCGATCCTGCACCTTGCAAATCACGTGCCACCCGAACGATGACGCGGTCAGCACGTCAAGATAACCCTATCGTCTGATGTAACAACGACTTGTGTCGCCTCTCACTGACTCCGTGATGGGTCATTATGCGCGCCTTGCGCGCACCTGCGCAGGGGCGCATGTTGACGATTCGCAACAGATTCTGAACGGCATTCTTCCCCGCTTGACCTAAGCAGTTACTGCGCAAGCAGTTAGCCCTCTTGCGCGCCTCGTTGACGCAGTGCAACGCCCCGGTGCCAGATGGCCGCAACATCTTGTCTTTACGAGACTTAGAATGTTGCTCATTGGCAACATGCTCTGTCTTCCATCCCTTCAAAGACGTAACCCATTGTCAGCTTGCCACATGCGTCCGCCCCGGGTGCCCGGCCCAATCCCCGACTGTTGCCAGCGCCCCACGCTGCATGACTGCCCCAGGCCACACGTCGCCGCTTCGCGCTGGTCCCGCCCCCGCGCCCGCGTGCAGCCGCCATCGTGCCAAGGTCCGAAAGAGGGGCACCGAGACCTCCCGATATTGCTCCACCACCGTTTCTGAGGCGGCCCCGGTTTCGCTCTTCGACCTATCCTGAACCCCAAACCCCAACTGGGCGCAAGACCCCGGGCCACCGAAACGGGGCCCGTCTCGGCCATTGGCGAGGCCGAGACCCGACAGAGGATGGGACGCCGTTCTGATGCTCGGCGTCAGCCTCTGGGAGTGCGGCGACTTGTCGCGCGCTGTTCACACGCAGCCGCCAAGACCTGGGCGCGCTAGCGGGCGCGGCCCGGTTGCCGTGAGTCGCGCCTTGTGTTATAATCCACCTTAGCGTGTCGGGTCGCCGCGTCGTGGCCGTGGGGCCGAAGGGGTTGGCGATGCGCAATCGGACCACCGAGGCGACCACCCCTGCCGGCGCGCTGGGGAGGGTCTGCGAGCAGCTTTTCACGCTGACCCAGCATCTCCACGGCCTCACAAAGCCCTCGGCCCGCCTGCTGGCGGCGGCCATCGGTGGTGCTGCCCGCACAACGGTGGCTCCCGAAGAACTACAGGTTATCGCTCGAGCGGCGGCCCTGGCCGAGGCGGGCGCAGGCGGCTGGCCGCCTGGCGCAGAGTCGCGCGAGCGCCGCGCGCGCGGTGAGCTTGCCCTCGCTGGCCGCATCGCCGCGCTGTTGCGCGTGGCCAGGGCCATTGCGCGGCCCCAAGCGCCGAACGCGATGGTCGTGGGCGTCGTGGATGATGGCACGGCGCTGGAGCTGCTCGTCTCCGGCATCCCGACGGCGCGCGCGGTGGCGGTCCTGGAGAGCGCAGACTTGTGGAACCTGCTGTGCCTTCGCCCCATCCGCTCCGTGCGCATCGTCGAGCCCGAGGCAGCCACGAGCGACCGCGTCGGCCCCGACGAGGGTCTCGCACACGCCGTTCAGCGCACCGCGCGCCGCCACCTCGACCAGTTCCTAAGCCGCCGGGCCCTGCTCCAGTACGACCGCGACGTCGAGTGCGTGCACGAGATGCGCGTGGCCATACGCCGGCTGAGCGCGACCCTGCGCGTCGGGCGCCGAGCACTCCCCACGATTACCGACGAGCTGCGCCGTGAGCTTCGCTGGCTCCGCGACGCTCTCGGGACCGTGCGCGACCAGGATGTCTTCGTCCAGTTCCTCGAGCGGTACGCTGCTGGAGCGCCGGACGGCCATCGCGCGTGGCTCGTGGCGCGCCTGGCCGCCGAGCATCGGCGCCGCGCGCGCGGCTATCAACAACTGGTAGCACTCCTCGGCTCGCCGCGCTACGCGGAACTCACGCGCCGGCTCGCCGACGCCTTGGCCGCCGAAGACCACAGCGCGCGGGGGGCCGTCCCCGTAATCAAGGCGGCCCCGCGTGCCCTGCGGCGGCGCCTGCGCGACGTGGCCGCCTACGCCAAGGACCTCCGCGCCATGCCCGCGCAGGAGCAACACGCGCTCCGCATCGCATGCAAGCGCCTGCGCTACACCGCGGAGTTCTTTGCCGGCCTCGAGCCCGGCGGCCTCAAGGAGATCATAGGGCCGATGGTCCAGCTCCAGGACGCCCTCGGCGCGGTGCACGATGCAGACGTCTACGAGGCGCGCATCCGGCGGTATCGTCCTCGAGGCCCGGAGGCCCAGGCCGCCGCCGCGCTCGTGGCCCACGTCCGGGCCTGGCGCGCCGCCTCGCTGGACGAGGCCGAGCGCGCCTGGCGCGCCTTCCGCTCCCGCAAGGGCCTTTCCAAAGCCACAGAAGCCATTCGGAGAATGGGACGATGAAGCCTGGCAACCGGTCGCTTTTCCTGGGCGTGGACGTGGGCGGCACGAAGATCCTGGCCGCTGTCGCCGAGACCTCGGGCAACATCCTCGCCCGCGAGCGCGTCAGCACCCCACGCAAGGGCTCGCCCCAGAAAACCCTCGAGACCATCGTCCAGGCGATGGACGGCGCGATGGGGAACGCCGGGGTCTCCAGGGGCCTCCTTGCCGCGGTGGGCCTCGCCATCCCAGGCGTGGTGGACCCCGACGCCGGCCGCGTGGTTGTAACCCCCAACATGAACCTTTCGGGCATGGAGATCGCCCCCAAGCTCCAGAAGCGCTTCGGCGTCCCCGTCGCGCTCGGCAACGACGTCAACCTCGGCACGCTCGGCGAGCGCTGGCTCGGCGCCGCGCGCGGGGCTCGCAGCGTCGTCGGCATCTTCCCCGGCACCGGGATCGGGGGCGGGATCATCCTCGAAGGCAAACTCGTCCGCGGCGCGCGCGAGGCCGCCGGAGAGGTGGGCCACATGGTTATGCAGATCGGCGGTCCCCTGTGCGGCTGCGGCAACCGCGGCTGCCTCGAGGCGCTCGCCAGCCGCTCCGCAATCGAGCGCGACATCCGCGCCGCGGTCGCAGGCGGCCGCAAGACCATCCTCACCCAGCTCGCCGGCGGCGACCTCTCCCTCATCCGCTCGGCCATGCTCCGCGCCGCACTCGACCGCAAGGACCCGCTCGTCACCAGGACCCTCCGCAAGGCCGCCGAAACCCTCGGCTACGCCTGCCTCAGCGTGCGGCACATCCTGGACCCTGAGCTCATCGTCCTGGGCGGCGGCCTCATCGAGGCATGCGGCGACTTCATCGTTCCGATCGTCGAACGCATCCTCGCAGCCGACGCCTTGGCGGGCGCGCGGCCGGGCGGCAACGTCGTCCAATCCGCCCTCGGCGACGACGCAGTCGTCCTCGGCGCCGTCGCCATCGCACAGGAGCGGGCCGGCCTCGACCCCTTCGCCGCCGCACAGACCATCCCCCGATACCCCACCTTCGCCGAAGCCACACCCGGCCGCATCGTCATCGGCAAGGAAACCTACGACTACGACCTCTATATCCGCGCCGACGCCAAACTAAAACGCCGCAAGAAGGACAAGGTCAAAGCCAAGTACGGCACCTCCCACAAGCTCGACGCCGAAGAACTGGCCAAGGTCTGCAAAGGTAACCCGGAACTGCTCATCATCGGCACCGGGCACCAAGGCGCCCTCGAGCTCACCCCCGACGGCGAGGACTTCCTGCGCCGCCGCCGCATCACCTGGCGTGCCCTACCCACCCCCGAGGCCATCCTCGCCTACAATGCCGCCCGCGGCCGCAAAGCCGCCCTCATCCACCTCACCTGCTGATCGCACCATCCGACCCAAAGCGCAATGGGATTGGCGGGCACAGGAACCCGCCCCTACCCGCTGATTCCCGCGGCCTGTCCGAAAAGGGCCACGGCCAAATGATAAGAGAGAATCGGGTCTGGGTCGGGTATCCTCTTGCCCGTAATCATCCTGCTTGGGTTGTTTCTCTGGCTCACACCTTGCTCGGCAGGTCGCCGGTCATCAGGTGGCGCATGATGAGGCGGTCGAGGCCCTCGTAGTCGCGGGCGGCGATGAGGGCGGCCTCGGCTTTGGTGTCAAGGGTGCGGACCTTGTGGAGGAGCCAGAGGAACATTTCGCGGCTGTGGGCGAGATGCTTGGTGCTGACTTCGCGCCGCTGGGGGCGCATGGCCTTGACGTCGAGGCCGACCATGTTGCCGTCGCGGCCGTAGCCGCCAAGCTCGAGGACCCTCACCTGGTTGAAGGCCCGCCGCAGGTTGACCATGCCAAAGGCGCGGTCCTGGTCGAACTTTGGGCCGTTCTGGTCGTTGAGGTGGACGCTCCAGAGTTTGCCGACGGAGAGTGCGAAGGCCATTTCGTCGGAGGGGTCGAGGCCGGCGAGGATGCTGTGGGCGCTCTCCATGTTGGCGCCGACGCGGGCGGGGTCAATGGTCATGTATGCGATGGCGACGGCGTGGCCCATGGTGGGCACGTAGGCGTGGTCCATCGGCTCGTTGGGCTTGGGCTCAATGAGGATGCGGCAGTCGGGGTCGTACTCGAGGAGGGCGTTGATGGCCTCGACCTGGTGACGGTAGGCAACGATAGCGTTCTTGGCCTCGCGGACGTAGGTGCCCTCGCGGGCGAGCCACAGGACGATGTCGCGGGTGCCGAGGATGCGGGCGATGTCAATGGCCTTCTTGGAGCGTTCGATGGCGTAGCGGCGGTCGGCGGGAGAGTTGGAGGTGTAGCCGCCGTCAATGCCGCGCGGGGTCTCCCAGAGGCGTGGGGCGACGAACTCGGCGACGACGCCGGCGTTGTCCAGCCGTCGCTTCATCGCGCGGGCGGCCTTTTCGATCTGGGCGGGGGACTTGTCGTCGAGGTCGGGCACCGCGTCGTCGTCGTGGAACTGCATGCCATCGAAGCCGAGGTCCTTGAGCATTTGGAGCTTCTGCTCGAAGGAGAAGCTCCTGCGGACCGGCGGCCCAAAGGGGTCGGCGCCCTCGTGGATGTTCCACGGCCCGAAGGTGAACCGGTACTTCGTCCGCCCCTGCGCGTCCACAAACTTCGCCATCACACGCTCCTTTCTGCAGAGTTTGAGGTGTTGGCTGATGCAACGGCATAGGTTGCACAAAAAGGGCGACGGAGTCAAGCCCTTTGTGTCGCCGAGACGATGGCGTAGCCTCTTGCCGGCCTTGCGGCGACGTTGACGAACCGCCCCCTCATCGCAACGGCGAACCATTCGGGGGCCTTGGTGACGAGGAGGACGCGGCCGCCGGAAACCAGGAGCTTCGCGGCGGCGTCGAGGAACATCTCGGCGATGCGCCAGTTGCCGTAGTAGGGCGGATTCGAGAGAACTACGGCGTAGCCCGGCGAGAGGTCGCGGGCAGCGTTGGCCGACAGGAGCGTCGTGCAGCGCTCCCTAACGCCGAGCGAGGCGGCGTTGGCCTCGGCACACTCGATGGCCCGCGCGTGCGAATCCACAAGGGTCACGTGCGCATCGGGGCAGCGGAGCGCCGCAACCAGGCCCAGGACCCCGGCCCCACAGCCGAGGTCGAGGATTCGCGGGGCGCGGCCCGAGGAAGGAGGGGCGAGTGACCCGAGCACCGCGGAGAACTCGTCAGAAGTCAGGAGCGCGCGGGTGCCTGCATCGAGGCGGCCGTGGCAGAAGACGCCGGGGCGGGAGAGGAAAGATAGGACTCTGTCGCCATCCTTGACGGAGAATGTGCGGCGGAGGTCGAGGTCCGGGTGGCTCGCGTTAGGCGGGCGGCGGGCGATATAGGCCACTCCGCTGCGGCGGGTGGGGCCGGGGAGGGTCGTGGCGGAGCCAAAGAGCCGGAGCACCTGGTCTCGGAGGAAGCGGTCGCGGCGGTTGTCGGTGCTCGTGAAGAGCAGGCCGCCGGGCCTGAGGCAGCGGAGCGCGAAGGCGAGGCGCTCGCGGAGGAGGTCGGCGAGGCCTGCCATGGTGGAGGGCATGGCCACGATGTCCCACGGGCCTTCGGGCGGGTCGGGCGCGAGGGCGAGGTCGGGGGCGAGGTCGGGGTGGCGGCGGGCCGTCTGCCGCGCCGCGTCGAGGTCCCAGGCATCATCGAAGTGGCAATGGACGCTCAGGCGGGGATTGAGCGCGCGGAGTGCCAGGGCGGCCAGCCCCTCGGCGCTGTTGACGACGAGCGCGTTGCCGGCCTTGCCCGTGGGCAGCGCGTTGAGGAGCGCCTCTTCGCTGGGGTGGACGCCACGGCGCGAGCGCACCACAAGCTGGCCTCTGGCGAAGGCCTGTCGGGTCACACCGGGCTCCCCGGCGCCGAGGCGAATGTCCATTGGCAGCCTTTCCAGTTTCGGCGTGAATGCCTGGCCCACTTCTGGTATAATGCAAAGGGTTTGCGGACGCAACGAGGAGAGGTGGTGTGGCACAGAAGATGCGCAGGCGAGTAGTCAAGGAGCGACTGGTTCGGCGCTCGGAGGACGACGGGAGCTTCGACAGGGACTTCTGGCGGGAGCTTGGGCACGAGGCGCGCCTCGCTGCCGCGTGGGAGATGGCGGCTGAGGTTGACTTGATGAGGGGCGGAGATGGCAGTCAACCCCGACTTCAGAGATCTGTTGAAGGAATTCAACGACGAGGGCGTTGACTACCTCGTCGTCGGCGCCTACGCGGTCATCATCCACGCCCAGCCTCGGTACACGAAGGACCTTGACATCTGGGTGAGGCCAACGGCGGCCAACGCGGAACGGGTCTTCCGCGCTCTACAGATGTTCGGGGCGCCCTTGCACGGGATCACCCCGGCTGACTTCACGGACCCAGACGTCGTTTACTACATGGGGGTCCCGCCCAACAGAATTGACATCCTGAGCAGCATTGCTGGGCTGGACTTCGATTCCGCCTGGGCAAACAGGGTCGAGCGAACGTATGGCGATGTGCCGATCCACGTCCTCGGTAAGGCCGACCTGATCCGTGCGAAAAGGACGAGTGGCCGGCCGCAGGATTTGCTCGACGTTGACACCCTCGAGAAGACCCCCGATCAATGAGCGAGCGGGGCTCCACAAAGGAGAGGCCCAACCGCAGCGACGAAGAGCCGGGCATCCTGGACAGCTTTCGAGGCCTTGGCGGGGGAGAGGTGCCTGGCGACACCGCGGCCGCCGGCGTCGCAGAGGGCGTAGAGGGCGTTATAGGCGGCGGCCGCCTCGCGGCTCAGGCCGCCCTTGCGCACGTGGTGCTTGTGGAGGTAGGCCCGCACGGCGCCGTGGGCGACGAAGCTCTTGCCGCCAGTAAGCAGGAGGGCCGAGGCAGCGAAGAATGCGGCGTGGTAGGCGCTGGTCGCCGCGTAGTCCGAGTGCCCCTGCCCCAGAAGCTCCTCGGCAAGCTTCAGGGACTCTTGCGCCTTCGCCCACAAGCCGCTGACGTCCGGCCGCTCCTCGCTCATTTCTGCTTGGACTCCTCACGCAGCACGATGTAGGCGGCGAACTCGTCGCTCATGGGCACGGCGATGGTCTCGCCCTGGCACACACCCTCCAGGACGGGTTTGCCGAAGGGGTCCTTGGGGTCGAAGAGGCGGTAGTTGTCGCCGAGGCGAAGGAAGCCCGTGGTCTCCACCTTGACCTCCTTGGCATTGTCCCAGTTGTAGACGGCGAGGTGGGCGCGGTGAGGGTCGTACTTGCTTGGCAGGAGAATGGTCTTGCTGCCGGCGGGCCGCTTAGCGCCCTTGGGGACGATGAGGTTGTCCTCGTTGACGACTTTCTTGTACTTATTGATGCTCAGGGAGCCGTTGACGATGATGTTGTCGCGGACCTCGCAGTCCTCGTTCTCGGGGGCGTTGTAGCCGATCTGCATCGAGACGTTGTGGAGGCAGTTTCGCAGGACGCGGATGTTGTGGCTGGGCTTCCCGCCGCCGACGAGAAACGTGCCGAGGCCGTAGGCGATGTTGTCGGTGATGAGGTAGTTGTCAACGTCGGCGCGGCTCGAGCCATAGGCGTGCATCGTGTAAGTGCCGTGGTAGCGGCACGTCAGGATGCAGTTGGCGATGGTCTTGATGCCGTCCTTGTTCTGGGTGTAGATGCAGTGGCCGTGGCCGCGGTCGGGTGCGAGCCAGCCGTTGTCGTAGATGATGCAGCCGTATATCTCGCAATCCAGTTCCCCCTTCCAGCAACTGATGCCCTGGCGGCAGTCGTGGATGGCGATGTGGATGTACTTGCAGTTCTTGCCCCCAAACATGTTCAGCCCGCCCCAGGGGCGGTGGAAGTCCTTCGGGTGCGATCCGCCGGTGTCGATCTTCTCGGGGTTCGGCTCCGACACCATGATCTCCAGGTCCCATATCCAGACGTGGGCGGAGGGGGCATGAACGGCGAGGCCGCCGTCAATGGTGGCGCGAGCGCCGGGCGCGGGGCGGACGTGGATTGGCTGGTCGGCAGTGCCGACGAGGCGGACATCGAACTGCTCTTTCGGCCGCCGCTTGTAGGTGCCGGCGAGGAGCAGGAGCGTGTCGCCGGGCGCCACCTTCTGCTGCCCGTCGAGCGCCGAGGCGATGTCCCACGGCGCCTCACGCGTCCCCGGATTCGTTGTCTTGCCCTCGGGTCCAACGAACCATTGCGCGGCTAGAGACGTGGAAGCGCCGACTAGAGCGCAGACTCGCGCGAGAGTCCCAGCCGCTCGCATCATGGAACACCTCCATTCAGCATTACCCTCCCGAAGGCATTGGAACCTTCGGGAGGGTAAGCAGGAACGCGGCCTTACGGCAGGCGGATGACGAACTGGTTCGTCGCCCCCTTCGTCACGTGAAGCTGTGTCTTGGCGGTTCCAGCGCCAACTGCATACTTGCCGAAGAAGCCGCGGAAGGCGAGGCGGCCGTCCGCGTCGGTCTTGCCCTGGACGCGGGTGTGCCAGGTCTCGTGGATGAGTTTCTTGAGGGCGTCGTAGGCGGGCTTGGGGGTCATGTCCTTGCGGAGCAGACCGCCGCCGGGAAGCCAGGAGCCGTCGTCGCAGAGGTCCCACCAGGTGATCGCTCGCATCGCGGGATGGGCGAAGCAGACGGTGTAGAACTTCGCCGCGTAGTCGGCCTGGGCCGCCTCGTCCCACTTCCCCTGAATGTGCGAGCCGGTGATGGGCTGCCCGCCCGAGCAGGGGCAGTACTCGGTGATGTGCAGCTCCTTGCCGAGGCCGGCGTAGCGGTCGAGGATGCGTTTCACCTGGTCGAGGGGGAAGCGCATGGTGCGCGGTTCGTGAGCCTGGATGCCGATGCCGTCGAAGGGCACGCCCGCCTTGAGCGCGTCCTGGAGCAGCTTGAGGAAGCCGGGCTGGCCGTCGGCCAGGACGTAGTAGTCGTTGACGATGAGATAGGCTTTGGGGTCGGCCTCGCGCGCCCAGCGGTACGGCTCGTCAATCTTCACGCCGCGGCAGTGGGAGGGCTCGTTGACGACCTCCCAGAAGCCGATCTTGCCACTGAAGCGTCGGACGATTTCGGTGACGCGCTGCCTCTGGACTTCGGCGGGCGGCTGGCCCTTGGCCCAGGGCGGGACGCCCGCGTTGTCGCCCCAGAGGAGCGGGTGGCCCTTCATCTGAATGCCGTTCTCGACGCACCAGGCGACCACCTTGTCGGTGTAGTCGTACCTCGGCTTGCCGCGTTCGGGCTCGTACCAGCGCCAGTAGAAGCCCACGGTGGCGTAGTTGAAGAGCTCGCGGAAGCGCCGCTTATAGGCGTCGTTGCGCTCCGGCTCTTTGTAGCGGTCGAACATGTAGATGTTGCAGCCGAAGAGGAAGTCGTGACTCGTCTGCTCGATGGTCACGGCGGCGCCGGCGACGGGTTTGCCGGCCGCGTCCACGACGCGGACCACCGCATCGCCCTTGCGGTTCGCCTCGATGTCCTTGCGCGCATGTTCCAGTATCGCGTCCTCGGCCCTCTGAGCTTCCGTTGCGGACTCCCCGGCGGCGGCCCCGACGGCCAGCGCCGCAACCAGGAGCGAGAGCGTTGTGATCACACCTTACCTCCTCAGCATCCTCCCTCATGTCTCTTTGGCGTCCTCCGTCAGCCATCTTCGCAATCCCCTGCCTCGCTGTCAACTGGCTTAGCCGCGAGGCGTGGCCTCATGTGTCCGATCCGTCGGACCGGTCAGCTCCATCGCCCACTTGCACCGCAAGCCGCCCACTGCTACACTGCTCGACCGGGAGCAACGCCATCAAGGAGACCGTCGTGAACCTCGTCGTAATCATGCTGGACTCGCTGCGGCAGGACCACGTGAGCTTCTATGGGTGGGACGGCTGCCCGATCAAGACGCCACACCTCGACGCCCTGGCTGCCGAGGCCGTCGTCTTTGATAACGTGTATCCCGAGGGCCTCCCCACAATCCCCGTCCGCACAGACCTCTTCACGGGCCAAAGCTCGCTCACCAACCGCACCTGGCAGCCGCTGGTGCCGACCGACGTGACGGTCACGCAGGTGCTCCGCAAGGAGGGCTATCTCACCGCGCTCGTGGCCGACACCTACCACCTGTTCAAGCCCGACATGAACTTCCATCGGGCCTTCGAGATCTTCCACTGGATTCGCGGGGCCGAGTACGACTCGTGCAAGGCCGGCCCCCCGCGCCACCTGAAGCTCGAGGACCACTTGACGCCGGGCATGCCGGAGAACTGGCGCAACGTGGTCCTCAACGCCCTCCGCAACCTCGACGGGCGGGTGGAGCCCGAGGACTTCCCCTGCTGGCAGACGATGCAGCAGGCGGTGCGCGTGCTCGACGACGCGCGCCGCGACGGGCGCCCGCTCTTCCTCTGGATTGACACCTTTCAGCCCCACGAGCCCTGGTGCCCGCCGGCGCGCTTCGACGTCTACGGCGACCCGGGCTACCGCGGCCCCAAGGTCGTCATGCCCCCCGGCGGCCCGGCCGAGAAATGGGGCACGCCTGAGCAGATCGCACGCACCCGCTCTCTCTACGCCGGCGAGGCGGCCTACACCGATCACTGCTGCGGCGCGCTCTTCAACGCGATGAGGCAGCTCGGCTACTTCGACGACACGGCTATCATCGTCCTCTCGGACCACGGCCACCCGCTCAACGACCACGGCAAGTTCCTCAAAGGCCCCGACCGCATGTACAGCGAGCTGCTCAAGGTGCCCTTCATCGTGCGGCTGCCGCGGGGTGCCCACGGCGGACGGCGCGTCAGCGACCTCGGCCGTTTCCCAGACCTCACCCCGACGCTGCTGGACCTAGCCGGCGTGGGCGCGAACAACCTCGCCCTGGCGGGCAGGAGCCTCAAGCCCATCCTCCTCGGCACAGGCCGCTCCACCTACGCCGCCACAGTGAGCGGCTTCTTCCCCGCCGTGGACCGCTGCATCCGCAACGAGCGCTACTCCTACGTCGTCCGCCCCGAGGGCCAGGCGCACGAGCTCTACGACCTCGCGGCCGACCCGCGAGAGCGGCACAATATCGTTGATGCCAACAAGGGGATCGCCCAGGCCCTGCTCAACGAGATCGGCAGCGCATACTTCGGGCGCCAGGCCAAGCCCAGAGGGGTCCAGGGCACTTACGAGGTGGCACACACTGCCCTGGCGTGAGAGGCCGAGGTAGGCTCTCGCTCACGCCACCGACGCCGACGCTTCCTGCGGGATGCCCAGGGCGGCCAACACCTGCTCCCAGTGGCGCTCCCGCACGGCCCAGAAGCCCAGGCGTATCTCCCGCGAGCCGTCCGGGCCGCTGTAGCGGATCACGCAAATCGTCTGGTCGCGGTGAACCATCGCCAGGCAGGGGTGGCCCTGCACCCGCTCGACAAGCTCCTCGACTGTCATCCTGCACTCCGTGGCCCGCCATCCGCAGCCGGCTCGGGGTTGCCGAAACCTGCGACCGGCGGGGACTGGGGATGCTCCTGCCCCCTCCACGGGGAACGACGGCAGAAATTGCGCCGTCGCCCGCCGAAGGTGCAGCTCCTGCCCCCTCCACGGGGAACGACGGGAGGACGTATACACAATTTGTGGGGGCTTGTCAAGTGGGCGCCCGAAGATTTTGGGAGCGAGACGGGGCACGCCCTCGGGCAACCTGCTTACGCCCCCTGGGGCAGCGGACTTGTCAGCAAGAGGCTACAGGGGATCAAACGCCAGGTCGAGACCCCCTGTCCACGTGTCCCTCACGTGGTTTGCCTGGCCCATAAGTCATTGTGGGACAAGGACATAGGGAGCGTGCCAATCTTTGGCACAGAGGATCAAGTGCCTCGCGAGCACCTGATCCTCTGTCTGCTGTCGCCGCCCGCTTGACCTTCTGGCGCGGGCCTGATAGAATGCCGCCCGCGTTAGAAGCACCCAGCCCGTCCGCAGGAGAGCCGCGATGAAGCCTGAGAGACTCAGCGACCTTTCGCCCGAACGCCGCACCGCCATCATGAAGCGCTCGATGGAGGACGTGTCGGCCATCTTCGCCGAGATGCGCGCAATCTGCGTTGACATCGCCAGGCGCGGCGACGCAGTGACCCTGGAGCACTACGCGAAGTACAAGGCGGGCATCGCCCCGAGCGACCTGGTTGTGACCCGCGCGGAGATTGAGCGCGCCTACGACGCGATTGACCCCCAGGTCGTCGAGAAGCTGCGCTTCGCGGCGGCCAACATCGAGCGGTTCCACCTCGCGCAGCGCGAACGCGAGATGTGGAGCATCGAGGTCGCCCCGGGCATCCTCGCCGGCCGCGTGATTCGGCCGATGGACATCGTGGGCTGCTACATCCCCGGCCGCCGCGCCGCCTACCCATCCAGCGTGCTCATGACCGTCATCCCCGCCAAGGCCGCAGGCGTGCCCCGCATCATCGCCTGCACCCCGCCCGAGGAGGGGATGGTCGCCAACGACGCCAGCCTCGTCGCCGCCGACATCGCAGGCGTGCAGCAGATGTTCAAGATGGGCGGCCCCTGGGCCGTCGGCTCAATGGCCTACGGCACCGCGACCGTCCCGAAGGTCAACAAGATCGTCGGCCCCGGCAACCGCTACGTCACTGCCGCCAAGATGGCCGTCTTCGGGGAGGTGGACATTGATTCGCCCGCCGGCCCCAGCGAGATTCTCATCCTTGCGGACGAGTCGGCGAACCCCCGCTGGCTGGCGATTGACTTCCTCTCGCAAATCGAGCACGACCCCGACGCCGCGGCCGCACTCATCACCCCGTCGGAGAAGCTGGCCGATGCCGTCTGCCGCGAGATCAACAAGGCGATGAAAACGGTGCCCCGCAGGGAGATCATCGCCCAGGCGCTCGAGAACAACTCCGCCGTCCTCATCGCCGACTCTATGGAGGACGCCATCGCGTTCACCAACGACTACGCCGCCGAGCACCTCGAGGTCGTCACCGCCGACCCGATCTCGCTCCTGCCCCGCATCACCCACGCGGGAAGCATCTTCCTCGGCCCCTACGCCCCCGTCCCTGCGGGCGACTACGCCAGCGGCACAAACCACGTCCTCCCCACCGGCCAATGCGCCAAGATGTTCAGCGGCCTGAGCATAGACGACTTCATCAAGAAGCCCACCTTCCAATACCTCACGAAAGAGGGCCTTGCCCACCTCCGCGACGCGGTCATCGCGCTCGCCGAGGCCGAGGGCCTGCCCCTCCACGCCCAGACCATCCGAGAGCGCTTCGGAGTCTGAAGCGGGTGCCGGCCATCGGGTGCGGGCTTTCGCCCCGTTACGCTCGCGTTACACGCCGGGCCGTTGAACACTTTCCCCGAAGCCGCGTCTAAAGGGGTAAGGATGGAGTCTATCGAAGCCCCCCTTGCCCCCAGGAGGCAAAGCCATGAAGCGAATGCGGCCCGCCTCGGCGTTAGTGCTTGCCGCCCTTGCCTTCGCGCTCGGCTGGCAGATGGCCCGCGGGCAGGACGACAATGAGGTCACGCGCCTCCTAGGCCGCCTCCTCGTCCACGCCCCCGAACACTTCCGCGGCCTGACCATCTTCCCGCTGGAACTCCGCGGCGGGGAGGACGACACGGACTACACCACCCTCGACGACGCCATCCGCGGCGGCTTCCTCCGCGTCCTCGACACCGGCACCGTCGAGCGCGTCATCATGGAAAACGCCTCCCGCCACCACTGGGTCTTTGCCCTTGCCGGCGAGGTCATCTCCGGCGGCAAGCAGAACCGCATGGTCCGCGAGGACGTGCTCATCGCGCCCGACACGCGCGTGACCGTGCCCACCTATTGCGTCGAGCAGCGCCGCTGGGTGGGCGGCGACAAGTTCGCAAGCGGCCGCTACCTCTCGAATTACGCTCTCCGCCAGAAGGCCATGGCCGCCGCGCCCCAGGCGGAGGTCTGGGAGCAGGTTGACGCCGAGCAGCGCCGCTTCCGCATAGAGTCCGCCACCCGCGACTACGAAGCGGTCGCGGGCTCGCCGGCCGTCAGCCGTGAGCTCGGCGCTTATCGCGGCGCCTTCGAGCGCCTCTGGCGCCCGCGCATCGTTGGCTTCGTCGTCGCCCAGGGCGACCGCATCGCGGGCGCCGACGCCTTCTGTAACCCCAGGCTCTTCCATAGTTTACGCGACAAGCTCCTCGACTCCTACGCCTTCGATTGCGTCGGACGCTTCGACCGCATCCGACCCCCGGCCTTCCGCCAGGAGGACGCCCGCGACTTCATGGCCCGCATCTACTCCGCCCGCTTCCACCGCCAGGCCACACCCGGCGCCGGCGACGCCCTCGCCTTCAGCGGCACAGGCGTCGAAGGCTCCGCTCTTCTCAACCGCAATGCCGTCGTGCACTTACACGCCACCCCCGGCTACAGGATACTCCCGCCCCCCGTCCCGCGGCCCCCCTTGCCCATTGAGCCGCTGCCCCAACGCCAGGAACGCTGACGCCCGCCGCGCTCGCGCAGTCATCCTGCTCTCCTCCAGCCCTGCCTCAACGCCAAGAGCGCTGAACCCCGCTGCAATCCGTGTTGCCATGGCCTCAGCAGGCCAAGCGCCGCTCGCCCCGCCACTGGACCGCGATCGGGCCGGCTGGGTCGAGGCCACCCGTCCTTGCACCGCGTCTCGCCCTTGAGTATCCTTGTGACACACACAGGGCTGTCACCGGCCCCCGCGGCGTCAACACTTGAAAGGAAGCAGCATGCCTCACGCTTCGTCCCCATGCGCAGCGTCGTCCCGTCGGCGGTTTCTGGAGGGCGCGGCGGCAGGGCTGGCCGCGCCGTACCTCGTGCCAGCGGGCGTCCTGGGCGCCGAGGGTCGCGCCGCGCCCAGCGACCGGCTCCGCACTGGCCACATCGGCCTCGGCGGCCAGGGCAGCGGCCACTTCGGCGGGTGCGTGGGCAACTACGCGCTCCAGGTCATGGCCGCCTGCGACCCCTACAAGAGCAAGCGCGAGGCACGGGCGAAGCAGGCGAACGACCGCTATGCCGAGCAGATCGGCAAGGGCACCTACAAGGGCTGCGATGCCTATGCGGACTTCCGCGAACTCGTGACCCGCGACGACATTGACGCCGTCTTCATCGCCTCCCCGGAGTTCTGGCACGCCCTCCACGCAATCTGGGCAATGCGCCACGGCAAAGACGTCTATTGCGAAAAGGCGATGACCCTCACCCTCTACGAGAGCCAGGCCGTGCGCGAAGCCGTCCGACGCCACGGGCGCGTCTACCAGCTCGGCACGCAGCAGCGCTCCGACCGCAACTTCCGCTTCGCCGCTGAGCTGGCGCTCAACGGCTACCTCGGCAAAGTCCACACCGTCAAGGTCGCCGTGCCCGGCGGCTCGGCGGGGCTGCCCGTGGCCCAGCCAAAGCCTGCGCCGCCCGACATTGATTACGAGATGTGGCTCGGCCCCGCCCCCTGGAAGCCCTACACCGATGTCCACTGTAGCTTCAACTGGTATTTCATCTACGACTACTGCATCGGCTGGATCGGCTCCTGGGGCGTCCACCACATTGACTCCGCCCTCTGGGGCGCGCCGGCCTTCCACACGGGCAAGGTCGAAATCGAGGGCACCGCACGCTTCCCCGAGCAGGGCATGGGCAACTGCTCTTACTCCTGGCGCGTCAACATCCTCGCCGAGAACGGCCAAAAGATGTTCTTCACCGACGACGGCGGGCAGCCGCACGGCGTCCGCTTCGAGGGCGACAAGGGCTGGGTCCACGTAGTCCGCGGCGGCATCAAGGCCGAGCCAGACTCCCTCCTGCGCCTCACCCTGAAGCCGAGCGATATTCACCTCTACGAATCCCACGGCCACCACAGCAACTTCTTCGAGTGCATCAAGACCCGCCGCGACCCGGTGGCCGACGTTGACGCAGGCTTCCGCGCCACCGTCACAACCATCATCGCCGACGTCGCGACCCGCGTCGGCCGAAAAGTCGTCTTCGACTGGACCACCGAGCGCTTCGTGGACGACGAGGTAGCAAACAGCTACCTGCGCCGCCCGATGAGGAGCCCGTGGACTCTCTGATGATTTCCGATTGCCGATTCCCGATTGCCGATTGGAGAACAAGATGAAGCCCCAAGCATTCGTCGGTGTCGGCCTACTCTTGCTCGCCTTTGCCCCCATCGCCAGCACCGGCGAGGCCCCTCTCACTCTCGACCAGGCGCTCGCGCAGGTGCCGACCTACGACTATGGCCAGCCCGACAGAGCGCTGCACTTCCTCGAGCTGGAGATCGTCCGCGCGGCCACCGATGCGCCCAGGAAGACGCAACTGGCCGAACGCCTCGGCGCAATCCTCGCCGACCCCAAGGCCACCCACGCCGCAAAGGTCTGGTGCTGCCAACAGCTCCTCCTCGTCGGCACGGAGGCCCAAGTGCCCATCCTGGCGAAGCTGCTCGACGACGAGAAGCTGGCCGAAATGGCCCGCTTCACCCTGGAGGGCATCCCCGGCGAGGCGTCCCTCGCGGCGCTGCGAACCTGTCTCGACAGGTTCAAGGGGATGCCGCTTGTGGGCGCAGTGAACTCATTGGGCATTCGCCGCGACGCCAAGTCGGTCGCCGCTATAGCCCGGCTCCTCACCAGCTCCGACCCCCTCGTCGCGGCGGCTGCGGCGGAGGCATTGGGCAAGATCGCCAACGCCGAGGCCGCCACAGCCCTTGCGAAAGCACACCTTCCGCCGAAGCAGATGGGGGCGCTTCAGGACGCCCAGCTTCGCTGCGCGCAACTCCTGGCGGCAGCGGGCGACGCGGCTGACGCCCCAATCGCACAGAAACTCTACGAGCAGGTCTGGGCCTCCAATCGCCCCGTCGCCTGGCGCCTCGCGGGCCTCGTCGGCCTGGCCAAGGTGAGCAAGGAGAAGGCCGCGCCCCTCGTCCTCGACGCCCTCGGCTCCGACGACCCGCTCATCCAGGCGTCCGCAGTCCAGTTGACGAAGGAGTTGCCCGGCGAGAAGGTCACTGCCGCCCTCGTCCAGCGGCTTGAGAAGCTCGACCCCAAGGGCCAGGTCCTGCTCCTGGGCGTCCTGGCCGAGCGCGGCGATCGCTCCGCCGCGCCCGCGGCGCTCAGGCTCATCGAGGCGAAGGACGACGCCGTGCGTGCCGCCGCCATCCGCGCGACGGCCGCCCTCGGCGACTCGGCGCTCTTCCCCCGCCTCGGAGCATTGGCAGCGAGCGAGAGGGGACTCGTGCAGCAGGCCGCGCGCTCGGCACTCGCCGCCCTCAATGCGAAAGACGCCGGCGAACGGCTCCTCGCCGCTGCCGCCGAGGGCGATGCAACGGTCCGAGCAGAGCTCCTCCGCGCCATCGCAGCTCGCAGGACCCCACACGCCACGCCGCTGCTCCTCAAGGCCGCAGCCGATCCCGACGAAGCGGTCCGCCGCGCCGCCTTCGACGCCCTCGCCGTCGTCGGCACCCCAGACTGCTATCCAAAGCTCGTCGAGTCCCTCGCCGCCGCAAGGGGCGACACGCAGGCCATCGAGAGGGCCATCCTCGCCGTCGGCGCACAACTCCCCTCCCCCGCCGACCGCGCGACGCCCCTCATCGCCGCCGTCAAGTCCGCCGCGGCTGCCGCCAAGCCGCCCCTTCTCCGCGTCCTCGGGGCGACCGGCAGCCCCGCGGCGCTCACAACCGTCCGCTCCTGCCTCAGCGATGCCGACGCAGGAGTCCGCGACGCCGCCGTCCGCGCGCTCGCCGCCTGGCCCGACGCCGCGCCCGCCCCAGACCTCTTGGCACTTGCCAAGAACGCAGAGAGCCAACTCCACCGCGTCATCGCCCTCCGCGGCTACCTGCGCCTCGCGGGCGAGGTCAAGGACGAGGCCGCCCGCCTCAGGATGCTCGAGGCCATCCGCCCAATCGCCACGACCGCTGACTCCAAGAAACTCCTCCTCGCCACCCTGGGCGAGGCGCCCGACGCCGGCGCACTCCAGGTCGCCCTCTCGTTCCTCGACGACACCGAGGTCAAGCCCGAGGCCGCCGCAGCCGTGCTCCGCATCGCCAACGCCCTCCTCGCCAGCGACCGGGCCGCCGTCCGAAACGCCATGAAGACCCTCATCGAGAAGGTCAAGGACGAGGCGGTCTCCAAGCAGGCCGAGGCCCTCCACGACCAGGCCCTCAAGCCGCCCCGTGCCGGCGGCGCCGCCGCCGTCCCCGACTACGACAAGAAGCGCAGCGAGGGCATGAAGGCCGACGTGGCCACCCGCGCCCCCAAGGGCTACAAGGTCGTCTGCTACCTCAACTGCGGCCCCGACGCCTCCGACGGCGAGAAGGGCAAGCCCACCCTCCGCGTCGGCGACGCCCAGCCCTACCGCTGGGCCGGCGCCGACATCCGCTACGGCACCGTCTTCTTCACTGGCGACGCCGTCACCTTCGATGCAACCGGCCTCAACCCGAAGAAGGCCTACCAGCTCGGCTTCTCGTGGTGGGACTGCGACCACGACACCCGCGCCCAATCCGTCTGGGCCGCCACAGGCAAGGGGGAGAAGACCACCAAGCTCGTGGACAAGACCAAGCTCCCCTCCGGCGCCAAAGGCGAAAAGCCGGCCGAGAAAGTCGTCCCAATCCCTCAGCAGTTGACCGTCGGTGGCTCCGTCCGCATCACCTTCCGCAACGAGGCCCAGCCCAACTGCGTCGTCAGTGAGGTCTGGCTCCTCGAGAGTGAGGCCGAAGGCGTCCAGGGCGAACCCGGCGCACCTGAGCCAAAGAAGGCCGACCCCAACGCCAAAAAGGTCCTCATCGTCACAGGTGTTGACAGCGCGCACAACTGGCGGGCCACGATGCGCCCCCTGGCCGACCTGTTGGAGAAGGACCCACGGCTCTCTTGCACCATCGTCGAGGACCCCAACTTCCTCGCCTCCGACGAGCTCCACAGCTACGATGTCGTGGTCATTCACTTCCAGAACCCCAAGCCGCTTGAGAAAGGCGTCGAGGGGGGCAAGAACCTCCTCAAGTTCGTCGAGGGCGGCAAGGGCGTAGTCGTCGTCCACTTCGGTTGCGGCGCGCTCCGCGAGTGGCCAGACTTCGTCAAGGTCGCCGGCCGCGTGTGGGACCCCAAGATGCGCGCCCACGACCCCCGCGGCCCCTTCAAGGTCAACATCACCGACGTCAAACACCCCATCACCGAGGGGATGACGGCCTTCGACACCGACGACGAGCTCTACACCTGCCTGGCCGGCGACACCCCCGTCCAGGTCCTCGCCATCGCCACCTCTAAGGTGGACAAGAAGGACTACCCGATGGCCCTTGTGACCACCGTGGGCAAGGGACGCTGCTTCCACTGCGCGCTGGGCCACGACGCCAGGGCATTGAGCTTCCCCGGCGTCTCCGAACTCTACCGTCGCGGCACTGCTTGGGCCGCCGGCCTGCCGCCCGTCGCCAAGTAGCATGCCCTTGAAAAGCCGGGCACCATGGCGCTAAGCTGGTTGTACGGAAAGGAGCCTCCGGTGGGTCTCAGCTACGCCGACGTCACGCTGTCAAACCCAAGCAAGCCGCACCTCAAGCCGATCGCCGTCAGAGCAATGGTGGACACTGGCGCCATGATGCTCTGCATCCCCGAGCACATCGCCGTGCAACTCCAGCTCGAGGAGTTCGAGAAACGTGAGGTGACGACAGCGGACGAGAGCCGCCACGTCGTGCCCCACGTCGGCCCCATCCTGATCCGGTTCGACAACCGGCAGTCGATCACAGGGGCGCTTGTCATCGGCAACTCGGTTCTCTTGGGCGCAATCGCATTGCAGGACATGGACGTTGTGATCTCGCCCTCACGCGAGACCATCATCGTCAACCCCGAGAGCCCCAACATCCCCTCCGCGATTGTGAAGTAGAGTGTACATAGCCGCACACGGGACAGGACACTGGCATGGCTCAGGTCGCGACAGGCGTCTCGCTTGATGACATCAAGCCTATCGTCGAGCAGATCGTCTCGCGGTTTCACCCGCAGAAGGTCATCCTCTTCGGCTCCCATGCCTATGGGGCGCCGACGCCGGACAGCGACGTTGACCTGCTGGTGGTGATGGAGACGGACGAGAACCCGCTGCGCACGGCCGGGCGCGTTTCGGCTGCGATAGCGCATCCCTTCCCCATTGACATTCTGGTTGAGACGCCGAGCTACTTCGCCGAGGCCCTGGCAGAGAACGACCTGTTTGAGACCAAAGTCATGAGAGAGGGGACCGTCCTCTATGAAGCGCCGAACCCTTGAGTGGGTCCAGAAGGCTGAGGGTGACTGGGCTGCCGGCCAAAGGGAGCTTGCCGTTCCAGAGGCGGCCTACCATGTGGTCTGCTTCCTGGCGCAGCAGTGTGCTGAATTGTATCTCAAGGCTTTCCTCGAGGAGCAGCAGACGCCATTCGAGAAGAAACACGACCTCGGCGCCCTCCTCGACCTGGCCCGTGGGGCATTCCCTGAACTCATCCTCCTGAGGAGTCGCCTGGCTGAACTCGGGGCGTTTGGGATCGCGGTCCGCTACCCCGGGCCGGTAGCTGACAGGAGGACCGCTGAAGACTCGATGGCCGTCGCCGAGGCTGTTCGCGCCGCGGTCAGAACGAGGCTCGGCCTATCGGAGGGCAATGAGCAAGGAGTGCCTGCATGAGCGAAGCGGATGGCACGCCGCGTCGGCGCTTCCTCGGCGCGGCGCTGGGGGCAGGGGCGGCAGGGCTCGCCGCCTCCTGCCTCGGACCCGTGGGCGAACCCGGCAAGGCCGGGCAACAACTCGGAAAGGGACAAGGGATGAAGATCGGCTTCCACACGGATGCTTTCAACACGGCATACTGGAGCTTCGAGAAGTGCCTCCAGTGGGCGCAGAAGAACAACGTGCACTGCATCGAGTGCGGGGTGATTGACGGCGTGAGCTGGATTCACGGCCTCGGCTACCAGCCCCACGTGGCGCTCCACGAGGACCCCGTGCTCCTGCGCCGCAAGATGGAAAAGTACGGCGTCCGCTTCTCGCAGATTGACGCCGCCTTCCCCCTCAGCGGCAAGGAGGGCCTCCCCTACGGCGTGCCCTACGTCCACAACGCCATCCGCTGGGCCAAGCTGGCCGGCTGCCCGAACATCGCGACGACCGACGGCCTCCACAAGCCCGAGGGCCTCGACGACGCCCGCGCGATGGACCTGATGAAGCACGCCTACGGCCTGATCATGGAGGTTGCCGAGGCATACGAGATCGTCATCACCATCGAGGTCCACGGCTACTTCACCACCCGCCCCGAAATGATGGAGAAGATGCTCGCCTTCGTGGACAGCCCCTGGCTGCGGATGAACATGGACACGGGCAACACCTTCATCGCAGGCCAGGACCCCGTGGCCTTCCTCAAGAGGTTCATCGGCAAAGTCAGCCACGTCCACGTCAAAGACGTCTCACCGTCCCTCGCAGCCGCCGTTCGCGGCAAGCAGACCGGCATCGCCGTCAGCCAGTGCGCCATCGGCGACGGAGTGAACGCCGACAACATCCGCAAGTGCCTCGAGCTGCTCCGCGACCACGGCTTCAACGGCGTCCTCTCGATGGAGTGCGAGGGCCAGGGCGGCCCGATGATCGAAAAGTCCCTCGCCTGGCTCCGAAAGACCCTCGCCGAGCTAAAGATACCCGTAGACGCCTGAAGGGAGCTCCCAACGTGAAGCAGTCTGTTGCGCTGTTGCTTTGCCTGCTCGGGGCCGCCGCGCTGGGCGCCTCAGTCGCCCAAGCGGGCCAGGCCAGGAAGAAGCTCGTCTTCATCGCCGGCCCGGGCAGCCACGGGTTCGCACACCACGCGTACCACGCGGGGTTCCTGCTCTTCGGCAAACTGCTGAACGAGAATGCGCCGAGCGTGCAGGCCGTTGTGCTCCAGGGCTGGCCGAAGGATGCCGCCGCGCTCGACGACGCCGCGGCCATCGTGCTCGGCAGCGACGGCGGCGGCCTCGTCCACCAGAACCTCGCCGCCCTCGACAAGCTCGTCAAGCGCGGCGTCGGACTCGCCTGCATCCACTACACCCTCGACCTGCCGAAAGGCAGCAAGGCGGCACAACTCATGCTCGACGCCATCGGCGGCTACTACGAGCAGCACTGGTCGGTGAACCCCACCTGGGAGGCCGACTTCAAGGAGCTCCCCAAGCACCCCATCGCCAACGGCGTCAAGCCGTTCAAGATCAGCGACGAGTGGTATTTCCACATGCGCTTCGTTGAGGACATGAAGGGCGTCACGCCCATCCTGACGGCCGTCCCGCCCGACAGCGCGAAGAAGGGCGGCGACGGGCCGCACAGCGGCAACCCAACCGTCCGCTCCCGCCTCGGTCTCCCCGAGCACGTGGCCTGGGCCCTCGAGCGCCCCGGCGGCGGGCGCGGCTTCGGCTTCACCGGCGGCCACGTGCACTGGAACTGGGGTCACGACCAGCTCCGCAAGCTCCTCCTCAACGCCTTCGTGTGGGTCGCGGGGGCCGACGTGCCGCCCGACGGCGTGCCGTCCAAGACCCCCACCGTCGAGGAGCTTGCGGAGAACCAGCACGCGCCCCGGCCCGCGGACTTCAAGCCCGAGCGCATCCAGCAGATGATTGAGAAGTGGAACGGCGCCCCTCAGCCGGCCCGGTGAGCGGCGCGTCCCGCAGGCCGCAGGCGCACCTCGGCCAGCACCGCCAGGTGGTCCGACACGCAGGCCTCCTCCCGAACGTTCCAATACGTTCGGGAGGGTAACGTCGCGCCCGCTGTCGCCGCGCACCTCGTCTACCCTCCCGAAGGTATTGGAACCTTCGGGAGGGGACGTGTCAGGGGACGTGTCGGGAGGGCGCCTGTCGCCATCCTGCGCCCTTTCTTTGCGGGTGGAGAGTTCAACCGGCACGGTGAGACGCGCGTGCCGCAGGCCGCAGGCGCACCTCGGCCAGCACCGCCAGGTGGTCCGACACGCGGTCGGCGAGAATCGCGTAGTGGCCGAACTCCAACCCAGGGGAGAGCAACACCCAGTCGAGCCGCAGGCGCGGGCGGCGCGACGGAAAGGTGGCCAGGTCCTCCGCCTCCGGGCGGCAGGGCCGCACCCCCAGCCGCTCCACCAGCATGCCCAGCGCATCGTTGCGCCGACGCCACCAGCAGTTCATGTCCCCCAGGATGATCAGCGGGTTCTCTCGGCGGGTCAGCTCGCGCTCCATCGCCAGAATCTGCCGTCGCCGCAGCCGCTTGCGCAGGAAATCCAGGTGCACCGAAACAACGTCCACAGCCTGGCCGCCTGGCAGCCGCAAGGTGGCGACGACGAACCCCTTGCGGCCCGTGATCGGCGCACGCGGAAAGATGTGCGATGCGGGCGCGTCCAGCGGGTGCCGCGACAGGAGCGCCGTGCCCGTGGACACGCTCCGCGAGCCGAGGCGCACCCGATGATGCTCGCCGCGGAAGCAGTGGCCGTAGCCCGTCAGGTCCGCCAGCCGCTCCACGTGGTCGAAGTCCCCGCTCCAGAACGACGGCCCATCGGCCTCCTGGAGCGCGATGACGTCGGGCGCCTCGCGGCGGATGACCCTGGCGACCTCGTGGAGATTGGCGTGGAAGCGGTGCGGGCGGACGAAGAGCTGCTGCCGCGCGAGCTTACGCCCGTGGGCCACATTCAAGCTCATCACCCTAAGATGCCCGTGGTCGGCTAGCAACAGCGTGCGTCTTCGTCTACCGCCCCATAGCGGACAACGCTGCCTGCACTCCCATGATTATAGCAGGGCTGGCGCGCGATTTCAATGCCCGATCTCCGACGGCCCGCGGCGCGCGAGGCCGCAAGCGCACCTGACCTCATGGAGCCGAACTCAGGGGGTTGACTGGGGGGACGGAATGGGGTAGGCTTGTGGGCCGAAGAATCGGCACGGGGAGGAGCACTGCCGAGACGAGAGGACGGAGCGTCCGAGGTATGAACGATGAGCGCACAGTCGCCTACTTCTCGATGGAGATCGCGCTGCACCCTGGGATGCCGACGTACAGCGGCGGCCTCGGGGTCCTGGCCGGCGACACCATCCGCGCTGCCGCCGACCTCAAGGTGCCCATGGTCGCCGTGAGCCTCCTCCATCGCAAGGGCTACTTCCACCAGGAGCTCGACCCCAGCGGCTGGCAGACCGAGCAGCCAGACCAGTGGTTCGTCAACGACTTCGTCCGCGAGATGAAGCCGCGGGTGAGCCTGAGCCTTGAGGGCCGCACCGTCCAACTGCGCGCCTGGCGCTACGATGTCACAGGACTCAGCGGCTACACGGTCCCCGTGTACCTCCTCGACACTGACCTGAGCGGGAACTCCGAATGGGACCGCACGCTGACCCACTATCTCTACGGAGGGGACAGCCACTACCGCCTGTGTCAGGAGGCTGTGCTCGGGATCGGCGGCGTGCGCATGCTGCGCGCGCTCGGCTACGCCGCCATCAGGCGCTTCCACATGAACGAGGGGCACGCCAGCCTGCTGACGCTGGAGCTCCTGGACGAGGAGATGCGCCGGGCCGCTCGCCGCGCGCCGGAGCCGGCCGACGTCGAGGCGGTGAGGGCCAAATGCGTTTTCACCACCCACACGCCCGTGCAGGCGGGACACGACCAATTCCCCCTCGACCTCGCGCGTCGCGTCCTCGGCCCCCACCAGGCTTTCGACATGGACAGGGTCTTCTGCTGTGATGGCGTGCTGAACATGACCTACCTGGGCCTGAACCTCAGCCACTTCGTCAACGGGGTCGCCAAGCGCCACGGAGAGACCACCAGGCAGATGTTCGCCTCCTACCCCATAGACTCCATCACCAACGGCGTCCACGCCGCCACCTGGGTATCGGGACCGTTCCAGGAGCTCTTCGACAGCTACATCCCCGGCTGGCGCGAGGACAACTTCAGCCTTCGCTATGCGCTCAGCATCCCTGGCGAGGAGGTGTGGCAGGCCCACGCCATGGCCAAGGCCCAGCTCATTGACTTCGTCAACCGCGCGACAGGCGTGGGCATGGACGCGGGCGTGCTGACGCTGGGCTTCGCGCGTCGCGCGGCGACCTACAAGCGCGGCGACCTACTCTTTCAGGACATCGAGCGGCTCAAGCGCCTGGCGCCAGAGGCCACCCCCATTCAGGTGGTCTACGCCGGAAAGGCCCACCCCCGCGACGAGGGCGGCAAGCAGCTCATCAGGCGCATCCACGAGGCCAAAGCCGCTCTCAAGGGCAGCATAAGAGTCGTTTACCTCCCCAACTACAACCTCGAGCTCGGCAAGCTGCTGACCTCCGGCGTGGACGTGTGGCTCAACACCCCCGAGCCGCCCCTGGAGGCCTCCGGCACCAGCGGCATGAAGGCCGCACTCAACGGCGTCCCCTCCCTCAGCATCCTCGACGGCTGGTGGCTCGAGGGCTGCATCGAGGGCATCACCGGCTGGGCAATCGGCGAGGACCCAAACAAGACGCCCGCCGGCGGCGACCGCTCCCAGGACGCCGCCTCGCTCTACGCCAAACTGGAGACGGTGCTCATCCCCACCTTCTACGCCGCACGCGAGCGCTTCGTCGCCATCATGCGCCACTGCATCGCACTCAATGGCTCCTTCTTCAACACCCACAGGATGGTCCAGCAGTACGTCCTCAAAGCCTACTTCCAGTAAAGCACGTTGACTCCCCCACACCATCGCAGTATACTCTTGCCGTCAGCCGGGAGGGAGGGGACGCCGTGCTCCCGGCGTCAGGAATCCCCGCATCTCTCCCCAACCAAGGAGCCGCGCTCACATGGAATTTGACTCACTCAAGAAGTCGGGAATCATCAACCTCCTGTCGGCGTTCGGCCGGAGCATCTGGCTACCGCAGGGCATCTTCTACTGGACGGCTCGCGCGAAGAAGGAGGCGACGATTGACGCGACGATCGGGAGCGCCCAGGGGCCAGAGAGCGAGATCGTCGCCGGCGCGCCCGACAAGCCCGTGACCTTCTACCTGCCCTCCGTCACGCGCCCCTTCGCGGGGCTGAAGAGCGAGGACGTGGTGGCCTACGCCCCGATGCTCGGCCTGCCCGACCTGCGGAGGGCCTGGCGCGACTGGATTCTGCGCAAGCTCGACGACGTGCGGTCCCGCGTCGAGCCCTGCCTCTCCCTCCCAGCCGTCACCCCAGGCGTCACCGGCGGCATCTTCATCGCCGGCAAGCTCTTCGTGGACCGCGACGAGGTCGTCGTATCGCCAGACCGCCTCTGGGAGAACTACAGCAACGTCCTCGAGCGCCACATCGGGGCGCACATCGAAACCTTCCCCTTCTTCGACGGCGACCGCCTCAACATCAAGGGCATGCAGCGCAAGCTCCTCGACACCCTCGCGGGACAGCCCAAAGCCGTCCTGATGCTCAACTTCCCCAACAACCCCGCCGGCTTCGTGCCGCCCAGGGACAGCGTGCCGGCCATCGTCCACGCCCTCGTCGAGGTCGTCGAGCAGGCGGGCAAGCCGCTTGTGGTGCTCGTGGACGACGCCTACGAGGGCTACGTCTACGACCCCAACGCCCTTCAGCGCTCGATCTTTGGCGACCTCTGCGATGCCCACCGCCGCATCCTGCCCATCAAGCTCGACGGCGCCTCAAAGGAGTTCCTCCTATACGGCGGCCGCCTCGGCTTCATCACCTTCGGCCTCCCCTCGGGCCTCGACGTCGAGCGCAAGGCCCTTCAGGACGAACTCGACAACAAGCTGGGCGGCGTCATCCGCAGCACCGTCTCCAACTGCACACGGCCGGTGCAAGCGGCCGTGCTCAAGGCCCTGGGCGACATGGACACCATTCTGGCCGAGCGCAAGCGCGTCGTAGACGTCTTGGCCCGCCGTGCGCGACGGCTCCACGACGAGCTGGCCAAAGCGCGCCTCCCGCAGCTCAAGCCCCTGCCCTTCAACGCCGGCTTCTTCTGCTTCTGCGACATCGAGGGCGTCCCCGCCCACAAGCTCGCCGAGCACCTCATCACCAACTACAAGGTCGGCGTCGTCCCCAGCGAGGGCGGCAAGATCAACGGCATCCGCATCGCCTTCTGCTCCGTGCCCGAGAAGGACATCCCGACCCTCGTCGCCCACATCGTCAGCGCCATCAAAGACCTGGCGGGCGACGCCTGAGCCGCACGCAGGGCCTTCGCCTCCACCGACCGCCGCGCCCGGGCCCGCGCCATCGGGCGACAGGCCCTCGGGGAGCGGCATCTCGCTCCCGCTCTCGACCCCGGCTTACATCGCCCCGAGGCTCACGATCCCCCCCCCGCGCCATCCCACGCACGGCCGGGGTAAAGAGCGGCGACAAGTCGCCGCATCCGAAAGGCTGACGCACTGCACGGGCGCAGTCCAGGAGGGAGTGCCGCGCCTGCGACCCGTCGGGGCAATCGGAACCTTGCGACGCGCGTGGGGACCGGTGGGCGGGGAGCGCTGGGGCGGCTGGCGGGGGTCACCAGGAGGGCTTGCGCTCGGGGCGTGGGGTGTGGGGGGCGATCTTGAGGGCGACGTCGGGGGCCTTGACGAGGTGGGACATTTCGATGGGCAGGCCGGCGTGGTCGGCGATGGCCCTGGTGGTGGTGATGGCCGTGCCGTTGTAGGTGTCGAACCATTCGATGTCGTAGGCGCCGGGCCTGAGGCCGGGCAGGCGGATGCAGAAGGGTTCGAGGAGGCGCGGGGGCTCCTTGAGGATGAGGCGGCGATGCCAGGTGTTGCGGCGGTCCTGGAACCATAGGAGGGCGTGGGTGGTGGTGCGGAGGCCGACGATGCGGAGTGGGGAGCGTCCTTCGTCGCGTATGGGTTGCCAGGGCTGGCCGGCCCAGTCCACGCCGGCAAGGAAGCGGCCTAGGGCGCGGTAGTGGTAGTAGAGGTCGTTGGGCTCGACGTAGTTGTCCCACCACCAGAGCATTGGTGCGCCTGCGGCGCCGCTGAGGCAGGAGGCCCAGAGTGCGTTGTGGAGGTGAATGGCGGTGCGGTCGAGCCTGTTGAGGCGGTTTTCGCTCCCGCTAGGGTGGAAGCCGTATTCGGCGATGAGGAAGGGCTTGCGGAACTGGTAGAAGTCCTCGGCCTGGTCGAGGACGAGAGCTGCGGCGTCGTATTGCTTGGGGGTGGGCTCCCAGTCGGGCTGGATGTAGGAGTGGAGTTGGACGAAGTCGAGTGCGGGTGAGGCCCAGAACTCCGGCCAGTCGGTGTAGGCGGCGAGGGTGTTGGTGACGAGGTGGCGGTAGGGGTCGAGGCGGCGGAGTTCGGCGGCCATCTCGGTGGTCCAGCGGAGCATGTAGGCCTCTTTGCGGGAGAGGACCTTGCCGCGCTCGCTGGGGGCGTAGTCCATCTCGTTCCAGAGTTCCCAGGCCATGATCTGTGGGGCGTGTGCCCACCGGGCGACGATGTAGCGGAGGCGGCGGCGGTAGTGGGTCTTGGCGGCTTCGGAGGTGAAGAAGTCGGCGGGCTTGTCGCACATTCCGCCGTGTGCGCGCCAGTAGGGGCTGTGGCGCCGCTGGGCGAAGTCGTAGAAATTGTCGAAGCAGAGCTTGAAGCAGATGCCGTAGGTGCGGGCGAAGGCGATGATGTGGTCGAGGCGCCAGGCGTTGTCGAGGCGGTAGTCGTCGAGGCGGATGCCCTCGAGCTCAAGGCTCCAGGAGCACATCCAGATGCGGGTGAAGTTCTCTGCGGCGGCGGCCATCTTGCGGAAGTAGTTGTCGTAGTCGTAGGTCTTGAGCTGGGAGTCGGCCCAGCAGACGTTGTGGCCGATCGGGAAGTAGGGGTGGCCGGTGGAGAACTCGAAGTAGCGGGGGTTGCGGGGGCTGACGCGGATGAAGCCAGGGCGCTTGGAGGGGATGGCCACGAAACTCCCCGCTTCGCCCACGGCTTCGCCGCCGCGGGTGCGCACGCGCACCTGGTAGCGGTGAGGGCCTGGGGAGGTGGGGGTGTAGCGGACTTTCCAGACGCGCTCACCGCGCGGCGCGAGGTGCTCCTTGCCGTCCTTGAGGGTGCGCTCGTAGTCCTGGAAGACAAAGGCGTTGACGCGGCGCAGGGCGCCGCCGGGCTCGGCCACGTCGGCCCCGAGGTCAATCTCGTCGGGGTCGTAGGGGTTCTTGAAGTCGGCGTCGAGGCGGATGGTGAGCTCGAGGTGGTCGAGGACTGGCACTTCGGCGGCCGACGGGCGCACGGCGACAATCCTCGGCGCCCTGCCCTCCCCTGCCAGAGATGCCGCCGCGGCCAGAGCCAGCCACGCAATTACCAATCGAGCGTGTCGCATCGGGTTCCACTCCGTTAGCCCGGATTCTAGCAGGGCTTCGTCGGGAGATCAACGGAGCGCGGGGGTCGAGGTTGGGTCACACGCGCGCGCTAGAAGTTGAGGAATCTGATGCGGGCGACGATGTCGGCCTGGGAGTGGTCTTCGTCGAGCGGCAGGATGACGTAGGCGCCGCGCGCGTCCTTGCTGTCGAGGATGATGAGCTGGGGGTTGGGCTCGGTGTGGCCTTCGCGGCAGGGGTGGTGGCCGGTGATGACGAGCTTGGCGCCGACTCGACGTGCGAACTCGGCGGTGGCGTGTGGGGAGAGGTCGCGCCCCCAGACGAGGCGGAAGATGGGGCTGCCGCGGTCCATGTTGGGCTCTGGGTTCGGCTGGGTGAAGAGCTCGCGGCTGAAGTCGTCGAGGTGCTTACTGTCGGGGACGGAGTGGCAGATGAAGATGCCCGATTGGGTAGCGGCGGCCCAGGGCAAGGAACGCAGGAAGGCGTTGTAGGCCCGGCGGACGACGTCGGCGTTGAACTGGTAGGCCTCCTTGAGGGCGGCATCGAAGACGCGGATGGTCGAGCGCCCCTGCTTCATGATCTCCAGCCCGTAGAGCTCGGCGAGGTCGTGGTTGCTCAGCAGGATGTGCACCTGGCTGGGGTAGACGCTCCTGTAGATGGCCACTTCTTCGAGGAGCTGGAAGGAGCGGTCTGGGGTGTCGAGGTACATGGTGTGGAGGACTTCCTGAAGGAGGACGTGGCGCTTGCGATGCCGCGGGAGGTCGGCGATGCGGGTGATGCGATGGAAGTTCGAGACGTTGCCGTGGAGGTCGCCCGTGATCATCACGTCGCCATCTGTGGGGAGCTCGATCAGGCGGCCGCGCAGCAGGGGGTCGCGCTGGTTGAGCGTGGCGGCCTTGGCCATCAGTTGCACTACGTAATCAGCGGGACGCAGCGGGGCCTCGGGCATTGGGGCGTCTCACTTCCTGGGGCTCTTGGGACCGTGGGATGGCGCATCGGGCGGTTGCTGGGCGACGTGGGCCAGGCGCTCGCGCAGGAGCGAGTGGCGTTCGCGGATGCGGTTGTTGTGGACCGCGATGGCAACGGCCCGCTTGGTGCCGACCAGGACGACGAGGCGTCTTCCGCGCGTCACCGCCGTGTAGAGGAGGTTCCTCTGGAGCATCATGTAGTGCTGAGTCATCAGGGGCACCACGACGGCGGGGTACTCGCAGCCCTGGGACTTGTGGATGGTGATGGCGTAGGCGGGCACGAGTTCGTCCACCTCTTCGGGTCGGTAGGTGAGGTCGCGCTCGTCAATCCGCACGATCATTCCGTCGTCCTCTGGGAGGACCTCGACGACGCGCCCAAGGTCGCCGTTGTAGACCTCTTTGTCGTAGTTGTTGCGGACTTGCATTACCTTGTCGCCCACGCGAAAGGGGCGCCCGCCGACGGTGTGCCGCGCCCCGGCGGGGTTGAGGGCGTCCTGGAGGCGCGCGTTGAGGGCCTGGGCGCCCACGGTGCCCCTGTGCATGGGGGCGAGCACCTGGATGTCCAGGACCGGGTCGAGCCCGTAGCGGGCGGGGAGCCTGCGGGCGCAGAGGTCCAGGATCGTGTCGGCGGTGGCCTCGGGGCTATCGCGCTCGAGGAAGAAGAAGTCGCGCTCGACCTCAGCGCCGCCGTCCTTCAGGTTAGGCATCTCGCCGCGGTTGATGCGGTGGGCGTTGGCCACGATGAGGCTGGAGGCGGCCTGGCGGAAAATCTCGGTGAGGCGCGCCACAGCCGCGACGCCCGACTCGATGACATCGCGGAGCACGCTGCCCGGCCCCACGGAGGGGAGCTGGTCAACGTCGCCGACGAGGACGAGGAGCGTCTGGGGCCTCAGCGCCCGCACAAGATGATAGGCCAGCAGCACGTCGAGCATCGAGGCTTCATCCACCACCACAACGTCGGCATCGAGCGGGTTCCTGTCGTTGACGTCGAACTCGTGGGTGCGGGGCTGGTACTTGAGGAGGCGGTGGATGGTCATGGCGTCGGCGCGGGCGGTCTCGGCCAGGCGCTTGGCCGCGCGGCCCGTCGGCGCGCCCAGGGCCACGCGCAGCCTGCGGGCGCGGAAGACCTCCACCAGGCAGCGGAGCACAGTGGTCTTGCCCACGCCTGGCCCGCCGGTGATCACGGTGAGCTTGCGCGTCAGGACCTTGGCCACTGCATCGCGCTGGCCGGCCGAGAGCTGGATGCCCACGCGCTGCTCCACCCACTCCAGAGCGCGGTCGGGCGCGATGGGCGGAAAGGGCGCCGGCGTGGCGGCAAGGTCTCGCAGGGAACGCGCCACGCCAGTCTCCGCCGTGTAGAGGGCGGGCAGGTAGATGGGCTTTGCCGGATGGCCCTCCTCGCGGACGAGTTCGCCGGCGGCGACCTGGGCCTCGATGGCGGCGAGAACCTTTTCTGGCGGCAGCTCGAGGATGCGGCCGGCGGCCTCGGCAAGCCGCTGCTGGGGGAGGCAGACGTGGCCCTCGTCGCCCAGCTCCTGAAGGGTGTAGACCACGCCCGCGGCGGCCCGCTGAGGCGAGTCCCGCGCCACGCCCATGCTCTCGGCCACGCGGTCGGCCGTGCGGAAGCCCACGCCGAAGATGTCGGAGGCCAGGCGATACGGGTTGTCGCGGACGACGCTGATGGCTGACCCGCCGTAGGCGTTGTATATTCTGCCGGCCACGGAGGGCGTGACGCCGTACTGGTGGAGGAAGACCATTACTTCGCGGACGCCCTTCTGGGCGGCATAGGCCTCGACTATCTGCTGCCGCCGCTTCCGCCCGATGCCCTCCACCTCGAGCAACCGCTCGGGCTGCTGCTCGATCACCTCAAGGGTCCGGTCGCCGAACCGGCGCACGAGGCGTTTGGCCAGCTCCGGCCCGATGCCGGGGATCAGCCCCGAGCCGAGATAGCGCTCGATGCCCCTGGCGCTCGTCGGGGCCACGACCTCGTAGCGCTCGACCTCGAACTGGCGGCCATAGGTCTTGTGGACCGACCAGCGCCCCTCGAGCCGCAGCAGCTCCCCCTCCTTCAGCTCGATGAGCCT
>Ga0101944_10000779_pt1 | contig 84541 bp, 60 predicted proteins | sample DewCreD2012metaG_FD_75245 | JGI IMG/M metagenome (GOLD analysis project Ga0101944, IMG submission 75245) | Hot spring sediment bacterial and archeal communities from British Columbia, Canada, to study Microbial Dark Matter (Phase II) - Dewar... ... | reverse complement strand
CCGATTCCCTGGCTGGACGGCAAACACCTCCGCTTTTCCTTTGGCCAGCAATCCCTCCCTTCGTAGGGCGGGTAGCTTGCGTGGCGTTAACTCAAGAAGCTAACGTGGGAATCCAGGCTAGCTACATTGTATCCCGGCGGCGTGGTACACTGGGGCGAACCAGGCCGCACGACCGGATCTTCTCGAGGCATCGATGAGCGACGTGGCGACCACGGCCAAGAAAATCTTGGCCAACGTGGAAAAGGTGATCGTGGGCAAACGGCGGCAAATCATCTTGTCGCTGGTGTCCTGGTTGTGCGAGGGGCACATCCTCCTGGAGGACGTGCCGGGCGTGGCCAAGACGATCCTGGCCCGGGCCTTGGCCAAGAGCGTCGGGGCCGTCTTCAAGCGGATTCAGTGCACGCCCGACCTGCTGCCCACGGACGTCACCGGGACTTCGGTCTTCAATCCGCGGACCACGGACTTCGAGTTCCGTCCCGGTCCGATTTTCGCCCAAATCGTGCTTGCCGACGAGATCAACCGGACGACGCCCCGCACGCAGTCGGCCCTCCTGGAAGCGATGGCGGAGAGGCGGGTGACGGTGGATGGGGTGACGCACGAATTGACGCCGCCGTTTTTGGTCATCGCCACCCAGAACCCGATCGACCACGAGGGGACGTTTCCCCTGCCCGAGGCCCAGCTCGACCGCTTTCTCATGCGGTTCAGTCTTGGTTACCCAAGCCTGGACGAAGAACTCAAGATGCTCGATCTGCTCCAGCGCCGCCATCCGATCGAGGACCTCCAGCCGGTCGTGGGCGCCGACGAACTGCTCGCCGCGCAGCGCGCGGTCCGCGAGGTGCACGTCGATGAAAAAGTGCGCCGCTATTTGGCGCAGATCGTCCACCAGACGCGACGTTCGGAGGACTTGAGCCTTGGGGGGAGCCCGCGGGCCACGATCGCCTTGTTTCGCTGCGCCCAGGCCCTGGCCGCCGTTTCCGGCCGCAACTACGTCCTGCCCGACGATGTCAAGAAAATCGCGCCGCCGGTGCTTACCCACCGCGTCATCGTGCGCCCGGAAAGCCGCCTTCGAAAAATGACCGCCGCGGCGATCGTCGAGGACCTGATCGAGGACGTGCCCGTGCCGATGTTGACCAACGCGCTGAATATGCCCTGAAACGGCCGGCACCCCTTCTTTGGTCGCGGTTCCTGCCTGCGCGGCCCGGAAGGTTGCATCCCGGTTCCCCGCCCGTCAAGCACAAGCCGACGAGTCGGGTTCTTGGATCCGGCGACGGGGCGGCCACGGATCTTCGACGGACGACGGCGGCGACGCGCCGCGATCCCTGCGAAAGATCCAACAGAATTCGCGGTAGGCGCAGACGCTCGACGGGTGCAGACAACTGGCGGACTCATACCGCAGGGGGATGTTGTCGCGGAAACAGTACAGCACGGGCGTCAGGTTGTTGCTCATCGGGGTGGCCCCTTATCGTCGGCGAGATTGGCCCGCATCGCGCGGGCGGCGCCAATCAGCCAGATATACTACGACTTTGCCTGAGGTCAGGGAAGAGGGGGCGAGGCCTCTGGTTGGCGAACGCCCGCCGCGGGGCAACGCGGCCCGCGCGCCAGCGATTGCCCTCGGGCGGCGTCGCCGAAAAGGCGTCTTGCGCACGAGTCAGCGGCCCGGGTTTTTCAGTTCGGAATGCGTGCCAGGCCGGTCAATCTTCTGAAGCGTAGGGGCGGCGACTTGACCGGAAACGGACACCTCCAGCGGGGCGGCGCCGGCCACATCGGTCTGGATGCGGACCTTGCCCGAGACCTTGCCCGGCGCGTCCCCCGCGTGAAACTCCACCGCGATCACCGCCCCATAATACGTGGAATCTCCGGAGCGGTACTGGCTGGCGGTCTTGGGGATGGTGAATCGGAATCGGGGGTCGGGGCCCTCGACCTCCAGAATGCGAAACGGCTTCTGCCCGCGGACCACGAGGTTCTTGGAGATGGTCTCGCCAGGGCGGACCACATCGAACAGGAGCACGGCGGGGTGAACGCTCAACGAGGGCACCACCAGGCCCTCCACGGTAAGCGGGATTCGGGCGGTCTGCTGGTTGGGGTCGTTGGTCCGTAGAACCACAAACTCCTTGAGATAGCCCGGAGGCGAGTCGTCCTTCAGCGTGACGACCAAATCGTAGGTCACCTTGCCGACATGGGTTCGAGGATCGGTGGTCCGCTCGACCTCGGCCAGGGCGACATCCAAATGGGAGTTCGAGGCCTCGGCGTCGAGCACTTTCCAGGTCGTGCGGCCGGCGTAGGATACGGTGACCCGCTTTTTCACGCTCTGCCCCTGGGGAACCGAGCCAAATTGGACGGTTCCCGGCTGAAAAACCACGTCGGGACGGATGTAGTAGCTCAGTTTCAGCCGGAATTCCGCCCTGAAGGGCTGGTCGAAGACGACTCTCAGCGTGGTGTCCTTTTGACCGTAGAAGCGTTGGGTGTCGAGGGTGACCACGATGGCGCCGGTTTCATAGGTCTTCAAGAGCCGCTTGGTCACGGTGGGGTGGGCGCAGCCGCACGAACTCTCCACCCGCTCGATGTGGACGTCCTCGATGTACGGATTCTCCATCTCGAAGCGGTATTCGGCCACGGCGCCTCGGGCGACGGTGCCGAAATCGTGGCTGGTGGTCTTGAAGAGCCGCCTGGGCCAATCGTCGCTGGCGGCCAGGTCGGCTGGAATCGCGAAGAACACCCCCAGAAACCCCAGGAGCAGGAAACGTGCTCGTGTCACGGCGAACCCTCCTCCTTGAAGCGTCGCCTCCGCCTCACTGGATGCCGGCCACGCGGCAGGCGAACCGGAGCCCGTCCACCGCCGTCTTGCCGTAAAAGTCGCAGCCGGCGCTTTGGGCCAACAAGTCGCTGGCCGCGGCTCCGCCGACCATGATCGAAAGCGAATCGCGGAGGCCTGCGTCGCGGATGGCTTGCACCGTGTTGGAGACCGACTTGTAGCAGGTCGTCAAAAGCAGGCTCATGCCCACCACCGACGGTTGGTGCTGGCGGATCGCCTCGACGAATTTCTCCGGCGGGGCGTCCACGCCGAGGTCGACGACGTCGAAGCCAGCGCCCCGGAGCATCATCACCACGATGTCCTTGCCGATGTCGTGCACATCGTGGAGCACGGTGCCCATGACCGCCCTGGCCCGAGCCGCTCCCGCGCTCTGGGACGTCAGATGCGGCGCGAGGAGCGCCATGACGCCTTTCATGATCATGCCGCCGAACATGAGGTCGGGCAAAAAGCATTCTTCCCGGCTGAAGCGGTTGCCCAACTCGATCATGCCCCGGTTGCACTCCGCGAGAATGTCGTTGGCCGACACGCCCGCCGCCAGTCTCTCGCGGACGAGCGATTGGACTTGTTCCTCTTGGCAATCGGCGATGGCCGAGGCCAGGCTGTTTTCCTGCGTCATCGATGCGTTTTCCTTTGGGACGAAGCGATCCGAATCCGCATAGCGTGAAGGGCAAAGGGCAGGAAAGGCGTCCCCCGGGCCGCGCGGCTCGCGGCCTTGTTCCGCCCTCTTGCGCCTCAAAACGACAAAAGGACTTGCCAGATGTAGGTGTACCCGAGCGCGTCGATTTCTTCCCACTGCCGCTTGACCAACGCCTCATCGCCCGTGATCGGCGGCAGTTCCTTCTTCTTTTCTTCCCATGGAATGCACGAGCCCGGCGGACGTTTCATTTCGTGTTTCTCATCAGCCATCGCAAAAGGTCTCCTCAGGAGAACGGAAGACGGGAATGTTGGAATGTTGGAATGTTGGAATGTTGGAATGTTGGAATGTTGGAATGTTGGAATGTTGGAATGTTGGAATGTTGGAATGTTGGAATGTTGGAATGTTGGCGCGGCGTCGCGCCGCGAATCGCGCCCTAATCCCCATTGCTTCCGTGTTTGACCCTTTCCACCCTTCCATCATTCCATCATTCCCCCTTCAATACACCCCGTATTCTCGCGTTGCTTCCGTCATGGCACGAAGGTTTTCCACTTTGGTGTCGTCCTGCATGATGGCGCTGGCGTCCATGATGTAGCCGCCGTCGCGGGCGACGCCGTCGATCACTTTCTTGCAATAGGCGCGGACCTCTCCGGGCGTGCCGAAGGCCAGCAAATCGTTGGGGATCCCGCCGCTAATGCAGAACTTGTGCCCAACGGCCTTGTGGACCTCGAAAATGTCGCCCCGGTCCACGTGGTAGATGATGCTCAAATCTGGCAATTGGGCGATGTACTTGAGGTTGGGGTTCCATTCGCCCTCGGCGTAGAAGAGGATCTGGTGCCCCTTGGACCAGATCGTCTCGATGATTTGCTTCAGGGTGGGCCAATAGAACTTCTCGAACTGCGGCGGGGAGAGGAAAGGCACGCAGCCGCGGTGCATCCACAGCCCGATCGGCACGTTCTTCGAGGGATCCGCGCCCGAGAGGGCCACGTGGGTCAAATGCGGCATCAGCGCTTCGCAGGCCGCCAGCACCTTCTTCGGCTGGCGGTACATGTCCATGCAGAGGCCCTTATAACCGCGCAGCTTGTCGGCGATGATGTCGAAGGGGGCTTTGAGGATTCCGGAAATCGCCGAAACGGTCCCCGACTCCTTGCGGAGCAATTCCGCCTGGCGGCCAAAGCCCATGAAGTAGCCGAGCATGGCCATCCCGCCCTTGAGGAACGACATGTTGTTGCGGAACGTGTTCGGCTGGCCCGGCGCCACCACGTCGGCCGAGACCCGCGGCAGCCACACGTTGAACAAATAGCCCGTCGGATCTTCGATCAACTGGTCGTATTCGTCGGCCCGCATCCAAGCCTCTTCCTCGGGCGGCTCCAGGTATTGGAAGGCGGCGTCGGGCGGGATTTCGATCCCCGGCACCGCGTAGTACTTCAGCCCGATCGCCTTCACCAGGGCCATCCAGCCGTACACCATGTTGCCGACCACGGCGTCCCAATCGAAATCGGCGGCGCACTTCCGAGCGGCCGCAAAGGCCTTCTCGTAGTCGTAGCTGACCTCCTGGCTCGTGTATCCGGCGTACTTGGCGGTGAACTCGGCCACGAAGGGCCGGATCGGCACCATGTCCGGCTTCTCATTCCGCATCGCCGTCACGTAGCGTTTCAGACGCTCGGCGTACCGTTTCTCCATCGCACTGGCGGTCGTCTCTTCAGGCATGGCGAGATTCCGATCGGCGTGGTCCCGTTCGTCGTGCCTCCCTGAACGCGACAGCGGTCCTTCGGAACCGGATGGCGTGGGCACTGCGAACCTGTCTTGATTGATGACGCGTCCGGCACGACCACGGTCGGCAAACACCGCGGCTGCTGCCCGACGCGAAAACTGCCGCAGTATTCCAAACTTTCTTTCTTCTGTCAATGAGGCCCTGATAATTTAAGGGTTTTGCGGGCCCTGGCGATCCTGGGGTGACCTTGCCGCGCGGGACTGAGTCGGAAGTCTTCCTCGGGGCCGGGGCCGTGATCGGAACACCGCGTTTTGTGGCGGCCGGTTGCTTCCACGCGGGGGAGTCCTCATGTCGCGCGGCTCTGTGGCACGACGTTCGACGGTCGCCTGGGGGCCCGAAGCCGCTGGGGTCGCGACTCAGTTGCCGTTGACGAACTCCGCTTCAGCCTGACAGACCGAACGTGCCGATAATGACACAAATGAGGGACCGCAGGATTTGGCGAACCGGTCGAAGGGGAACTGCCCCGGTCTCGATGCCCGTGCCGCCCAAGGTACATCAAAGCCAGCGGCGCGACGAAGGCTTGCCCGCCAAGAGGCGCAACCGGTAAGGCCGCCCGTGCCAAGTTTTGTCTCACACGAAACCTGAAGTACTCGTCGCGGTCACACCTGCTTTGGGGGGGATAGCATGAAATCCGTTCGCTTGTTTGGATTTGCCTTGATCGTCGGGGGTCTGGCGACGGGAATTGCCGCCGCTCAGATGCCCGGTTACGCCGGCTCGCCGTCGCTTGCATCCCAGGCTCCAAGCACACTCCAGTACCCGTTTCCTGCGGCAGGCGGGGCGCAGCCCGTGGGCTATGTTGCGGAAGAGCCAACTCCCAACGGCAACGGCAACGGCGGGAACGGCGAGGAGGAGAAGAAGGAGGATGAAGGCTTCAAGCTCTTCAAACTTCCCGCCCTGAGGGAACGCGGGTTCGAGATTCGGGGCTGGCTCGACCAGAGTTTCACCTACAATCCCGGCGAGCCGCTCAACCGGTTCAATGGTCCGGTGACCTTCAACGACCGGTCCAACGAATACCAAATGAACCAGCTCTACCTGGTCGCCGAGCGGGCCACCAAGACGGAGGAACGGGACTGGGATCTTGGCGGGCGCGTCGATCTGCTTTACGGCACCGATCACCGCTTCACCACGGCCGTCGGACTGGAAGACACGTGGAACCAGGGCAGCCGATTCTACGGCCTGGCCATGCCCCAACTGTATGGCGACTTCGCTTTTCGGAAGTGGGTCTTCCGCTTTGGCCATTTTTACACCCTCCACGGCTACGAGGTGGTGCGCGCGCCGGACAACTTCTTCCTCAGCCACGCCTACACGATGCAGTATGGCGAGCCGTTCACCCACACCGGGATGATGGCGATGTGGCAGATGACCGAGAGATTCTCGCTGAGCGGGGGCATCCTGCAGGGCTGGGACAACTGGACGGACGCCAACCGCAAGGCCAGTTTCACCGGCGGGGTGAACTGGGTCAGCGAAAGCAAGCGGACCGCGCTGGCCTGGGCGGTCACCGCTGGCAACGAGCAGGCGCCCGGCATCCCGAGCACTCGGACCTTCTCTTCCGTCGTCCTTACCCAGCGGCTGGGCGACAAGTGGAACTATGTCTTCGAGAACGACTATGGTTACGAGACCAACGTCGGCGGCGGTGGCACGGACGCCCGGTGGCACTCCTTCGTCAACTACCTCTTCTACGAGCTGAACGAGAAGTGGAGCCTGGGCGCGCGGTACGAATGGTTCACCGACGTGGACGGGACGCGCGTGGCGGGGATCGGCATCCGCGACGGGATGCTCAAGGGCATTCCGCTCACCGCGATTCCCGCTCGATGGCAAGAGGCCACCGTCGGTTTCAATTACAAGCACAACAAGAATGTCACGCTCCGCAGCGGCGCCCGCTGGGACTGGGCCGTTCCGATCCGCGGAGCCGGGTGGGTCGACGGAGGTGGAAATCCGGCGCAAGGCCCCTACAACGATTTCACCCAGCGCCGCCAGTTCCTCTGGGACTTGGACATGATTGTATCCTTCTGACGATTCGGGCGACGCGGACAACGCAGTCGCCCTGCGCGGCGACGCATCGGGGTCGTTCGCGCTCCCCCAGGTCTGCCCGCGACCGCCGGGCTCCGCGCGGCATCAGGATCCGAGGGAAGGCGAGGCGGTCCTGGATGCCCGTGAACTCAAACACCCATCGCCGCGAGGAGGCCCGTGGTCGAAAACGCATGGACTCTGCTGAGCAGCCGGGAGGTCTCCGACCACCGCATCTTTCGGATTCGCGACGACGTTTACCGTTTCGAGCCGAGCGGCCGGGAGCGGGACTTCGTGGTCATCCAGTCGCCGGATTGGGTCAACGTCGTGCCGCTCACCGACGATGGCCAGGTGGTGCTCATCCGGCAGTACCGGCATGGCATCCGGGCGGCGTGCCTGGAGATTCCGGGCGGGATCATCGACCGGGGCGAATCGCCCGACGCCGCCGCGGTCCGCGAACTCGGAGAGGAAACGGGATATAAGGCGGAGCGGGTCCGCCTGCTGGGACGGGTCCGCCCCAACCCGGCCATCCAGGACAATTACCAGTACTGCTACGTCGCCGAGGGGTGCCGCAAGGCCGGTGAGCCCCACTGGGACCCCTTCGAGCAGATTGAGATCGTCCCTCGCCCGCTGGCGGACATTCCCCATCTGATTCGGAGCGAGGAGATTTGCAACGCCCTGGTGATCAACGCCTTCTACTTCCTCGGCATGCTTCCTCGCCCGGCGTAGCGCGGAGTTCAGGTGAGCTTTCTCCCGAGAGGTCCGGCGGCGGCGCTCCGGTCGGCAAACCGGGCCTGCGTCGGCGCTCTTATTGCCTCACAGGGCCGATGGGCTGGCGCGCGATGGCCACGTCGTCGATGTACACATGCATGTCGCGCGGCGCGGTCCAGGTTCCGCCGTAATAGAGGTTCAGCCAGACCATTTCGATCTTGAGGGTGTCCACGGCGCGCATCCGCACGTTGGTCTTCTCGAACGCCAGCTTCCCGTCCACCCAGCCGCGCATTACCCCATCGGCCCTGCCGGGGGTATTGAGCTTCACATGCTGTTCGAGGCAGTACCAGCGGTTGTTCTCCAGGAAGCCGAGGCCTTCGCGATCCCAAATCCACTGCGAGCCGTAGCTGCCGCGCATGTCCATGTGGTAGCAGTAGAAGCCCACGGCCGTCTTGCCATCCGCGCGACCCTCGAACAGTCCCCGGGCCGACCAGCCGTTGGTGCCATCCACGGGCCTCCCGCCCCAGCCGGCGTTACCGTAGGTCCCGGCAACGCCGGGGAGCTTGCCGCCGCGCGTGGCGGTCCAGTCGTCCGCCAGCCGCAGGTAGTAGCGAAAATAGATTTCTTCCGGCTCGAAGCCGTGATGCTTTCGGAAACGATACTCGATGCTTGTGCCGTAGTGATCGCCCTGGCGAATCTTGATGCGAAGCGCCTTTCCCGCGCGCGGTTCGAACTTCCGCTCCGGATCGGCAGCGACCAGATCGCAGTTGCGCGGCTTGTCGCGCACGCCCCATGCCCTGAACCAGTCGGCCGACTCGAAGTCGCACGCGAAAAGGACGGAGGTTCTTGCGGTCCTGGCTTCGGCTGCCGCCGCGTCTCCGTCGTTCGCAAGCTGGGCTGAGACAAGCACTGCCGCGGCAAGCAGCACGCCGGTCAGACCCGTTCCGCAATGGCCCACTCCCCGCCGCCGCTGGCAAGACGGGCCCACGCCGGGCAGTTGCGCGCACCCGTCAATATAAAGTTTGTTGCGTTCCATGACGGGCAGTCTACCCCAACCTGTCGGCGGGTCAAGGCCTTGGGGAAAGCGATTCTTGGCGTGGGCAAGCACCATGCGCTTCTTCGCGAAAACCGCCATCCTTCCCGCCCGCGCGCAGCTAATCCTTCCTGCCCGCCGGCACTAACAAAAAAAGCCCTCGGGGTCCCGAGGGCTTGATGCGATTCCGGGGCGATCACGGCCAAACGTCAGTCCCGACGTCGGTTACGGGGTGGCCTTGGGCGGGTTCGGCGCCAGGCCGAGTTCGCTTCCGAGGATCCACCCCCCGATCTTTCGGCCTTCCAGCTCAATGTGCGTGCCCACCCACGGCCCCTGCACTGCCGTGACGTAGATTCGTTGTCCTTGACGCACGGTCGCCAGAACGCGGTCGCCGATCTTCAGTTCTGCCTCCTTGGCCGTCACCTGGAGCGTATCTCCCGGTTTATACGGCAAGGGCTGATACGAAAACGCGCGTCGCGATTCCACGTCGGATCCTGCCACCGCGGTGGAGTACGCCGCCGAGGACCTGGCTGCCGTCCTCTTGGTGGGGTCGTTCCCGTAGGTGATCTTCTGTCTCCAATCATAACCGACCGCAACCGTGACAAGCGAGATCGTGATCGCGACGGAAAGCAGCATTGTCCAGCGAGTTTTCATGACCATTCTCCCCTGTCTGAGAAAAAGATGCTCGGTCCAGCTCGGCTTGATATTAGCCAAACCAATAGGATTATAAGCAGGGTCGATAGGTGAGAAAAATAGAAAACTCGCCGTCAATACTTAGATATTTTTTATATCTCCGCCACCCACGAGGCTGGAAACCGCGGCGCGATGCCCGATAAGCCTCAACGTTAAGAGGCCGGGGACTGGTGCGTTTTTCGGGCCGTTTCGCGCAGAAAAGTGACCCTCTGCCCTTACCGGCGAGGGGACAGTCCCCGCGAACGGTTGCCTTCAAGGCAATGCCAGCACGGAATCGGCAGCCTCTTGCTCGTCCTTTTTGCGCCCTTGGAGTTCGAGGGGGGAGGCCAGCTCGGCGCGGCCGGCAAACTGGGCAAGGGCCGCGTTCCTGGCCGCGGCCGATTTCTGGGCCGCAACGTCGTCGTTGAGGATCGTGCCGACGCCTTGGCCCTTGGCGATGGTGGCATTCACGGGGGCCGAGAGGTTGACAAAGAACGTTTCCGCCTCTTCCAGGGTCGTGTCGCCCTTGACCAGAACCACGATTGTTTGCGTGGTCGTCCCCGGCGCAAAGGAAAGCGTGGCCAGCGACTTGGACACGTAGTCGACGCCGGCCGTGGCCGTGCCCGGATCGGTCTTGTACTTCACCTGCACCTGCTGGTAGCTCGCGTTGGACAGCACGACCTGGAACACGAACTGCTTGTTGCCGCTGTTGCCTTCGGCGGCGCTTACGTCGGCGATGGAAATCGTGGGCCGGGGATCGTCGTTGACGATCGTGGCCGCGGCCTGCCCTTGCTTCGAGTCCACGACGGCGTTCTGAGCCTGGGTCAGCTTGACCGAAAAGTTCTTGTTGGGTTCGAACTTCGTGTTGCCGATGATGGGAACCTGGATGGCGCCTCGGGTTTGGCCGGCGGGGATGACGATCGAGCCGCTGGTGGCGACGAAATCGACCCCCGGCTTGGCCGCATTGGCCCCCGTGCCCGCCACGGTGGTGTACCGCACGGTCACGTCGTTGGCCATTGGACGCGTCAGCGTCACCGCGAATTCGGCGTGATTCTGGGCCTGGGCCTGGCCGCCGTTGCCCTCGACCACGGTGGTTGCGGCCACCGACACGCCAGGCAGCGGCAGGGCGACGACTCGGGTATTCTTGTCGACCTGGGTCACAAACAACAGGTGGGTGGCGCCGGCCGGGGCCGACGGAAGGTCGGATACCACATACTGGCCCGACGCCTGATTCCAATAAATGGGGATCCTGTCCGGCAGGGCCCCGCCCAGTTTGTTGTTGAAGCTGGTTCCTTTTGCCCAGAACAACTGGACGTTGGTCACGGGGATCGTGCGGTTCGCGGTGGCCGTAGTCTTCGGCTTGCCCGGCACCTGCACCCCCACGTTGATGGTCCCCTCGGCGGTCCACTGCGGCGTGACGATGACGTTGAAGTCGGTGCCCGTGGGATTGAGCTTTCCGTTGAACTTCAGCGTCGAGCCGTCCGCTTTGGTGAGATTCATCGCCAGCGCGAACGTTCGGGTGTCGAACGTCGCGTTGGACAGGTCGTAGGTTCCGTTGAAACTCAGCCCCACGTTGGGGACCGTCGTCGTGTTAGTCACCTCCACGCTTCCGACCAGCACGCCATTGTTGTCGGTAATCTGGTGGGCGAACCCCACAATCGAGTAGGTGCCAGTGCCCTTCCCTTTAGCGGTAATCTTGCCGCTGCCCGACAGGTTGGCCCCCCTGTCGGCGATGGCACCGTGGGTCGGGCTGTCGTACGCGATCAGGCCGTTGGTGAACGTGGTGGTGCCATCCAGCGTGATCAGGTAGCCGCCGGAGGTAAACGACGACTGCGTCTTGCCCGAAGCGGTGAAGGGAATGGCCTTGAACGTTTCATTGCCAATCCCGGAGACCGACAGCAGGGTCCGATGTTCAAGATTCTCGACGCGAAGCGGGCGCGACGCCGTTCGATGTCGGCGATCCTCGGTCCGCTTCGAGCGCACGGGAAAACCGCGGAACGCCGCGATCCATTGAGCCAGTCGTTGGGTCGTATTTCTGCCGAACATGATCACCTCTCCCCCACCGGGTACGGTCAAAACGAGGGCGTCGCGAGGGATCGGACGCATGCCGGGCATACCGGAAAGGCATCCGACGACCGCCTTGCCTCACGTCGCTGTCCAAAGCCCCGATGCTGGCAAGCCGTTGTGGCCCTGGGCTTCACTCGGTCGCGCGAGAACGGCCCGATCGTCGGCCGCGCGTGGGAAACTGGGCTGTATTCCTATCATCGACTGCGACTACAACGAAGGCAACAAGAATGCGGCTTGCTGAATCAGAATACCCATTTGCCGTGTTGTGCCCAGTTCGTGCCAGGTGCGCAGTGTTTCGTTCCTAGGCGATCGGCATCGACTGGAATCGCCCAAAGACCAACCTAACCCCTTCAGAAGATTCGAGTTGCGAGGCGAAACGGGAACGCGACGGGCTCAACGCGCGAAAGGTGATGGCAATTCTTGTTCCCTCATTGGCGGGGGATGTCCAGTGCGGCGATCAGACTTTCGGCATATTGCCCAATTTCACGGAGGATCTCCTCGCGAGGCCGGAGGCCCGCCTCGGCAACCCGGCTGACGATGGCCGACCCGACGATGACACCGTCGGCCACGGGAGCGAGCAGGCGAACGTGTTCGGGGCGGCTGATCCCGAAGCCGATGCAGATCGGCAGGGGAGTTTGGCCCCTCAACCAAGCGACGTTGTCGACCACCGCCGGCGGCAACTCGGTGCGCTCGCCCGTGATCCCCGTCACCGACACGTAGTAGATGAAGCCCGTCGTCCGTTCAGCAATGCGAAGGGCCCGGTCGCGAGGCGTGGTGGGCGTGATGAGCTGGATCAGACTAAGCTCCTCGCGAGCGCACGCCGAAGCCAGGTCGCTCGCCTCCTCCGCTGGCAGGTCGGGGACGATCAAACCGGCCACGCCCGCCTGCCTCGCCTCCGCGACGTACGCGTCGAGGCCGCGCCGGTAGACAATCGAATAGCTGACCATGGTGACGATGGGGGCGGGCAAGTCGGGCGTCACCCGTCGAAGCATCTCGAAGATCCCGGTCAGGCCAACGCGACGGGCCAAGGCCCGGGTGTAGGAGGCTTGAATGACCGGTCCGTCGGCGACGGGATCGCTGTAGGGGATTCCCAGTTCGCACAGGCTGCTTCCCCGAGAAACGAGTTCCCGAAGCACGGCCGCGGTGAAGTCCAGTTCGGGGTCGCCCGCCGTGACGAACGGCATGAAAGCCTTGCGCCCGGCCTGGCGGAGCTGCGCGAAAAGGGTGTCGATCGCGGACATGCGCGTTCCCATCATCTGACGGATCGTTTCCAAGGCGCTCGGATGAGCGTGGTCCGCGCCGGGGCGCGCACCAGGCGGCCTCCGCACGGAGCCCAAGCTTGAACGTACCATCCCGCTCAGGCATCGACAAGCGCCGAGCGGAGAGCCCAGGCGGCGCAAGGTGGAGCTTCTAGCGCATTAGCGGCTGGAGAACACCGCCACGTTGAGGCCGGTACGGGCACGGACCCGCTCGGCCAACGTGTCCAGTTGGTCGTCGCCGAGCGGGGCCACCCATGTTTCGGCCGGCGGCCGCGCGATCGTGTGGATTTGGACGAGCTTGATCCGCCCGCCGGCGCTCAGGATCTCTGCGAGGCGTTCGCAATAGGCTTCCTGCTCCGAGGTCGGAGGCGGCTCGCCCCGCACCCGCATGAAAAGCGATTGGATCACCAGGGGGCGCAAGCGGGCCGCCTCACGGAGGTTCTTCAGGACTCGCGCGAAGGGGATTGCGGAACGGGCCACCGTCTGGTAGTAAGCCTCCGTGCCGGCGTCCAACTTGGCCCAGATTTCGCCGTTGTTCCGGTCGAGGATCTCCAGCCCTCGCCGCACCCGCTCGCGGTGAAACATGCTCGCATTCGTGATCAGCACCAGCTTCACGTCATCCAGATGATGACGACGGCGGACATCGGCGCACACTCCAACGATTTCGTCAAAATGGCGATAGGTGGTCGGCTCGCCGTCGCCGCTGAGGGCAATGTCGTTCAGACGCCGGAGCTGTTCGGGGGTCTTCGAAAACGCGGGATGTTCAAACAGCCGACCCGACACCGCCAGGGCCACCGCGGCGTCGAGTTCGGCCTCGAGACGGCTGACGTCGACGGCTTGTCTTGCGGCCGGCACGCTGCGATCGACCTGGCAATAGATGCAGTCGAAATTGCAGACTCGATCGAGATTCAGGTTGACGCCCAGCGAAATGCCCGCGGCCCGGCGGCTGACCACGGGATAGACGTACCGGTTCCCTTCGAAGCTCCGCGGATGGGAGGCAAACAGTCGCTCGGTGGATGACGCGCTTGGGGGCTGGGACATGGCGGCAAAAATGAACGGCATCCCCCCGTGACGCAGCCCAGACATCCGGGTTCCGGGCCGCGGTTTCCCTCAGGCGCAAAGGCCGCCCAAGGCGGACCTCGTAGGATCGCTCACTCGGGCCGCACAGTCGTGAATTCGTCCATCGTCACGGTGGTCAGTTCCCCGTCCGGCAACTCCAGGATGATCACATCGCTGAAGACCTTGTCATCCACGTTGCGGCGGAAGTGAAGGCCGTGGCGACGTCGCTCGGTCCGAATCACCTTGCCGCTGGTGCGCGTGGTCCAGGTCCTTGGGCCGACCGTGACGACATGCTCGACGACGATTCGATCGCCAGGGCGGAGCTCCTCGAAGTCCAAGGCAACAGGTGCGGGAGCAGCAGGCATGGCAAAACGATCCGGCAGAATGTCGACACCGGAGAAATCTTAAGGCCCTCAATCCCCTGGGCAACCCCCCAAGATGTGTGCTTGCTTTAACAACTTCGCGGCTGGGATCGATTTTGCCGGCGCCGAATCCGAATCCAGTTGGCGTCGCGGCCGGTCGTCGCCCGCCGCCTCTTTTCCCGCCCCCCCGTTGGCGCTACAATGGGGTCATGACAACGCGAACGCTGACTGCTCTGCCGGTGTACAACGAAGTCCGCCACGTGGGCCCGGTGCTTGACGAGGTCGTCCGCTACAGCGACGAGGTGCTGGTGGTCGACGATGGTTCCACCGATGGCACGTCGGCGGTGCTTGCCGGACGCCAGGGGATTCACGTGGTCACCCATCCCGAAAACCGGGGATACGGGGCGGCCCTGGCGTCGGCCTTCGATTTTGCGCTCCGCGGGGGCTATGACGTCCTCGTGACGATCGATTGCGACGGCCAGCACGAGCCGCAGCGGATTCCCGAGTTCCTGCGAGCGTGTCTCGATCAGGAAGCCGACGTGGTCTCTGGGAGCCGCTACCTCCTCGCTTTCCCTGGCGACAGCCGACCGCCCGAGGACCGCCGGCGCATCAACCGGATCATCACCGACGAACTCAATCGGCTTTTGGGATTGAGGCTGACGGACGCGTTTTGCGGATTCAAGGCGTATCGCGTGCCCATCCTGGGGAAGTTGGAGGTCACGGAGGCGGGCTACGCGATGCCGTTGGAGCTTTGGGTCCAGGCGGCGGCGTTGGGGCTGAAGATCGTCGAATTGCCCGTGCCGCTGATCTACCTCGAAGAGGCCCGATCCTTCGGCGGTTCGCTCGACAACGCCTCGATCCGGCTTGCCGTGTACCGAGAGGTCCTTCATCGAAGCCTGGCGAAGGTGCGGTTGCCGAACCGCCCGGCGGCCGCGGCGGCCGGGCTGGGAGCCCCCACGGCATGAACCCTCGGGCCGACCCGCTGGAGTACCGCCGTCTTCGCGCGCCGCAACAAGACGGCGGGGCGCTGGTCGAGCCCCCTTGGAGCCGCGTGGGCGACCTCGTGGCCGCGAACGCGCGCTTGCGCCTGTCAGGCGGCCCGGATTTCTACGGGATCTCCCTGGCCGCGCTGGCGGAGGAAGCCCGTCGCGAACTCTTGGCCGAGGCCGCCCGATACACGGCCACGTATACGGACCCCGGGTGCGAACGATGGCCGGGGGTAGAGGTACCCGGCAAGGTGTTCGTGGCCGGACACCAGCCGCAGCTTTTTCATCCGGGCGTGTGGTTCAAGAACTTCGCCCTGGGGAGGCTTGCCCAGCAGCACGGGGCGGTCGCCGTCAATCTGGTGATCGACAGCGACACGATGAAGTCGCACTCGGTTCGTGTGCCCGGCGGTTCGCTCGCGGAACCTCGGGCGGCCATGATCCCGCTGGACGATCCCGGACCGGTCGTGCCCTTCGAGGAACGATCGATCTCGAGCCGGTCGGTGTTCGAGTCGTTCGGCGAACGGACAGTGGAGCACCTGGCCGGCCTGATCCCCGACCCCCTGGTGCGCGACTATTGGCCGCTGGCCGTGGCGCGATCGCGGCAAACGGCGAATCTCGGCGAATGTCTGGCCCAGTCGCGTCACCAGTGGGAGCGGCGATGGGGGCTCCAGACCTTGGAAATCCCGCAAAGCCGCGTGTGCCAGCTTCGGTCGTTTGCCCGTTTCACGGCGCGTCTTCTGTCCGACTTGGACAAGCTGGCGGCCGTTTACAACGAGGCGGTGCGCGAATACCGGCGGATCCATCGCATCCGCAGCACGGCCCATCCGGTGCCTGACCTGGCGGTCGACCCGCCGTGGGTCGAGGCGCCCTACTGGATCTGGATCCGCGACGACCCGCGGCGCCGCCGACTGTTCGTCAGCCGCCGCGGCCGCCATCTGGTGCTTTCCGACCGGCAAGGCCTGGAGTTTCCGTTGGAGCTTTCCGCGACCGGGGATGCGGGCCGCGCCGTCGAGGGCATTTTGGAGCTTGGCCGCCGCGGCGTGAAGCTCCGCTCCCGCGCCTTGGTCACGACCATGTTCGCCCGATTGGTCCTGGGGGACCTCTTTTTGCACGGCATCGGGGGCGCGAAGTACGACCAATTGACCGACGCCATCATCCACCGGTTTTTTGGAGTGCAGCCGCCCGGCTTCCTGGTGCTCTCGGCAACCATCTTGCTTCCGGCGCCGCGGAGGCGCGCGGGGCTCGAGGACGCCCGGCGGATCCAGCGCCAGTTGCGCGACCTGGACTACCACCCGGAGACCTTTCTCAACGCGGATGGCTGCCCCAGGCCGGATTGCGAGGCCGCGGCCCTGATCGCCGCAAAGAAGCGTTGGATTAGCACGCCTGCGACGGCCGAGAACGCCCGCACGCGCTGGCGCGAGATCCGCCGCATCAACGCCGCGCTGCAGCCGCTGGTGGCCGAGCGGCGCGAGGCCCTGCTCCGCGAGCGGGCCGCCGTCGCCGCGGCTCTGGCCGCCGAGGCGGTCCTCTCGTGGCGCGAGTACGCCTTCTGCCTCTACCCGGAACCGTTCCTCCGCGACGCGCTGACATCGCTCCTGCCAGGCTCGCCGGCCGAGTGACCGCAGCCGATCGGCAAGCGCACGCGCCTGAACGTCGCCACCCCAGCCGCGAGGCTCGCCTAAGTCGAATAGATCCACCGACCGAGGGCGATGGCTGGAACCAAGAGGGTCAACACCGCGACGGCGCCCGGAAGATCCCACACCACGTAGCAGATGGCCGCGTCGAGGATGACCAGCGAAAGGATGCAGTGCTTTACGGCGGATTGGATCACGTCGGCTTCCGGCTCGGCCACGGTCTGAAAGCATCGCAGGCCCGTGTAAGCCCCGAGAATGCCGATCAGCAGATACCACCGATGCGGCTCGAGATCCAACAGCGCGACGCGGTTTTCCGTCCAGCGCGGCAACGCGAAGAGCATTCCCACGCCGGCCAGGATCACCAACGTGGCCAGGGTCAATGGGAGCCTGCTGGCGGTCCCCGTCTCGCCGCGGGCCAACCAGGTCACGCCGGCGACGTAAACGCCGATGGCGCCGGCGGCCAACCAGTGTCCGGCGCCCCAGGGCGAGAGGCCAGCGCTCATGCCCAACAGCACGTTCAGCATCCGGCAGGCGCCCATGGCGACCGGGCCGAGCGGCGTTGACTTGAGAAATCGGTCGTAGAGCACGATGCACGTGGCCAGCAGCAGGCCGACGGCCGCCGTCCAAGGGCTTGACGCCAGCCCGGCCGCGGCCCCCGCCAGGATCACGCCCGCGGCAAGCAAGGCCCGCCCCAACCGTCGCGCCGCGTCGAGCGGGACGCGTCCGGACGGAATGGGCCTTTCGGGCCTTTCGCGGGCGTCGATTTCCGCGTCGAACACGTCGTTCAGCGCCACGCCCCCCGCGTAGAAGCAGCTCGATGCCCCCGCGAGCACGGCCAGAACCAGCCCCTGGTCCGACGTGAGGAACGGATGCGCGAACAAGAAGCCCATCACCACGTCGGCCATCGAGGTGAAAAGGTTCGGCGCCCGCACCAGTTCGAGGTAGGCGCGAAGCAGGTCCAGCGGTCCGTAAGGTTGACGGTCGGAGGCGGTCATCGGCGTGTCCTATCGCAACTCGAAAGGGGGCGGTGGCCCATCGGCCGGCGTGGTCCAGCGTCGCAGGGCTTCCCCAGGCAGCCCCGAGCAACGACCGAAGACTGCGCTGCCGGTTGCTTCGTGTCCCGGCGAGCAACCAACGCGTTGTTCCAGCCGCGGCGCATTGCTCTCACGGCGGACGTCAGTCCGTCGTGCCGGCGGAAGAGCCGAATGCGTCGGCGGGAGCGGATCGCGCCTCGCGCCATATCCGTTCCAAATGCTCCTTGGCCTGCCGGCCGGCCTCGTCCGGATGGTCCCCAAAGGGGTACAGTTCGACGGTGATCCAGCCCGGGTAGCCGGTGCGGGCAATTTCGCGGAGGACGGCGGCGAAGTCAATCGCCCCCTGGCCGGGAATGAGGTGGCGGTGTTCGCGCGTCGAGGCGATGTCCTCGATGTGATAGTGCCGGGTATGGGGGGCCATCCGGGCGATCCAGTTCTCGGGATCTTCGCCGACGCAGTACGCGTGGCCAATGTCGAAATTCAAACCGAGGCGCGGCGATCCGACCCGATCGGAAAACGCCAGGTACTGCTCGAACCTTTCGATGAGGAGCCCCGGCTCGGGCTCGATGAGCAGGTCCACGCCGCACCGTTCGGCCAGCTCCACGCAGGGCATGATCTCGTCGTAGAACACCTCGGCGGCCTGGGCCCAGGACCGGCCATGCTCCACGGGCCCGCCCGGCTCCGTCTGGATGCTCGGGGCCCCCAGCTCCGCCGCCAGGAGCAGCGCCCGTTTGGTGTGCTCGCGGCGGATCGCCCGATAATGGCCGTCCGGTTCGATCCACGACGGGTGCCAATACGGCTGTCGCGGATCGGCCACGGCGTTCATCATGAAGGCATTCACATTGGCGATCGTCATCCCGTGCCGCGCCAGGCACTCGCGAATCGCCTGCTTCCGCTCCTCGAGCAATCCGGCGGGCCAGGCGTGCGGCACATCGGCCAGGAGTTCCAGCCCACGGTAGCCGATGGCCGCGATCCGGGCTATGGTTTCCTCGATCGAGCATCGCAGGTAGGCGTTCGAGCTGTAGGCAAGCTTCATGACGGCCGAATGAAAACCAGAAGGAATGTCGAAAAGGACGGCGCCCGGAGCCGCAGCGTTCCGGCGGCGGAATCCAGATCGATTGCGTCGTCGCCGAGCGGAACGGGCGGATCGCCGGGAGGAAGTTCGGGGGTTGCATACCGAACGCTCGCGCCGCGCCCGCGCCAGGCGTCGGGAAGGCGGATGGTGACGGCGCAGGGGGGCGCGGGCCGGAGGGCGTCGGTCGGCGCCGTGATGTCGCAATTGTTCAGATCGAGCGTCATCAGCGGCTCAGAGGGATCGACGCCGAGGTTCAGGTTGACGCCCACGGTGAACGGGGCGTCGGTTTCGAGCCGGGGGCGGAAGTCGGGCCAGTCGAGCAGCTCCCCCATGCGCCGCGCGGCGGCCGCGTCAGGCCACTTGCGCCAATAGGCCGCGCCCGGCTTGTCGGCAACGACGCGCGCGCCGCGGGCGTCGAAAGGCCCCGGCCGGGGCGCCAGAAGGCGCTCCGGTCCATAGCGCGCGCCGGTCAAGCCCGTGGCCACCAGCCGACCGCCGCTGGCGGCATAGCGGCGCAACAAATCGAGCTGCGCGTCGGTCAAGACCAGGACCGAGGGAAGCACCACGATGGGATGCTCGGCGAGACGCTGCTCCGTGAGATCGTCCTGAAGCAGCACGGTCCATTGCCGGTGCGTGTCGCCGAGAAACTGGCACCAGCCGCAATATTCGTCAACGAACTTGTCCATCACGGGATTGAACACGGTGCAGGAGGCGATCTCCGACCACGCCGAATGGACCACCGCCACGTCGGCTGCGTAGCGGCGGCGGCTCAGCGGCACGGCGTGCGCGCGCACGAAGCGATTCACGAAGCCGGCGCTTGCCGGAGTTCCCGGCGAGTAGCCGTCGAGGTACGCGTGTCCGAAGTCCAGCAGGCCGCGATTGGCGAGGCAGTCGAAGGCGATCACCTTGTGCAATTGCTCGTGGCCGGCCCCGGAGAAAGCCTTGGCCACGTAGATGCTCGGCCAGCAGAACGGCGCGTCCGACATGGCGGCGCCGAGCCGCGTTACGTAACCGACGCGCCCCGACGGCGGCAACCCCATCGGCCTCATGCCCCACCATTCGTGGACGGTGCTCCATTCGAAATGGGCGATGTCGCACGCCCCGCGGAGCAGGCTGCCGCCCAATGGAAAGGGGATCGTGTTGCCGAACACCGCGCAATCGAGCCGCTGGTCGCGCGCCGCTTCCTTGGCCGCCGCATAGATCGCGCGGTGATACGCCAGCGCGCTTTCGACCTTGTGGATCAGGTAGCAGAGCCACACGGGGTCGTCGGTCCACTTGGGGTTCAAGCTATGCCAGCGCAGGCCGCGCGACTCGAAGGGTTTGTCCCGCACGTAGGCGGCGATGTCGAACGTCGCGGGATCGGAAATGCCCATCTGCTTGCGTTCGTCGGCCGAAAGGCGCCGCTGGAGGAATTCGCGGAAGGTGTGCCGCGACCACCAGCCGAAGGCGCCGGCGTCGGCGTGACCGAGGTTCATGTCGCCGAGGTTGTCGACGTGGATTCCATCGGGCCGGAGTCTGGCGACGAGGCGGGCGAGTTCGCGGCAGCAGTAAGCGCTGAGTTGCGGATTGGCGAAATCCACGTCCACCAGCCGGACCGTCTGCCAGCCGGTCTTGTTCTGCGCATCCGCCTGGCCCGTCTGCTTAGCGCTGATCCTGGCAAGACCGCTCCGCTCGGCGATTTCGTCGGTGATGCGGGGATTGCTGGAAAAGTCCCAATGCCACTGGTCGTCCAGCCCCCGCCGCGCCAGCACCGCGTAGAGGTCGTCGGCGGGTCGGCCGTCGGGGGTCGTGAAGGGCGCCAGCCCGTAGGCCTTCGCGGTGGGATAAGGGGCCCACGGAACGTCGCGAAAAAACGCCTCCAGACCCACCCATCGGGCGGTCAACGGCTCGCGCCCGTTCCACCACGGCAGCGACCAACCCGTGTGCCTCAAGCGGCCGTCCGCCGTGAAAAAGCCCGCGAAGTCGCCCACTTCGCCGACGTCGTAATAGAGCACCGGTCTTACGCCCGCCTGTTCGAGCCTCCTGCGGCACGCATCCAGCGCCCCCGACTTGTTCTGTTCGTCGAGGAACCAAAAACCGTACCAGCCGAGCGTCCCGGTTCCACCGCGGGCCGCGCCGGGCTGGATCGTCTCGATCGCTTCCGCGCGCTGGTTGATCGTGGCGATGGGCGTGTACGTGCGCCACCAAGGTTCGGACGCGCTGACCTCGAATCCGGCCGCGGCGGCAAACAGCCCCAGCCAGACAAACGTCAACAACCAGCCCAGGTCGAGTCCCATGCGATCGCACATCGAGCGGATTCCAAGACCAGGCCGCTCTCCCGGCGGCGCCTTGAGCGGTCCCTTGAGCCTCGCAACGGTCACGTCCTTAACATACCGTCTGGCTTCAAGACACGCGACCCTGCTCGGTGGAAACGATGTTCGTCCAAGGATCGAGCGGCCTGGCAACGAAAGGGGAAGACCGATGAAGCGGACCCGGCGATCTGTCGGCTCCTGGAATCCTGGACCGCCCTTGCTTATGCTGACCCGTATTGCGTGACGCGGTGCTTGTGGCGCCGGCGAGGAACCGACCCTAAAGAGGCGCTGGCGGGACGAAGTTTTCCCATTTCCGCGTATGGAACCGTTCACGGCGACGGTCCGGCTTTTCGCGGCGAAGTCGGCGAAGATGGGGCTGTCGCCATGCCGGGAAGCGGACAAACGCGTTTTTCGGTTCCCAACGGCCCGAAGAATCAGCCAGTCCCCGGCCTGCGAACGGTTGCGTTTGTTGGTTGGCCATTTCCCCCTGGCAACGAACGTGGAGTAATGCCCTGATCCCTCGAGCCGTGCTTTGGTGGCGCGTGGCGTTTGTCGCCTACGCGGGCGTTGCGTCGTTTCTCCTGCTCGCTCCCCACCCGCTTCAGATGCTTGGGTTGGCGAGGTACTCCGAATCGCTATCGGCGGGAAGAGGGCAACACGCCGCGATTTTCTTCGGCTTGACCCTCTGCGCTTTGTTGGCGCGATGGCCGGTCCGGTTGACCGCGCTTTGGGGGATGCTGGCCGGATACGCCGCGCTGACGGAAGCCATCCAGGCGTTCATTCCACCCCGCCAGTCCGACTGGCGCGATCTGGCCGAGAACCTGGCGGGCCTTGCTGCGGGGATCGCCGTGTACGCAGCGGCGAACCATCTGATCCGGCGCAACGGGCCGGGGCCTTGATCGCATTGCCGGGCAAGAGGCCCGCATGTCCCGCCTCCCGGCGGCCGGAAGCCGTTCTGGCGCGCCGGGCGGAAGGGTGCCTGGACTTTGCCTCCGCCGCGGGGATATCAATCGCCGGGATAGTTGTCGAGATCGACGTTCGGGCGGGAAAGAAGGCCCTCGATCTCCGCCCGAGCCAAGACCAGCAAACCGCCGCCCACCACGACGAGCAACCCGCCGAGCCATTGCAGGCCGTTGAGCCGTTCGCCGAGGACCACGGCGGCCGCCAGGTAGGTCACAAACGGCGTGGCCAGCGACATGCCGCTGGCCACGACGGGACCGAGTTCGTGGATGCCGCGGTAGTAGAGCACATGGCCGAAGGCGATGCCGATCAACGCCGAAAGCATCAGGTGGCCCCAGGTCGTCGCGTCGACGTCGGCAAGCGACTCGACCCGGCCAAACAAGAACATCAAGACCACCAGGGCAACCGAGGTGTAGATGCTGATCACCCCGAAACTCTGTCGGGCGGAGTAGCGGGCCATGTAAAGGCGGACCGTCACCGAATAGGCGCCCCACGCCACCGCGGTGACCAACAGGATGACCATTCCTTGGAGGGAGCCGACGCCGCCGCGGAGTTCATCCACGAACATCGCCACCACCCCCGTCAGGCTGAAGGCGGCGCCGGCCCAAAACGACGGCCGGCGCGTCAACAGCCGCTCCTCGGCGATCGCCACGAAGCCGAAGACGATGGTGAAAAGGAACGAGAGGCGAAGCACGAAGCCCATGGTCGAGGCGGGCACGAAATAGGGACCGATCCCGAACGCCGCCTGGCCAACGACGTTGACGCACGACGGAACCAGGGCGTCCTTCCAGAGGTTCCCGACCGGCGCACTCCCCTCGGCGGCGTGCGTTCGCCGGTCGAGCGCCAGCAAGAAGGGGAGCCAGAACAGGGCCCCCACCGAGTAGCGCACGCCGTTGACAGTCCAAGGATCCAGGAATTGGGCGAAATGCTTCAGAAAGATCGGGATGATTCCGAAGCCGAACGTCGCGGCGGTCATGCAAGCGACCGCCCCCCATTTGCCGCCTCCTGGATGTTGCATACGCAAAACAGATCGGACTGAGTTCCATTTGGGGAACGTTCGCGCAGTGTTTTGGCCCAGCTTCACGAGGAGCCCCGACGCCCCCTTGCCCACGTGATGGCACGAGCATCCCTTGCCGGAGCTGCGTCGTATCGTGCGTGGCCGACCCCGCTTCGGCAGGGCCAAGGTCATGATCTTCCTCGGTCGCGGCCGCTTTTTCAAGCCCTTCGGCCGGGCCTTGGCTTGCAGGAAGGGCCTCCAGTCTCTATCGTTGCAGGGTTCGTGGTCGAATATCGTGGCGAATCGATCAACCTGAAAGCCCTGGATCTGCGGCGAATGCCTCCTGCATTGCGATACCTCGAATTGCGTTGCCCCGCTTGCTTGTGGCGCGAGACGTGCGGGCCCGAAGAGATGCTGGCGTGGCTTCGCGGGGAGGGCAAGGCTCGGCCGGGCAAGACCATGGAGCCGGAAATCCTCTACGAGGTCTTCCGCTCCGCGGCAAGCCAGTTCGCCTGCCCGAAGTGCGGGGGCCAGGGGCTGGGCGTCTCCAACGCGGTGCAATCCGCCGCGTGGCCCGAGGTTCCCGCCTGCGCCAAGTGCGGCCGACCGATCGATCGCCAGCGGCTCAAGGCCCTGCCCGCCACCCGGCTCTGCGCGGCGTGTCAACGCGACGTGGAACGCGGCGTGGCGAAGCCCGACCGGGACTTCTGCCCCCGCTGCGGCTCGCCGATGGAGGTCCGCGCCGTGGTGGAGGGGCGGCGCACGCGGTATGTGCTGGCGTGCAGCGCCCATCCGCCTTGTCCGTTCTGATCGCCGGTCTTCTGGCCTTCCGGCCCGCGGCTCCCTTGCCATGATCCCACGCTACGCCGTCACGTGTCGCAACGCGCGGCCAGGCGTGGCGCCGGTGTGCCGGCCGTTGTCCTTCACCAGGACGCCGTTGACGATCACATAGGGAATTCCCTCCGGATGGGAGCGAGGGTTTTCGTAGGTGGCGGTGTCTTGGACGGCGGCGGGATCGAAGATCACCAGATCGGCATGGCAACCGGGCCGGAGGAAGCCGCGATCGGCAAGGCCCAGCCTGGCGGCCGGCAGCGCGGTCAGTTTCCGGACGCATTCCTCGAGCGTCAGAACCCCCAATTCGCGGACGTAGCGGGCGAGGAACCGGGCAAACGCGCCCCAGGCGCGGGGATGCGGCCTCGCCCCGACAAGGATCCCATCGCTGGAGCCCATGAATTGCCCGTCCCGCAGGAAGGCCTGAAGGTTCTCTTCGTGGCCGATGAAGGTCACGCAAGCCGCGGCCAGATCGGATTCGAGGATCAAGTCGGCGTAGCAATCGAACGCCGGACGTCCGCTTCGCTCCGCGATCTTGGCCAGCGAAAGACCGATCCAGTCGGAGCGCGGGGCGCTGCCCACGTCGCTCACCACGACGACGCTCCAGTCCACGGGCACTTTGTGCATTCCGTCGGCGCCGACGAATTCGATCTCGCGGCGAATCTTGTCCCGAATTGCCGGATCGCTCAGGCGATCGCGCAATCGCGCCCGTCCGCCTTCGTGCACCCAGCTCGGCAAGAGTCCGGCCAGAAACGTCGAACCCGCCAGGTACGGATACGCGTCGAGCGTCACGTCGAGTCCCTGCCGGCGGGCCTGCTGGATCTGCTGGAGATAAAACCCGGCCTTGCCCTTGCCGGTGGAGAACGATGCCTGGAAGTGCGTCAGGTGGAGCGGGCACTCGGCCGCGGCGCAAATGGCAAAGGCCTCGCGCACGGCGGCTTCCATGTCGGCGCCGTAGCTTCGCAGATGGGGCGCGAAGAATCCGCCGCGGCGGGCCGTCGCCCGGCACAGCGCGACCAGCTCCTCCGTGTCGGCGTAGCTGCACGGGGCGTAGGTCAGGCCCGTCGAAAGCCCAAAGGCGCCCTCGTCCATCGCCTGCTCCAGGAGCCGCGTCATCCGGCCAAGCTCTTCCGGCGAGGCCCGGCGGTTCTCCATGCCCAAGACCGCCGCCCGAAGGTTCCCATGCGGGGCCAGCATCGCCACGTTGACCGACGTCCGCCGATCGAAACGATCGAGAAACTCGGCCACGGTGCGCCAGTCCCAGGCGATTCCGGGCGGGTCGCCGTTGATTCCCTTGAAGTCCGCCCGGAACTGCGCCAGCGTCGCGTCGGTCGCCGGGGCATAGGACAAGCCGTCCTGGCCGATCACCTCGGTGGTCACCCCCTGCATGACCTTGGCGGCGGCCGCGGGCTCGGCCAGCAGCATCAGGTCGCTGTGGGTGTGCATGTCGATAAACCCGGGGCACGCGACCATTCCACCCGCGTCGATCGTTCGGGCGGCCGTGCCCAGGCAGGCCGGCCCCACCTCGCCGATCCGGCCGCCGCGAATGCCGATCTCGCCGGGTACGGCCGCCCTGCCCGTGCCATCCACCACGCGGCACTTGCGGATCACGATATCCCAGTCCATTCAAGGCTCCTTCCAAATCTGCCTGTCGCCTGTCCCTTTGCCGTCACGCGGACTTCGCCGCGAGAATCGGGGTGGTTCCCGTGAACCAAGGCGATTTTCTTCCTGGGGTCCGGCTTTTCTATGGGCCGTCCGGTCCAGCAAGGGGGGTGTTCTCTTCCCAGGTTTTGCGCTGCCGATTGCGCCAAAAATAATACTCCAGCACGGGCCGCCAATCGCGGTTGATCGGATATCCCGCGGCAAGGGCGAGAATCGCGTCCTGGTCGCCGACGTAGGATCCGTAAACCATGATGTGCTGGTGCATCGCCGCGGGGATCTTGGCCAGCAACGCGGCCTTCCTCGCCGGGTTTTCGGCCAAGGGACCGGGCGAGGCGAGGCAAAAACCCATGAAGTGCGGGCGGGGGCTCAGCTCGTACATCCGCACGTGCGGGAAGGCCGACGCCACCGTCTTGGGAAACACGCGGTCCTCGTCCATCCATGCCAGGAAAAGCCCCTCCGGCCTGAGATGCCGCCGCACCAGCGTGAAGAATTCGCGGGAATAAAGGTTGTTGCTGTGCGACGTCGTGGTGCGGAGCGGATCGATGAGGATCATGTCGTACGACTCGCCGCTCTGGAGCAGCCAGCGCCGTCCGTCGTCGACGACCAACCGGATCCGCGGGTCGGAAAGGATGCCCCGATAGAGTTCGATCTTGCGGAGATTCGCAAGCAGCGTGGGGCTGATCTCCACGAGCGTCAGACGCTCGACCTCGTCCAACAGGAGCGTTGTCTCCGTGAAGGTCCCGGCCCCGAAGCCGATCACCAGCACGTCGCGGCATCGCCGCGCGTAGGCGAACGCCTCGACCGCCTCGCGCAAGTACCAATACCCCGGCCGATGTCCGTGGTTCAGGCCGTTGATGTAGTTGTGGATCGCGTCGTCGCTGGCGTCGGTGACGACCACCGCGTCCATTCCCTCCTCGAGGTGCCGAACCATCCCTTCCGGCGGACCCGGATGCACCATGCGATAGAACTCGCCCCGGCCGGGGAAGAACGCGACCGCCGCCACCGCCAGGCCGGTGGCCGCCGCGGCGCGCCAGGCCGGAGGCCATCGCCATGGCCCCAACCGGTCGACGAACAGCAGCATGGCGAAACTTGTCAGCGAAAAGGCTAGCGCGGTCCGTTCGGCGCCGAGCCATTCCAGAAGCCCATAGCCCGTGACGATCCCGCCGGCCACGTTGCCAAGAATGTTGAAAAAGTAGACCGCGCCGACGGCGCTGGCCTCGCGATCCGGCCGCCTCAAGGCCAGCGTCGTCACCAGAGGGAACGAGGCGCCCATGAACAGCGTCGGGACCAGGACGAAAATGGCGGGAAAGAGGAGCACGTCGGTCATTTGAAACAGCCACGGCCCGAAGGCCTCGTAGTGGGCGTCCCAAGGCGGGGGGTGGAGCGTTTGCCAGAAGGCGTCGCCCAGGGCCTCTCGGAGGCGGGCATTGTGCCGGAAAAGGTGGCAAAAGCCCGCCAGCGTCGCGGCCAGGTAGACGCCGATCATGGCTTGGAGCAGAAAAAACACGGCCCTGCCCTGCGTCCCCAACGTGCGCTGTTGGCGCCAGACCATGGCGAAGCTGCCCAGGGCCACGCCCAGAAGATAGACGGCGAGGATCGTGGAAAAGGCATAGGGCGAATCCTTCAGGAACACGCCGAGCACGCGGAACCAGAGGATCTCGCAGCCGATGGCGAGAAACCCGGTCACGAAGACGCACAGATACGCCCAACGCCCCAACGCGCCCGTTTCGCTGATCTCCACATGGCCCGCGTCGGCGTTCCGATCCGAAAGGCGCGCCGTCGCGGGCCGGCCGGCATCCATCGCGCCCTCCAGCGCGGCGAGCCGCATTGTCTCGCCCGTCGCGGATGCCGGCAGTTCGATTTCCCGAGCGACGGCGTAGATCACGGCCGCCAACGCCAGGTTGATTCCCGCCGCGACATACGTCGCCCCATCGAGCCCCCAAAACGAGATCGCCACGTAGCTGGCGAAGATGGCCCCCGCGGCCGCGCCCAAGGTGTTGACGAAATACAAAAAGCTCAGGCTCTTGAGGAGATCGCGCCGCAGCGCGTTGACGATTTTGGTCAACAGCGGCAACGTCGCTCCCATCAGCAGCGTGGGCAGGGCGAGAAAGGCGGCCATGCACGCCAGGGAGGCGGGATAGCTTGCCCCGGCGGTCCGCCGTCCGAGGAAGTCCAGTAGCCAGGGGCTGGCGGCCCCGAAGACGCCGAGAACCCACTCGATCGCCACGTACGCGCGAACCCGGCGCGTTACGCGCTCGGCCACGGCGCCGCCCGCCAGCGCCCCCAACCCAAGCCCCAGCATGTAAGTGCTCACAATCAGCGTGGTGGCCACCGCGCCCACGCCGTAATAGACCGTCAGCAAACGTTGCCACACGACCTGGTACATCAGGCTCGCGAAACCGGAGAAGAAAAACACCAGACGCAGGACAACAAGCGGCATGGCAAGGCGACCCAAGAGCTTTCCCCAGGGGACGTGGCGCCCCGTGCGGCCTGAAGCGGGGGCCAGCGGGGCTGGAGCCTCGTTATCGCATGTCGGCCGAACGGACGCAATGTCTCTGGACTCTGGCGGCCGCCGCCTTATTCGCATTCCCTTTGCAGCACAACGGAAACCGTCCAAGTCCCGACGAACTCCCGACTGCCGAACTCTCTTGGCAGAAGACGAGCGGTCCACAGGAGGGCCGTCGAACGCACCGATGGAGGCATGAGGTGCGTCCATTCGGGAGGATTTCATGGTCTGGCCGAGAAACGGTTTTCGTGTCCCACGCAACCCGGCGACATGCAACCACTTGCGAACCGCGCGCCGCCTCGGCCCCGCCCCGCCGCGGGCGGTTGCGGTCTTGACAGACCGGTGATAAAGTGAAATGGTGAAATAGGATACGATCACCTTCCTCTCTTCGACGCACTTGGGGCGACAACATGGCTTCCACGCCGAGTGATTCGTGGTTCTACGTCGTCGGACAACAGCCGATCGGGCCCGTGTCCCTGGAGCAGTTGCGCGCGGCGGTATCGGCCGGCACGGTGGGGCCTCAGACGTTGGTGCGCAACGCGGGGTGGACCCATTGGTTCCAAGCGGTCAAGGTGCCTGGCCTCTGCTCGGCGGAGGCTGCCGCGCCGCCGGAGGCCAGTCCCAACGAGGGAGCGCCGAAGGGCGACGGGACGCAGTCCAAGGAGGTTGCCGGGCGGGTCCGCGTGGCGGCGCCTGGGGATCTGAAATCGCCGGGGCATGGATCGAGTTCGATCCGGATTGCCGCGCCGACCGGGTCCGTCCAGGTCGCGGCGCCCCCGGCGGCTCCGACCGCCGTCGAGACGCAACCTGAAGAGTTCAACGTCCAGGAGATCTGGGGCGATGGGGCTCCCTCGCCCGTGCTCCGGCGGAAAAAGGGGCTGCCGGTTGTTTCCCTGCTGGCGTTGGTGTTGGCTTTGGGAGCCGGCGGGGCGCTGGTGTACGGGATTGTGAATTACTCGTCGATCGGGACGCCGTCGCCGGTGGAGCCGGACACCCCGCGGCATACCCCCGTCCCGCTGAAGCGGCCTGCCGACGTGGCGAAAAAGACCGAGGACGCCGGGCCGGAAAAGCCCAAGGAGGAGGAACCCACCGATTTCCGCATGTCGGACTTCGATCTGCGTCCGAGGGCCAATCCAGCGATCTTCGAGATTCCCGGCCCGCCCAAGCCGAAAAACCGGATCGACGAAATCACCTTCGCCAAATGGAAGGAACTGGGGATCGAACCGGCCAGCCCGTGTACCGACGCCGTGTTTTTTCGGAGGGTCTATCTCGACGTGATTGGGACCCTGCCGACGGTCGAGGAGGCGAGGGCGTTTTACAGCGACACCAGCCCGGACAAACGCGCCAAGCTCATCGAGGCCCTCCTGAAACGGCCGGAGTTCGCCGAGTTCTGGGCGATGAAGTGGTGCGATCTGCTCCGCGTGAAGGCCGAGTTCCCCATCAATCTCTGGCCGAACGCCGCGCAGGCGTACCACCGCTGGGTCCGCAACGCGATCCGCGACAACATGCCCTACGACAAGTTCGTCCGCGAGTTGCTGACCGCCAGCGGCAGCAACTTCCGGGTGCCCCAAGTCAACTTTTACCGCGCGCTGCAAAGCAAGGATCCCAAGGGCATTGCCCGCGCGGTGGCGCTGACCTTCATGGGCTCGCGGGCGGAGAAATGGCCGGAAGAGCGGCTGACGGGCCTGTCCGGGTTCTTCTTCAAAGTCGGTTACAAGAAAACCGGCGAATGGAAGGAAGAGATCGTTTTCTTCGATCCGGAAAAGGTCCATTACCCGCCACCCCCTTCCGCGCCGCCGGCAGGGGCGAAGCCAGGCGAGAAGGCCAAGAAGCGGGTGGTGGAAAAAAAGGCCCCGGCCAAAAAACCGGAGCCCATCCCTCCCCCTCCGCCCGTCTTTCCCGACGGCACCCCCGCCCAGATTCCCCCCAACACCGATCCTCGCGTGGTGTTTGCCGACTGGTTGATCACGCCCAAGAACCCTTGGTTCGCTCGCACCGTGGTCAATCGGATTTGGTGTTGGCTCCAAGGCCGAGGGATCGTCCACGAACCGGACGACTTCCGGCCCGACAATCCACCCTCGAATCCCGAACTGCTCGACTATCTGGCCGAGGAGTTGGTGAAAGCCAACTACGACCTGAAACACATCTACCGCTTGATCCTCAATTCGAGCACGTACCAGCTTTCGTCGATTCCCAAGAGCAAGCATCCCCAGGCGGCCGCGCAATTCGCCTTTTACACGGTCCGCCGCCTCGAGGCCGAAGTGATCATCGACGCGCTGAATCAGATCACGGGAACGACCGAGAGCTATTCGAGCATCATCCCGGAACCGTACACGTTCATCCCCGAGACGCGCCGCGCCATCTCCCTGCCCGACGGCAGCATCACGAGCAGTTTTCTCGAGCTGTTTGGCCGGCCGCCGCGCGACACCGGCCTGGAATCGGAACGCAACAATCGCATTACCGCCGGCCAGCGCCTGCACCTGCTGAATTCCAGTCACATCCGCAACAAACTCCGCGACGGACCGGCGTTGCGAAAGCTGCTCACCTCGGGAAACGCCACCGAAGACTTGTATTTGGCGATCCTCTCCCGCTTTCCGGACGAGCAGGAGGTGGCCACCGGCGACGACCTGGCGTGGACGTTGATCAATAGCACGGAGTTCTTGTTTCGCCACTGACTCCACAGCGCCAAGTTAAAGCCTCTGAGAAACGGGGAAGGAAAGTCGGCCGCCCGCGCTGCCTGTTCTGGCGGCCTGTTTCTTCTGGCTTGACTTTTGGTGCGACATGGCGCTGTCGTGCTAACCGCCCGAGGCAAGAGAGGAACTATCGCCGGTTTGGGACAAGCTCGAACCGCCCGCTCCCGAAACGTGCGGGCGAGGTCTTCCTGGCCGCGAAACGAGGGGCAAGATGCCCGCGCTCTGGTCTTGGAACAGGCGCTCCTTTGCGCCGCCGGGGGGTATGGTTTCTCCGAAATGCGTGGCCGCGCGCGACGGCGACTTGCCGCAAGGCGCAAGGGGTGATTTCCGGACGATGCGACTTGTTCCGAGCCGATGTTCGGCAAGTCGCCCTCTTCCCCGTCTTTGCGTTCTCGAACATAATGAGAACGCACCAGACGGGAACGGCTCATGAATTCCAAGCAGCGCGTCCATGCGGCCCTGCGGCGTCAGCCAGTGGATCGGGTCCCGATCCACGTCACGTTTCACCCGGAAACGGTCGCGGCCTTGGCCCGATTGTTGGAGGTTCCCCGCCACGCCGTCGAGGACATTCTCGACAATGACGTGCGCATGACCTGGGTGAATAACGACTACTTCGCCCTGGGGGTGTTCCACGATCAGGATGGGGAGCAACACACGGACTTTTGGGGAATTCGCTGGGTTCACCAAGGATCGGTCAACCGGCTGGCGGAATCCCCTCTGGCCACCATGACGCCGGAACAGGTTCGCAAGTTCTGCTTCCCCTTGCAGCACGTCGAGGAATTGGTCTCGCGGCTCGGCCCGTTTGTCGCCGGGGCGTACGAGCATTTCGTGGGCTGCGACGTGTCGCCCTGCGTGTTGGAGATGTATCGACGGCTTCGGGGGCCGGAACGGCTCGCCGCCGACATGGTGTCGGAGCCGGCCTTGATCGAAGAGATGCTGGACCGCTGCGCGGCTTTCGCGGCGCTCTTGGCGGAACTAGCCTGCCGCCGATTCCCGCTCGATTGGCTTTGGGCGGGCGATGCCGCGCCGCCGCAAGACGCCCATGCGATCACTCCCCAGTTTTGGCGCCGCCAGGTCAAACCGCATCTTCAGTTGGTCTTTGACGTGGGCAAGCGGCACCGCCTTTGGGTCGGCTATCGCGGCTGCGGCGATCTTCGCCCCATCTTGCCCGATTTGATCGAGATGGGGCTCGACGTGCTTCACCTCGCCGCGAACACGTGTGCCGACGTGGACCCGCTGGATCTGAGTCGCGAATTCGGAGAGCAACTCGCTTTCGTGGGCGGCCTGCCGGCCCACGATGTCCTGGCCCGCGGCACGGCCGACGACGTCCGCCGCTTCACTCGGCGACTCATTGAAGGGATGACCGTGCGAGGGGGCGGCTACGTCCTTGCTCCCACGGAATGCCTCCCGCGCGGAACTCCGCCGGACAATATCTTCGCCATGTATGCCGAGGCCGGGCTCAGCCGCGAGGAAATCCAGGACAGGGCCGCGGCTGTCCGGGCGAGGCAGTCGCAGAAGTGAGAGCACCGAGAGGGAGTCGAACCCTCAATTGCAGCTTGGGAAGCTGCCGTGTTGCCGCTACACTACCGGTGCATCGCCAAGTGGGCTTCGATTGCACCCACAATACCGAGCGTCCATATTAGCGAGCCGTCTTCGGACCGTCAATCGCCCCAAAATGGGTGCTGATGCCTCCATATCCAGTGGGAACGTATCCGTCCGGTTGAGGATAGATCTGGTAAAATAGGTAGCTCAGCTACCTTGGCAGGGGGCTGGCACGGGGCTATTGCCTGTCTGGAAGCAGGCGATAACTGAAGACCTCCGAGGCGAGCGGGAGCACGACGGCGTCGCCCTCGCGCCCCAACGGCTTTCGCTCGACCACGCGCCCGTCTTCGGCCACTGCCTCGACGTGCGTTGGCTGCGGGAGTTTCCAGGGCAAGGCGGACCAGCGGATTCGCACGTCGCGGGTTTTCGCTCGCCCATCGGGAAGCGGCGTGACGACGAGCGCGTCGCCGTCGCACGCCAGACGGCAGCCAGCCGCGGTGACCACCGGCCCGAAGTCGATCGGCTTGCCCTGAGGGTTCTGTCGCGACTGGAGCGCATCGGGTTCTTCGCGGCGTGGCGTCCACGCGATGCCCGTGAGGCGGTCTCCTTCGCCGTTTAGCCGGAGCGTTCCCAGGCGAATCCTGTGGCTGCGGTCGTCCGGACCCGACAGGGCGAGTCGTTCGCCGGTCCCCGGATGGTAGACACCGGCGCGAAGCTCGTAAGTCTCGCCCACTTTGGCTTCCCTGGGAATCCAACCGACGACCGGCGCGGTGAAGACGCCTTGCCGATCGGCCTCGAACCGACCCGGCTGGTGGCTCGCCTGAAAGACGATCTCTCCCTCGTCGTCGCAGAAATGGAAGAAAGGCGACCAGCCGGCCGGCAGCGGGGCGTCGGCCTGCCAGCGGACCGTGAATTCGAGTTTGCGGTCCGCGCCGTGACTCATCTTTTCCACCGACACGCGGATTGGCAACGGCCCGCCCGCGTCGGCCCGGCCATTGACGTAGAGCCGTTCGGGCGACCGGGCCATTTCGACAATCAGGCCGTCGCGCCGGGCGATGGAGGCCTCGACCGCGCCCTTGCCGTCCTGGGTGGGGGATCGGGCCAGGAAGCCGTATGGGGGCAGCATCGTGCCCTCGACGGTCCAGTCGGCCGGGCCGCGGTTGACCCACACCTCGCCCCCGCCCGACCAGCGAACGCGCTGCCGGTGCAAATCGCCATCGACGTACTCGACCGATTCGATCTGCCGCAAAGCGAGCGCCCGGGCAAGATCGCCCAGCAGCCAATACTTGCGGACCACGTCGCGGCCGAAGGGCCGGGGGACCATGCCGGGGTGGCCGGTGAGGACTTCGGTCGAGAGGTAATCGTCGCTGTAGATGCCGTGCTCGCGCGGATCGAGCCCGCCCTCGTAGCGGCCCGGATAACCCGCCCCGTGCAAGATAAAGCGGTCGTGATGGGCGGCGTCGAGCCAAGGGGTTCGCTCGGCGTCGCCGTGGGGGATGTCCCAGACGGTCCACGCATGGCGGCCGTGCGTGCCCGGCTTGCCCACGCGGAGGTGGTTCGTTTGGGCCCCGTCGAGCCAGCCGATCAACTGGTCGTGGCCGCTTTCGGAAATCTGCGGGGCGTTGTCGCCGAGCAGCTCGCGGATCCAGGCGAAGTGTTCGCCCCAACTGTTCCGCGTGTAGATTCGATCGGTGAACTTGCCGTCGGCCGTCCAATAGTCGTAGGGGCCGATGCTCGACCAAACGTCGATGAAATACGCCGTGGGCCGCAAGCCATCGCGGATCCATTGGAGATTGCGTCTGAGGAACGGCTCGACGCTGTCGGCCCGGTAACGGTACGACTGGGCGTTGCGTCCCTCGTTGAGCCACGCCCGGACCGGGGCGCCGTCGGCGTGGAAGGCGATCTGCTTCTCGTAGGAAAACCCCTCGGCGTCGGGATAGAAGTCGATGTAGTTGTCGTGCAACGCAAAGGGCACGCCCGCCTGGCGGCAGGTCTCGACGAGCAGCTTCATGTCGTCGAGCGTGCCCAACTGCGGGTTGGGCGGGTAGATGTCGGGCAGGCGGTAGTCGTAGCCCCAGCGCTGCCAGTTGTGGAAGATGACCATCGAGTCGGTCAATCCGTAGCGGAAGGCGCGGCGCAGGGCCTCGGCCGTTTCGCGGTAGCGGCCGCCCCAGATGTCGAACACGAACCGCCCGGCCGTGTTCTTGACCCCGCCGGCCGGCTTCAGGCCGTTCGTCTCGCGCCAGTCCTTGACCGCCTCCCACACGTTGTCCGCCGGAATGAGCGTCATCGTCGAAGCGTGGGGTACGTGGAGCGAATAGTGGCGCGTCTGCGGCGCGATCTCCAGATGCTCCGGCGGCACGTCCACTGCTTGGACCAACGAGATTCCGCTGGCGAAATCCAGGCCGACGAACGACGTGGCCAGCCGATGGCCATCGAAGCCCAAGCGAAATGGCCCCGGATCGCGGATCACATTGCCCACGCCCGCATAAACCTGCCGGGCCGTGTCGCTCCACGGCCCGCAAGCCACGTCCTCGATGTGAACGTGGAGCCACGGCCGCGGGGCCGGGGCGTTCTCCAGCGCAAACCGCGCGCGAAGCACGCCCTTCTCCACGGCGACGACGCCGACGAGATCCATTGCGCCGAGATGGCTCTCGAAACGGTGCCGCACATGGTACTCGTTCGGTCCCGGTGTGGCATTTCCGGGTGTGGCATTTCCGGGTGTGGCATGCCGTCGCGCAGCGTCGGCATGGGGCCGCGCCAACATGCCGACCCGCGGAGTACCGCGTGACGGCATGCCACCCGTGGCCGTCTTGGCTGGGATCTGCTCGACCTGCTTGAGCACGACCGGCGAACGGGGATCGTCGAGGCGAAGGCCCTGCACGCGGACCTCAAAGCCGCGGAAACACAGTCGGCGGTCGCCGTCGCAGAAACCGATCACGCTGTCCAACAGCCCTCGCCGCCCCGGCCACAGACGCACCGAAAACTTCTTTCCGCCCCGTTCGACCTGGCCAAGGAGCCGCGAACCGGCGTCGTCCTTGGGCGGGAAGGGCGGCGGCTCGGGCGGCGCGCCGGCGGTGAGCACCGGCTCGGCCCAAAACGACTGGTCCCAGCCCGTGTTGTTCTTCGGGCCCGGATGCGATTCGAGTTGCAGTCGCACCGAGCGGCCTGCAAACGCGCTCAAATCGGCCTCGCCGGGCTCCCACGTCTTTGCGGCGCTATGCCGCTCGAAGACCACCTTGCCGAGTTCCCCTTCTGGCGCGTCCAGCGGCAGCACGCGCACGCGGAAGGTCACGCCGTCGCTCTGGCCGTCGGGCACGATCGCCGTGGCGAACGACAATCGCACGCGGGCGGTCTTGGGCAACGCGATCGGATACTCGGCCGCGAGCGTGCCGACCAGGCCGTCGCGGTAGGGTGGGTGGATGGCCACGACCTCGCGGGTCTGGCCGCCGAGCGACTGCGGGCGCACGCCGAACGAACCGCTGGTCCGCAGCTCCGATCCCTGCCATCCGACCGGCATCGTCTTCGGCCGTTCGTTGAACACCGCCACGACCGCCCGGGCGTTGGGCAATCGCCACAGGGCCAGTTGACCGCCGTCGGCTAGCGGGAACGGCTTCCACTCCACCGCCGGCGCCGGTCGCGGTGACCGGGGCAACTTGGTCTGCAAGATCAAGATCGGGTGGGCCGTGAGTTGCTTGCCCTCCACGTCGAACTTGACGAGGGCGTGGATCGGATAGTGCCCGCTGTAGGTCCCGGCGACGGCAACGACCTGGAACTCGCGGACCGCCTTCGCGCGGGCGTCGACCGAAAACTTCACCGGCCCGGCAGGCTCGACGCGCCAGCGGTCGATGACCTTGATTTCCACGGTGCCTTCTATTCGCCGGTCGTGACGGTTTTCGAGCACCACGCGGACCTTCTGGGGCACGTCGATTTGGGTCAGCTCCGCGGGCCCTTCGATCGTCGCCGTGAGGGGCCCTGCCGTATCGGCAGGTGGATTGTACGCGTGGGAGTTCGAAGCCAACCAGAACACCGCCAGGCCGCAGGCCAAGGCCACCCGTGCCTCGATCGCTCGTCGGGATGTGATTTTCATGCGCAGGTCCTCTCCAAGGATGGGGAACTGCGCAACAATATAGCAGCGTACCGCGCGACGGAACAAGCTTGGCCGCGTGGCGTCCGACCGACAAGCGACGGCCCGTTGCCAACAGCGTGCTGGCCGTCGCCCTATCGGCGGCGTTTCCGTCGCCCGACCAGCGCCCTGCCGGCGAGGAAGAACCGCTCAGAACTCGAATTGCAGCCCGGCGAATGCACCGTGGATCAACAGGCTGCCGTTCGACTTGACGGTGTCGAGGAAGGCGAAGTCGACGACGTCGTTGGGGAATTGGTGGTCCGCCAGGCCCATTCCGGTCGCGGCCAGCAAGCGGTAGCCGGCCACGGCCGACCAATGGGGCGCGAACTCCCAGTCGACGCCCACGTCGATCTGGCTGAGGACCGCGAAAGCGTCTCGGTCGACGGCGACAGGATAGGTGCGCGTGATTCCGCTGCCGGGCGTGGGATTGCCGCGGACGAAATCGCCGCGGAAGGCATCGAAGCGGGCGTCAATGTGGTTGTTGTAAATGCCGAACTTCGGGGTGGCGAAGATCCGCAGCGTGCGGGCGACCCGGAATCCCGTGTCGATTCCGAACTGGAAGCCGATCAGGTTGTTGATGACGCGGTCGTTGAAATAGGCTTCATCGGTCGGGTTGCCGCCCCACGCGCCGCCGGCCGTCAACCCGCCGAAGGTCAATTCCTCCCGGAAGACGACATAGCGCACCCCGGCCAGGAGCGTCAAATCCATCGGCGTAAGACCCCAGGCGTCGAAAACGTCGGAACGTCGGACGAGGCTGACTTCCGCGCTCTCGACGCGATTGACGCGCGCCAGCCGATGGCCCGCGGCGTTGTTGAAAAACGAATCCCCATTGACGCCCGCGAACTCGATCTGGTTGACCGCCAAGGGGGTATCCACGCCGCCTGCCAGCGACGCCTGGGAAGAGCCGCGGAACCGATCGATGGTCCAGTAGCCGCCTTCGACCCCCCAATTCTTGTTAGCGCCGAAGAAAGCCCCGATCTTGACGTCGTAGCCGCCGCGCCAGTCGACGTCCGCATCGGTCGTGCGCATCAACCAGTCGCCCGTCGCGGGATTCACGGTCGTGGCCACGCCGTTGGCGCGATCGCGAGTCAAGAACATGCCGTAGGCGGTCGCGTGCCAGGTTGGCCGGTAGGCTGGGTCGCAGTCCCAACCACACAAGGCATCGAACAACGGACTGCCCGTGCCGCAAGGACCGCAGTTCGGGCCGCAGCTTAAGCCGTCGTCCCATGATCCGCCACTCGCATAGGGCGGGTGCTGGGCAGGAGAAGGATGCGGCCGGTTGTTTGCGGGCGGACTGGCCGGACCAGCTCCGGCAGCCGCCACCCGGTAGCCGGAGGGGCGTTCGGCGGGACCGGCGTAAGGCCCCTGCACCGGTCGTTGAGGCCGATAGCCGCCTTGGCCCGAAGGGTAAGGCCCCGCTGCATAGCCGCCCGACGAGCGCGGCAAAGGTTGCAGCGGCGCGTAGTGTGGATACTGGGCAGGCTGAGGGGATAGCGGTGCCAAGGAAGGCTGAGAAAACTGATTAGGCTGTGGGGGTTGATACTGCGTCTGTGGATAGATTCGCCCCCCTCCATAAACGGAAGGACCCGGATCGTTTCCGCCATACGCTGGGGCTGGCGAGAAGGCCTCGGGACCGCCAGAATCCGGTGACAAGGGCAGCATCTCCGGGGCCCCATAAAGCCCCTGAGCGGCGGCGTTGGCCGCCATCCACCCCATCGCAGCAACCACGAAACACCAGGTCTGAAGCCGCCTCATTTTCAGACTCCGTTCGTCAGAGGCCATTTCACCCTTCTGAATGCATCGTCCGGTCATTTCCGAAGATTCGCCAAAACCGATTCGCCAGGACTTGATTCGACTGGTCGAACGCCGGGCCGAACGGTTCTTTCGGCGTCTTCCGCCAAGCCGTTTTGCGCCCGACAAACGGTTTTTTCGGCAAACCTGGAAGCTTTTCCGGCAAACCTGGAAGCCGACGGCCGAATCGCTCACTTCAGCCGGATCGACCAGTGGTTCGGGCCGGTCTTGGAGAGGGTGAATTGGGAGGTGGACGGTTCACCGCTCGATGGGGTGACGGTGACGCGATAATCGCCCAGAAACCCCCTGAATTTGGTGGAACCATCGCTTCCGGTGGTCACCTCCGCCCTGGTCCACCACTTTTGTTTGATGAGGGTGAGGAGTCTTTCGTAGACCGGCTTGGGGCTCATGTCGGCGCGAAGAAATCCGGCCGGGGCCCCCTGCCACGCCCGATAATCGGAGAAATCCCACCAGGTGAGGGCTTCCACCGCAGGATGCGAGAACAGCATGGTGTAGAATCGTTCGACCTCCTTGGCCTGGAACATTTCGCCCTCGGGCGTGGACTGCCAAGGGCCCCGCTTTTCCCAGCCCCGCTTGCCGGACAGGATGGTCGTCTCGGTGAAATGGAGCGGGACTTTGAAGCGAGAAAAGCGTTCGCAGATTTCCCAAATCTTTTCGTTCGGCCACGTGCCGCCGTGCATGTGGCTTTGGATTCCGATCACGTCGTAGAGAGGCTTGCCGTTCGGGTCGGTCAGTCGCTCGATCACCCGCTCGTAGGCCGCGTCGGTCCGGTAGTCGTTGATCAGCAGCGTGGCCTTGGGATTGGCCTTGCGCGCGTGGACAAAGCATTCCTTGGTGAACTCCATTTGTCCGACGGTCTGCCACATGCCGGTCATCTTCGGAGCGCGGCGGAAGAACTCGGGCCGGTCGAAGTGCGTGGCCTCGTTCACGACGTCCCATCGGTCGATGAGGCCGGCAAAACGCGAGACGCAGTCGTCGATCCGGGCCATTTGCAGTCGCCGGATCTCTTGCGGTTCGCCGGGAAGCCATTGCGGATCAGCGAAGTTCCAAGCCAGGGGATGCCCCTTGGCGACAATGCCATGTTGCTGGCACCACCGCGCGACTTCCTCGGTGCGACGGTGGTCCGGTTCGCCGCGGCGCGGTTCGTACGAAGGCCAATAGAACGGCAAGGTCGCGTAGTTCAACAGTTCAGCAAAACGCCGCCGGTAAGCGGCCTCCCTTTCGGCGTCGGGGATCTTGCCCCACATGAAAATGTTCGACCCGAACAGGAAGGCGTGCCGCGTTTGTTCCACGCGAACTTTGACCCCGGCGAGCGCCTTGCCCGAAGCGTCGAAAACCTCGATCGTCGCGTCGGCCTTGCGATGTCGTTCGATCCGTTCCGGGGCGGAACGCCACAGGGCGTCAGGCTGACGGCCTTGGCCCGGCGCGGCAGCGTCCGCAACCACAACGGGCGATGAAAGACCCAAAGACACCATCAGGACCGGGGCAAGCGATGCGCGGCGCATGGGCGACCTCCGTTGGCGGCATGGAACTCTCGGCAGCGGCGAGTTGCCCGCCATTGTTCCGTGTCCGAGCGACAACCGCAAGCCAACGGGCTCGAAAGTCGGCCATCGCATGGATCCGTGCCCCCTTCGCCTCCCGGAGATGACCTCATTTCCACCCGTCGCGCGGCGGGGCCAGCACCAAATTACCCAGACTTACGATTTGCGCAGGAGAACATCGGACTGCGCGATCAGTGGGGCAGGGTGACCTCCGGCTCGCGTCACTACTCTTGGGCCGGGCACGGGCTGATTTTGCAAGCCGTTTCGGACTGGAAAACTGGACCAGTCCCCTACCGGCCCAGGGGGCAGTTCCTGTGAACGGCTACCGATTTGCCAGCCCGGGGCCCTTCCTTCCTGATCGCCGCCTACTGACAATCACGACAGACGTCGGCCGCGGGTTTCCCGCCGGGCATGTCGATGCGGGGCCGGGTTTTGAGCATGGTGGTCACGGGGGCGAAGGTGGCGAGGATCTTCTGATAGTCGGGATCGGTCTTGTCGACGAAGACCGCTTTGCCGCACTTCTGGCTTCCCCCGGCGGTTTTGGACAATGGGGCGACGAGGAAGGGGTTGAACTCGGGTTCGGTGATGCGGACCCATTCCCGACGCGGAACCTTCCCGCCCGCGTGGCAGGAATGGCAGCGACGCGATCCCACGTCGGCAAGCACCCGGTCGAGGTTTTCGGGCAGGATCTGGCGGCAGCCGATCTTCTCCGGATAGGCGGTCTCGCTCGAACCGTAGTAGGGCACGTTCAGGTCGATCCAGGCCAAAATGCGGCGGCGGCTGGTTTCGTCCATGGTGAAACGCGGCTTGCCGTTCTCGTCCGGATGGTTGGAGAGGACGATTTCGGCCAGTTTGCTCTGCGGCGAGCCCCACGTCTTGGGACGCACTTCGAGGATGTTCCATTCCTGACCGTTGTAGGTCGGGATCCAATTGACGTAAGGACTGCCGCGGCCGCCTTGCTTTTCGCGGGCGAGCATCTCGTAGGAAACGTTGAAGAAATCGGTCTTACTGCCGGTCAGGTCGAGCCCTTTGGGCGGATCGACCGGCTTGTGGCACTCCACGCAGTAGCGATCCAGCACCGGCTGGACGATCCGCGCGTAATCGAAGCCGGTCACGCCCCATTCCGGCGGTTCGAGCGTCTTGGGCATTCGGCCTGGGGCCAGGGGCGCGAGCGGGCGCGAGGTTTGCAATCGGTGCTCATGGCAGCCCACGCAGCCCTGCACTTCGCCGGGCATGAAATGGGTGAAGCTCCTCATGCGCTGCACGGCCCGCCCCTCGGCGTCCAACGCCAGGAAGTAGATCGGCATCCTGGCCGGCACGCGGAAGCAGGCCGAGCCGTCGGCCTCGACCGGCACGTCGCCGAGCACCGTCTTGCCGGCGTAGGTGGCCCCGCAGGATATCACCGGGAACTGGAAGCCGAACGCCCGCAGGCTGGGGTCGATCCGCACCGTCTTGGGCATTTCGCGGACCACGCGGATGGTTTTCACTTCGCCGCGGTGGACGTAGGGTTCCAGGCCGTTGTAGACGTCTTGAAGGAAGACCGTGGCGTAGTCATCCGAGTCCGGCGGGAGCGTGGAGGGAATGGCCGGCGGTCGCGGACGCGGCCGGATCGGCTGAGGGCAGAAGAGTTGCATCCCGTTGTCCGGTTCCGGCAAGGCCACCGACTGGCACTCCCCGGCCAGCGTGCGCACCAGCACCGGGCCCCGGATCGAGCAGAGAAACCGCAGGGGATCCAGCGGGTAGGGGCAACTGTATTGTTTCGTGCCGTCGGTGTTGCCGCAGCCTTCGTGGACCTTGGGCACGGGCACGTCGGGGGTGATGTTCTCGATCGCTTCCTGGGCGTTGACTCCGCGGGAACGGTCGATGACGCCAATGGCGCCGCGGGTCGGGCCGTTGTGGCCCGTCATGGTGCAGAGGATCTTCGTGCTGCCCGGAATCGGTCTGGCCTCCATGAACGTCCCCGGCGACAACACCCGGTTGCCGAAGTAGCCCAGCAGGCCCGTCCCGTCCGGATTGATCGTCCACAGGCTCTGAATGGGAATGGCGGGCCGATCGACGTATTCCCAACGGGTGTAGATGATCCGCCCGTCGTCCAGCACGGCGGGCGTGAAATCGTTGAGATAGTTGGCCGAGAGCTGGCGCACGCCGGATCCGTCGGCGTTCATCCGGTGCAGGATGCCCACCGGCGCGTGCCAGCAGTAGGCGAACTGGGGCGAACGGGTGCTCAAGAAGGCGATCCCGCCGTCGGGCAGCCAGCAGGCGTTGTAGTCGTGCCACTGGCCGTTGGTGAGCTGCCGCAGGCCCGTGCCGTCGACGTGGATCGACCACACGTGGTAGCCCTCGTTCTCCTTCCTCCGCCAACTGAACAGGGCCGTGCGCCCGTCGTAGGACAGGTCGCAATCCAGGATCTGCCCGGTGGGCGACTCGACGAGCAGTTTCTTGTTGCTGGGGTCTTTACGGGAAACCACGTAGAGCCCGCCGCCCGCCCGAAAGCCCTCGTAATGATACGTGTACACGTGGCTGGCCATGATTTCGTGGCGCTGGATGACGAGGAACTCGTCGACGTCGAACAAGAGGACGTCGCGCTCGAGGTCCTCCAGCGCTTCCTGGACTTGTTCGGGATCGGCGGCCGACCTGGCGGCGGCTTCGAGAGTCTCCAGCCGGGCAAGGTGCTCCGTCGCCTGGGCGTATTGCTCGCCGTGCAGCCGCCGCAGCGCGAGGATCAGTTCGCGGATCTGCTTCGGATCGTTCTTCTCGACCCAGGGCATGATGGCCAGGGTGCTCGTGGCCTGGGCAGTGATCCGCGCGAGTTCCTTGTCGGAAGGGCTGCGGGAGAACGCCTGGATTTCCAAAGCGCCCGGATTGAATCCGCCGTAGGAATTGAGGAACTTCAGCGTGACCTTGCTCACCCGGCTTGCGGGAATCTTCACCCGCTGCGGCCCGTGGATCATCTGAAACGTGCCGCGGACCACCGGCTGCCTGGCCCCGTCGAGGTAGACCTCATAGTCCTTCCAGCACTCGTTCATGAACCAGGTGGTGCGTCCCCAGTAGATCAGCTCCTCGAGTTCCACCGGTTGCGGCCAAGTGAGCGTGAACTCGGCCTGATCGCCGGACCGGGCCTTCAGCACGCACCAGGCCGCGTCGAGGTCCGCGCTGGCGCTGCCCGCGTGCGGAATCTTGTTGTCCGTGGCAAACTTGGCGAGATAGTGCTGGTTGTGTTCGGAACTTGCCCAGGCCGTGGCCTTCAGGGCAAGGTTTTCCGGCGGCGCCGCAACGGCGGCGCCCCCGCCCCAGGCAACCAACGCGAAAAACACCAGGACTCCAGGAACCCAACCTCGTGGAACGCCCATGATTCCCTCCGTTGGCAGGATCGGCCGTACGGGGGCAAGGCGCGTGTCGCCGTTCGCGGGACCGTCCCGACTATCGCGGCGAAGTCCGCGAAGGAAAATGGGACTCTCCCCGTGGCCGGGAAGGCGACAGGCGCGTTTTCCGGTCCAAAACGGCCCCACAAACGAGCCCGTCGCCGACCTGGAAACGGTTGCGGGCGCGTCGAATCCCCCGCCCCTGAAAACGCATCATAGGGAAGGTCGCACCGATCCGCAATCCGCCGGGAATCGGCGGAGTGCACGGCCTGTCCCGGAAATCTTAGAGCTTATCCCAAAACACCTCCCCTCTCCTTTTGGGAGAGGGGGCGGGGGTGAGGGCAAACGAAAACACGCAAAATACCAGGACTTTTCCACCCTACAACCCTCACCGTAGCCCTCTCCCGGAGGGAGAGGGGACTTATGGGATAGGCTCTTAGCACCGATCCGCCGGCAACGTGCTTTTCTTGTTTTCAGGCGGTATACTCTTCAGCGATCCACGCCGGACATCGATTTCGGCGCGGGATTTCAGAGGAGCCGTTCACGGCGACCGTCCCGATTTTCGCGGCGACGTCGGCGAAAACGGGACCGTCGCTTTTGCCGGTAAGCGGACAGGCACATTTTTCGGTGCGAAACGGCCCGAAAAACGAGCCACTCCCCGGCCCGTGAACGGTTACCCTTCAGGATACCACGAGTACGAACTCATGGCGAACGCGAGGAAAAAGGATGAATCTCGGCAAACTCGTGCGGATGAATCGGATTTTTGCCCATGCCAGCGGGCGGTTGTGCTCGGTGGCGGTGGATCACTTTATCGGCTACGGGCAAGGGCTGCCCGACGGCCTCCGGCGGATTGGACCCACCCTGGCGGCGATCGTCGCCGGACAGCCGGACGCGGTGACCATGCACAAGGGAATCGCTGCCGCGGCGTGGCGCCGCTATGCGGGGCGGATCCCCATGATCCTCCAAAGTTCGGCGGTCCGGCCCGATGACACCGCGCGCCAGCAGCTCGCCACGCCGGAAGACGCCGTGCGATTAGGGGCCGACGGGTTCGCCCTGGCGGCTTTTGTCCGCGGCGCGACCGAGGCCGATCACCTCCGCGTGGTGGCCGACTGCGTGCGCGACGCGGCCCGATACGAAATGCCCGTGTTCTGCCACATCTACCCCCGAGACCCCCAAGGCAGGATTTCGTTCTTGCCCGAAGACATTGCCTGGGCGGTGCGGTGCGCGTTGGAAGCCGGCGTCGACGTGATCAAGACTCCGTACTGTGGAGACGTGCGGGCCCACGCCCAGATCGTGTCCGATTGTCCCGTGCCGATCGTCGCGGCTGGCGGGCCCAAGGCCGAAACGCTGTCCGCGGCCTTGCGGATGATCGCCGAGGTGGTCCAAAGCGGCGCCCGGGGCGCCACCATCGGCCGCAACATCTGGGGGTTCCCCCAAATCACGGCCGCGGTCCAAGCTTTCAAGGCAGTGATCCACGACGGCAAGACGCCCGAGGAGGCGGAAAACCTCGCAGGTCTGTAGCTTATGACCACCATGACCCCGCGCCAGCGTGTTTGGCGGGCGATCCGGCACGAGGAGCCGGACTGCGTGCCTTGGCATCTCGGCTGCACGGCGCCCATGCGGCGCAAGCTGGAGGCCCATTATGGCGCCTCGCAGCTTGACGACGTGCTGGGCAACCACCTGGCCAAGTACCGCCCGCGAGCGCCCGATGCCCTGGAGGAGATTCGCCCCGGCCACTTCCGCGATGAGTTTGGCGTGGTGTGGAACCGCACCGTGGATCCGGACATCGGCGTCGTCGAGAACCACGTGCTCAAGGATCGCTCGCTGGCCGGATGCCGTTTTCCCGACCCTCATGATCCGGCTCGATTCCGGGCCTTGCCGGGCTTTATCGCCGAACACGCCAACCGGTTCCGCTACGTGAGCGTGTCGTTTTCGCTGTTCGAGCGGGCCTGGGCGCTGCGGGGCATGACGGAATTGATGGTCGACATGCTGGAGGCGCCGGCGTTTGTCGACGAGTTGCTCGACGCGCTGGTCGCCTTTGACCTGGGACTGGTGGAAGAGGCCGTGAAGTACGACATCGACGGGATCCTGTTCGGCGACGATTGGGGCCACCAAACCGGCCTGCTTTTCGGGGCCCGACTCTGGCGGCGCTTCATCAAGCCGCGTCTGGCCATCCTGTTCGGCGCGGTGAAACGTGCGGGAAAGGCCGTGATGATCCATTCCTGCGGCAAAGTCCAGGAGCTTTTCCCCGATCTGATCGAATTGGGGCTCGACGTGTTCAATCCGTTTCAGCCGGAAGTCATGGACCTGATCGACGTTAAGCGGCGTTACGGCGATCGCCTGGCGTTCTTCGGCGGAATGAGCATCCAGAGAGTCCTTCCTTTCGGCACGCCCCACGAGGTTCGCGAGGAGGCCCAGCGGCTGGCAGCCGAGCTGGGCCGCGGCGGCGGCTTCATCCTCGCCCCCGCCCACGACATGCCTAGCGACATCCCGGTCGAGAACGTGGCCGCGCTTGTGGAGGCGATGCAGGCCCAGTAGCCGCCGATCGCGTCCTCTTTCGCGGCGAAGTCCGCGACGATGGGACGGTTCCCTTTGCCGGGAAGGAGACAGGCATGTTTTTCGGTCCCATGCGGCCGAAAAACCAGGGTGTCCCGGCCTGGGAATGGTTCCGAAAAAACCATGCTCGGGTGTGGCGGTCCGCTTCCCCGTCGGTAACCGTTCACAGGCCGTGACTGGCCAAGGGGGACAGTCCCATTTTCGCGGACTTCGCCGCGAAAATCGGGACAGTCCCCGTGAACGGTTACCCCCGTCGCCGCCCGTCCTCTTCTTCCTTGACCCTACGACCGAGCGTGCCTACGATTCTCGCACAATCGTTTTGACGCCCATTCCACCCAAGGGAGGGAAGACTCGTGTTCACCGCCACTGCCAACCTGATTCTCCCGAGCACGATTACCGGTTCCTGGCCTCGCCCGCGCTGGTTCGACGTGAGCATGTGGGGCAAGCCGTTGGACACCTGCATGATGGATGTGCGGTTCCGGGAAAAGTTTCAGGACGCCATGGCGGTCGTGATCAGCGACGAGGAGCGGGCGGGATTGGACATCTTGACGCACGGCGACTATCACTGCGACGAGGACATGGCCGGCCGGTCGTGGCACCATTATCCGCTCCAGCGTTGGGCCGGGCTGGAGGGCGATTACCTCCAAGCTGAGGAGACGCGCTCCGAATGGCTGAAGTATCCGCCCGGCACGCTCCTGCACGAAATCTACACCGGGTGGCGCTGGCCCCGCGTCGTCGACAAGATCGAGCACCGGTCGCTGGACTACGCGAAGATCTGGCGGATCGCGCAGGCCAAGTCGCGCAAACCCGTGCGGTTCGGCACGTGCTGCTCCCAGGTGATGAGCCTTTTCCTCGACATCCACACGCCGAAATACAAGGACAAGCACGAGGTGATCTGGGACCTGGCCGTGGCCATGAACAAGGAGCTTTTGGCCCTGCGCGACGCGGGCTGCAAGTGCATCCAGGTCGAGGAACCGTGCTTCCACTTCATGGCCAACACGTTCGGCAAGGACCACGGCGAGACGAAGTTCATGATCGAGGCCTACAACCGCGAGGTCGAGGGCCTGGACGACGTCGAAATCTGGATCCACACCTGTTGGGGCAACCCGAACATGCAACGGGTGCGCGAAGACACCAGCTACGCCGCGTCCATCGAGCTTTACCTGGAGCACGCCAAGGGCGACGTCTGGACGCTGGAGATGAAGGACCGCGGTTTCAAGGACATCGAGCTGTTCGAGCGATTCAAGGGCGATTTGAAGAAAAAAATCTGCATCGGGGCGGTCAGCCACCGCACGCTCCAGGCCGACCGGCCCGAGGACGTCGCCGCCGAGATCCGCAAGGCCCTCAAGTACATCCCGCCCGAGCGGCTCATCGTCTCCAGCGACTGCGGCTTTGGCCGCCAGGGATGCAACCGCGAGATCGCGTTCTACAAGTCATCGGCCATTGCCCAGGGGTGCAACATCGTGCGGCGCGAGCTGGGCCTGCCCACCACCTACGTGCCGGCCGCCGATCCGGCCTTGCAGATCGACATCGTCCCCAAGTCTTCCGGTTCCTAAGCGTCCTTGGCGTCCTTGAGGCCCAACCGGGCAAGCCAACGGCCGGAGGGAGTTTTGTCGGCCTTGACGGGGACGGCCGCCTGGGGATTGTTGTTGGGGAGCGGGTTTTCGCGAAGCATTTCTTCGAGTTCGGCGCGCTGACGGGCGAGTTTGGCCCGTTCCACGGAGATTTCAATTTCCGCGGTGCGGAGTTTTTCCTGCCATTCGGCTTGCAGGAGCCGGAGTTTTTGCCGCTCTTCCTGAATGATCGCGTCGGCGTCCAGGAGTTCGCCAATCGCCGCGGCGCCCACGGCCACTGAACCGAGGTTCGCGCTCTGCTGCTTCAGAAGTTGTTTGAGTTCGGCGATCTCACGATCCTTTTCGGCCAGCAGCATGTCGGTCCGATGCACCAAAGCTTGGATGTCCTCCGCGTTGCCGGCGCGCGGCGTGCCATCGGCCGACGATCCATCGCCCTCCGCCTCGAGCGCCGCGAGAACGCGGCGCTTCTCGGATTCCCAGTCCAAGGCGGGGGCCGTCGCCGCGCGGGGGGCCATGGCCGCTGGAGCCTCCTGGAGACACGCTTCGAGTTCCGCCTTGGCCCGACGCTCGCGCTCGCCCAGCGCGGCGAGGAACTCGCGAAGGCGATTCCGCTGCGCGCGAAGGGCCTTGGCAAAGGCCTCGGCCCAATGGTCGTCGCCGCCCAGCGTGTGGCAATGGTCGGTCATCGGTGGATCGCTTCAACGCGGGGGCAAAAATCCGCTCGTGCCGCTTCATGGAGTGGACTGCGGGAACCGCCGGGGACAAAACGCTCCCCGCCGGGGCCACCGGCCTCGCGGCCAGCCGCCCCGCGGGGCAAACCAACTGCGCCTCGTCCGCCTCGGGTTTGCCCCATAGTTGTATAGACCACGGCCCATGCGGGGTCAAAGCAAAAAAACAATGGCGCCGACTGGCGCGATTCCATCGGATCTTTCGATCCAATGCGGCGCAACGGCCGAGGATACGGACCGTCTGGGACGCCCAGACGGCGTCTTCAAGGCCTCAACGCACGGACAGCTCGTCGAGAAATCGACTCAACCGGGCGTCGAGCATATTCCAGTCGGCCCCGAACGAGGCGGCGAAGTCGGCGGTGCGTTGGGTAGAGGGGTATGACCCCAGAGGGGGGCGGGTGGCCGTGCGGGCCAGGTATTGCCAGTAGCGCGCCGGCTGGGTCTCGACCAGATAGAAGGTCAGGGCCCAAGCCGCCGCATAGGCCGCGGCGGGCGAAGTCTGAAAGGCTCGGTCGTGGGCCACCATGTCGGCCAGCATCGAGGACGGCGAGGCCCCGCCGCTGTTTCGAAAGTCCCGCAGGCGCGCTCGGTTCACCCGCGATTGCCGAGGCCCATCGGCGCTCGCCCCGCCGTCCACCACCCCCTCGAACACGGTCGCCAAACCCTCGGCAACCCAAACCGGCGGCTCGGCGGTCCGGCTGTGAATGCCGGTGTTGAAGGCCATTTGGTGCGTCGCCTCGTGGATGACCGTGGCGAAGTCTTGTTCCCCCAAACCTTGCACGCGGCTTTCCTGGTTCCCGTCGTAGACGACGATGCGATTGGATCTGACGCTGTAGAACCCCAAAAGGCCCTCGGACGCCCGGATCCCCTCCTGGGAAGCGAGTCGGGCGAATTCCGCCGGATTGCGGCAAACGATCGCGATCAACGGAAACGGCGGCTCAGTCAGCGAGAAGCCGCGGACGGAGAAATACTGCACAAAACGGCGATAGAGATTCTCGAACTGGTCGGCCCAGGCATCTCCCGCGCCGCTCGGATGGGCGACCAAATAGTGCGTGGCGCCGGTCACCTCGAATCCGCTTCCCAACTCCCGCATCAACGCGGCACGCAGATGCGCGGGGGAATAGCCCCGAAACGCGTCAGCCGTCTTGCGATAGTCCGCGGCCTCTTCGGGCGCGAACCGCCAAAGTTGCCCGTCGCGGGCCAAGAGGACGACCTGCCGTGAGTTCCACGCGACGGGGGCGCCCTCAATCCGCTGACCGCGAACGGTCAGCTCGAGCATCCAGTCCGCGGGATGCCCTGCCATGCCCCCGGGCGTCACCAGCGACCAGATTGCGAGCGCGGCAACGCCCGACGGCAGATGGATTCGCGGCATCAACATCGCAGCCCAATGCGAGGGGACGGCCAGGGCGGTTGCTGAAACCACTGCGATTTCAAACCGGCAAGGCCCCCAAGGATCGTCGCTGGTTGGGTCCGGACCTCTCCCTTTGGAAGCCTAGCTTATCTGCCAAAGACCCGATTGGAGCCCGTTTCGAAACAAACAAGGAGGCGAGGACATGGCCAGGGGGTTACTCCCTCATTGCAAGGGATTCCCACCTGACGGGCGGCCTGCCCGTTTTGCCGCGGCAGCTACGCGAGCTTTTTCATCAGATAGACCATGGCCCAGAAATCGTAAACGACGTGGACCAACGCGGGCACGAGAAGATTGCCAAAAATAATCCAAAGCCCCCCCAAGTAGAGGCCAATCATGGTGGCCAGCACCGCATAGGCCGCAGTCAGGCAGTGCACCATGCCGAAAACGACGCTCGCCACGATGAGTCCCAAGTAGGGACCGAAGTCTCCCGGGTAAAGCCCAGCCACCCAGTTTTGCAGGACGCCGCGAAAGAGCAGTTCCTCCCCAAAACCGGCGAACAGGGCGATACCGGCCAGTTTCCAAGGGCCGCATTCGCGCAGCAAAGGCACAGCATGGTTTTTGAGAACCTGAAGGATCTCGCGCAAGGGCCCCCATTGGGTTCGAACACCCACCCACATGACAGCGATTAGCGGCAGCGCGGCGAGGATCCCGCTTCCGGCCGAATCCAAAGTCCACTCGATCCGTTCGGCAGGGGGGTCGCCAAGTACCCATCCCAAACCCACTGCGAGCAACCCCAGCCCGCCCTCGAACACAATGGCTGCCAAGAAGGGATCCGGTGCTTGAAGGGAATTTCGGTTCATGGCATGGGCGTCAATCGTATTGATGGAGCTGCCATTATAGTGGGGGAGGGTCATTGAGTAGAGGGGGAGGGTGGTCCTTGACGGGCCCACTGCCGCCCGTTAGATTCGTTCCTTTCCCTTACCGCAGAATGGCGCCACTGGACAGCGAAGGAATTTTTGCCATGGCAAAAAAGTATGTCTACTACTTTGGGCCGGACGAATCCGAAGGCGATGCCTCGATGAAAAACCTCCTGGGAGGCAAAGGGGCGAATTTGGCGGAAATGGCCAAATTGGGGCTGCCCGTCCCGGCTGGCTTCACGATCAGCACGGAGTACTGCCAAGTCTACCTTGATGGGGGTAGAAAGTTTACCGAATCGCTCAAAAAAGAAGTCCAGAAGGCCCTCAAGAAGGTCGAGGCCGCCATGGGCATGAAGTACGGGGACAAGGAGAATCCACTGCTTGTCTCCTGCCGTTCCGGTGCCCGGCGCTCCATGCCCGGAATGATGGAAACCGTTCTGAACGTGGGACTCTGCTCGGCCACGATTCCCGGGCTTATCAAGAAGACGAACAACCCGCGGTTCGTCTACGACGCCTATCGGCGGCTGATCATGATGTACTCCGACGTGGTGATGGAAAAGGCCGAGGACATTGAGCCTGCCGAAGGTCAAGGCATCCGCGTCCAACTCGAGCGGATCATGCACCACATGAAGGAGTCCAAGGGCTATCAGTCCGACACGGACCTCACGGCCGAGGACCTCGAATCGCTGTGCAATCAATTCCGGGCCAAGGTGAAGGAAGTGCTGGGCCGCGAGTTTCCCGACGATCCGATGGAGCAACTCTGGGGCGGCATTGGCGCGGTGTTCAAGAGTTGGAATGGGCGGCGGGCGGTTTCCTACCGGAAGATCGAAGGGATTCCCCACGAATGGGGAACGGCCTGCAACGTGCAGAGCATGGTGTTCGGGAACATGGGCAATTCGTCGGCCACAGGGGTGGCCTTCACGCGCAACCCCGCGACCGGTGAGGCCAAGTTCTACGGCGAGTGGCTGGTCAATGCCCAGGGCGAGGACGTCGTCGCGGGCATCCGCACGCCCAATCCGCTCAACGAGGCGACCAAGAACGAGCAGAACAAGCACCTGCCGTCGTTGGAAACCGAGATGCCCGAATTGTACAAGCAGCTCGACGAGATCCGCTTGAGACTCGAGCGGCACTACAAGGACATGCAGGACATCGAGTTCACGATCCAGGAAGGCAAGCTCTACATGCTCCAGTGCCGCAACGGAAAACGGACCGGCACGGCGGCGTTGAACATGGCGATGGACATGCTGGCCGAGGGCCTGATCGACGAAACGACGGCGATCCTCCGCGTCGAGCCGGCGCAATTGGACGAACTTTTGCATCCGGTGGTCGATCCCGCGGAGGAGAAGAAGCACGAGCCGGTGACCCGGGGCTTGCCGGCCGGGCCGGGCGGGGCGGTGGGCAAAATCGTGTTCACCTCGGCCGACGCGGTGTCGTGGGCGGGGCGCGGCGAGAAGGTCATTCTGGTCCGCGAAGAGACGAATCCGGAGGACGTCGAGGGGATGCGGGCCGCCCAGGGAATCCTCACCGCCCGCGGCGGCATGACCAGCCATGCGGCCCTGGTCGCCCGCGGATGGGGCAAGTGCTGCATCGTCGGCGCCGGTGAGTTGAAGATCGACCTCGAGAACAAGGTCCTCAACGTCGGCGGCAAGCGGTTCCACGAAGGCGACGTGTTGACGCTCAATGGCACCAAGGGGTTGGTGTACGCCGGCGAAGTGAAGATGATGGACGCTTCCGAGAATCCGCGGTTCGCCGAATTCATGCAGCGGGTGGACAAGTACCGCAAGCTCGGCGTGCGGACCAATGCCGACACGCCCGAGGACGCCCGCATCGCCCGAAGCTTCGGCGCCGAGGGGATCGGTCTGTTCCGCACCGAGCACATGTTCTACGGCGAGGGCTCCGATGAGCCTTTGTTCGTGCTCCGCAAGATGATCCTCAGCAACACCGCCGAGGAGCGCAAGGCCGCCGTGAATGAACTGTTCCCGTTCGTCAAGCGGGACATCAAGAATACGCTGGAGGCCATGGATGGGTTGCCGGTCACCATCCGCCTGTTGGATCCGCCGCTGCACGAGTTCGTGCCGCAGCAGGAGGAGGCTCGAGCGGAGTTGGCCAAGGCCCTCGGCATCACGCCCGAGGACGTCGAACGCCGCGGCAAGCAGCTCCACGAGACGAACCCGATGATGGGCCACCGCGGCGTGCGTCTGGGAATCACCTATCCCGAGGTGACCGAAATGCAGGTGCGGGCGATTTTCGAGGCGGCGGGCGAATTGCTCCAGGCCGGCAAACATCCGCACCCCGAGATCATGGTTCCCGTCACCTGCGACGTGGCCGAGTTGAACGTCACCGAGGAGATCGTCACCCGCGTCCACGCCGAGGTCGAGGCCAAGATGGGCGTGAAGATCGAGTACCTTTACGGGACGATGATCGAGATCCCGCGGGCCGCGCTGCTGGCCGACCAGATGGCCAAGACCGCCCAGTTCTTCTCCTTCGGCACCAACGATCTGACGCAGATGGGCTTTGGCTTCAGCCGCGACGACATCGGCGGATTCCTGCCCGAATACCTGGCCAAGAACATCCTCAAGGCCGATCCGTTCCAGACGATCGACCAGGAGGGCATTGGCCAGTTGATCGAGATGGCGGTGCAAAAGGGCCGCAAGACGCGCCGCGACCTGAAGATCGGCATTTGCGGCGAACAGGGCGGCGATCCGGCCTCGGTCGAGTTCTGTTTCCGCACGGGATTGAACTACGTGAGCTGCTCGCCCTTCCGCGTGCCGATCGCCCGGCTGGCGGCCGCCCAGGCGTCGATCCAGGCGAAGAAAAAGTAGGACCCGTGGCGGGACGTCCCGAGCTCCCAAGTCCTCCCGGCTTGGGAGCTCGCCGGAAAACGGCCGTCGGGCGTTTCTTTTCGTTCGACCGAGGGAGGCCTCGGGGTTCGCGCACGCGGGCCTTTGCGCGCAGCGGAAGGCAAATGCTCAGCCTACGTCGGCCAGGTCGAGTGCCCGGCCGTAGCGCGCGAGGACCTGCCGGCGGAGCCGGACATGGTCGGGGTGGGCCAGTGCGGGATCGGTCTCCGCCAGGGTGCGCGCGTCGCGTCGCGCCTCCTCGAGTATTTCGGCGTCGCGCGCCAGATCGGCGATGCGGAACGGCGGAAGCCCGTGCTGACGCCAACCCAGAAGCTCGCCCGGCCCACGCAGCTCGAAGTCAATCTCGGCCAGGCGGAAGCCATCGGTCGTGGATTGGAACGCCTTGAGGCGTTGTTCGGCCTCGGGGGTTTGCGGATCCGCGAAGACGGCGCAGAAACCGGGATGGACGCCGCGGCTGATCCGGCCGCGAAGTTGGTGCAACTGGGCCAGGCCGAATCGCTCGCCCCCTTCGATGGTCATCAGCGTGGCGTTGGGCACGTCCACGCCCACTTCCACGACCGAGGTGCAAACCAACACCTGCGCCGCCCCGGTTCGGAAGTCGAGCATCACGGCGTCCTTTTCCTCGCTCGACATCCGGCCGTGGAGCAAGCGGATCCGAAAGCCTTCCAGCGGCCCGTTGACCAGCGATTCGTACACCGCCTGAACGCTCGCCGCGTCGACCGCTTCGGATTCCTCGACGAGCGGCGCGACGACGTAGCCTTGGCGCCCTTCCCGCAGCTTCTTGGCGAAAAACGTCCACCATCGGGCCCGCTCCCCCTCGCGCACCAGATACGTGCGGACGTGTTGCCTGCCGGGCGGGCAGTCGCGGAGCGTGGAGATTTCCAGGTCGCCGAAAAGGCTCATGGCGATGGTGCGCGGGATGGGGGTGGCGGTCATCACGAGGTAGTGCGGCTCCAGGGCGTCGGGAGCCGTTGCCGACGCCGACTTCAGCGCGGCCCGCTGGCGAACCCCGAATTTGTGCTGCTCGTCAATGACCGCCAACCCCAGCCTAGCGAACCGGACTTCCTCCTGGATGACGGCGTGGGTGCCGACGACCAGGTCGATGTTGCCCGCCTGGATGCCGGACAACACGGCCTCGCGGAGACTCGGGGCCAGACCGCCGGTCAGCAGGGCGCGGCGGACCTTGCTGTGGGCCAGGAGGCGATCGAGGGCGCGGGCGTGCTGGCGCGCGAGGACCTCGGTGGGGGCCATGAGCGCCGCCTGGTAGCCGTGGGCCACGGCAAGCAGCATGGCATAAACGGCCACCACCGTCTTGCCCGACCCCACGTCCCCCTGCAAGAGCCGCTTCATGGGCTCGCTTCGGCCCATGTCCGCCGCGATTTCGGCAATCGCCTGTCGCTGGCCCGGCGTGAGTTCGAAAGGAAACAGGCGCCGGATTCGGGCGTCGATCTTCGGCGTGGCCTCGAGCGCCGGCGCGCGGCTGGAGGATCGCTGCTGCCGCCGTTTTACCGCCAGGGCCAACTGAAGGATGAAAAGTTCCTGGTAAATGAATCGTCGCCGGGCGTGTTCGAGGGCCTCGCGCGAATCGGGGAAGTGGATCGCCGGCAGGGCTCGCTGAAGCGGCCAAAGCGCGTGGGCCTCCAGGTACTCCGCCGGAAAGACTTCCTCCAGCAGGCCAGCGTAGGCGTCCAGGGCGGCTCGCATGATCCGCCGCAGTTGCCATTGCAACAGGCCCTCGGTCAGGGGATATACCGGGAGAATGGCCCCCGCCGGCGGTTCCTCGTCGTCCGCCAGCGCCGTGGCCCTGGGGTGAATCATTTCCCACGCCAGACCGTTCTTCTTCGGCTTGCCGGAAAACATGAACCGCTGCCCGAACGCGAAACGCTCCCGAAGGAACGGCTGGTTGAACCATAAACCGCGCAGGTGTCCGTTGGTTCCGCGAAGCAAGACGCCGAGGACGCAGCGTCCGGGCGCGGTGTTGCGAAGCTCGACGTCCTCGACCACTCCGACCACCGACTGCAAGGCCCCTTCCTCCAAGTCGGCGATCTCGCGCCGATCGGTCATGTCCTCGTAATCCCGGGGGAAGAAGAACAGCAGGTCGCGAACGCGCCGCACCTGGAGCTTTTCCAGCAGTTCGGCCACGTGGGGCCCGACGCCCTTGACATATTGGACCGGCGTCGCGAGTTGTTCGGCGGCAGGTTTCGTTGACTCGGTCATGAGAGTATTGTAGACAGGGAAAACACCCCGAAGTAGCCGCCGGCGCCGCCGCGGCAAGCCGCTTCGGCTGCCCAGCGACGTCGGGGCGTCGACCTTGGAGATTCCAGCCGCCACGATGAACCCGCCCGCGCACGAAATCCTTCTCCGCGTCCGCTATAGCGAGACCGACCAGATGGGCACGTACTACAATTCGCGACCCTTGGAATGGTTCGAGTGTGCTCGCAGCGAGTTGATGCGGGCGCTCGGCAGGCCGTATACGGAGATCGAAGCTGAGGGGCTATTCATGCCGGTGCGCGAGGCCCACGTCGAATACCTCGGCAAGGCCCGCTACGACGACCTCCTCCGCGTGCGGTCCGTGCTGACGATGCCTAGCCGCGCTCAGGTCCGTTTCGACGTGGAAATCACCCAGGCCGCAACCGGTTCGCCCGTCTGTCGCGGCTACACGATTCATGCGGTGGTGAATGCGGCCGGCAGGCCAGTCCGCCCTCCCCCATGGCTGATCGAGCTAGTTTCCTGTGAGACGGCGCAATCTAGGAAGGATGCGTCGGCTCATTGACCTTGACGGTCGCTCGACAAACGGCTATTTTCCGCCAACCGACCGAATCGTGGGGGGCAAGGCGCCAGCGTGTGTTGCCGGCGTGCGGACGATGGACAGCCCCGCCCTATTGCGAAACACGGCCCCGAACGCATGGAACGCTGGCTGTTGGCCTTCTACCTGGTGTTGAGCGGACTTGCCGTGGTGCAAGCCGTCTTGGTGGTCGTGCAGACCTGGGAGCACCACCGCTATGCGCGGAGCCGATTGGCGCGGATGCGTGGATACCCGCGCAAGGGCAAGGCCCTGATCGTGGTGCCGTGCCGGGGGATGGACGTGGGGCTTTCGCGCAATCTTCATTCCCTGTTTCACCAGGACTATCTCGACTATCAAATCCGGTTCGTCGTCGAAAGCGATTCCGATCCGGCCTGCCCGGTCATTCGGCGTCTCGTCGCCGAACATCCCCAGAAGCTGGCGGAATTGCTGATTGCCGGCAAGGCTTCCGGGGAAGGCCAGAAGGTTCACAACCTTCGCCACGCGACGGCGGAGCTGCCGCCGGACGTGGAGTATCTGGCTTTTGTGGATTCCGACGCGCGTTTGCGCCCGCAGTGGCTTCGAGCGCTCTTGACGCGGTTGGACCGGCCCGGCGTGGGCGCGATCACCGGCTATCGATGGTTCGTGCCCCTGCGTCCGGGCCTGACCAACCACTTGCTCTACAGCGTCAACTCGAAGATCGCGGTGCTGTTTGGCAGCCGCTGCCCGACGATCGTTTGGGGCGGCTCCTGGTCCGTGCGGCGGGACAAGTTCGAAGCCTTGGGCATGCGCGAGGCGTGGGCGGGGACGTTGAGCGACGATCTGGTCGCCAGCCGCGTGCTTCGCGACGCGGGCCTCCGCGTGTTGTTCGAGCCGGCCTGCATGGTGACCTCCCCGGCCGACGTCACCCTCGCAGGGCTTTTCGAGTTCGCTCGCCGCCAGTACCTGCTGGGCCGATGGTACGTGCCTGGCGGTTGGATGTTTGCCCTGGCGATGACCACGTTCGTCAACGCCGTTTCGTTGGCGAACGCGGGGCTGTTGCTGGCGGCGCTCGCCACCCGCGTTGTCAACCCGTGGATCCCGGCCGCGTTCTGCGGGGCGTTTTACGCGCTGAGCCTGTCCGCCGGGCTGTTGCGCCAGGACCTCGTGCTTTCGTACTTTCCCCGATTGTACGCCGCCCTTCGCCGGGCCCGGCGATTCGAAGTCTGGTTCAGTCCCTTGGCGTCGCTGGTCAACTGGGTGAGCGTTCTGCTTTCGATCGGGGGCCGTTCCGTGCGGTGGCGCGGCATCGGGTACCTCGTGAGGGGCGACGGGCGAGTCGCGGCCACGTGGCGGACCGATTCAGACGCCGACCAGGGAGCCGCACAACCGGACCAATCCGCGTCCCCGGAAGATTCCTCCGAACCGGACGTCATTCCCTTGCCGTCGATCCAGGACCGCGGGCGAGTGAGGGGAAAGTCCCGGCGGCGCACGGCGTAGACGGCGGGCAAGGCTCGGCGATCGAAAATCTCCGCGCCGCCGATTTGCCGGTTGCGATCCCTTGACGTAGATTTGCAATGGGCCGCTAGCCCGCCGACCGCCCGCTGGGTTCTCCGGCGGTCCTGACCGGCAAGACCGGCGGCGGCTTCCACTCGCTCTTCCCATGAATGCTTCCGTTTCGGTCGCACCACCGGACGCGTCGGGATTCTCCAGGGCGCGCAACGCGCTGGCCGAGCTGGTTGCTGGCCGGGAAGAGTTCGGTCGATTCATGGAGGGGATGTTTGACGAGCTGGAAGACCTCCAGGCGCAGTTGGAGGAACGATGCCGGGCGCTGGCCGACGAGCGGCGTCGCCTGGAGGAGCAGTTGCGCGAGCAAGCGGCGGAATTGCACCAGCACCGGGCGGAACTCGACGCGCAGAAACAGCATGTGCGCGACCAGGTCCGCCGCGAGGTTGCGGAGGCGACCGCCCAATTCGCCGAAGCCATGGTCCAACAGCGCCGGCAAATGGATGAAGAACGAGCCCAATGGCGCGAGGAATTGACGCGGATGCGGCAGCTTCTGGAATTCCTCGTCGCCCCGCCGAGAGCGAAATCCCACCGATCGACCGCCGACGAACCCGCCCGACCCTCCAACGCCCATTGACCCCGATCCCGCCGATGCAACCTCAGAACCCTCGCTGCAACCCGCGAGCCGACCCCCGGTATCCCCACGGTTCCCCTTGCCCGTGGGCCGACGGGGATGGCGTCGCCGGGAAGGGCGCGCGGCCTCGGCCCCCGTCGAAAGATCTGGATCCCAGCGATCCTGCCGTCTTGGAAAAACTCGAACGCCTGGACGATCTCGTGTTCGACGCCATCTCCGGCAGCCGCGAGGCGTTGGAAGAGCTGACGGGCTTCTGGCCCAAGGTTCGGGAGGAATGGGGCGACGATCCTCTCGTCGCCGAATCTCGGGAGCAGTATCTGCGATATGCCCTGGCAAGCTGGGACAAAATCATCCAACGGACCGGCCAGCGCAACCCGGCGATCGCGGTGCAATCGCTCGAGGTCCTCTGCTTGCTGTTCGAGGGGGCCGAAGGATAGCGGCGGCGGCGAGGGTATGCCGCGTCGCGCCGCATCCGGGGAACCGTCCATCCCCAGATCAGTCGGTCACCTTGTACACGAGGTCGTGTTCCCGGGCGTGGTCCTTGACCTTGATCCCGACCGAACTCCCCGGGGCGGCGGTCGAGACCGCCTGGTTGTCGACCTGCATCGAGTCGACCTTCTGCGTGAAATCGCTGGTGTGGCCCTTGATGTGGATCGTGTCGCCGACGGAGAGCGATCCGGCGGTGATCTCAATGGCCGCAACCCCGATCTTGCTGAAGTAGTGGGTGACTTTGCCGATCTGCGTTTCTGCCATGGCGCCACGCTCCTTTTGGAAAGAGGAAATCCAAGCTACATGACCGCCGCGCAGATCCACGGCGGCGCCGCAATCGCAGCGGATCGCGCGGCCGAACTGAAACAAGGCGACATCGTATTCCGAGCCGCAGCGGGGACATCGAATCGCCATGCGCGCACCCCCGACCCCACCATTATGGCAGTCCGCCGCGCCGCGGCAAGAGGGCGGCTCCGTCCGCCCGTCGCCCCCCCCTGCCGCCGAGCGCCGCGTCCGCGAACCCTTTCGCCGGGGCGGCGCGGGTCAGGATGGGCGGTCAGGTTTGCGTCGACGCCGCGGTCGCCCGAGCGGCCAGCAGGTCCTGGCCCTGTCGGTCGATCTTCGCCAATTCCTCGACGATGGCGTCCACGGTATAGCGGATCTGCTCCTCGGTGTGCAGCGAGGTGATGAAGAATCGGAGCCGCGCGGCGCTCTCTTCGACGGCCGGATAGACGATCGGCTGCACATTGATGCCGCGGAGGAACAAGGCCCTGGACAGTTGGAGACTGCGGATCGAACTGCCGAGGATGACGGGGATGACCGGCGAATCCTTGCTGAACCCGGTGTCCAGGCCCCGCTGTCGGGCAAGTTCGAGGAAGAGTCGGGATCGCTGGCGCAGCGTGGCGACCCTTTGGGGTTCGGCTTGCAGGAGCCTGCAGGAGGCCAAGGCCGCCGCCGTCGCCGGGGGCGAGAGGCCCACGCTGTAGACAAACCCCGGGGCCGTGTACTTCAGCAATTCAACCAACTCCCGGCTGCCGCCGATGTATCCTCCGCAACTGCCAAACGACTTGCTGAGGGTGCCCATCCAGATGTCCACTTCGCGGCGATCCACCCCGAACCGCTCGCCGATGCCGCGGCCGGTGTCGCCGAGCGTGCCGATGGAATGGGCCTCGTCGACCATGAGCAGGGTCTTGTGCCGGTTGCGGACCTCGATGAACCGGGGCAGGTCGGGGATGTCGCCGTCCATGCTGTACACGCCCTCGATGACGATCAGCACGCGGCGGTACTCGTGGCGAAACCTCTGGAGCAACTCGTCGGCGGCTTTCCAGTCGTTGTGCGGGAACATGCGTCGCCGCGCCCCGGAAAGAATCGCCCCCTGGAGAATGCTGTTGTGCGACAAGGCGTCGTGGAGGATCAGGTCCCCCGGCTTGAACAGATGGCCGATCACCGTTTCATTGGTGGCGTGGCCGCCGACAAAGGCGACCACCGCCTCGACCCCGAGGAAGTCCGCCAAGGTTTTCTCGAATTCGCGGTGAAGATCCTTCTCGCCCGACACCAGGCGGCTGGCCGAGACGCTGGTGCCATACTTGGCCGCGGCTTCCTGCACCGCCCGCACCACCACCGGATCGCCCGACATCCCCACGTAGTTGTAACTGGAGAAGCTGATGTATTCCCGGCCGTTGATGATCGTGCGGTCGTTGGTCAAGCCCTCGTGGACCGTGAAATAGGGATTGCCGATCCCCGCGGCCTCGGCCACTCGAAGGCGTTCGCGGAGTTTCTGGAACTCGGGAAACTCGGCCACGGTGTAGTTTTCCGAGGGCGTCTGGTAATCCGCCGGCCGCGCGGCCGCGGCGCGGGGCTGGGCGCCCAGGTACTTCTCGACCGCCTCGACCACCTGGCGACAGGTCTCCAGTTGCGGGAGGATCTCCTCCGGGAACCGGCCGCCAAAGCGTTCTTCCAGGCCGGCGAGCACTTCCATCCGCTCCAGCGAATCAAGGCCGATTTCCGTGATCGGCGTGTCCAGCGTCAGTTCGTCCGCCCGTTCGCGGGCGATCAGACGCACTTGCTCCAGCACGATCTCCGTGGTGCGGCCGACGTCGATCTTCGCGGTCTTCTTTTTCGGGAAGGTGACGCGCGAGCCGTTCTTGCCGGGCGGCGGGGCGTGGCCCGCCGCGCCGGCGGCTTCGCGCTCGGCGCCGACGCCGAGGCGGGGCTCGCTCGGTTCCGAAGGAGCCGTCGCCGTGTCGCGCGCGGCCTGCCACTGCGCGACGACCTCCAGCGTCCCGTCCAAATAGCCCGCGCGGCAGGCATGACGCTGGATCTTGCCGCTGGATGTCTTGGGAATCGAACCGGCCTGCACCAGGACGATCACCTCGACCGGCAAATCATGATCCTCGGCCACGGCGCGCCGAATCGCTTGAAAAACCTCGTCCACGTCGTCCCGATAGCGCCGGTGCAGTTCCTGAACCACCACGAGCCGGTCCTGGCCGTCGATCTCCACGGTGAACGCCGCGCCGCAGTCGGGCAACAAATGGGGATGGGCTTGCTGCACGGACAACTCGATGTCTTGCGGATACACGTTCACCCCGCGAAGAATCAGCAAGTCCTTGATCCGGCCGGCGACAAACAGCTCGCCGTCCTTCATGAACCCCAGATCGCCGGTGCGAAGGAACGGCCCCTCGCCGGTGTCCTTCAGGAAGGCGCGGAAGGTTCGCTGGGTGGCCTCGGGCTGCTGCCAATAGCCCTTGGCGACGCTGGGACCGTTAACCCAGATTTCCCCTACGCGGTCCGCAGGGCACCGCGCGAGCGTGTCCGGGTCGGCGATCACGATTTTCTGGTCGGGGAGCGTCTCGCCGCAGCCCACCAAGGCCCGAACGCCTTCCTCTTCCGGGCTGGCGTCGACGACTTGATTCCTGGACAGGGCCGCCGTCTCGAACCAGCGAATCACCGGCGGGTTCTTCGCATATCCGCCGGAAACGATCAGCGTGGCCTCGGCCAGGCCGTAGCAGGGATAGAATGCCTCGCGGCGGAATCCACATGGGCCGAACGCCTCGCAAAACGCTTCGATCGTTTCGGCCCGCACCGGCTCCGCGCCGTTAAAGGCCACCGTCCAACTGCTGAGGTCCAACGTCTGCTTCTGCTCCGGCGTGATCTTGCGCACGCAGAGGTCATAGGCGAAATTCGGCCCGCCGCTGGTCGTCCCGCCAAACCGCGAGATCGCCGAAAGCCAGCGAAACGGCTTTTGCAGAAACGCCATGGGCGACATGAGGATGTTCGGCCGGCCCACGTACAACGGCTGGAGGATTCCGCCGATCAGGCCCATGTCGTGGTAGCTCGGCAACCAGAACACGCCGAGTCCGGATCGCGTATGTTCGAACGCGTAGGCGATGAGGGCCGAATTGTGAAGCAAGTTGGCGTGATCGAGCATCACGCCCTTGGGCGTTCCCGTCGAGCCCGACGTATATTGAAGAAACGCAAGCGTGTCTCCGTGAACGTCGGGGGCATCCCACTTGTCCTCGATTCCCTGGGGAACATGCGACGTGGCCAGCCAGGTAAGCTGTTTCAGATGAGGGGTTTCGTCGATCAACGACTCGACGCGGGCAAGGACGGAGTCGGTCGTCAAGGCCACCTTGGCCTGGGCGTCGTCGGCAATCGCCTGAATCCGGGCGAGGGATCGGTTCCTTCGGGGGGGATAGACGGGAACGGCGACCACGCCCGCGTACAAACATCCGAAAAACGCCGCGATGAACTCCAGGCCCGCCGGATACAGAAGCAACGCCCGTTCGCCGACCAGATCCAACGACTCCAACCACGCCCCGATCGCCCTCGCCTGACGGTCCAGCTCTCGGTTGGTCAGGTGAACCTGCTCGTTTTCGCCGTCGACGAGGTAGGTGAAAGCGATGTCGTCGCCTTGATACCTCGCTCGGTGGCGAACGAGATCAACAAGTGTAGGGGGACCAAAAAACGTACCCGGCAGCCGGTCCATGTGTGCCACGGCGAGAAACCTCGTTGCGCGTGTGCGAATCCGTTTTGCGGTTTGTGGGCATCAAGTCGCTTCGGTAATGCGCTGCCCTCAAAACCAAACGATCTGAGTTAAACAGAAAAACCTACGGTTTCTACTTAGATTCAACATCCTACGATAGCCTAAGAGCCGTCGCAACCGGCATTGCGGGGCTTGACGTCGCACCGAACGGCATGTATTATCCCCCGGAAGTAGTGGTATTCTGGTCGGTCAGCCTGTCCAAAATGTGTAGTATAAACTCCCATTATGGGTGGGTGCGGTGGGTTCATGGCTTGGCTAGGCCCGTGCGTCTCAGGAGTCTTGTGCCGTGATCCGGGTGATTTGTCCGCACTGCTCGGCGAAACTCAATGCCAAGGATGAGTTGCTCGGGCAAAGCCGCAACTGCCCTCGCTGCGGCAATCTTGTGGTGATTCGTCCCGGTGACGAAACCGCCCCACCCCCGGCGCCCACAAACTCTTCGGCGACGGCCGATCCGAGGTCGTCGCCCCCGGAGCCGTCCGGCGCGCCGACACCGACTTCCGAGGGCCTGGCCCGTCTTTCGCGGTCCCACTTTTACCTGATTTGCGACCCGTCGCGGATCATCGCAACCTGGGAAAACAACGGTCAGGGGTGGCGCATCCGCACGGAGCACGGGTTTGCGAGTGCCGCGCGGAATCCGGAAAAGATCCCTGGCCAAGGGGATTTCAAGCTCGTCGAACTCCGGATGGACCACGGCAGCGGGGAAATGCAGCTTCGCGGACTTCGGGTGTATCAATTGGCCAGACGCTGGGCACTCAATGCCCTGGGCCGTGGCGACGACGGGGTCTGCAAGTCGATCACCGGGCCGGGTTCGCTCCTCCGGCTCCAAAAAAACGCCGTGCGCGCACACCTTCAGGAACGATTCATGCGGGAAGTCTGGGGAAACGCGGCGGAGGTGCTCGACTACCTTTCCAATGACGACTACCATTCGCCCGGCGCGGGGCAGTGATCGGGCCGTGGTGGGGAAAATTCATCTCTCTTCGTCGCCGAATTCTCGGAACGGTTGTCGCTGGTGGACCAGACGGTTATTCTGAAGCGACGCAAGGGAATATCGCCTCAAGGACTTCTTTCCATGACTGTTGATCGCTACCCTCATTTGAGCAAGGTGGACCCTGAACTCGCGGCCATGCTGCATAAGCAGATCCGCATGGAGTCGGCCACCCTGAAGATGATTCCTTCGGAGAATTTTGCCCAATTCGCTGTCCTCGAGGCGACCGGCTCGATCCTGACGAACAAGTATTGCGAGGGTTATCCGAGGGCCCGCTATTACGAGGGGAACGAGATCGTCGACGAGATCGAACTCTTGGCGATCGAAAGGGCAAAGTCACTCTTCGGGGCCGAGCACGTCAACGTGCAGCCCTATTCCGGTTCCCCGGCCAATCATGCCGTCTACCGCGCCCTGGCGGAACATGGATGCAAGGTCATGGGGATGCCGGTTCCAGCAGGCGGGCATCTAACCCATGGATGGGGGGTCAACTTCTCCGGCAGCGACTACGTCCAGGTTCCTTACGGGCCGGATCCTCAGACGGGAATGCTGGATTACGACCAGATCCGCGAGATCGCCCGGCGTGAGCGGCCTCGAATCATTTGGGTCGGAGCGACCTCCTATCCTCGGATCCTCGATTATGCGAGATTCGCCGAAATCGCCGCCGAGGTCGAGGCCTACCTTGTTGCGGACATAGCCCACATCAACGGGCTGATCGTAGCCGGGGTTCACCCCAATCCCGTGCCTTATTGCGACGTGGTGACGAGCACGAGTCACAAGATGCTTCGCGGCCCGCGGGCGGGCTTCATTCTTTCCAAGATCGAAGACCGCTATCAGCACAAGTACTTTCCAAACACCAAGTTGAATCTTGGCCGACGAATTGATCGGAGTGTCTTCCCTGGCCTCCAGGGGGGGCCGCATATGAACGTCATCGCCGCGATGGCGGTCACCTTCAAGGAGGCGGCCACGGAAGAATTTCGGGCCTACGGCCGACAAGTGCAACGCAATGCCCGCCGGCTGGCCGAGCGACTCTTGGAGCGCGGCTATCAACTCGTCAGCGGCGGCACCGACAATCATCTGATTGTCCTCGATTTCCGCGACCGGCCGTTCAGCGGCAAGGACGTCGCCGAGGCGCTGGCCGCCGCCGGGATCATCTGCAATTTCAATATGGTGCCAGGCGACCCGCGAAAACCCTTCGTCACCAGCGGCGTGCGCATGGGAACGCCGGCCTTGACCTCTATGGGGATGCGGGAACCGGAAATGGATCTCATCGCCCGCTGGATCGACGAGGTTTGCCGCCACCTTGCCGATCTGGACGAAACCGCCGGCCGCATCCGCGGGGAAATCGCCGATCTCTGCGCTCAATTCCCAATTCCCGGCTTGCGAGGCGATCGCTGAGCCGTTTTTCAAGGCGCGGGCGGGCCGCGACAACCGCACCGGCCAAAGTGTCCCGCGTGGGCCCGCGCAACTCCGCGGGGCCGACAAGCGGTATCATTCCGTCCGCTGGCGGGTTGACTGATCCTACGGATGGTGGATGCCAAGTGTTGCCCGTGGTCTGGAGCGAATAAGGCGATGGAGGCCCCCGGGTCATCGAGGCCTGTTCGCCCGGCCGTGGCCGTTTCCGGGTGTGGTCGCGATTCCCTTGACGAAGTCCGCGACAAACGGAATGTCCCTTGGTCAGCAGCGGGCCAGGCATCCGTTGCCTGGGAGCCCTTGCAGCCTGACCCAAACCGCGGAATCGTCCCGTTTGGCTTCGCTCCTATTGGTCAGTGAAAAAGTCACGCTTGACCCTCGTCCGGCCGACGGGAAAATTGTGCCAGTCGCGGGCCTGAGTCACGGCGTGCGGAAAGGCCCGGCCCTGTTCATCGACGCGAGGAGGTTGCTGATGAAACGTGTTTTGGTGGTCGCGACGGGAATGGTATTCCTGTGGTCTGGCGCGGCGTGGCTGGCGGCTGACGACCAAGGGGCGTCAAAGTGTGGGAGCGAGACGGGATCGGCGTGTTGTTCGGCGGGATCGTGCGACGTCGCGCTGAAATGTCCGGTATCCGGCAAGCCCATCTCGCGAGAGGCTTCGCTCGATTATAAGGGCGCCAAGGTCTATTTCTGCTGCTCAGGATGCATCCCGAAGTTCAAGGAGAACGCGGCCAAGTATCAGGCTCGGGCGAACGAGCAACTGGTGCTCAGCGGCCAGTTCAAACAAGTCGCCTGCCCTTTGACCGGCGGCAAAGTCAGCGAGACCGCGAAGGCCAAGGTCGGCGGCGTGGAAGTGCGTTTTTGCTGCAACAATTGCCAGTCGAAAGTGGCCAAAGCTGAGCCTGAAACGCAGTGTCAGATGGTGTTTGTCAAAGGGTTTGACAAGGCATTCGCCCTGAATCAACAGAAGAAGGAAGCCAACTAGTCGGGCAGTGGCGGGACCCCGACCTGGTTCCGTCGTCACTCGATCCGAGGTCGGATCGATCCTCTTGTTCCTCCCGGTAGGGGCCGCGCCCCAAGCGGATCGACGGGGCGCGGCCTTCCTTCGTTTCTTGGAACCGAGGTTCGTCACCTTCGGGAACGGCTCGAGCAGCAAGCTCGCACTTCGGCCGTTCCCGATTTGGTGCAGAGCCTCGGACACAAGAGTTGTTTCTGGCGATAGGCGACCATCAAAAGCGCCGTAAGGCGAAGCTCCAGCGCGTTTGGCCGCCGTCCCGTGAGGGGATGAATCGGCGGCCGATCCATGTTACATTGGGGCATGGAAACCGTTCGCGCCGCCTGTTGGGAAAGCATGAGCCGCTCGAAACATTCCCCCGCTGTCCGCCGCGACGATCCGAAGGGGACTCGCTCGCCGGTCGCCCTCCCACCCACGGTGGATCGTTCCCTGGCTCCCCGCCCCTTTCGCGCCAGCAGGCTGCTGCTCGCCTTGGCCTCCGGCTTGCTGGCGGTCTGGCTGGCGTTTCTCGCGTTTCTCGCGTTGCTGTCGCACAAGTAGCCATCCGAGGCCCCAACACCAGTTTGGCGAATCGCTGGGATGGTGTCCCCGAATCGAACCCCGAATGGAATTTGAATTGAATCTCAGGGGCGGTCCAAAGCAGGAAAGGGAAACTGCTTGGACGGCACGTGTTGCTGGTTCATGAGGTGCATGAGCCGTGCGACGACGTCGGGGTGAGCGGCCGCGACGTCGCGCTCTTCACGCGGATCGGAAGCGAGGTCGTACAGTTCGAGCGACGGCTTGCGGCCTTGGGCGGCGTCCTTCTTCGTGGGTTGGAGGTTCCGCCGCAAGAGCTTCCACGGACCGACCCGAATGCTTTGCTGGCCGCCGTAGCCCGGAAATTCGCGGTACAAGAACGGCCGCTCAGGCTGTTGCTCGCCGAAAAGCGTGGGGGCAAAACTGATCCCGTCGATGCCCGCCGGAATCGCTTCCTTGCGTCCCGCAAGCTCCAGGATCGTGGGCAGCCAATCCTCGAATCCGGTCACGCGGTGCGAGACGGCGCCGGGTTGGATCACGCCTTTCCACCGGACGATTCCCGGCACGCGGACGCCGCCCTCGTAGAGCGTCCCCTTTCCGTCGCGAAGTCCGCCGCTGGAGTTGAAGAATCGGGCGTCGGTGCCGGCAAAGCCCTGGTGGACCCCGTTCAACGGGCCGTTGTCGGAGCTGAACACGAACACCGTCTTCTCGTCCAACCCCAGCTCTCGCACCAGATCCATGATCCGCCCGACTTCGCGGTCCATGCGCGTGATCATCGCGGCGTAGGCCGCGCGGGGCGAGAAATGCGGAAGGTAGCCCTTGCCGCCGGTGTACGGCGGGTCGTCCCATCGGCCCAGGTACTCTTGGAGCGAATCGTCGGGCACTTGCAGCGCCAAGTGCGGCACGGTCGTCGGAACGTAGCAGAAAAACGGCCGGTCCTTGTTCTCGCGGATGAATCGCCGCGCCTCCTCGGCGATCAGGTCCGCCGAATACTGCTTGCCCTGGAAGCGGCGGTAGCTCTTCGGATCGCTGGGGTCCTCGCCCGTTCGAAAGGCGTCGTGGGCGGGGAACGCTGGATTGTCCAGCGCGATCTTCCGGTCATTGTCCCAGAGGTAGGTCGGGTAGAAGTTGTGCGCGAGGCTTTGACAGTTGTAGCCGAACCAACGGTCGATCCCTTGCTTCAACGGGTCGCCCGACGTCCCCGGACCCCCCAATCCCCATTTCCCAAACCCGCCCGTCACGTAGCCGGCGGATTGAAGGAGCTTGAGGAGCGTGATTTCGTCGGCGGGAAGGGGCTCTTGGCCTTCGGGCGGGTGGCTGCGATTGTCGCGGACCCAGGCATGGCCCGGATGCTTGCCGGTCATCAGCACGCAGCGCGAAGGCGCGCACACGGCGCTGCCGGCGTAGTGCTGCGTGAATCGCAGGCCCTCGGCGGCGATGCGGTCGATGTTCGGCGTGCGGATCTTGGTCTGGCCGTAGCACCCCAAATCGCCATACCCCAAGTCGTCGGCGAGGATGAAGATGAAGTTGGGTCGGGGGGGCTTTTCGGCGCCGCGACCGACCTGGCCGGAAAAGATCGCCGCCGCGGTTGCCCCAACGAGCGTCAGGACCGTCGCCGCCGCACGGCGAACCTTGGCGGGTTTCGAACTGCCTTCTGAAGGCGAGCGACATCGCATGATCGCACCTGCTTGCCCTCAAGCCGTGGTTTCCTCGTCCGTACCCGTTCACGGGGACGGTCCCGACTTTCGCGGCGAAGTCCGCGACCGTGGGACGGTTCCCTCGGCGCCGGGATTCCTCGCGGCCGGCGGCCTGGGGAATCTCGTGCGTGGAGTATCCCGCGCGCGAGGCCTCCGGTCAACTTCTCGCCACCCGCCTGCGCGGTTCGCGTCCGGCGTGGGAGGGAATGCCGCGAAACGGCTGAACAGGTCCGGCGGCCCGCGGCGAAGCGTCGCCCGATTCGGAGCGGGCAAGCACGGGGATCCCGCCGCGCGCCGGTTGGTCGGGGAGTCGCCGCGACCGAGGACAAGGGCCGAGCCCGGGCCACCGGCGGGGCAAGGCCCTCGCGCATTGACTTTCGCCGCGCCGTCCTTCAAGATGACTGCCTGGAATCCAGCATCATCGCAGCGCGAGGAGCATTTCGATGGGCGACGCGGCATTCAAGACGTCAACATCACGGCGGGATTTTTTGAAAGGCGCGGTTGGGGTCGCGGGCGGATTGGCCATCGCCCGGTCGGCGCACGCGGCCGGGAAGCAAGAGATCCGGATCGGCATGATCGGCTGCGGGGGACGGTGTTCGGGCGCGGCGGCCCAGGCGCTCAGCCTCGGAAAAGACGTCAAGCTGGCCGCCATGACCGACGTGTTTGAAAGCCGCATGAGGGCCAAGCAAAAATGGTTCAAGGCCCAGTTCCCCGACCAATTCGTCGCCGCCGACGAGGCCTGTGCCCACGGGCTGGACGGCTACAAGGCGGTGATCGCGGCGAGCGACGCAGTGCTGATCGCCTGCGCGTCGAAGTTCCACCCATTCTACGCGGAGGAAGCCGTCAAGGCCGGCAAGCACGTGTTCATCGAAAAGCCGCACGCGATCGACCCGGCCGGGTGCCGGCGCCTGCGACGGGTCTGTGAATTGGCCAAGGAAAAGAACCTCTCGGTCGTCTCCGGCCATGAGAGCCGCTACAGCACGGCTTACCAGGAACAGGTGAAAAAGCTCCATGAGGGGGCGATCGGCAAGCCCGTGGCCATCCAGTCCATGTTCCTTCGCGCGCCCTACCAGACCGTCGGCCGCGATCCGAAACTCAACGAAACCCGCTACCAGTTCTCCAATTGGTATCACTTCCGCTGGTTGTCGGGCGACGACGTGACGCAGTCGCTGGTCCACAATCTGGACCGCATGCGATGGGTGCTTCACGAAGAGAATCCCACCTGGTGTTTCGGGCTGGGCGGGCGGTCGACCTCGTTCGGCGAGGTCTACGGCGACATGTTCGACCACCACACCGTGGTCTACGAATTCGCCAGCGGCGTGCGGCTCTACGCCATGTGCCAGACCCGGGCCGGCTGCTACGGCAATTGGGACGACATCATCATGGGCACAAAAGGCACTTGCCACTGGACCGCCTGCCGGATCGAGGGCGAAACCAAATGGCGTTACGAGGGCAAGCAAAACGATCCGCACACGGCCGAGCAGGAGCGGCTGATCGGCTCGATCCGGTCGGGCAAGATCATCAACGACGGCGCCACGATGATCGACAGCACTTACATGGCGGTGATGGGCCAGATCGCCTGCTACACGGGCGTCCCGGTCACTTGGGAACAAATGATGGCCGCCGACTTCGAGTTCGAGCCCAAAGTCGCCGAGGTGACCCTCGACATGGAGGCCCCGACGAAACCGGACGCCAACGGCAACTACCCCCTGCCCTTGCCCGGCATTACCAAACTGATCTGACCCCCGCGCGTTCTCGGCGCGCCGATTCGGTCCCGACCCCCGCCGCATGATGCTTTTGGTCCTCCTCGCCGCCCTGGGACACGCCTACCTTTGGGTGGCCTTGGTCAATCGGAGCCATGCCGTGGGCTGGCCCCAGTCTTGGGTGCACGCCCTGACCGTGGCGATGTTCGGGCTCGCGGCGGGCATTCCCGCGGCGATCGGTTGGGCGCTGTTTCAAGAGGGCATTGGCCGGCTTGGCGAACATGCGTGGTTGCTTCCCTGGCCGGCGACGGGCTACTTGGGAGCGTGCCTGCTCGCTGGCGTCTGGGCCCTAGCGCAGTGGGTTTTTCGCCTGGTTCTCGAATGGCGGCGGCCTAACGCGCACTGGCGGTCGCGCGTCTGCCGTCTTGCCTCTCCGGACAGCGCGACGTCGAAACAGGACCGGCCCGAATCAATTCCCAATCCGTCAAGTCCGCGCGGCATTGCGTTTGTCGCCGCGTCGCTGGTGGCTCGCCTGCCGCTCAACGAGTCATTGAGCCTGGAGGAAGTCGAGCGAAGCGTGGCAATCGCGGGACTCCCGGAGTCCTTGTCCGGACTGACGATCCTGCACGTTTCCGACGTGCACTTGACCGGTTTCATCGGCCGATGGTATTTCGCCGAGGTCGTGCGGCGGTGCAATCTCCGCGAGCCCGACCTGGTGACGCTCACCGGCGATTTCGTCGATGAAGAGCCGTGCATCGACTGGATTCCCGAGACGCTGGGCCGGCTCAAGGCTCGGCTGGGGGTCTATTTCATCCTGGGCAACCACGACCGGCGCGTGGACTCGCGGCGATTGCGGGGCGTGTTGCGGGCCGCGGGGCTGGTGGACGTTGGGGGGAGGTGCGTGGAACTGGCGGTGGGGGAAGAGCGGCTGATTCTGGCAGGCAATGAAGTGCCGTGGTTCGCGCCCGCCGCCGATTTCCGCAACGCACCGCCCCCGTCGCGCGAGGGCGGTCCGCCGCGGATCGCCCTGGCCCATAGCCCCGATCAGTTGCCCTGGGCGAGACGCAACGACGTGGACCTGCTCCTGGCGGGCCACACCCACGGTGGGCAGGTGTGCTTGCCACTGGTCGGTCCGATCTTTTGCCCCTGCGTGCATGGAGTACGCTACACGCGCGGGATCTACGCCGCCCCGCCCACTGTGATGCACGTCAGCAAGGGGCTTTCGGCCGAAATCCCCATCCGCTTCGGCGCCCTGCCGGAGATCGTCACGCTGACGATTTATCCCCGGGCCGGGCCGTAGGATGCGGAAAAGAAGTTTGCCCGCTTTCTCGCCTCACGGCACGGCCGGGGACGCCATCCAAGGCACGGTGGTCTTGCTCCCCTTTCCGTGGCAAACAGCCCAAATGGCCTTGGGCATCGTTTCCACAGAATCGGCGCGAACGGATTGCTTGACAAACAGGCCCGAATCGGCAAATCCTTTCCAGTCCGCCAATTCCACTCGAGGATCGCACCGTGGCCGGTCGATGAATAATGCGCACCGGTACATGGAGGTTCGCGGTGGGGGTGGCGCTGCGTAAACTGGGCGTGATGGCGATGCTCCTTGCCCTTCCAATGGGCGGGTGCGTCGGCGGCGTCAGGCAGACTGCGCCCTTGATCTCAGGGGCTCCAGCCGGGGATCGCATCCCTGCGACGGCGAGGACACCGTGGGAGGCTGGCTCGCCGAACAGGGGAGGGAGCGCTCCCTCCGCAAAGGCGGCATCGCCAAAGCCCGAGGTCCCACCGGCCCCAACGGACACCGAATCGGACGACGCTTCCCTGGTCATGCCCGCGGTGGCGTGGGAGGAATCGGCAAGCCGGCGGAGCATCGTTCCCACGGCGGGGATCTTCGACAAGCCGGCCGAAGCGGTCAAGCAGGGGGTCAACAAGGTAACCGACGCGATCACTCCGACTCCCCACGTGACCCCGGCCGAGGATCCCACCTTGCTTTCGACCAAATCGAAGCCGACGCCGGAATTGCATCTCTCGATGGCCAAGTACCACGAGGAGTCAGGCAAACCGGCCGCGGCGGAACAATCGTATCAGCAAGCGTTGCGGATGGCGCCGAAGCACCTCGGCGCGCATCTGGCCTATGCCCGCTTCAAGGAGCGCCAGGGCGAGACCCGCGAGGCGATTCAATGGTGCCAAAGGGCGGCCAGGCTCTATCCGAACGAGGCCGCCGTGTTCAACGACTTGGGCCTGATCTGCGCCCGCCACGGAATCCACGGCGAAGCGCTGGCCGCGTATCGCCGGGCGATCGAACTCCAACCCAAGCGCGCCTTGTATCGGAACAACATCGCGGTGCTTTTGGTCGACATGGGCCAGCCGGACCAGGCCGTTATGCACCTGATGGCGGTCTACTCGGAGGCCGAGGCGTATTACAAGCTGGGCTATCTGCTTCAGGCCAAAGGGGACATCCATCAGGCGATGGGCGCGTTTTCCCGGGCTGCGGCGATCAATCCTTCGATGAACGAAGCCCGCGTCTGGTTGAAGCACCTGCAAGCGGAACACGCGGCCATGGCGGGCGCGAGCCGACGGCCTTCAAGCGATCTGGCGAGGACGCCTGCGCCGCGCGCCGGACAGCCGCCGTCCCGGGATCCATCGCAAGGCGAGGCAACGGGGCGGGCGCTGCCGGCCCCGGCCGACGATTCCGCGCCGGCGGTGCGAATTGGGGCGAGACCGCTTCCTCCGGTGACGCCGCCATCGTCCGAGGCCCCCGTCCGACGCCTGCCCGAGGCGGACTCGTCGCCCTCGCGCCCCGAGGGCCCCGTGCCCTGGCCGCGACGCCTCCCGCCGGTTTCCCCGGAGAGACCGATCAACTTCGACGAGCCCCTCCGCGACCTTGCGCCGGCTGCTCGCGGGCTGGTCTTGACCGTTGAAGAACCGGCGGACGCCCCCCTGCCCCAAGCCAAACCGCCCTGCCCGACGGCTCCTTGAGGTCAAGCGCGGCCGGCGAGAAGTCCCGGACCGCAAGGACCACCCGCGCAGAGACGCTGAAGCCTCGCGCCAGTCGCGGGACGCAGCCCCCTGGCGAAGCGCTACGGTTTAGCCGACGATCCGCCGTTTTTCGGAACCGCGCCGCTCCCGCTGATCAGCTTTCCCGTCTTCTTGTCCCAGACCACCGTGCGGAGCTTGACGCGGTGATGGCCGTGGCAATCCGTGCACACCAGCTCATCGGGGTTTTTCTTGGCGGGCGCGCGTTCGGCAAGTCGGGCGAGGACCTTGCGGGCCGGGACGTCGTGGGTTTCATGGCACTTCACGCAAGCCGGGTCGATGGCCTCCGGAGGGAACATGACGTCGGGCGGGGTGATGTTGTTCTCGTCGTTGCGGTGGGCGATGGATTCTCCGTGGCACTTCACGCACCCTACGTTGGCGATCCGATGCTCCTCGACAAGTTCCTCGCCGTCGTAATTCGTGTGGCAAACGTAACAGGCGCTGTTGTCGGCCTTCGGACCCGCCCCATCCTTGGACGGCTTTTTCTTCTCCGGGGCGTCCATGAGCAACAAAGGGGCGTCGCGATCGACCTTCAGCGGCGGCGGCCCCTTGGGCTTCTCGGCGGCTTTCGTCGCGGGAGCATCGGCCGCGACGGCTGGCCCCACCGCACCGCGATCCGGCGCCGTCCCCCAAAACCCCAACGCAATGGCCGCGCACACGGCCGACAAAACGAGTCCAGCGTGATCTTTCATGGTTTCCTCAATCTGATGGGGCAACGCGGCGAGGCGCGAGACCGCAGGCGCCGCCGGTGGGACCGCGCCGCGATGAGTTGACCGGCGTCGTGGAGGCGGAAGGCGGCGGCCCCCTGCTCGCGGCAAGCGCCGCGAGCAGGGCATTGCCCGGCCGATCACACGTACTCCCAATCCTTCAGCCACTGGTAATGATACGGCAGGTTGGCCCAGGCACGATCCATGGCGCGGTCCAGTTCCGCCTTTTCCTGGGCGTCCAGCTCGCGGCGCTCCTTGACCGCCAAGGCCGCGTTGTCGACCTGGGCCTCGGTGATCAAGCCGGGGATCGGCGCCGTAATCTGGGGATTGCAGAGGATGTAGCGCAGCGTCAGGCGGGCAAGGCGGTTGTCTTCCTCGGCGTGAGGGCTGTTGGGCGAGCTGTCGCCCTTGAAAAGCGACGTGCCCGCAAACGGCTTGATGCCAAACCAACCCACGTCCATCTTCTTCATGGCCGCCCAAAGCCCCGATTCGTCCTCGATCACCTTGGTGCGGGCGGTGTAGGGAGTCACGATGACTTCGAGCTGCTGCGGATATTTCTCGATCAGTTTGCGGATATGAGGCCGATCGTGCGAGGAGATCCCGGTGAAGCGGGCGCGGCCGCTCTTCTTGGCCCAGTCGAGGGCCTTGATCAGTTCCTCGATCTCGGCGTCGCTGTGCTGCCCGCTCTGCTCGTGGCACGTGATCCGCCACAAGTCGACGTAGTCCAGGCCAGCCGTCTTCAATCCGCGGTCGAAGCCCTCCTTGAGCTTTTCAAAGCTCCGCCATTGGGGAAAGCGGACCTCGTTCTGATACCAGGAATAGCCCAGGTACATCTTCTCGCGCCGGCCCTTCAACGCCCGGCTGTACGCGACCACTTCCTCGCCCGTGCAGGCGTCGATGTAGTTGATGCCCCGCTCGATGCAACGGCTGACCACCTCGGTGCGGTTCTTGATGAACGCCGGATCATCGAAGTTGCCGCCCAGCCAGTTGCCTCCCTCAAAAAGCCCCTTGACCACCGTGTTGACCCGCTTCCAGTGCCCGCCCAGGCAGACCGCCGACACCATCAAGTTGGTCTTCCCGCAACGGCGGTACTCCATGTCCGGGTTGTAATTGAGAATCTTGCTCGTGTCGGCGCAGCACGGATTTCCCGCGGCCACGGTGAACGTGCCTTGCATTCCCGCGGCGCCGGCCGCGACGGCCACGCCGCTGGCCACAAACTCGCGGCGAGTCAAAAACGGATGGGCCATGCTCAGATCTCCTTGGTTCCGCAAAAGGATATTGACAAAACGCAACCGTTCCCAGGCCGGGGATCGGCCGATTCTTCGGGCCGTGTCGGACCGAAAAACGCGTCGATCCCCTGACCGGCAACGGGGACTTCGCCGCGACCAACGGCATAGTCCCCGGCAACGTCCCTGAGAGCAGCGGCCCGAGCACTCGCCCCCGCGGGCCGGGCCCGGCCAAAAGCTCTCGCCCGCCTCCCAACGCGCGGCCATCGTAACCCGCCCGCCGACGCAATGTCAATACACATCTCGCGAACGATCGGCTCGTCGGCTCTTCGTGGGGGCCATGCAACCCAAGCCCCGACCGAAGACATGTCCTTTCCCACCAGAAATCCGCTCCTTTGCGCCGGCCGTTCCGCGTCCGAGGTTTCCAACGCAACGGGCGCCGGCGGGGCCCTTGATGCGTGTTTCGCCAATACGCGTGTCCTTCCAACCGGCCCGAAGTATAATGGCCGCATGCGTTATTGGATGGGGATGGACGAAGCGGGCTACGGGCCGAATCTTGGCCCCCTGGTGATTTCGGCCAGCGTTTGGGAGGCGCCTGACGGGCCGGACGGGGCCGATCTGAACCGCCTCGTCGAGGAGGCGATGGCCTCCGCCGCCCGCTCTACCGCGGACCGCGGGCCTCGCTGGATCGTGGCCGACTCCAAGGCGGTCTATCAATCCGGCAAGGGGTTTTCGACGCTGGAACGCGGCGTGCTGGTGGCCTTGGGACTGCTCGGCCAGAGGCCCCAAACATGGCGTGGCGTGTGGGACGCGCTGGCCCCCGGCTCGCACGACGCCCGGCAAGCGCACCCTTGGTACGCGGACTTCGACGCGCCGGCCCCATTGGAGGCCGGCGCGGAGGTGGTTGCCTCGCTGGCCCCGCGCGTCCAGCGGAGTCTGGCGTCGGTGGGCGTGCGGCTCGTGGCCCTGCGCAGCCGGCCCGTCTTCGAATCGGAGTTCAACCAGCTTGTCGACCGTCACGGCTCCAAGGGCACGCTGCTTTCGCAAGCCGCCATGGAGTTGGCTTCGCGCTGCGTCAACGCCATTCCGCGGGGTTTCGTGGCCGTCGTCTGCGACAAGCACGGCGGGAGAAGCCGCTACCGCGAACTCTTGACACAGTGGTTTCCGGACCACGTGATCGAAGTCTACCGCGAGGGCCGCGACGAAAGCCTGTATCGTTTCGGTCCCGCGGAACGGCGCGTCGAATTCCGGTTCCGCGCCAAGGGAGAAGCGAGCCTTGCCGCGGCCTTGGCCTCGATGGCCTCGAAGTACCTCCGCGAACTGGCCATGCGGGCGCTGAACGCGTTTTGGTGTTCGCGGGTTGCGGGGCTTGCGCCGACCGCCGGCTATCCGCAAGACGCCCTCCGATTCAAGGAGGCGATCGCTCCGCTCCAGAGGCGGCTTGGCGTCGACGACCGCCTCTTGTGGCGGTGCAAGTGAATCCGCCAGGTCCGCGCGGCGACGCGATCCGGGGACGACGCGTTGGGGCTTGCACGCCCGGCTCGCGCTATCGGCCGCCGTCGAGCAGCGCGGCGAAGGCCTTCGCCTCGCTGGGAATCCGCACGCTACGTCCCTTGATCTGCACGTCCGTCCCGACGTCCTCGTTCTGGACGTGCAGGTGCCGGTACTTGAACCAGACGCCGTTGTTGCTGCCGTCGGCGCGGACGATGGGCGGGATCGCCCTGGGATCGCCTTGTTTGGCGGCGGCGAGCACGGTCCGGGACCAGCCCTCCGCCGTCGAGGCGAATAAATGCACCGAGCAGCGTTCCGCGTTCGAAAAGACGACGTCGCGGCGCCCGTCCCCGTCGATGTCGACCCATCGACATCCGGCGTCGCCGCCTTGGGCCGTCACGATCGACGTGCCGGAGGGCAGTCCGAACGGCAGTCGCTCCCACTGGCCCTTGCCGTCGGCGAGCCAGCGGAAGACGGCGTTCTGCCGTTCGTTGGAGACGACGAGTTCGCAGAGGCCGTCGCCATCGACGTCCAGCAGGCGCACGCCCCGATCGCGGCCGCCGATGCTGGTCATCACCGGACCGTCGGCTTCCAGATAAAGCCCGCGCGGGTCGCCCATCCACCGAGTGCCGTCGAAGTGGAACACCGCGGCGCCGTTCTCGCTGCGCAGGACGAAGCTCGCCCGACCGCTCTTGTCCAAAACCCCAAAGCGAACGCCCGCGTCGCGGCGGTTGCCTTGCGGATCGACGACCACCAGCGACACGGGAAAATCGGCGACGATCCAGCGGCGTTTCTCGGGCGACCAAATCCGCGTCTGGCGGACGTTTTCGTTGCCAATCACGACATCCATGTAGCCGTCGTGATTCACGTCCAGCAGGCGCACGCCGTTGTCCTGTCCGTTGGCCGCCCGAAGCGCTTGGCCCCCCAACGCGTGGTGCGTGATCCGGTCGAGCACCTCGCGGAAATTGAGAAACTTGACCTTCTTGCCGTACCGGTCCAGGGCGTGATTGACCAGTTCCAGGACCTGGGAACTGAGAATCCAGTTGTGCGTGTGCGGATGAAACGTGAGGGTGTAGGCCCCTTGCTTGATCGCCACCGCGTCAATGGCCATTTTCATGTCGCGAACGGTGAGCGGATTGCGCGGCTGGTGGTAATCGTTGGCCTGCCAGTCGTCGGGGATCGCCGACGGCATCTCCCAGCAAAGTTTGGCAATCACGTAAGGATAGGGATAGTTCTCCACGTAGTTGACGAACTTCCGCGCCGTGGGAAGGTATTTGGCGAACCTCGCCCGTCCGTCCTCCTGCCGCACCAGGGCGCGAGGCAACGCCGGATCGTCGTCCGTGAACAGCATGAAAATCGAGGAGTCGACGGAGAGAAAACGGCCCTCGGGCGTGGTCTTGTTGAAGATTTCGGCATAGAACCGCGGGCTGGCCGAATTCATCGAATCGCAGCAGGGCATGCGGAACGCGACCGCCCGGGCGTTGGGCACCTTGGCGAGCATGTCGATCGCCCGATCGTACGTGGCCTTGGCCTCCTGAAAGCCGCCCTTGCCCAGGCACGGACACGGATGGTCGAAGGTGTGGGCCTCGAGGTTCACTCCTTCCTGGAGCCATGCCTGAAGCCTCGCGTCGCCCGGCTCCGCGCGGTTGGTCATGATGCTCACCGCCGCGCGGCCGTCGACCTGCTTCAGCCGGTCGAAGACGGGCCGGAGGAATTCTTCGTAGATCTTCGGGTCGCGCAAGTCGTCGATGGCCAGCACCACGACCAGTTCCACCCCCTCCTCCCCCACCCATTGGGGCGTGACGAATTTCGCGCACTCCAATCCGACATAATACGGATCGCAGAACTCATCGAGGTACGCCAGGCGGTTTCCCACGTCGGCCGCCCAGGCCGGGACCACGACGAAGAAGACTCCCACAAGGACCGGAATCCAGCGCCTGTTCATCGCATCGTGCCTCCGTTTGCCGTCGAGGGGCCACAAGGGCCCTTGTCTTCCCGTAACCTTTCACAGGCCGGGGACTGGCGCGTTTTTCGGTCCGTTTCGGGCCGAAAAATGCGTCTGCCCCCTGACCCGCCAAGGGGGACAGTCCCATTTTCGCGGACTTCGCCGCGAAAATCGGGACCGTCCCCGTGAACGGTTGCGTCTTGCCATACCCCTTGGGGCTAAGAGGAGTATAATCGCGGCAACGTGGAATGGTAACCGCTCGCCGAGAGGTTCCCGATTTTCGCGCCGAGACTTGCGAATATCGGGATTCCCCGCCTGCGCGCGGTTTCGCCGGTGTTCAACCCAGCCTTTTCGAGTCAGCTTATGGACAAGGCAGTGATTCTCGCCCGTGGTCTGGGCACCCGAATGCGCCGTGCCGACGCCGAGGTTTCGTTGACGGAAGCAGAACGGTCGGCCGCGGAAAAGGGCGTCAAGGCGCTCATTCCGATCGCCAGGCCGTTTCTCGACTATGTGCTTTCCGCCCTGGCCGACGCCGGCTATCGCCGCGTGTGCCTTGTGGTCGCGCCCGATCACGAAGCGATCCGCTCCCACTACGAACGGGTGCGGCCGACGCGGCTCTCGCTTGCGTTCGCCGTGCAGGTGGAGCCGAAAGGCACGGCCGACGCGGTGGCCGCGGCCGAGGCGTTCGCCGACGGCGACCCGTTCCTGGTCGTCAATTCCGACAATTACTATCCGGTCGAGGCCCTGCGCGGGCTGCGCCAGCAAGACGGGTTCGCGGTCGCCTTGTTCGAGCGCGAGAGCATGCTGTCGGGCAGCAACATCGCGCCGGAGCGGGTGAGGAATTTCGCGGTGGCCCAGCTTAGCGACGACGGCCTGCTGGTCAGAATCCATGAGAAACCAGACGAGGCCGCGCTGGCCGCGATGCCGCCGCCCCATTGGCTGAGCATGAACTGCTGGCGCTTCACCCCGGCCATCTTCGAGGCGTGCCGGAAGATCGGCCCCTCCCCGCGCAACGAGTACGAACTGCCCGACGCCGTGCAGTATGTCATCGACGTGCTTCGCCTGCCGTTCCGCGCGCTGACGATCCGCGCCCCGGTCCTCGATCTGACGACCCGCAAAGACATCGCAACGATCAAGCCCTTGTTGTCTTCCGTGGAGGTGAACCTGTGATCGATCGGCTGTTTTGGGAAGGCCCCCTCGACGACGCGGCCGGCCTTGGCGCGGAACTTGCCAAGGCCGGGCTCGGGGAAAAAGCCGCGGCGGTCAAGGCCGCGGCTTTCCAGCGACTTTCCAAGGTCCTCCAGGAAACGGATCGTGCCCCCGGCGGCCATCGGCCGGTGGCTTTCCTCGTGCCCGGCCGGATCGAGGTCCTTGGCAAGCACACGGACTACGCGGGCGGGAGAAGTCTTGTGGCCGCCACCGAACAAGGATTCTGCGCGATGGCACGCCCCAGGGACGACAGCCTCGTGCTGATCGTCGACGCGGCCCGAAACGAAACGGCGTCCTTCGATCTCGACCCCCACCTGACGCCGTCGCCAGGCCATTGGTCCAACTATCCCATGACCGTGGCCCGCCGGGTCGCGAGGAATTTCCCAAACGCCCGGCGCGGGGCCACGATCATCCTGGAGAGCGATCTGCCCGCGGCAGCGGGCATGAGCAGTTCCAGCGCCCTGATGGTCGCGGTGTTCCTGGTCCTGGCCGAGGTGAACCACGTGATGGACGAAGACGCGTTTCGAGCCAATATCCACGGCCGCACCGATCTGGCCGGCTATTTGGGAACCATCGAAAACGGCCAGACCTTCGGCAGCTTGGAGGGCGATCGAGGGGTAGGAACCTTCGGCGGCAGCGAAGACCACACGGCCATGCTTTGTTCGCTCCCCAACCGGCTTTCCCAGTATTCCTATTGTCCGGTTCGCTTCGAGCAAGCCATTCCGCTGCCTGACGGCTGGACGTTTGCCGTGGGCGTCAGCGGCGTGGCCGCTGAAAAGACCGGCGACGCCATGGAGAAGTACAACGCCGCCTCGCGCCTCGTCGCGTCCCTGGTCGCGCTGTGGCGAAAAAAAACCGGCTATGCCGATCCCACGCTGGCCTCGATCCTCGCTCGCGGCGACGAGGCCCTTGAGCGGCTACGCCAAATCCTCTCCGAGGCAGAGCCCTCGAGCGGCGCTGAGCAGGCCGCGTTGAATCGCCGATTGGAGCATTTTCTCCAAGAAAGCGAGAACATCCTCCCTTCGGCCGCAAGCGCGCTGGAGCGAGGCGATCTTCCTTGCTTTGGCCGCTGGGTCAGTCAGTCGCAACGAGCGGCAGAAGAACTCTTGGGCAACCAAATCCCTGAAACCTCCCATCTTGCCTGGTCAGCCTTGGACTGTGGCGCCGTGGCGGCCTCCGCGTTCGGAGCGGGTTTTGGCGGGAGCGTCTGGGCCTTGGTGCCAAAGGCCGAAATCCCCGCGTTCCTGACCAAATGGTCCGAGGCATATCATTCTCGGTTTCCGCAGTGGAACGGGCTGTCGCGATTTTTCCAGACCGGTGCTGGACCCGCGGCGATGAGGGTCGCTTGAGCCAGCTTGCCGGGGAATCCTTGACAATAGAATAGCTCTACAGAATCACTTGATTCTGGCCTTTGTGGGGGATTGCATTCCGTCCCGCGTTGACATAAAGTCTTAGGGTGCACCGAAACCAGTGGTGGATTCCGGTTGCACACCGCGCGGACGTGGCGGAATTGGCAGACGCGTCAGGCTCAGGACCTGATGACCCGTTAACGGTCGTGGAGGTTCAAGTCCTCTCGTCCGCATCTAAGTCCTTATGTAGCAACAAGTTACGACAAGCAAAGAGTGGTACAGAGTGGTAATTCCCAAGGGGTTCTGACACAAGTTTCGCTGTCTTACCATTGGGTGCTGGAATGTGCTGCGTCGGTTTTTGCGCCACCGCGCGCGTCGGATTTTGCGCCGCTGTCTGGATGTTCACGGGGTACAGACTTCCATCCCTCCGATGATGCACGGGCGAAGTCATCCGGGGTAACCCGCAGGTAGTGTCGGGTCGCAATCTGCGGGGTGTTCCCCAGCCAGGCCGTGACCACGTGCATCGGGAATCGAGCCGTCAAGTCCGTTTGGGCCGAAGCCCGGAGCGAGTGCCACAACCGGGGCCAGGGCGTCTCCCCGATGCGGGCAATCAGCCGTAGCAGGTGTTGTCGCAGGTTGATCGCCGCCCACCATCCACGCTCCGCCTGCTTAGCGGACTCCCTCTGCCGCAGGCCGCGGAAAATGTAGGTCTGTCCCGGTTGGGCCGCCTCGAACACCGCTTCCAGGTGCGGGCGCACCTCGGGCACGATGGGCACGATGCGGAACGGCTTGTCGTGGACTTCAGTCTTGGGGGATGGAATCCGCAGTCGGTTTCCAGCCCAGTCCACGTCCGCCCACGTCATCGAAAACGGCTCGCTGGGCACCCGAACGCCCAGATACCGCGACAAGGCCAGAATCAGCCTCCACTCGGGGTCTGGCGTCGCGGCAATCAGGCGTTCGACGATTTCCACGGGGATGTAGACTTGACGATCCGCGTCGCGGATTTTGGGCCGCTTGACGCCCACGAAAGGATTGGAGTCGATCAGTCGCCGCCGCATGGCGTCGCGGAAAAACGCCCGCACCCGCTCGATGCGCTTCAGGGCCGTCGCGCCGCGGAGTCCATCCCCCGCCCCATTCCGCCTATGGGCACGCGCCGCCGACGTCAACCACTTCACAAAGTCATCCGCGTCGCCAGGCGTGATTGCGTCGATCCGCCGTGTGCCCCCGAAAAACTCCATCAGGTTGCGCATGGCGTGTCTGGTCGCGCACTGACTCGTTGGTTTGGTGTGCGTCTGCCGTTCCAGGTAAACGGGAACCAACTCGGCCAGAGTCCGCCCGCCAGTCGGCCCTGCGTCCACCAGCCCGCACCGTGCCAGCCGATCGCGGAGTTTGTCGCCGACGCTGGCCAGCCAGGTCGCAGTCTCCTGCCGCATGGGTACCCCGGCGGTTCGGGCCGTCAACAAGGCTTCCACGTGGCATCGAATGCTCTCCGCCGTCTTCTTGTCCACCGGACCGAGCCGCAGAGTCCGACGTGTTCCGTCGGGGTCCGTAAAGAGAATCCGCCAGCCCTTGCCGTCCTTGGAAACACTCGCCATGCGTCACTTTCCTTTCTTTCCGGGAGGGCGTCCCAACACGATGGTCAATTGCAGACACTCGCCCAGAGCGTCCAGCGCTTCCATCGAAAGTCCGCGATGCCCATTGTAGAACTTCGCCAACGCGCTTTCGTCGATCCCCGTTTCCTTGGCGATGCGATATCGCGTCAACCCGGAATCGTCGATAGCGCGCCGCAACTGATCCGTCATGCGTCTGGTGCGTTTCTTGCCCATGTTCGCATTTTACCCACTACTGGATTTTTTGTCCAGTAGGTTCGGCCGGGCCGTTGTCGGCCTTGCGACGTTTCCGCCGTCAGGCCGCAGCACCCAACCCGCGAACGGATCGGGGGCCGCGATGATCCTGCCAGTCTTGTCGGGGGGTATCGCCCACGCAAAGGTTGCTGGTTCCATTGGGGGCATTCCTTGGTTGAGCGTCGCCTCGTCCAACGCCCGATTGCCACACACCAACGACGTGGGTTCAGTCCCAAGAGGCTCAAGGTGTTGGAACTTGAGCCCCTTGGGTTTTTACGCCTCAAAAATCGTCGTTTTTCCCGTGTTTTTTGCAAGGGGCTCAAGAGGCTCAAGTTCTTTCAGTTTAGAAGGGTTGATACCCTTGGCCTCGGAGTCCATCGCCCACCACCACGGGCCGGGCACTTCGCGCCGGAATGCCGCGACCCCCAATTTGGCCTTCGCCCTCTTCAGGGTGCATAGGCTGCCGCCGTGTCCCTCGGTCCACTCTTCGCGCAGCTCCTTGGCCAATTGCGGTCCGTTGGCCAACGCCGCCTTCAACCACAGGGTCGCCGTCTCGAGCGCCTCAGCCTCGGGTCCGGGTTTCGTGGGCGATGCCATAGCAGCCACGGCATCATCGGCTCGCATCATCACAGGGTTGGGTTCCCACTCGATTCGAGGGACAAGCCCCGTGATGCGGAACGCCAGGCCGGGCGGGGGGGCCGCCAGGTTGCACTTTCCGGGTAACAGCAGCTTCCGATCCGCGTCTTCGCTGTCGCCCATGACGTGCAACACGGATCGAGCCAGCCCCGTGAACGCCCTTGACCCGATCGCGGCGTCATCCGCAAAAGCCACCGTCGCCTTGCGTGTGTGGGCCACCAGCACGACGGCTACGTTGCGCTGTGCGGCAATGTCAGCCAGGGGGGCCAAGACGGCGCGTACCTCGTTGTCACGGTGGGCGTCCACTTGACCGCCCAGAAAGTGACCGATGGGATCAAGCACTACCATCCGGCACTCCGGCAGTCGGGCCAGGGCATCGGCAATCAGCTCTACGTTGCTCAGCGTGAACGCGACCATGCGTTCCTTGCCGTCATCGGAGATAACCCGCGCCGCCTGGGCGATGAACACCCGCTGGCAATCAGCCCCCGCCGCGTCCAGTCGTGGGCGGATCGTGTCGGATGGATTGTCTTCGGCGCACACTAGCAGCACGTCGCCGCCAGGGGCGAGTCCGCTATCCGCGTCGGGCCACGGGTTGCCAGTGGAAATGCGGGCCGCCATATCGCACGTCAGGAAGGACTTTCCCGCCCCAGGGCGTCCCACTAGGAGTGTGATCCGCCCCAGGGGAATCCGTCCCGGCCACAACCACGCAACGCCCTCGGGTTGCACGTCGCTGGCGCGCACTAAGACCAACTCGGCCCGCGGGGGCACAGTGGAGCTGCCAGACTGGCCCACTACTGCCTCGGGCCGCCAAGGCTGGATGCGCTCCGCCTGGGAGTGAATCCACTCGCCAAGGTGTTCCGGCAAAGCGCTGTCGGCCAACGGCAGTCCGCACCAGGTGTCCGAGGCCATGATGTCGG